>WNFC01005220.1_pt1 | contig 14693 bp, 12 predicted proteins | sample 5400541 | NCBI WGS metagenome assembly WNFC01 (sample SAMN13153342, study PRJNA577476) | soil metagenome | isolation source: 120 cm saprolite under Douglas fir tree site 2 hole 2 replicate 1 | place: USA:California | collected 2015-04-18
CCGCTACTATTCTCTTGATGGCTGGTCGCGGAAGCCCCGCCGCCGCGGACAAAGGAGATCCCCATGGGCCAAGTCGTCGATCAAGTCCTCGAACCGGAGACCGCCCCGGATGCGATCGAGGCGACCCTCAACTACATCGTGGATGACGGCACCAGGATCTTCACCGAGACCGCAGCGCCCGGGGGGGCCGACGCGCGCACCGGCGGCAAACCGGATCCCCGCCGCGTGACGATCCGCAATGGTCGACGTTACGCGGGCGAATTTACGCTCGAACGCAACGGCTTTCATTTCATCCGCCATGACACGGCGGTCGGCGACTTCTTCGATGAAGCGGACGTGCGCCGCACCTACTACGCCGAGATGGAAGCGCTGGTAAAGGCCGAGAGCGGGGCGTCGCGCGTGGTCGTGTTCGATCATACGCTGCGCACGGCCGACGACGAGATGCGCGCTGAACGCAAGATTCGCGAGGTGGTGCCGCGGGTGCACAACGACTATACCGAATGGTCAGGCCCGCAACGGGTGCGCGACCTTGTGCCGGACGAAGCCGCCGAGCTGCTGCGCCGCCGCTTCGCCATTATCCAGGTGTGGCGCCCGATCCGGCATCCGGTCGAAACTTTTCCGCTGGCGATCTGCGATGCCCGCAGCCTCTCGCCTGATAATTTGGTGGTATCGGAGCGGCGCTATCCGCACCGCATCGGCCAAACCTACGCCATCACTTACAATCCGGAGCACCGCTGGTATTGGTTCCCGCGGATGCGGCGCGATGAGGCGCTGGTCTTCAAGGTCTACGATTCACTGACTGACGGCCGCGCCCGGTGGACCGCCCACACTGCCTTTCACGATCCGACCTCGCCGCCCCATGCGCGGGCGCGGGAGAGCATTGAAATTCGCACGCTCGCGTTTTTCTAGCGCGCGCTTTGTTCGGAGCAGCGGTCCTATTCGATCACATGGCCGACGCGGACGTTTCGTTTCCAGAAATCGTAGCCAAACCAGCCATACCCCTTGTTGCCCCAGGATAGCCCCCACGAGTTCTGAATCAGGAAGGCTTGCTTGGCATCATCGTAGCCGACCGCGACCATGGCATGGCCTTCGCCCGGGACGTCGTCCTCGTCGAGGACGGCATCGCCCCGCAGGCCCTGCACTTTCCGAGTTACATTCATAGCGAACACGACCGGAACCCCGCGGGCCAGCTGCTCTTTTACTTTGATGACAGCGGTCGCGTCAAAAGCCGCCCACCCCTTGATGCGAAACTGCTTGGCGCGTTCAAGCTGCGCCGGCGTCGGTTGCCGACCGCACCAGCCACCGTCGAAGGCGAACTCTTCGATCGGCAGCGCTCCGACATCGCGCAGCAAATTCAGCGTTGCGGAGAGTTTTGTGCCGGTGCGGCACCACTGATCGCGCGTGACCTGATTGTAAGTGAATGACGGGGAAAGCGTGACCGCGGAGGCCGGGCCGCGGGCGCGCAGCGCATACGAAGCCGCCGCGTAGCTTGAGGCCCACGACACGCACGTGCTGGTCGTGAACTGCGAGCGAACGGCGGGCATTTTCGATGAAAGGTCGACGCGCGCTGGGACTGTTCCGCGAAAGCCCACCGGCTCCTGCGTGTCGCGCAGATCGTCCAACGTCTCCAGAATGGCGCCCTGCGCAAATGCAGCGGGCGCAATCATGATAAAAATGGCGCACACAGGCAGGATTTTCATTTCTGTGGCTCCGTGCGCCGTTGACCAATGATGACGGTGTCGTTCACCGCGTACACAAAGCACGGCAGCGGATCCGCATCGTCGTTGCAGGCTGCCAGCGCCTTCGACTGCGCTTCCTCCGCCGTTGTGCCGGCAGCGGTGCGGACACGCCCACGACTGGGCCGAATCACCATCGCCTTCGGCGCCCGCAGTGAGACATAGGACTGCAATTCGTTTTCCGTTCCTGAGAAAAGCGGCACGCTTTCTGGTCTGTACTTACCTTCATGATGCAGCCTCGGCATATCGCGGCGCGCCGCTTTCCACGGGTCCGGCGCGCGAAGCTCGTCACCGCTGGCGAGAAGCACGCAAGCTGTCCGATACGAAAGCTGGCAACCCTCTAACGCCTTTTGCTCCGCAATGGCTGCCGATGATTGACTACCCCACCGAAACGTTTGACCGCTCTCAGGAGCAAACGCGATGGCCTTGTGCGCGTTTTGACTGCCGTACCCATAAGAGTGACGCGGCACCCCTAGATAGTCGAATGCCTCGGAGATCGTCTGCGGCCGCGGTCTCGGCTTTTCCAGCCGTTGCGGCAGCACGACGTGGTCGCCGACGGCGTAGAGGAAGCAAGGGCCATCCGCACCTTTGCGGCCAGGATCATTGTTGCATTGGGCCAGCGCTTGCTCCTCCGCTTCAAACTGGCCGGCGCCGCCGGCGACAATGAACAGTCGCCCCCACGGATGATAGGCTGCAGCTTTCGGCCCCGAGGTCGATCGATAGGACGCCACGTCCGCTCGGCGCCACAAACTGCCATCGGTCGACGGTACGCGCTCTGGTTCGAAGCGGCCGGTGTATCGCGTGTGCGGCATGTCCCGCACCACCGGGGGACCATTTGGCGACGGCGCGACTTTATCGTCTGAGGCGACCAAAGTGCACGACTCCTGGTGGTGCACTTGGCAACTTTCCAGAGCCGCCGCGACCGCAGCCTCTTCGCTCGGGCGACCGGTCGCTTTCCAGATGAGTCGCGCCTTCACCGCAACGGCAATCGCCTTGTGGCCGGCATCTGTCTCGTAGTCTCGGATTCGCGCCTCTGCCTCATCGGACGCGACTGCCAGCGCGGCAAGTCGAACGCGCAATCCGTCGCGCAGCGATGTCGACGCACTCGCAGACTGCACCCCCACCGGCACTTGGTGCGATTGCGGCGGGTCGCTTCGGCGCTGACTGACCGGCTTGACCGACCGCTGCGGCAGGACAACTTGATCGCCGACGGCATAGACAAAGCACGGGCCGTCCTTACCGTTGCGGTCAGGATCATTGTTGCATTGGCTGAGAGCCAACTCCTCAGCCTCGAACTGGCCGGTGGCGCCGGCGACGATGAACATCCGTCCCGATGGATGGTACACTGCCGCTTTGGGCCCGGACGCTGACCGATACGACGTCACATCGGCTCGACGCTTGAGATCACCATTGGCTCCTGCGATTTGCTCTGGTTCGAATCCGCCATCATACCGTGTACGCGGCATGTCCCGCAGCACCGGGGGACCACTGGTCGCTGGTTCGATCTTATCGCCCACAGCCGCCAGCACGCACGGCTCCCCGTAGAAGAGCTGGCACCTCTCCAAGGTCGCGGTGACCACCGCCTCGTCGGTCGCCCATTGACCGTGTCTCCAAGTGCCATGGGCTTTAACCGCAACCGCGATTGCCTTGTGGTCTTTATCTCCCTCATAGTTCCGCGCTATGTTTTCCGCCGATCCCGCGGCGACCGACAGTGCTGTCAGTCGAGCGATCAATCGGTCACGGAGTGACGAATTTGTCGTCTGCGGCGGGATCGCCGCCTGTTGCGGGGGTGGCGAATCGGTCCGGCGCGGACTGAGCGGTTTGACAGACCGCTGCGGCAGGACCACCTGATTGCCGACCGCATAGAGGAGGCACGGCCCTCCCCGACCTTTCGTGACCGGATCATTATTGCATTGGTTGAGCGCCAGTTCCTCCGCCTCGAACTGACCGCCGCCGCCGATTACAACGAATAGCGCTCCCAGATGGTGGAACGCCGCAGCCTTCGGCTCCGATGCTGACCTGTAGTTCGTGATATCCCCTCGTCTCAGCAGCTCAGGTCTCGCCCGCGGTATTTGCTGAAGATCAAAGGGGCCAGCATAGTGCGCACGCGGCATGTCGCGAACGATCGGCGGCCCTTCCGGCTGCACTTTGTCGTCCACCGCGATCAGAGCACACGGCTTGCCGAACGCGAGCTGACAGCCTTCGAGCGCGCCGATTTCGGCCTCGCCCGCTGTCGCCCAACGGTTCGTGCGGTATGTCCGATGGCCTTCAACCGACAGCGCGATGGCCTTGTGGCCCTCATCGCTTGCGTAACCTTGCGCCTGGCTCTCCCGTTCGCTTTCAACAACCGCGTACGCGGCCATCCTGGCGAGCAGCACGTCGCGCGTTGTCAAGGGAACGGGCGCGGGTGATTGGGGCGGAGGTGCCGCCTGGACTGCGGTCGAAGGCGGAGCCGCCTGCGCCGCGCTTGCGGCCGGTGGTCTGGACGCGGTCTCTTGCTCCAGCACCGCCAGGCGGTTGCGCGCCAGTTCGGCAAACACCCCGCTCGGGAATTTCGCGAGATAGGCTTTGAAGTCGGCCGGGTTGCGGCTCCCTTTGATCGAATCCCAGAACAGGCCTTCGAGATTGACGGCGGAGGGTGCGGCCGGCGCGCTCGGCGCGGCGGCAGACGCTGGCGGCGGCAAGAAATAGAAATCGCCTTCCAGCGACGAGTTCTGCCACGGACGCTGCTTGCCCTTCGTTTCCGCGACGACGTCCTTGGTCACCCGGGCCAACAGGCTTTTGATCTCCAATCCCACGGTCTCGATGTGGCTCAACAGCGCAGCCGTAAAGGGGCTGTTCTTCCTGGCGCCGTCGAGCGCGACCTGCCCGGGCGCCGTCGAAAATGCCACCAGCATGCCGCCTGTGGTGGCGTCGACGCGCGCCAGTCCGCGCGACGCCACGCCGCGTTGGGTTGCCGACAGCCTTCGCGCGAAGGGGTTGTCGCGGCACGCATCGAGAAAGACGATGGCGACTTTTGCGGCGCCGTCGGTCTGTTCGAGGATCGTGTTCAAATCGACGGTTTCAAAGCGCAGGTCGCGCTCGGTGTTCAGATTGGCGGTGGCCGGCACCAACCAGTTTCGCCCACCCGCCTCGAGCGCATGCCCGGAATAGTAAAATACGCTCGCCTCGGCGCCTGCGGACCGATCTCCGTACCGGCGGACTGCGGCCTCGAGCGCGGACCGGTTGGGGTCGAAGACGGTTTCAACCTCGAAGCCCAGGCGTTTGAGCGCCGCGGTGATATCTTTTGCGTCATTGAGCGTATTGGTCAAACTTGCCGCGTGCTCATATTTCGAGACGCCGACCACCAGCGCGACCCGGCCCCCGTCTGCACGCGCCCCCGACAACGACGATGCTAAAATCAGAATTGCAATCGAAATGACGCGAAGCATTCGCCAATATTCCTTCATACTTCGGCCCGTTTCGCGTCAGATTGCACGGTTTCGCGCGGTGCGACAAGGCAGTGATTCTTCACAAGCCGCCTGGTTGTGAGTTGACCGATTATGCCGTTTGGTTCACGCCGTGCCCCGCGTATCCGCTGCGTGCCCGTCGTTAGCTTGGCGGGTTCGCCTTGCGCGGAACACGCGTGACGTGCGCAGACCGCGCGGCGTTCACCGTGCGTGTGATGTCTGCTACGAGCCCCACTGGCTTGTTGCGTGCAGCAGATGGTGTGGTCGCGATCACAGCGCGTGGCGCGCAAGATTAAGCGAGGCCAGCCTCACAACTTGATGCGCAGCAGCGCGGCCAGTTCGCCAACGACGCCCCGCCGGAACAAGAGAACGCACGCCACAAAGATGACGCCCTGAATGATGGTCACCCACTGGCCGAAGCTGACCAGCTGGGTCTGCATGGCAACGATGATGGCGGCGCCCACCACCGGCCCAAAGATCGTGCCGAGACCGCCGACGAGCGTCATCAGGACCACCTCGCCGGACATTTGCCACTGCACGTCGCTGAGCGAGGCGAGCCCGATCGCGACCGCCTTGGTGGCGCCCGCGAGTCCCGCGAGTGTTGCCGACAGCACGAAGGCGACGAGCTTGTAGCGCTCAGTCTTATAGCCGAGCGAAATCGCGCGCGGCTCGTTCTCCCGGATCGCCTTGAGGACTTCGCCGAACGGCGAATGGACGATGCGATAGACGAGGATGAACGCGGCGAGAAACACCGCCGCGACGAACACATACATGGCCGCATTGTCGGTGAGATCAATCACGCCGAACAGCCGCCCCCGCGGCACCGCCTGGATGCCGTCCTCGCCGCCGGTGAATTTCGCCTGCAGGGCGAAGAAGTACATCATCTGGGCGAGCGCCAGCGTGATCATCGCGAAGTAGATGCCCTGACGCCGGATCGCAAGGCTGCCGGTAATGACGCCGAGCAGGCCCGCGAACGCCGCGCCGGCCAGAATGGCGAGCTCAGGCGTGAGCGGCGGCAGCGGAATGACGAGGAAGTTCCACGCACCCGCCCAATACGGCAGGCTGACCGTGCCGACCTTGGCGAGATGCGCCGCCACATAGGCGGCCCAGCCGAAAAACATCGCGTGTCCGAACGACAACAGCCCGCCATAGCCGATCAGGAGATTGAACGCGCAGGCGAACAGCGCCAGGCACAGCGCCCGCATCAGGTCGACCGGATAGAGGCTGAATGGCGGCAGCGGCCCCAGAACAAGCACGGCTACCAAGACCGCGAAGGCAATCCCGATGCTGCCGAACCGCGCAGGCTTCGCCGCAATGGCGGCGTTCTCGGCAACCATGTCAGGCGCCCCGTCCGAACAGCCCGGCCGGGCGGATCAGCAGCACGATCGCCATGATGACGAAGATCACGGTATTCGACGCCTCCGGGAAGAACACTTTGGTGAGCCCCTCGATGATTCCGAGGCCGAAGCCGGTCAGGATAGCCCCCAGGATCGATCCCATGCCGCCGATCACGACCACGGCGAACACCACGATGATAAGCTCGGAGCCCATCTGCGGGCTGACATTGTAGATCGGCGCCGCCAGCACGCCGGCGAGCGCCGCCAGGGCGACGCCAAAGCCGTAGGTCAGCATGATCATGCGCGGCACATTGATGCCGAAGGCGCGCACCAGCGTCGGGTTCTCGGTTGCGGCGCGCAAATATGAACCGAGCTTGGTGCGCTCGATGACAAACCAGGTACCAAAACACACGACGATTGAGAACACGATCACCCAGGCGCGGTAGTTGGGCAGGAACATGAATCCGAGGTTCTGTGCGCCCTGCAAGGATTCCGGCACCCTATAAGGCAGTCCCGACGAGCCGAAGCGATGCCGGAACACGCCCTCGATGATGAGGGCGAGCCCGAACGTCAGCAGCAGACCGTAGAGATGATCGAGCCGGTAGAGCCATTGCAGAAACACCCGCTCGATCGCAACGCCGATGGCGCCGACGATGATCGGCGCCAGCACCAGCGCGGGCCAGTAGCCGATGTCAAAATTATCGAGCAGCAGGAACGCCGCGAACGCGCCCATCATGTATTGGGCGCCGTGGGCGAAATTGATGATGTTGAGCATTCCGAAGATGACCGCGAGCCCGAGGCTCAGCAGGGCATAGAACGAGCCGTTGATCAGGCCGACCAGGAGCTGGCCGAACAATGCCGTCGACGGAATGCCGAAGATTTCGACCATGAATGCGCCCCCACAGCGCAGTATAATCCGAATTGATTGCGGCCTTGCCTCTTCACCTCTCCCCGCTTGCCATCAGGGCGTTTACGCCCGTCTTCGACGGGCTATGGAGAGGTCGGAATGAGCGCGTCCTTCGCGCTCATTCCGGGTGAGGGGGCCTCTCCACGAGTCTGAGCTTGTGGGCGAGTCTGAGCTTGTGGAGAGGCCCCCTCACCCCGACCCTCTCCATAGCCCGTCGAAGACGGGCGTAAACGCCCTTGAGGCAAGCGGGGAGAGGGAGAAGGCCTACCCCTGCACGAGCGGGCAGCCGCCTTCCCGCAGCGGCCGGAAGGCTTCCGCGGCAGGAATCGTGGCGCGGGTGTTGTAGAAGTCGCCCGGATACTTGGATTCGGCAGGCTTCTTCACCTCGAACAGATAGGCGTCGTGGATCTTGCGTCCGTCGGCCCGCACCGTGCCCTTGCCGAACAGGGGATCATCGGTTGGAAGCTCCTTCATCTTGGCCACGACGGCTCGACCGTCGCCATCGGCCTTGAGTGACTCGACAGCTTTGAGATAGTGCGTGATCGCCGAATAGACTCCGGCCTGGACCATGGTCGGGAATTTGCCGCGGCGCTCGGCCTGCCATCGCTTGGTCCAGGCGCGGTTGTTGTCGTTCATGTCCCAATACCAGGTCTCGGTGAGGGCCAGGCCCTGCGCGGTCGGCAAGCCGAGCGCCGCGACATCGCTGGCAAACACCAAAAGGCCGGCAAGGCTTTGGCCACCCTTGGTGATGCCGAATTCGGCCGCCTGCTTGATCGAGTTGATGGTGTCGCCGCCCGCGTTGGCAAGGCCGATGACCTTGGCCCGGGACGCCTGCGCCTGCAGCAGGAACGAGGAGAAGTCATTGCTGTTGAGTGGGTGACGGACCTTGCCCAGCACCTTGCCGCCATTGGCTTCAACCACCGCAGCGGTGTCGCGCTCAAGCGCCAGCCCGAAGGCATAATCGGCCGTCATGAAGAACCAGGTGTCACCGCCGGTCTTGACCATCGCCTTGCCGGTGCCGTTAGCGAGATTCCAGGTGTCGTAGGTCCAGTGGATGGTGTTGGCGTTGCATTTTGGGCCGGTGAGGTCCGATGCCGCCGCGCCCGACACCAAAAAGACCTTGTTCTTGAGCCGCGCCAGCTCGCTGACCGCCAGCGCGACGCCGGAGTTCGGAACGTCAATGATCATGTCGACCTTGTCGACATCGAACCACGAGCCGGCAATGGTCGATCCGACATCTGGTTTGTTCTGATGATCGCCGCTGACGATCTCGACCTTGATGCCCTTGGCAGCCGCATTGAAGTCCGCGACGGCGAGTTTCGCGGCCGCCACCGAGCCGGGGCCAGCGATATCGGAATAGAGGCTCGACATGTCGCTCAAGACGCCGATCTTGACGACGCCGTCGGTATATTGGGCAAAGGCGGAGCTCGTCGCCAGCAGCGCCGCCACCACGATCAGGTTGCGTGTGGTTTTCATGCTTTCCCTCCATGCCGGGCCGGCGGCCCTTCGCATTCTCTCTGGAGTCATGGCCGGGCAACAGCCCGTCGAAGACGGGCGTGGACGCCCTTTTGTCCCGGCCATCCAAATTCAAACCCTCGGACCTCATCCTGAGGAGGCCGCGCTCTTCGCGCGGCCGTCTCGAAGGATGGCCGCGGGCGCGATCTCGCTTGTGGCCGTCCTTCGAGACGCGCGCAATCGAAATCGGCTGTTGCCGATTTCGATCCTTCTCTAAGTGCCGAAGTCGGGCAAGCCCGACTTCGGTGCGCGCTCCTCAGGACGAGGCTGACGGATGATATCGATATGACTCGTATCATGGAAACGCTGTACTAAACGCCGAGATATTCATGTAGCTTGTCGCGATTGGCGTCCAATTCCCCTTGGGCAAAGCCTTCGACCACACGGCCATGCTCCATCACATAATAGCGGTCCGCGACCGTCGCGGCGAAACGGAAATTCTGCTCGACCAGCACGATGGTGAAGCCCTGCGCCTTGAGGGCCCGGATGGTCCGGCCGATCTGCTGGATGATCACCGGCGCCAGGCCCTCGGTTGGCTCGTCAAGCAATAGCAAGCGCGCGCCGGTGCGCAGGATGCGACCGATTGCCAGCATCTGCTGTTCGCCGCCGGACAGCTTGGTACCCTGACTGCGCAGCCGCTCTTTGAGGTTCGGAAACAGTTCGAAAATGCGGTCTCGCGTCAGACCGCCGGGCTGGACCGCCGGCGGCAGCTCGAGATTTTCCTCCACATCAAGGCTTGCGAAGATGCCGCGCTCCTCCGGACAGAACGCAATGCCGGTGCGGGCGATGATATTCGATGCGAGGCCGATGAGTTCGCGGCCGGCAAACTGCACCGATCCGGTGCGCTTGGCGACCATCCCCATGATGGACTTGAGTGTCGTGGTTTTGCCGGCGCCGTTGCGGCCGAGCAACGTGACCACCTCGCCGGCACTGACCTTAAAGCTCACGCCATGAAGCACATGGGACTCGCCGTACCAGGCCTGCAGGTCGCTGACCGCGAGGAGGGGATTAGCCATGCCCTGTTCCCATGTAAGCCTCGCGCACGTCCGGGTTGGCGGAGACCTCCTGGTAGTCGCCTTCGGCCAGAATGCGGCCGCGCGTCAGCACGGTGATGCGGTCGGAAAGCGTTGCGACAACGCTCAGGTTGTGTTCCACCATCAGGACGGTTCGGTTGACCGCGACCGCCTTGATGAGCGTCGCGATGCGGTCGATGTCCTCATGCCCCATGCCGGCGGTGGGCTCGTCAAGCAGCAGCATCTCGGGATCGAGCGCGAGCGTGGTGGCAAGTTCCAGTGCCCGCTTGCGGCCATAAGGCAGCTCGATTGCAGCGGCGCCCGCATAGGGAGCGAGGCCGACATCGGCGATCAGGGCCAAGGCGCGGTCGTTGAGATCGTCTAATATGCGGCTCGACCGCCAAAAGTCGAACGAGCCGCCGCGCTTGCGCTGGAGCGCGATGCGCACGTTTTCCAGCACGGTGAGATGGGGGAATACGGCCGAAATCTGAAACGAGCGCACGAGGCCGAGCCGCGCCACATCGGCCGGCGCCAGGGCCGTGATGTCTTCGCCCTTGTAGACGATGCGGCCGTGCGTGGGCTTGAGAAACTTGGTGAGCAGATTGAAGCACGTGGTCTTGCCGGCGCCGTTCGGGCCGATCAGAGCATGTACCGTGCCGCGCGCGACCTGCAGGTTGACGCCGCTTACGGCCACGAACCCGGCGAAGTCCTTGGTGAGATCCTCGGTCTGGAGGATGGTCTCCGCGCTCATCAACTCGTCCCTTGAGCGTTCCCTTGGCCCAGATGTTGTTTGTTGTTCCGGGGTGGGCGCCGTTCCGTTCACCCTTAGGGATCTAAAATAACACAACCGGTATCATCGCCCAGCCGCCGTCACAAGGCGATAGGAACCATTTTCGACCAAAGGCTTAGATGGTGCTAAAGAACCTCGAAGACTTGGTAGACTGGCCCCTCGGGCAACCGGTGCCCGACGCCCACGGCGATGATGCCGTTGAGCCAGCCGTACTTTGCCGACGCCGTCTCGAAAAATGGCGCGATCCGCAGATAGTAGTCCGTCGCCTTGACCACCTCCCCGCGAGCAATGCGGTCGAGCACCTCCTTCGGGCCATGGCGCAAGCCACGGTAGGTCATGCCGATGATCTCATCATCGTCCGTCTTGAGCACGATGCGGACGTCAAGCAGCCACGCGCCGTCCCCTGGTCGGATCGCCTGCCAGTCGCTTCCGCCGGGAAGCAGGGTGCCGCGCAAGCGTTCGCCTTCGAAGCGGCCGCCGGTAATGACGCCGACGCGCCGGTCGACGCCGGGTGTGTTGCCGACGTTGATCGCCGGCTGCACACTGAGCAGCAGGATGAACAGCGGACGGACGCGCAGCTCCGCCATTTCTTTGGGTAGAATTTCGGAAAGCGAACGTGCGCCGGTCACCGGTCAACCTCCTGAGTTGAGTCGCGCGCAGCAAATGCCTTTAACTGGCCTGCTTCGCAGCAGCTAGTTCCTTCGCCATCTGGGAAGAATCTCCCCAAGTTGACAACCAGATTGCAAAATCGGTGGCGCCTGAAATCAGTGCTCCCAGAATCGGTGACAAGTATTCTAGCGATTGTAAGGCGATCTCGCTTGTCCATCATATCACCCCAGAGCATCAGGTAGACTGGCCCGTTGAAGAGGTCCGTCGATGCGTTCTAAGCTCATCGTCTGGTACAATACCAAATGCCCCGTGTGTAATGGCGGCATCAAATGGCAGCAGAGCCGACTTGTGCGCGCAGCCCAAGCCGGCGCAATCGAGTTCCGCGACATCAATCTGGAGCCCACGGCTCTCGCTCGCTTCGGTGCCGGGATCGAGGACGTGCGCCGCAGGCTGTACGGGGTCGACGCCGAAGGTCGGCTGTTCGTAGGCGCCGACTGCGCAATTGAGGTCTGGCGGCGCACACCGGGGGATGCGTGGCTCGCTCGACTACTGGGTTTGCCAGTCGTGCGCCAGATTGCTCGTTTTGGGTACGATCGTTTCGCCGATCTTCTCTACGCTTGGAACCGCCGCAAAGGCCATTGGTGAATTGTCGTTTCGACGAATGGAACGGCACTCATGCCGCGTAAGGATCGGAGAAAAGCTTCGCCGATTGCTGGCAGATACTGCCGATCCGTTGGAGATCGCGCGCTTTGACGTTCGGGCCGAGGAATGATGGCCCCCGGACAAGTCCGGGGGCGACAAGCCTGATCATGACTCCGGAGAAACGATCCAACGTGACCGGAACAGGCGTCCGTTACTCGGCCGGCACCGCCATACTGACAAGATTGCTGGCGGACTGGAACTCCCTGACGAGGCGATCGAGCTCTTCCTTGCCCACATAGCTGCGCGCAACGCGCACCCGGTACATGCCGCCTGGGCCGCCCGGGCGCGGACCGTCGACGATCACGGCGCCCCGCGCATCAAGGAAACGGGTGATGTCCCCCATGTTTGCCTGCGGCGCAAACCTCACCAGCGCAAAGGAGCCGATGTCGATCCCGCGCGTGGTGGCAGGAGGCGCTGACGCCGTCTCAAAAGACGAGCCGGCCTCGACACGATCCTGCAGCATCAACTTGGCGATGACGCCCGCCTGCAACATAATGACAACGACCGCCGCCCCGGCCGCAAATGCGAAGGCGCGCGGCGTGAACAAATTCATTAGCAAGCCGCCCAATCCGCGGCCGGCGGCCGGATCGCGCGCGCGTCGGCGCTCCCTGTCGATGGCCTTGAACAGGTTTTCCATCACACGCGCCGAGGGGACGCCGAGCGCTTCATTGAGAAGAATGGCCTCGTTCATTTCCTCGCGCACCAGATCGAGGCGGCGGGAGAGTTCGGCGTCGGCGGCAACCGCCGCTTCGACCTGATCCGCCTCGCGCGCATCGAGAGTGCCGGCCGCATACCAAGGCAGCAACGCCTCGATATCATCCGCCGACATCTTCTGATTCGCTTCGTTCATGGCCAACCTCGATCAATTCCCGCTGTCTTGAGCAGTTCCGAAAGCCTCTTGCGCGCATAGAACATGCGCGTCTTCACCGTTGCCTCAGGAATGCCGACGATCTCCGCCACTTCCTGGACCGTTTTCTCGTGATAATAGACAAGATCGATCACTTCCCGATGTTCCGGCGAAAGCACCGCCAAGCACTTCCGTAACGCTACGCTCTTGTCCTTCTTCTGGACCGCCACTTCGGGATCGTCCGACCTGTCCTCGATCGCTCCCGCCGTCTCCTCGTCGAGCTCCTCGTCGGGCTTGCGCCGCATCAAGGAAAGGGCCTTGAAGCGCGCGATGGCGAGCAGCCAAGTTGAAACCGCGCTTCGACCCTCGAACCTGTCAGCTTGACGCCACACGTCCAGGAACACTTCACTAATCAAATCCTCGGCCGCCGCTTGGTTGCCGACGAGGCGAAGCACAAACCGATACACGCGCACCTGATGGCGAGCGAACAGAACCTGCATCGCGAGCCGGTCGCCTTGGGCGATCCTGCCGATCAGGACTTCGTCTGAGGCAGAAAGATTCGCACTCAACGATCGGCTCGTAAGGTTTGTCGCAGCGAGAATGAATTCGGTTCAAATAGCTGAGAAGGATCATCTCGGCACAAAAAACACCAACGCGCGCCCTGCACCGTAGCCTCCAATTCCATCCCTCGGCGGAAATTGCCCGCCGCCGCGCCCGCGGGGACCGCTAAAATGCATCTAAACCCTTCGGTCTGCAAGAAAATCCGCCGCGATATATTGCCGTGAAGCGACGGCTCCCAAGCCTTGCCCCGTCACCCGACTACAAAATACCTGCCTCAATAAGCCTTTGTGGTGGCGCTTTTGGCGCCGTCAAATTTCCCACTGAGAAGATGCCCGCCAGCGTCGGATTTTCGACAAATAGTGACATCGATGCAACACCTGGGGGCTGCGCCCCCTCCCTACCCGGGACCGCGGGCGTCCCGCCCGCTACCCCCACCCTACCCTCCCCCGCGCGCGGGGGAGGGTAGGGTGGGGGTGCGGGACGTGCAGTCAAGGAGCGGGCGGGACGCCCGCGGTCCCAGGGCGCAGGCGAGGCCGTAATAGACCCTACTTCGTCACGACGATGAAATCCGTGTCCCGGCCGGTCTCACCACCAAGGCCTTGATCGGAGATAAGCAAAGAGGTGCCCGGGGCCACCAACGGGCCGATGCGCCCAAGCGCTTCCGGCGGGAGTTCGATACGGTCGAGCGCGTCGACGGCGGCTTGGCGCAGGGCATCCGCCATGAGCGGCACTGGCCGCTCGTCGCGCGTGGCGCGGCCCTTGCGTTTCGCNNNTTTCGCTGGCTCCGGACGACTTGCCGCCCGGTCGTAGCCAAGCGAAACCGCGAGCCAGCGGATGCCGACACCCTCGTGCATCGGCCGGCTGGCGGTGAAGACGTGGGTGCCGAGCGGCTCCTCCGGACGCGCGATCGTGATCGGGACGTCGAACACGGGCGCAAAACCCTTGCGGACGAACAACTTGCCGAGCTTACGGCTGACGAACAATGAGATCGGCCCCGGGTGCTGCTGCAAGGGGTCCTCGACCTTTGGCGCTGGAGCCGGCCCGACCGGTGACGGCTCCGCCGGTCGGCCCGCTTCGGCAGGCTTGTCCAGAGCGGCCCCGCCCCCGACCTGCGGCGACGCCGACGCGCCGAACTCAGGCGAGGATGGCGCAGAGTCGTCGCGCGACGCCGCCGCTCCGGCTCCGCCGGCCACGGCACCGGTGGTAGCCACGACGACGGCGCCGGTG
>WNFC01023287.1_pt1 | contig 14691 bp, 15 predicted proteins | sample 5400541 | NCBI WGS metagenome assembly WNFC01 (sample SAMN13153342, study PRJNA577476) | soil metagenome | isolation source: 120 cm saprolite under Douglas fir tree site 2 hole 2 replicate 1 | place: USA:California | collected 2015-04-18
CTTATCTTCGCTTGCATCTTTTTGCGCTCGCGCAGAACCTTCGACAAATTTCCCAGGGCTTCGGCAAGGCTGCCACCCGTGCGGCTCTGGATCGCAATAACGATGGCGAAGAAGCTGGCTTCCGAGACCGGGATACGTTCAGGCAAGCGCTGTACGGCTTCGTCTAGAGGCATGCCCAGCGTCTGATCCTCGATGAGCTTCTTGAATTCGCCTTTGACTGGTTCTTGCGCTTCGGCCGCAATAATTTTCAAACAATCGACCAGAGGCAATCCCGATCTGACGCCGCGCACGATGACATCGATCGAATTAGGAAATTCGGCACCAAAACGCTTAAACCGCCGGCTTCGTCTACCGGTCAGGTAAAGGTGAGGAAAAAGCAGGCTTGCGGAGATGCTAAAACCGACCGCGGGAAGAGTGCCGAGCCCCATTGTGCTCGAGATTGCCAGAAACGAGGCGATTCCAGTTGCCACGCAAACCAGGTAATAGGTGTTTTTGGTCCATGAGAGGTCCGCTTGCCGCAGTCGGACAATGAGCGGCGGCTTGGCATTCTTCTTCGCCTTGGCCCTTTGCTGCTCTGCTGCTTCGCGCAGCGTTTCTTCTACAGAGCGCCTGCGCGGCTTGTCGTCTCGGGTACCACGAGCCGCCACACTCCCGGCAGAGATGATCTCAACTTGCCGATCTAGCGCGGAAGTAGCAGCAATACGTGGGTAGAAAGCTGCCATCAGCAGACTGCCCACGCAGCACGCACCCAGCAGAAAGATCAGAAAAGGACCAAGCGTGGAGATCAGCACATCTCAAATCCGATGCAATTTGGCGGTCGGGTTACGCATTTCGCTGTTCTTTTCTGGGGTAGCTGCCGCGTCCAATGCTGCAGCGAGGCGTTTTTCCTCGCCGTAATAACGGGCGCGCTCCCAGAAACGCGGACGTCCGATTCCTGTCGAGCGATGTTGGCCGATAATCTTGCCGGATTCATTCTCCCCAAGAATGTCGTAAACAAAAAGATCCTGGGTTATCGGAACGTCGCCCTCCATGCCAAGAATTTCGGTGATGTGGGTGATACGGCGGGAGCCATCTCGCAGGCGCTGCGCCTGCACAATCACGTCTACAGAAGCGCATATCATCTCACGAATGGTCTTTGATGGGAGCGAGAAGCCGCCCATCGAGATCATCGACTCGATGCGCGACAATGCCTCCCGTGGCGAGTTCGCGTGTAACGTGCCCATGGAGCCGTCATGGCCGGTGTTCATGGCCTGCAGCAAGTCAAAAGCCTCGGGACCACGTACCTCGCCAACGATGATACGTTCAGGCCGCATTCTCAGGCAGTTTCGTACCAAGTTTCGCATGGTGATCTCGCCCTCCCCCTCGATATTGGGCGGCCTGGTCTCCAGCCGTACCACGTGGGGCTGCTGAAGCTGCAGTTCGGCCGCGTCTTCGCAGGTGATGATACGTTCGTCAGGATCGATGTAATTCGTTAGGCAGTTGAGCAGCGTTGTCTTGCCGGAACCTGTGCCGCCCGAGATTACGACATTGCAGCGTACCCTGCCGATGATCTTGAGGATCTCCGCACCTTCGGGCGAGATCGAGCCGTAGCGGGTCAGGTGGTCTAGGGTGAGTTGGTCCCTCTTGAACTTGCGAATGGTAAGGACCGCGCCGTCGATCGCAAGTGGTGGCACGATCACGTTGACCCGCGAGCCATCCGCAAGGCGCGCATCGCAGATCGGCGAGGACTCATCAACCCGGCGGCCCACTTGACTAACAATTCGCTGGCATACATTAAGAAGCTGAGCGTTGTCGCGGAAGCGAATATCCGTTTCGGTTACCCTGCCGCCAACTTCAATAAAAATCCGGTTGCTGCCGTTCACCATAATGTCGGCGATTTCATCGCGGGCAAGGAGCGGCTCGAGCGGGCCGTACCCCAGAACGTCGTCGCAGATACTTTCGAGCAGTTGCTCTTGTTGGCCGGCCGACATGACCATCTTTTTGACGTTAACCACCTCGCTGACGACGTCGCGAATTTCCGCGCGGGCCTGGCCAACGTCCATCCGCGTGAGCTGAGAGACGTCGATGATGTCGATCAGAGCGCCGAATATCTGGCTCTTCAAATCATATTCATCTGTAGCGCGAGCATCTTTTGGTCTCTGGGCCACCGGAGTCGCTGCGGGCTCCTTGTTCTTGAGCAGCTCCGAGCGGTTCCGAGCCGAGCGTTGCAGCTCGACCGCCGCCAAGTGTCCCACCGGTCGTTGGATAGTTGATTCACTAACCTCGATTTTTCGTCCGAACATTTTTCTTTATCCTGGTGAACATCGCTTGCCTTCGCCAGGGCCTAGCTGAACGCCGCGCTGTGTGAAGCAGGGAGGCGTTAGCGCGTTCACCGAGACGACGCGAAGAACCGAGGCTCCTCGCTTACGTGCTCCGGTTCAGGTACCGGACAGCTTCGTTGCGACGGTGTTGAACGTTGTCTGAAGGTTTGTGCCGACGGTCGTGACTGCAGTGATGATCACCACTGAGATTAGTGCGGCGATGAGGCCATACTCGATGGCGGTCGCGCCAGACTCGTCGTTTGCGAAACGGGTGAACAGCGTTTTCATGTGTCTTGGTCCCTGTGAATTCGGTTAAAGTCTCGGTTGCGGCGTGGCATCACCCGAAGCATTCGGACTGAATGCATACTGTGACGTCGAGAGTTTATGTATCGAAATCGAGATAAACACTATTCAGCTTGATGAGCTAAGACCCCGCCCGGCGAACATTAGGCTGAGCAGTCTAGTCCCAAACTACCTCGCCGGAAGGCGCGGGGACACTGCAACGCCGTCCCGGCGCGCTCTGGAATTTGCAACAATTCGAGGGAGAGCACGATAGCGTAGACCGAAATCCCTCGACGACATCAGAGACGAGAGGGGTGCGGTATGCGACGAATCGGAAACGCCCGCCGTGCGCTGGGCGGCATAATCGCGGAGTCGCGCCCATGCATCGGCAAGTGGGCTCGCGGATTAGATTACTGGTGTCCGGCGCGCCAGTCGCAGGTTGATCGCCCCATTTAAGATTCCTGGGATGAGTAAAGTGAATGGATAACTAAGAGTCACCGCCCGAAACTGTAGGGACATTTAGTCCGCGGCCGAATTCGATCACCCCCAACGTAACCAGCACGAGAATCGTGCAGATAATTGCGAACTCGACGGAAGTCGAGCCCGCCCGGCAGTAACGCAGGCTACGAAGAGATTTCACCAGGCTCACCGGACTTGCACCAGTACCGACGGGCTCATGGCAATCGCGGGCATGATCATGCCGGCGTAAATCTTGGCGGCAGAAACGCGGTAGTAGACGAACGTTGGTGTCAATCCCGTGCAGGTCGTCGAACAGGCGACTGCTGCTGTCGGGCTGTCAGGACATGCGCAAAACCGGTCGACCGCCACTGCAAGCGCGGTGGCATTTATGGTCGTTTGATTGGAGAGAGTGAAGTTCCTGGAAGCCGTATCCTGAACAATCTTCAATATTTGATCCTGACCCTGATCCACCATTGCGCTTTGCGCTCCGGCGCGGAGGATGTGGTCGATCGTCATTCGCTCGTACTCGGCCAGACCGACGTCTACCGTCGCCACAAGGGCAAAGAACAGGACTGGCGCAAACAGCGCGAATTCAACGGCTGACGTCCCCTTCTCGTTCCTGCGCCACGTTCCTGTCCAGCCGCGGGGGGGGTGCATCGTAAGCGCGCGCCACGCGGCCCGGAGCCGCCGCGGCAGGGAGCGTCTCCGAGCTATTGTTTTGCGATAAAGTCCGCGCATAGTCGTCAGCCTCCAAAGAGCCCTCTGATGGCGAATCGGCTCTTCGGACGGCTTTTGACGCTTGCGCGCCCGCTGATGGTTTCCGCAATCTTGGTGAGGCTTTTAGAAACCGCCGACCGCGCCGATACGTCCGCGATCATTCGACCACTATTTGCCGCCGTACTAACCGTCATCGGATCGAACGGGATACAAGCGATCGGTTCAGTCTTGAGCACGTTGGCGAATTTATCTGGACTGATCTCCGATCGCTTTGGTACGCCGATCTGATTAAGCACAAGCTTTGGAGGTCCATCGTTGGGTCGAACCTGCTTCAATAAATCAACGAGGTTCTTGGCATTCCGAAGACCGATGAGATCCGGTACCGCAGTGATCACGATCTCGTCGGCCGCGAGCAGCGTCTTCCTAGCCCAGGACGTCCAGACATGAGGGATGTCCAGCACCAGAAATGGACTACTGGACTGAGCGATATTGAGCACCCGCTCGAAGGCGCTCTCCGCCAGGTCATAGGATTGTTCGAGGGTGGCTGGAGCGGTTAGTACGCTGAGATGTTCCTCGCATTGCGTTGACAAGCGCTTGAGGAGCACCTCATCGAATCCGTTCACATCCTGAAGCGCTTGTGCCATGCCTTGGGTGGGGTTTAGGTTGAAGCCAAGGCTCGCGCTGCCAAATGGCATATCCAGATCTGCCAAAATGACGTCGAAGCGACAGGACCGCGCAATCGTCCCGGCAACGTTCCGGGCTATAGTCGACGAACCGACGCCTCCGTTTGCGCCGATGAAAGCCAAAGTCCGACCGAGCTTGCTGGCATTCGCGGTCTGGTGAATACGAGAGATTACGGCGATCAAGGCGATCGGCTCGAGCGGCGCCACAATGTATTCGCTCACCCCCCGTATCATGAGTTCACGGTAGAGCGTAACATCATTAACGTATCCGATCACAATCACTTGCGTGCCGGGCACGCAGACATCGGCTAAAGCGCCAAGTTGCGCGTGAAGCTCCGCGGCCGCCGACCGGCTTTCCCGAATCATTTCCACGGTACAACTGGCAGGTTTGTCGGAAGGCAACTCCGCCAAACTTTTGTGAGCAAACTTTGTCATCGGGTTCCAGGTTCTTGTCGTTTACGAGAGCTGTTGCCGAGCAATACCTGCAGCCTCACCAAAGGAAGTCGGATCCAAACAGGTATCATCGTTGTGACTTCACGACTTCCACGACATCGATGCGGCCATTGCGAATGATACGAACCGTTTGTCTGTTCTGTTGCTCAGACACGCTCTCACCGTTGTCCGCCGCAGAGCGGAGAACAAGCGACAGCGTTCCCGTCACTTCGGCAGCAGCGAGCACTTCCGCCTGCTGCAAATTCAGTTCGAGCGTAGCCGTCTTTCCAACAACTACAGCTTTCGGCGTGTTCTTCTCGTTCTTGCTCTTTTCATCTTTGGCCCTTTCGTCGACACTCTGGTCGATCGCAAGTACCGAAATGTTCTTGAGGATCGTGCGGCTGACATGCTGCTTTGGTCCGTCACTCTGCCCTTGATCGGCAACCGTATGGAGAACATCGACCCGATCGTTCGGAAGGATGAAGCCGCCAGCAGTACTCTCCGCCGAAATCCGGATGGCCATAGCGCGCTTCCCCGACGGCAGAAACGCCGAGAGGAAACCAGCATTGAGGGGAGCCAATTTCTCTTCCCGAAGGGGCTCGCCAGCGATTACCCGGCTACGCACGATTGAACCGGACAGAGTTTCAACGGCATCGTGTCGCGCGGATCGAATGATGTAGGCGGGATTAACTGCGCTCTCGGGCCAGGATTGCCAGCGTATATTTTCCTTGCCGAGCACTTGACCTTGCGCGAGATCGGAAGATGCGACCAATACCTCTGGCATTACCCCGGGCGGCTCTGGACGAGCTATGGTTGCTATTGCTGGATTGCTTTGCATGGCGAGCGCCACCCAGCCAGCGCCGCCGCCAGCGCTCAAAGCGACGATCAGGAGAGCAAGACGGAGCATTTTCAATATCTTTCTTCGAGAGTTGACCCGATCAGAAAATGGAAGTCATCCAACGCGTTTGAGGAAATACGACGAGCGCAGCTGAGGCCATGGCAACTCCATACGGAATTCCGGATCCCTGCGAATGCAGCCGCACGATCCATGAGTTGTCCGGCAAAAAAGTGGGCAGCGTCATGGTTCGGAACTGAAGGATCGCGAAAGATAACGCCCCACCCAACAGCGCCGTATAAATAAGATATATCGGCGTGTGATCGACACCAAACCATAGCGCGGTCACCGCAGCGAGTTTGGCGTCCCCACCACCTATCCAGCCAAATGTAAAACAGCTGAAGGTGAAAACGAGGACCCCCGCGGCGACGGCAGCGCTCCACCCGATGTCATATACTGCGACGCCCAGGAGAGGGGCTAGAACTGCGTACGCGAGAAGAAAAAGGAGCACGAGGCTATTTCTAATCTTCATCGTCGTAAGGTCTGTAAGGCCCGCATAGACCATAGTGAAGGCAAATACGACTGGAGCGACAGGTACTGCAAAAGTGCCGATTGTCATTTGTCGCTATACCAACTCGAACTGTTATCTTTGCGGTAAAGTGCCCACGAGAGGGAGCGGAGAGCCGAGGCTCTTCGCTTTACATGCTCAAACGGCTCCACATGCTCAAACGGCTTCGTTTCACGTACCGGACAGCTTCGTCGCGACGGTATTGAACGTTGTCTTGAGGTTTGTGCCGACGGTCGTGACTGCAGTGATGATCACCACGGCGATTAGAGCGGAGATGAGGCCGTACTCGATGGCGGTTGCGCCGGACTCGTCTTTTGCGAAACGGGTGAACAGGGTTTTCATCGTCTTATCCTTGTGAGTTCGGGTTAAAGTTTCGGTTGCAGCGTCGCATCAGCCAAAACATTTCGGGCTGAATCCATACTGAACGTCGAGAGTTTATGTACCGAAATCGCGACAGGAACTATTCAGCTTGATGGCCTAAGACTGCGCCGAACGGATATTAGCCCGAGCAGTCTAGACAGCCTCAATGAGACAACAGCGGACGTGCAAGAACACCATGGCGGTACGCTGTCCGGGATCAGCACCCCAAGAACGGACAGGGTCAGCTAGATCGGCTACGTCCGTTTGTTGCCATAGCGGACCGGCGGCCGCTTGATCAGACGGCGGCGATCGTCTGCACCTCAACCAGGAAAGCTTCCTTGACCAGCCGGTCGACCATGAGAAGCGTGTTCGGCGGATACTTTCCGTCCGGAAACATCTTTGGAAATTCACGCAGGCGAAACTCCATGAACTTGGGGATATCCTGCGAATGGACGAGGTATGTCGTGAATTGAACGACGTTGGCCCAGGATGCTCCGGCTGATTTCAGCGCCGCCGCGATGTTGCGAAAGACCTGCGCAGTTTGAACCTCAAATTCGCCCTCGCCGATAACATTGCCTGCGGCGTCGCCCGACAGCATTCCCGCGACAAAAAGAAATTCGTTCGCCCTTACGCGCGTCACATGGGTGTACTGCCCCATCGGAGGGCCAAGTTCCTCGGGATTGTAGATGTTAATTTCTGCTGGCATCGCATTTCCTTTCTGCGGCCTTTGCCGCGTTGCGAGAGGGGTTCTCCGGCGCGCGGAAAAGGCTTGGTATTCGACCAGCTCAAAACGGCCAGCCTGGTAGAATGGGATCTCGCTCGGCTTCGCGCCGCGCAGGATCCCAGCGACAGCGTTCGGCAATCTCCAGTACGGTCCTGGGGATTTTCGAGACAGTCGACCGATCTGAATGGCTGACTGTCCAGGTCTGGCGGAGAGAGAGGAACTGGGGTCGAACCCTCTCCGCGTAAGCCAGCGCACTTGGGCGGGCTCCGGCGGACGTGGTTCCTGATAAAGGCGCGGCAAACGCCGCCTAAACGAGCGTATCGCGGCTGGGCCCCATTTGGGCGCGGGCACAATCAATCTTTCCATTCGGGTGCGCCAAGCAGCGGCGGCTTGGTCCCACCGCGCTTGTATGCGGGCCAGTCTTTCTAGTTTTGCGTTTGGTAGGGCCACTTTTCAAGTTCGATGCATCAGTTCGGCGGAGCGGATCGAGAAATGCAGCCGCGAACTGCAAAGGTTCTGCAATTTGCTCGCGGGTTGGCGGCCGGATGATTTTCTTCTCTTTCTAGTAGATACGTTCCAACCGCGCTATCGCATCTTTGACGGCAGCCCAATGTCCGTTCGGCCGGCCTTGCAATCCCTTCTCTCTGATGTCGTCCGATGCTCTCCGACTCGCTTCGCCATACGCACCGTCGCCTAACAGCTTCATGAGTAATGCGGCGTCTTCTTCTGCGGCTTTCTGACGAACGCCTCTTTGTTCCCACCAGTTTATCAGCCGTTCCACAATCGACATGGTTCGCCTCTCATAGCTGCTTGGTTACCACGCCGCTTCGTTCGGCCGTACATCAATAAGTTGACAGTACCCCGCCGCAAGATGTGCAAGCGGCTCAATATCCGGGCCTCGGTTCGGGCCGGTGCATAATGGCGGTTAGGTGACGCCGAGCTTCTGTACCTCGGTCCGTATCAGATGCTTGAGGTGCCGCTCCAGGGCGATGAACGCTGGGTCCGTGCGTTCGCGTGGATGCGGCAGACCCGGGTCCACCACCTCTTTCACCATGCCGGGGCGGGTGCCCATCACCACGATACGGTCGGCCAGGAAGATCGCCTCCGAAATGCTATGGGTAACGAAGAGCACCGTCTTGCGATCCTGTTCCCAGATCCGCAGCATCTCCTCCTGCAGCACCTCGCGCGTCTGCGCGTCGAGCGCGCCGAAGGGCTCATCCATCAGCAGGACGGAGGGATCGTTCGCCAGTGCGCGCGCGATCGCTACGCGCTGCTTCATGCCGCCCGAGAGGTTGCCGGGATATTTGTGCTCATGCCCAGCGAGGCCGACCTTCGCCAGGTAGCGCATCGCGATCTCGCGCTGCTCCGACTTGTTCGCGCCCTTCTGCATCGGGCCGAAGGCGACGTTCCCAAGCGCGGTGCGCCAGGGAAACAGGGCGTATTCCTGGAACACCACACCGCGCTCGGGACCGGGGCCGTCGACCGGCCTACCATCCACCAGAATCTGTCCGAAACTCGGCTTCGCGAAGCCCGCGATCATGTTCAGCAGCGTGGACTTGCCGCAGCCGGAGGGTCCCAGCAGGCAGGTAAAGCTGTTCTCGGCTAGGTCCAGATCCACTTTTGCCAGCGCGACATTGTCGCGGTACACCATGCCCACGCCTTGGACGCTGATCTTGATCGGCCGGCTGCTGATAGCGGTGACGGGGCCAGCTATCGATACGATTTCCATGGTTCAGGTCCTTACGGCGCTGCGCCAGCGCAGCAGCCTAGCTTCCAGCGCGCGCAGCAGCACGTTGAAGATGAAGCCGATGATCCCGATGACCGCGGCACCCATCAACATCTGCGAAACCATGAAGTAGGTCCTCGCATCGTTGATGAGGTAGCCGAGGCCGGAATCGGCGGCGAGGAACTCGGCGGCCACGATGACGAAGAAGGACAAGGCGAAGCCGAGGCGCAACCCGGTGATGATGGCCGGCATCGCCGCCGGCAGCATCACGTAGCGGAATATGGCAGTGCGGCTGGCGCCAAGGCTCGACGCGGCGCGGATCAGCAGCGGGTCGACGTGTTTGATGCCTTCGACCGTGGTGGTGAAGATGGGGAAGAAGGCGGCATAGGTGATGAAGGCGATCTTCGACATCTCGCCGATGCCGAACCACAGTACCATCATGGGCAGGAAGGCCAGCGGCGGGATCGGGCGAAGAATTTCGATCATTGGCTCGACCAACCGCTCCAGCGGGCGCCAGGTGCCGGCCGCCACGCCCATGGCGACGGCGGCGATGGCGGCCAGCAAGAAGCCCTGGAACACGCGAGACATGCTGGCCAGGATGTCCCGCTGTAGATCGCCGCTGCGGGCGGCGTCGATGCCGCTCTGCAGCACCTCGATCGGCGTCGGCAGTAGCACAGGGTTGACCACTGGCAGCACGGTGCGATTGCCGACGCTCACCGCGAGCCAGACGGCCAAGAAGATCAGGACAGAGACGCTTGGGCCGACCATGGCGGCCAACGGTCTCCTGGCGCGCCCTTCCTGCGTGCTCATGCCCGCGCCCTCCACGTCACGCGGCTCGCATCCACCTGCTCCAGCAGCGTGGTGGCGATGCCGGTGTCGGGGTTGGCCGGTGCCTGGATGCGATGGATGCCGAGCGCCCAGTCGCTTGTGAAGTTGTAGGTGTTCACCAACTCCTGCGAAATGGCGACCTTATAGTGGCTCGCCGTGGTCATCACCTGCAGCGGCTCAGGCGGGACGCGCAGCACCACCTGCAATGCGGTCATGGCGCGCGCGCGGTCGGTTTGGAATAGAACATCCGCCTTGATCAGAGCGCGCAGCAGGGCCTTCAGCGTGTTCGGGCGTGTCTCGATCCACTCCTGCGTCACCAGGATTGTGGAATGTAGGTGGAGCAGCTTGTTCTCCTCCGACAGCACCTCGGGCGGGTTGGTGAAATGCAGCGTGTCGCCGGTCATGTAGAGCGTGCCACCCAAGGTCACCAGGCGATACAGGAAGGGCTGCCACGAGAGCAGAAGATCGACATCCCCGTGCACGGCGGCCACCACCCCCTCGCTCGGGTTCATGTTGATCATGTGGATCTTGGTGTGGTCGAAGCCGAAGCGCTGGGCGAGCTTGGTCAGCATCAACGGACCGTTGGTGCCCTCGGTGAAGGCACAGCGCTTCCCTTCGAGTTCGCCCGGGTGGGAAAGATGTACGCCCGGAGCCAGCACTACGCCGTGGGCGCCGGCGATGTCGGCGAGCGCCGTCAGAATTTTCACCGGCATGTTCTTCGCCGCGAGAGCAATCTGGCTGAAAGCGTTCCCGACGCCGATCGGGAAGCCCCCGCCCATGATGGTCAGCACATCGCCGCTCGCTTGCTGCCAGCGGAGGTTGACGTCAATTCCCTCCTCCTGGAACAGGCCGAAATGCTGGGCAAGTGCGAGCTGCATGCCGAGCTGCGGGTCGCGCACCGCGAGGAGGTCGAACGCCCGCACTTCGGGGGCCTCGGCCGCCCGGCTGAGCGCCGGCACCAGGGCGGGGGCCGCAAGTGCCGCTCCAAGGAAGAGGCGACGTGTTAGGCCGGTTTGCATTTTGCTCATCTCTGCTCCAAACGATACGAGTTGTCGGTCGGACGATCCCATTCTCGAGCGCCCACTTAAGGCTGCCAGATCCCAAGCCGGCGACCCCGGCGTCCGCCAGCTCGGCAGCCTTCGTGGTAGTGCCTGCAGCGGAGCTCCGGAATTGCCTACCGTCTGTATCCAAATATCGTGCCAACCCGTCCGCAAGAAGCAGTGTAAGAGTTTGACGCGGTCGCCGATGCCTTCCGGGTCCCGGAAGTGACGCTGTTTTGTTCAATGGTGAAGCAAACTGCCTCGCCCATGCGCACCTTTGCACCAACCCTCAGCGACCATCGATGCGCCAACGCTGTATCAAAGCGTCATCGACCGTCACGCCATGTCCAGGTCCGGTCGGGGGCGCGACATGTCCAAGCTGGATCTGGACGGGAATTGTGGCTACATCGCTGGCAAGATAGGCATGCGTGAAGCTTACCCCCGTCAGGACACGCGGCAATGTCGCGGCGAGATGGGCGAGGGAAGCCGCCATGCGGTTGTAGCCGCCGAGCTTGATCAGTTTGAGCCCGAACCATCGAACGCCGGCAGCGGCATTGGCATCAATGTCAGCAATGTCGTGGATGCCTTCGTCTGATGCGATGGCCCCAAGCCGCGCGTGCGTCAGTATTGTCAGTCCCTCAAGATCGTTGTCGGGCAGCGGCTGCTCCAGATACGCGAGTTCTTGGGAGCCAGTCGCTCGCAGGAAAGTCAGACTCTGCTCCACGCTCCAGGCCATGTTAGCATCCGCCGAAAGCTCGATCCCGGGCCCAATGGCGGAGCGCACCGTAGCAAAGCGACCCGCATCCGCAGTCGGATCGGAGCTGCCCACCTTGAGCTTGAAGTGCCGAAAGCCGGCCGCTCTTGCGGCGCGCGCCGTCTCGACGTCCTGCGATGCGTCGCCGCTGCCGAGCATGCAGAGCGCCGCAGCCTCGGCCTGATGCTCATCGCCAATGAGCGCATGCATCGGCACACCGCGCTGGCGGGCAACCAGATCATACAGCGCCATGACGACCGCTGACTTTGCGCCGCTGTTGGCACGTATCGAGCGATCTGTCCGTGCTTCCAGCGCTGCGAGATCATCTAGCGGCGCACCAAGCAGCGCCGGCCCTACGAAGCGCTGGACGGACGCCACCATCCCGTCCAGGAGTTCACCGGTCATCGTTGGCGCCGATGCCGCCTCTCCCCAACCGACAAGCCCGTCACTCGAGGTCACACGCACGAAGAGATTTTCCGCCACGACAATAGTTTCGCTCGCCAGCCGCATGGGTTTGCGTAGCGGCAACCCGATCCCGAAGGGCTCAACCCGTATAATCGTCGCCATAGGGAGATCCTCTCTGCCTGCGGCTCACGCGGCCTGCAGGCGTTGCACATCGATCGGTACGTTCAGAAGGAACTCATCCAGAGTGAAGAGTTCCGCTGCGCGTCCGTAATCCATCTCGCTGACGACAAGCTCCGGCGCCGTCTGGCCGATACGGGCCCAGGCCTGGTCCAGCCCATCGCGAACGCCGGCGGCATAGGGGCGTGCCTGCCCGACGATGCCCGCCAGCGCGATCCGCTCGGGCGGCAGCACCGCCGTCGCGGCAAGCAGGTTGATGCCGAGATTTTGGCCAGCCTGGTAGAACAGTGCCGCCACGCCGCGATCCCCGGCATTCGCCTGATGCACCGCGTGACGCAGGGCGTCGGGACCGAAATCGCCGAGCCGACCGCCGTCTGCGCTGCGCTGCTCGGGCGGAGTCAGTCGGCGCATAAGCGCATGGCCGGAGACCAAGGTTAGCAGGCAGCCTCGCGCCCCGCAGATGCATGTTTCGCTGGCGCCAGGAACCGGGATATGCGCAATCAGCCGTTCATCGCGGTCGCCATCATGCGGACGCCCGTCAATGATCATGCTCGCCCCCAACCCGAAGGCCACGTGCACCAGCAGCGCGGTACCGGCGACCGCCGGGCCAACTGCCGTAGCGCTTAGCCCAGCCGCGCGCCGCTCGACCAGAATCTGTTCGGCAATGTTGAGGGCATGGCCCGCCGTCGTTATGCGCACCGGCAGATGTAAACGCTGCTCCAGCTCGGGACCGAGAGCCTGACCTGAAAGGCCACGGATGGAGGATATCTTCACCTGGCCACGGGCCTGGTCGACCGCGCCAACTGTGACCACACCCAGGCCGAGAATTCGACCAGCAGGCACGCCGGCCTCCATAACCACTCGCTCCACGGCATCAGCGACCAGCCCCGGAATTTCCCCCACGTCCGCGCTCAGCACTTCCGGGAGTCTGACATTGGCTATCCGCTCGCCGGTAAGGCCCACAAGACTGACGCCATGGTCGAACACAGTCAGCCGTACCGCCGCCGCGTATGCCGCATCGGATACCAGCGCTAGACCGATATGCCGACGGCCCGGGCGGCTGGCGGCGACGATCGGGCCGCCTTCCTCAACGAGCCCCGCATCGATCAGATCACGCACGATACGTGAGATGGCAGCGTCCGTCAGGCCGACCCTCTGAGCAATATCGCTGCGCGACAGTCCGGCCTGGCGGCTCAGCCAACGCAGTACCAGGCTGCGGTTATGATCGCGCAGCTGCTGGACATCGCTGCCGGTGCTGGGCCCCTGCCACATCACTCGTCATCCAGCAATGCAACCGCCCGGATGGGACTGCCGCTTCCGCCCTTGATCTTCAGCGGGAAGCCGATGAAGCGGAAGCGTCCCTTGCCGACGAGTTGATCGAGGTTAATCAGACCTTCCATATGGGTGAAGCCGAGGTCGCGGCAGACGTGGTGAACCTCGAAATTATTGCGTCCGGTGCGGCCGGGGCTCATCGCCTCGACGCCGAACATCGTAATCCCGCGTTTGCCTAACCAAGTCGCCGACTCTTTGGTCAGCCCCGGGAAGTCGGTGACATAGGCGTCGGTACCATACGTACGGCGGTAGAAATCCATGTGTAGGAACACGGTGTCCTTTGGCTTGATCTCGACGCCGGCGGCGGCCTCGGCCTGCTGTAGATCCGCAATGCTGATGTCGCTGTTCAGCGGTTTATGCGAGAGATCCAGGCACACCGCTTCGGTGAAAAAATCATCGAGCGGCAGTTGATCGATGGTCTTCGCGCCCGGGCGCTCATCGAAGTGGAATGGCGCATCGACGTGGGTGCCCGAATGATCGCCCATATTCAACGAGGTCACGGCCGTCGAAAACGTATAGCCATCGGCGACCCGCTTTTCCGCGTGGGTCGTGAATGGCGCGATGATCACCATCGGGTGGTTGGGCAGCCGCGGCATCTTATGAGAGAGTTCGCGGCTGAGATCGACAAGTTTCAAGGCGGTTTCTCCAAGCTTGCAGGGTTGTAGCGGATTCGGGCCGAGCCGATTGTTCCGGATAGGTAGCGCGCATAAGGATCCGATGTCCGGGTGTTGGCTCGGGGCTCATACAAAGAAGGTGTTACGGCAGCGACCGACGCGACTCATCGCAATTCCGGCCACCGGGGAACTATTTGAGTACCAAGTGTAAGCAAATCACATGCCACCCCACAGATCGGCGTGCTGTACCGCGAAATCGGAAAGAACTGACGTTATGATGTGCAGTTGCCCATATTTCGCGCGAAATGCCGCCGGACACCGTGAGGTCGCAACCTCCGACGATGAAGGGCTTGCTCTGACGGATCCGAAAAGGGCGGCCGGATGATTTTCTTCTCTTTCTAGTAGATACGTTCCAACCGCGCTATCGCATCTTTGACGGCAGCCCAATGTCCCTT
>WNFC01029597.1_pt1 | contig 14683 bp, 13 predicted proteins | sample 5400541 | NCBI WGS metagenome assembly WNFC01 (sample SAMN13153342, study PRJNA577476) | soil metagenome | isolation source: 120 cm saprolite under Douglas fir tree site 2 hole 2 replicate 1 | place: USA:California | collected 2015-04-18
CGAGAAGTGATGGACGAGCGGTTCCGAGAACTGATGAGATTTGAAGCGGAGCGCGCGCGAGCCTTTTACGTCAAAGGGCGTCCGCTTACATGGTTGATTGAAAGAGACAGCCGGCCAGCCTTCCGGGCGATGTTCGGAACTTACGAAGCAATTCTGCGACGCATAGAGCGGCGCAAATATGACGTGCTCAGCGGACGCGTCCGGCTCAAGCCACACGAAAAGGTAAGAATCTTATTTGAGTCACTCATTTCCTGGTGAGCTAGTTCAGGCACCCTGGCGCACGTCGACACAATACAGCTGACAGGATGTCGGCACTACGGTTTCCCAGCAGACTCAGATTTCTCAAGGCGCTGCAGCTCTTTCGGCAGGGGAAAGTGAACTTTCTCCTCCTCGCCCTGGAGTTCTTCGAATTCAGTTGCGCCCATCGAGCGCAAGCCTTCTAACACGCGAATGACGAGCTCTTCTGGCGCAGACGCGCCCGCTGTCACGCCAACAACCTCCGCGCCACTAAGCCATTCGGGGTTAACCTCCTTTTCATCATTAACTAGATAAGCAGGCACACCTGCCGCAATCGAAACTTCGCGCAGGCGTTGTGAGTTCGAACTGTTCTGGGAGCCCACGACCAGCAGCACATTCACAAGCCCGGCCATCTGTTTGACTGCGTTCTGTCGGTTCTGTGTGGCGTAACAAATGTCGTCCTTTGAAGGCAGCTGCAATTTCGAGAACTTGCGCCGCAATGAATCTACGATCTGCGCCACGTCGTCAGACGAGAGCGTCGTTTGCGTGAGATAAGTTATCTTGTCGGGATCCAGTACTTCCAAGCGCTCGACGTCCTCAACCTCGGTGACAAGTTGCATCGCCGCTTCACCCATCGTGCCTTCTACTTCTTCGTGGTCGGGATGGCCTATGAGAATCAGTGAGTATCCTTCGCGCGCGTAGCGAAGCGCTTCCAGATGAACCTTGGTGACCAGCGGGCAGGTAGCATCAATGACGCGCAGGCGCTTGCGCCGTGCTAATTCATGGGTTTGAGGCGAGACCCCGTGTGCGCTGAAGACACACGCCGCACCGTCGGGCACCTCTTCGAGGCTCTCAACGAAGATCACTTGACGTTTATTGAAGTTTTCAACTACGTACCGGTTGTGAACGATTTCGTGAAAGACATAGATCGGCGGCGGGAATAAATGCAGCGCTCGCTCTACGATATCGATCGCTCGCACGACTCCCGCACAAAACCCCCGGGGACTAGCCAGGACTACCTTTCTAATCGCCATCCTTAATCCTCAAGACTCGCTTGTGGTGAATCGATGGGTTAGGCCAATCGGTTGTTCCAAATCTTGTGCGTTTCGATTTAGCTAACCTCCCTATCTTTCCATCATCGACTAGCTCGAAGACCCGCCCCCGCCACTCAACCTTCCTGCCAACCAGACTGAGGCACCAGATCAAAAAACTCAGAATATCCTTAACCGGGACCAACCAGAAATGTTTTTTCAATATCTTGTCGCCGAGCCAGTGAACCCCTATCAGCCACGCCATTGTCAATCGCACAACCAGCGCCAAGGCAAAAAGCAGAACGCTAAACGTCGAAGCGTGATTGGCAACAATGTTAAGAAGCGAAAGCGCCGTGCCGTATGTCAGAATCAAACCCAGGTAACCTATCGGGCGAGACTTTCTTGTTGAACGGGCCCAGCGGAGCTGGTGCTTAATCATACCAAGGAATCCAACAGGGGCCTGCACTGTTTCAACTGCATAATCAGAAAGGTGCACTTCGTAGCCAGCCTTTGATATCAAGTTGCCAAGCATAAAATCATCGGCTAAGTAATCAGCGATAGCTTGAAATCCTCCAACCGCCCCAAGCTTTGTTTTAGTCGTTGCCATAGTCGCTCCAAGAGCGAATCTGACCCCCTCGAGCAGCCAGGCTGAAAGCACGCCCGGGGCGAACTCAGCCGTCATGCCGACCGCCTCAAGTCTGCCGGCGTAGGTTGCCGCTTCAGCCGCCCGGTATAGGCAGGTGACAAGGCCTACTCGTCCATTCGAGAGCGGCGGGATAATCCTGCGGAGATAGTCACGGCCCACGCGAATATCGCTGTCTACGATGACGATCTGCTCATGTTTGACTCGCCGAAGCATGTTTTGCAGGTTACTGACTTTATAGTTATGGCCAATGGTGTCGGAGCAAATCACAAGCTCGATGTCTCTGTCGGTGAAGTCGGCAATTAACTTTTGAACAATCGGAATCGAAGAGTCCCGGTAATCACAAACTCCAAAAACGATCTGGTATTCAGGATAATCTTGACGGCAGAACTGGGCATAGTTTTCATAGGCTTTGAAGTCGGTTCCGTGGAGCGGGATCATAATCGTAACTGGCCGAGGGTCGAAGTCCTGCTTGGCCGGCTGAGTGGAGAAGAACCTCGCCGCCGCGAAGATGCTTATTGCGTAATAGGTGATGGCGGTCAGCGTCAAGCTAACGAGCAGAAACCTTATAGCAATGATAATCGCTGGCATTTAGGGTAAAGAGATCAGAGCAACGCCCAGAGAAACAAGCAAAGCCCCTGCCCATCGAAGGCGGCTTATCCGTTCCTTCAAGATCAGCTTTGCCCCCACCGTGGAGACGACAAAGCTGATCGAAGTCGCAGGAATGATCAAACTCAAGTCGGCCCAGGACAGCGCCGCGAGAAATGCAAAAAAGCTGACGGCCATGAAAACAACCCCCACGAGAAAGAACTTATTAGTCAGAACCCTTTTTCCTATCAATGCGAGGGCGCGTGGGACCATGACTGAGATAACTCCGGCCTGTTTCATGCCTTTAGTCAAAGATACGTCGCCCGCTGAACCGGCGCTTCCAAGTTCCAGTGGACCGGATCTCGCAACAAAAAAGACCCCGATGGAAATCAGCGCCGCTCCGGTCCATCTCGCGGGCCTTACAGCTTCGTTCAAGAAGTAGTAACCGCATGCAACATTGACCACGTAACCGAAAGCGGTGGCTGGTAGTACAAAGCTTAGATCAGCCCACGAGAGCGCCGCGGCATAAAGGAGAAAGAAAGCCAGCAGAAGAGCCGTCCCTATCCAGATCGTCGGACTTTCGATCCCTCGAAGCAAGATCAAGGGCAGATCGTCACCGCTGATTTGGCCTGCCGAAGCCATCTCTCTCATCCCTTTGCTCAGGTAGACATTGCCCGCGACTTGAGCAACAATCGCTAGACTCAACACAACAGCAGTCTTCATCGTTTCGCTTCCAAGTCGAAATAATCAATCAACTCGATTCCGAGATCACTCAAGCGACGTACGACTCTTTCGCTCATCAAAGCTTGGAATTCCCTCAGATGCTGACGCTCTTGTTCGTTGAGCGCGCGATCAGGCTCATAGACTGCCGGATGACAGTAAAACTCATTGATCTCGACTCGGAGGTTTTCCAGAATATAAAGTAAATACTGTTCATTCACGCGATCACTTTGCAAATTGCCATAGACTCGTTCCGCAAACGTGAAACCCCTCCCCCTGAGTTTCTTTTTCATGTACCACGCAAGTCCGCGGAAAAGCAGCGTATGAACTGTCTTCTTGAATGCTCGATTGCCGTCAAAGCTGAGCGCCAAATGGCGCTCTTCCAACGGCACTCTCATTCGTTTCGCGCCGTAGGCCTCGCCAAGCTCAAGAGCGGCGTCGAATATGACCGGGTGAACGTGCATATGGAGGTGCCCATCAATGTGTGAAAGCGGCAAGCCGGTCGACTTAAACTTCTCGAACTGGGCTGCCAGCTCTTTTCTAAGTTCGAACCGCGCTCGTTTTGAGAAGTAATACTTAAATCCAGCGACGACAGGGCTGTTTGAAAAGTTTTTCTCCTCGTCTACGAGAGTTGGAATCTCTGACTTTGAAAGTACAGATTTCCCCATCACACTGACAACGTGTATTCCCACGCTGAGCTTTGGATTATCTTTGGCCAGTTTGACTGCCTGATCGAAAGCCGGTCCAGTCACCATTAAGCTACAGCTTGTCAATACTCCGTATTTGAAGGCGCGCACCACCGATTCGTTTACCTCCTCGGAGATGCCAAAGTCATCTGCGTTGACGATCAACTGAAGCCGCCTCCCAGTTTTCGTGCCGGAACGAAGCTTGTTCGTATAAGTTTGACGCGAGAGCTGGCGAGCGCTGCCACTGCTTACCGCATGAGCAGCGCCCGATTGAAATCTCTGATAGATCAACTCGCTGTTCATCGACTGGCTTGACTTGCGACAAACTGTTTTCTTTTAGTTCGAAGGGCGAGGAACTCTTTCGCTTCCTTGTACAGCCGCTTACGTTCGTGGCCATTGAACATTGCACGGCGAACGATTCGAAAGATTATCCTCGGTCGGAAATAATAGCGGTCGTAGAAGTACTCCACAGCCTCCACGATCTCCGTTCTGCTAAGGCCGGGATACTGGATGGTCGGCAGTTGATGGCCCACCTCATCACTCATCTCGTCGTCAGTGAGAAAGTTATTATTCTTCAGCCAATCATCAAACTCGGTGCCCGGATAAGAGTGAGCAATCGAGACCTGAATCGTTTCACAATCGAGCTGCTCTGCAAACTTGATCGTGCGTTTTATCGTCTCAGCGGTTTCGCCCGGCAGCCCGATGATAAAATCACCGTGGACGAGGATGCCGAGCGTCTTACAATTTTTCATGAACTCGATGGCCCGCTCGACGGTCGCGCCTTTCTTAATGTTTTTAAGAATTTGCGGATCGCCCGATTCAAATCCAACGATCAACAGTCGGCAGCCAGCCTCTTTCATCGCTTTGAGCGTTTCGTAATCTGTGTGCACTCTCGATGTACATGACCATGTGGTCTTGAGCGGCTTCAGTTTCTCACACAGGGCGATGGTCCGGTGCTTGCCCCAGGCGAACGTGTCGTCGTCAAAGAAAATTTCTTTCAGGTTGGGAAACAGTTCCCACGCCAGTTTCACTTCGGCGGCGACGTTATCAATGCCACGCGTGCGCCAGGGGTGCCCGCTGATGGTCTGAGGCCAGAGACAGAAGGTGCAAAGCGCTGGGCAGCCGCGCGACGTGTAAAAGGCGACATAAGGGTGGAGCAGAAAGGGCACGTTGTATTTCGTTATGTCAAGGTCGCGCTTGTAAACCTCGGAGGCGAACGGAAGGGCATCGAGATCGTGGAGTGGTTGGCGATCTGGATTATGAATAAGCTTCCCGTCTTCTTTGAAGCTAACGCCCGCGATCTCTTCTAGCTTTTTTCCCTCAGCAAATTCTGTCAGAGGATAGTCAATCTCCTTTCTCACGACGAAATCAATTGCGCGGGATGCCTTCAGAGCTTGCGCTGGCTGAGCGGTAACGGGCGGGCCAACAAAGGCGATCTTCAGATCGGGTTTGGCATCTTTCATCATCTCAGCCAGCCGGACGTCGTTTCTAAATCCGACAGTGCTGGTGTAGACGACGACGAGATCATACTCTTTGGAGATTTCAACTGTCTGCTCTGGAGTCACTCCATGAGGTGGCGCATCAAGCAAGCGGCTCTCTTTTATCATGCCAGCAGGATACGCAAGCCATACCGGATACCAGTAAGACGCTATTTCCCGTGACGCTGGCCATCGCGAGCTCGCTCCGCCATCGAATTGTGGGAAGGAAGGCGGATTGAGTAGGAGTGTCTTCATCGTAAATCCTTTCGTTTCGATAAACCGATAAACCTTGTACCCACCCGCTAATGACGGAGACGCCTCAGGGTTGATCCGCGGTCAAGATTCACAGCTATATCACGGCAACCTCAAAGCTTCTGGGCCGCCCTCTTTGGCCGCCCGTTTACGTGCTACTTTAGTTTTGCGAGTTGACTGCGCGCTTCACTTCTCAGTTCTTCCTGCTCAGCCGAAGTCCTCAACCGGTCATTCACTCTGAGGACACTTTCGAGCAGCTTCCTGGCCTCATCTTTGTTCCCATTCTTGGCGTATCGTTCAGCCAATGCAAGCTTTAACTCGGAATTACTCGGGCCTACTCTAAGCCCATTTTCCAGCATCTCGAAGCCGCGCCGCTCACTTCCGCCAAGAAGCCCTGGCAGGCTTAGATCCATCTCACCCAGAGCCAAGTAGGCAGCGCCATTTTCGTAAGTAGAGTCGATCTTCAAAACTGCTTCAAATTCCTTGCGAATAGTTTTAATCAGCCCGAGGCTTGTGAATCCTCCTTTCAAATCTGCGTATTCGCCGTAGTTCGCGCCAAGCCAGAAGTGACCTTCAGGACGTTTATCATTTAGCTGAACCGCTTTCTTCGCCACCTCAATTCCAGCTTCAAACAGTTTGAACTTGTTGGCCTGATCCTTCTCGCGGTCGGCCACATAGTATTTGTACTTCGCTAGGCGCCAAAGCGCTTCATAGTTCGATGGATTGTGCACGCGAAGGTCTTCAACTAGCGAAACCGCCTGCTTCAAATTTTCAATGTTGTCGCGCCCGGTAAAGAGATTGTCTGCTCGGTTAATCTGGTCTTCCTGAGGGAGCACCGAAAAGACCGGCGACAGAATAAGAATCGCAACGAAGATCAGACTTGTCATTGTTGATTTGTCAGCATCAGGTTGATAATCGCCTCGCCTTCCTTATAGCCTCGGTTAAGCGGATCCGCAAGCGCATCACGGGACAGCTGCCTCGCGGGCAGTCAAGACTTAAGGTCATGTGACTGTATTTTGTTGGTCATCTTGTTGGTTGGCAGAAACTGGTTAACCTAAGCCTAGTTATGCTAAATTCATGGCCCATCGTGTTGGTTCAACGCATTTTCCTGAAGGGTAACTTATACCCTGTTTAACCGTATGCGTCATCCCTCGCTCTCGATTGTCATTCCCGTTTACAACGAGGAAGAGAACGTCTATCCACTCGTCGAGGCGGTCTTTGATGTGCTCTCTGCAGACCCTGATTTCTTGGAACTACTTTTCGTAGATGATGGAAGCCGCGACTGCACTGCCGCGATGATTCTCGAAATGGCCACCCTTCAACCTCGCATCCGGCTGGTCAGGCATGAACGCAATCGAGGGCTGGGCGCAGCCATCAGAACGGGTCTACTAGCTGCTGCTGGGGACCTGATACTTTACACCGACGCCGATCTGCCCTTCGACTTTACAGTCATCCCACAACTCGTTTCTCGTGCGACTCACGACAACGTCGTCATTGGGTGTCGCGCTAATAGGGGTGAAGGATTGCGCCGCTGGCTCCTATCAAAGGGGTATAACCTGCTTTGCCGCTTCGCCCTCGGCCTGCGTGTGCGTGACGTAAACTTTGCTTGTAAGCTGATTCCTCGTCGCGCATTGTTTGGGATGAGGCTTGCCTCAGAAGGGTCCTTTATTGATGCGGAGTTGTTGCTCGAATGCCGCCGATTAGGGTTTGCCGTCATCGAGTTCCCGCTTACTTACTACCCGCGCATGCGCGGACGATCAACCCTCTCGCGCGGAAGGGTGATCGTCGGCATCCTCGTCGAGATGGGCCAGTATGGGATACGCTCATATAACACAGACAATGAACTCGTCGAAGAGATTGATCGTAAACGCGGATGACTACGGTATTTGTTGCGAGGTCAACGTCGCGGTCGAGCAATTAGCAACGGCCAGTTCCCTCGGAGGAGTCTCGGTTCTGGCTAACGGTGAATGGTATACGCAGGCGGTGGACTTCTTGCGTCTTCACCCAGAGTTAAGCGCAGGGATCCACCTCAATGCGGTCGAAGGGTGGCCAATCGCTGCTTCCCCAGCAGTCAAAGCCATCATCGGAGAACAAGGTTCGTTTGTCGGACTTGGCGCGCTGCTCAGACGATGGATGCTCCACCCCGTTGCTGTATCCCGCGCAATTGAAACCGAGTGGCGAGCACAGATCGAGCGGATATTACAATCGAATGTAAGGCTGACGCACGCCGACAGCCACCAACACCTTCATGCCTTCCCCCCGGCTTACCGCTGTGCAGTGAGGCTCTGCGAGGAGTATCGTATTCCTGCGATCAGGCACCCGTGTGAGAACGGCGCCAATTCGATGCGTCAGGTGAGTTCATTCGCGCTCTGCGCGTCACTCTCCATCGCCCGTGTCATCACTCCACGCACGGTACTGCGTCACAACGACTGCTTCCTTGGTTTCAGACGCGCGGGGGCTTACGCTATCGCGGAGATGATCGCAGACCTACAGACGGCATCTGATGGGCTGATCGAGGTGGCGCTCCATCCAAGCATTGAGGATGGAGTGCCATACCATAATTTCAGAGGCAACCGCGAGCTCCGAGCATTACTCGACGCTTCGCTCTTCGACCAGATCAAGCGTTTGGGGATCGAGCTCACCACTTGGAATATAGTCACGCAATGAATCGCGCCGCTAAGTTATCGCAGATTTGATTTGAATCGAAGCCCAACTGGATGTAAAGCTAAGCCCTGGCCCCATCAAGCTAGATGGTATCGAATCGCCCTCATTTGAAGAACCCGATAGAGACTTGGGGGCCGATATTTCTCATAATTTTGACGGCCGCAGTTTACGTGGGAGGCGCAGGCATTCCCGCGTTGCTCGATGACGCCGACTCGTTTTACGCTGAGGTCGCGCGCGAAATGAACCTGCGGCACGACTGGGTCACACCTTACGCCAACTCCATTCGCTTTCTGGAAAAGCCTCCGCTGTTCTATTGGCTGATCTCGCTCTCTTATCACGTCTTTAGCTCCGAGAATGCTTTCACCGCGCGGCTGCCGACAGCACTCGCCGTCACGGCTCTTGTCTTCGTAACGTTCAAGATGGGAAAGCTCTTGTTCGGTTTCCGCGCTGGCCTGTTAAGCGGACTTGCGCTAGGGATGTCGGTAGGAATGTTTCTCTTCACACGCATCATCCTGCCTGACGCACTCTTTACACTTTTGCTGACGCTTATCTTTTACTGCTTCTTACGCTGGCAGAGGGCCGAACGTAAGACCGGACCGCTTCTGTGCATATACGCCCTGGCACATCCTCATCGGAGTGCGCAATCCGGGGTTCTTCTGGTTCTACTTTGTCAACGAACAATTGTTGAGATTTCTGGGCAAGCGATACCCTATGGACTATGGGACGGTCCCGCTCGTGCCTTTCTGGTTACTGCACCTCGTGTGGCTTTTCCCTTGGTCAGTCTACTTGTTGACGTTGTGCTGGCCGAGTGACTTCAAGCGAGCAAGAGCCGAGTATGGTCGCAGCCTGACTCTACCGCTCGTATGGGCGTTAGTCATCTTGCTTTTCTTTTCTTTCTCGACGCGGCTGGAGTACTACACCATGCCTGCCTTGCCCGCGCTGGCGTTATTAGCAGGGGCGCAGTGCTCATCGTTCTGGGAGCGAGGACGTAAGGGGCCCGGGGCTGTGCTCGCCTGTGCTGGAGCGCTGATAGGGGGCTCGCTCATCGTGATCGCGGTGATTGTTTCTGCGCGCGCTACAGATGGCTCGCTCACGCTCAAAGACAATCCGAATCTTTATGTTTTCTATCTCGGACACCTCTTCGACCTTACCCTCGGGAGCTTGTTCGCGTTGCGCAAGCCTCTGCTCGTGGCTGGGCTGGGCCTCGGCATTGCTCTTCCATTGCACTACTTTGTCAAGAGGGCCGAGGTAAAGGCCGCGCTTCTAGCCCTGGGGATGGCAATCTTATTCCTCGCAGCAGGAATCAGTCTTCTGACCTTCGCGCCGCGCCTCACTTCAAAGCCGATCGCTGACGAGCTCAACCGCCGTCTGGACGAGCGCACAACCATTGTCATAGACGGCGAATACGAGGAAGGTTGTAGCGTAGCCTTCTATACGCGGCGCACTGTAATGCTCTATAACGGGCGATCGTCGAATCTAGAGTATGGCTCACGCTACCCGGATGCGGCGCCATTGTTTCTCGATAGCGAAGCGTTGAAAGAGCTGTGGAGCGACACTGACCGGCATGTCTTCCTCGTCACCTTTCAATCGAAGCAGGAACGACTGGAGAGTATCATTCCACATGCAAAATTTGTCGTGGCCAAATATGGGCTATATTTTTCGTAGCCGCGGCGGTTAGCATGCTGCCTGACCATTTCGGGGAAATCGAAGCACTACCTGCCACCACGTAACCAGAGAATGCGCAAACGCTTGATTTTATACCGATCTTATGGTGTTTTTAGAGTTGAGGGTGACTTCCAGTAAAATCATAGCCACGTGCGTGTGGATTATTACGCACGATGGCTGACCAACTCTTATAATGCGAATCTTGCCAGGAAAGAGAAATAAGAAAGCGCCTTTTGTTATGCGGATCTGCAATATTACTGAAGCCAAAAAGACATTCCTTCTCGCTGGACTCAGCGCTATCTTGGTTTTCGTTTTCGCCCAAAGCGCGTTGGCTCAGCAGTCCCTCACCGAAGCAAGTATCCATGTAACCGCCGCTGACCAATCAGGAAATCCAGTCCCAGCACTTCGTGTAGAACTTAAGCTCAAGGGCGCAGTCATTAGCAAGGCGACGACCGACGAAAACGGAGAAGCCACGTTCAAGGATCTGGTGCCTGGCGCTTATGAGGTCGTTGTCTCTAAGGAAGGGTTTGAGACTCTGTCACAGAGCGACGTCGCCGTAACGTCAAGGGCGCCGGTCGAAGTGAAGTTTAAGCTGGCTCCTAAGACCATCAGGGAATCAGTCACGGTCAAGTCGAGCGAGGGCACGCCCGTGGAGCAGGGTGCTTCGCCCGCTACCGAGCTTCAGCGCACCAAGGTTAAGAACCTTCCGAGCAAACCCGCTACGGTCACAGACACGCTGCCGCTCATCCCCGGCGTGGCGCGCTCGCCCGAAGGCGAGATCGAAATCTCGGGAAGCGGTGAGCACCGCAGCCTCCTGCTTGTCAATTCGGCCGACGTCACCGACCCTGCAACCGGCAGATTCGGGGTGACCGTGCCGGTCGACAGCACCGAGATGATTAACGTCTTCAAGACACCGTACCTGGCCCAGTACGGGCGCTTCACGGCAGGTGTCGTCTCAGTAGAGACACGGCGCGGTGGCGACAAGTGGGATTTTGAGCTCAATGATCCGTTGCCTGAGTTCCGCATCCGCAGCGGACACCTGCGCGGCATACGCGACTTTTCGCCGCGAGTGATGGTCAACGGTCCGCTCCAGGCCAAGCGCTTCTACTTCTCGGAAGGCATTGTTTACGATCTTGAACAACGCCCGGTGCGGACGTTGCCGTTCCCTTTGAATGAGACCAAACAAGAGTCAGTCAATTCTTTCACTCAATTTGACTACATCTTTTCGCCCACACACACGCTGACAAGCACGTTCCACTTCGCGCCATTACACTCGAGCTTTGTAAACTTGGATTTCTTCAACCCTCGGCCGGTCACGCCGACGTTCGGCGCTCAAGATTACACTGGGACAGTAATTGACCGGATGACAGTTGGCAGCAATCTGCTCGAAAGCGTCGTGGCGATCAAGCGATCAAGGAACAGTGTGTGGGGGCAGGGACAGGATGAAATGATTCTGGCGCCGACGGGCAATCGCGGCAACTACTTTAGCCAGCAGCGCCGCCGGACTTCGCGCATCGAGTGGCTTGAGATTCTCTCCCTTAAACCGGTCAATAGCTTCGGCGCGCACAACCTTAAATTCGGTTCGGCCATCGCTCGCACTACTGATCGCGGCGAATTCACAGCCCGTGCCGTCAATATCGAAGACACCGCAGGCAGGCTGTTGAAGCGCATAGACTTTGTTGGCGGCAGTCCATTCAATCGCTCCGATCTGGAACTCGCATTCTTCGGCCAGGATCACTGGCAAATCAACCCTCAGCTCTCAATAGATATGGGGACCCGGTTCGAGCGACAGGGGATTACTGGAACAGTTCGTATCGGGCCGCGCGTAGGTCTGGCTTGGGCTCCGTTCAACAATCAGCAAACGGTCATTCGTGGCGGCTTCGGCCTATTCTATGATCGCGTGCCGCTGAACGTTTTCTCCTTCGACCGTTACCCGGAGCAGGTCATCACAACCTATGGGCCAAACGAGGAGATAATTGACGGGCCTCGCCAGTTCGCAAACATCACCGTACGGGCAGGGGCCCGACGGTTTCCGTTCGTACACCGGGGCAATAAAGTTGGAAACTTCGCGCCCTACGCCGCTACATGGAATATCGAGGTTGACCACTCCGTCTCGCACATACTGCGGCTCCGCGCCAACTATCTCCAGAGCCGTTCCGATGGTTTAGCGATCATCACGCCGAGGGTTGTTCAGGGTCGAGACGCGCTGGTGCTGCACGGAGGCGGGAGATCCAACTACCGCCAGTTGGAACTTATAGCGCGATTGACTCTCCGAGAGGGGCAGGAATTCTTCCTATCTTACGTGCGCAGCCGGGCGCGCGGTGATCTCAACGAATTTGATACCTATCTTGGCAATTTTCCCTTTCCCGTAGTTCGCCCGAACAGGTTTTCAAACTTGCCGGGTGATTTGTCGAATCGTTTTCTCGCCTGGGGTGAGATGAAGCTGCCCTGGAAAATGGGAGTCTCGCCTATTGTCGAGTATCGCAATGGCTTCCCCTACTCAGTCATTGATGTAACGCAGAATTACGTGGGAACACCAAACACAGCGCGCTTCCCAAATTTCCTTTCAGCAGACGCGCGCGTATGGAAAGATTTCAAGGTGAGTAGCAAATACACTCTGCGGTTTGCGGTAAGCGGCTTCAATTTAACTAATCACTTCAATCCTACGACCATCCACTCGAACACCGCCGATCCAGAGTTCGGAGTGTTCTTCGGTGAGCACAGGCGACGATTCAGGCTGGATTTCGATGTGATCTTTTAGACAGCGTGGCGAAAGACTTCGCTGAACTTGCAGAACTGTCAAAGACCCTGGGCCACTAAAGTATCAAGTTGATGGAGCGCCATGTCAGCGTGGCGGAAAGCAAATCGCCGGAATCACAACACCGCGTGGGGAATGTGAAACCAACCTCCGAGACTATTTCGGATCACGATGTACGCGTATTGTTCGCGCGAAAAATTCTTACACGCTTTTTTTGCCATCTCTAAGTTGTTGGAAGGATTGGTGGCCAGGGACGGAATCGAACCGCCGACGCCGGCCTTTTCAGGGCCGCCTACCGAATGGCCGAAGTGGTTTTGAAATCAATGGATGTCACTGAGGATACAGAGCTTATGACGTAGGTGATTTAGGATGACTTAGGATGGTTTGGGCTGGTTTAAGATCCTCGATGTTCGCGTATTGTGCGCGCGCGATCGCCGAAGCGCCTCTTGCATCAAGTCCACCCGGTAAAAACTGGAAACTAGTTCTCTAGCGGACTTTTCTCGCAGCGCAGCGAGAGTAACATTCTCGCCTTTCGTGACTCTTTGGATCGAGGGACATTGCTCTTGCCTCCTGCTGGAAGAGTGCTCTCCATAATAGACACCAAACCGCCCGAACGCTAACTTTGTCTTCTCGAAGAGGCGAACAACGTCCTCTCTCTTGCTGATCTGCGCTTGGATCGAAATCGCATTGCCCCTAGCTTGTGTGATTGCGTCCACGGTTGCATTAGCGCCCACGGAGTCTGAGGCGTAATTGACTGCGACCGATGCGCCCTGAGCGGCAAGCGCCTTCGCTATACCCGCCCCAATGCCCTTTGAAGCACCTGTAACGATCGCTACCTTGCCGTCGAGTTTATTCATGATTCCTCCGCGAAGTGTGCGTCTCGCTTTCAACGCCCGTGCCTGCTCGAAGCCTAAGACTATAGAGAAAATCTGTTCATGAGGTGCGGGCTTTGTGTTCCGCATATTTCCTTCACTTCTGTTTAGTTGATGTCCTTTATGATGCTGCCTAGTCGTATGCATTTCTTGAACGTTCCTTCATTTGAATCGAAGGCCACGGGTTCTGCTCCCAAGGCGTTTCTTCTATTCGCCTAGTAAACGACGAAAGGCTGAGTCAATTGTTCCTAAAACGATCGCATTAGGTCGAATTTTGGGACTTCCTTCTTGCGATTCCTTCGCGAAGCAACATCTCCTTGGCCGCGTCGGAGCAGTGGAAGAAAACCTTCGTGCTCGCTGTACATATGATTCGGTCCTGTAGGGCTTGAAGTACTAGGTCCAGAATTTGTCGCAAATCGTGTTCCTGCAAGCCCCGGAAGACGACCACCTTGTTAATCCGGTTCATGAACTCCGGCAAAAACTTACGCCGTGCCGCTTCGACCGCTGTGCGGAAAATGTTTTGATCAACTTCAGAGGAAAGAGGATCTGTCGTGCCGTTGCCCGGCGCAAAACCGATGCCGCCAGAAATCAGTTCCGACATCTCGCGAGCTCCGAGGTTCGATGTCATAATCACTATCGCGCGCGAGAAGTCAACGCGGCGGTTGTCGCCTAAGGTCAACGTTGCCTTGTCCAAAATTCCGAGGAGCAGTCGCCACAAGCTATCTGAAGCTTTTTCGATCTCGTCGAAGAGAACGAGGGTGAGCTTTGCGTCTTTGGTGTGCATGCGATCGAGATTCTCCTGCGTCAGCATCGGGCTGGTCTCACGATGCCCCAAATAACCGGGAGGTGAACCGATTTTGAAGATCGCCAAAAACTATTGCCAGATCTTGGTGTTAGCAACCTAATCCCAAATCTCTGCGGCCGACGTCACGGCTCTAGGTAGTGCTCCCTTGAGCCGACTCTTGGGGCCGCTGGCGATTCCGCGTCGGATGCGGCACGATGCCAAGCAGGCGCTCGATGACCATCAGCTGAGCCCTGTGGTGCATCTCATGCTCCTTGGAGTTGATCAGCATCTCGAAGCGGTTTTTG
>WNFC01010490.1_pt1 | contig 14682 bp, 19 predicted proteins | sample 5400541 | NCBI WGS metagenome assembly WNFC01 (sample SAMN13153342, study PRJNA577476) | soil metagenome | isolation source: 120 cm saprolite under Douglas fir tree site 2 hole 2 replicate 1 | place: USA:California | collected 2015-04-18
CCGCCGGCGACCGTGCTTGCAGGGTTCCGGACCGAGGTCGCGCACGACGCTCCGCGCGCAAGCGAGGGCCACGACGAAGCGAGCCTGGCGCGGCTGCAACAGGAGTGCGCCGGAGTCTTCCTCGACGCAATCGACGCCGAGCTCGACCCAGAAGAGTTCGCGCCCGCCTACGTGGGCGCACTCCACTTCGAAGTGCTCCCGGGAGTGTTCGAAGCGCTCGACCGGCTGCGAGCGCTCGGTCTGGAGCTGGCCGTCGTCGCGAACTGGGATCTCGGCCTGCAGCGGCTGCTCGCGGAGGTCGGGCTGGCGCGTTACTTCACGGTTGTCGTCCACGCCGCGCGCAAGCCTGCCCCCGACGGACTGCTTCATGCACTGGCCGACCTGGAGATCGCACCGCCACGCGCGCTTCACATCGGTGATGACGACGCCGACCGAGAAGCCGCGGCCGCCGCGGGAATGAGGTTTGCGCCAACTCCGGTCCCGACGGCAGTGGCGGCGATCCGGTGAGGAGAGCGCCGCTGGCACTGTGGAGCAGCTTCGTGCTCGCGTTCACGACGCTGAGTTACTCGCTCCGCTTCACGTCGGGGAAGCCGCCCAGGGACCTGCTCTACAAATGGTCGACGGTCGTCGGAAACGCGATCCAGTACGCAATCATCGCGGCGATCGTCTACTGGATTGCGGGCGCCGCGGGCGAGCGACGCCAAGTGCTCGCGCTGCGCCGCCCAACGTCGTGGCGGACCGCGCTGTGGGTCGGCCTCGGTGTCGGACTCGGGATGTTCGTGCTCACGATCTTCCTCGGGCCAGTCCTCCACCCCGATCGCGAGCAAGGCGTCACCCCCGACACCTGGGAACCGAGGCATGCCGCCGCGTACGTCGCCAACGGGATCGTGGTTGCCGTGGTCGCGCCGATCGTCGAGGAGCTGACATTCCGTGGCCTCGGTTACTCACTGCTCTCCCGCTACGGGCGCTGGGCGGCGATCATCGGCACCGGCCTCGCCTTCGGACTTGCGCACGGCCTGGTGAACGCTCTTCCCTTCCTCGCGGCCTTCGGCGTCGGCCTCGCGTACCTGCGTAGCCGGGTCGACAGCGTCTACCCGGGGATGGTCGTCCACGGGCTCTTCAACGCGATCGCACTCACCGTCGCCGTTTCGGGCAAACCGCAGGCGGATATTCTGCGCGCGTGCGCTGGGGTCTGGCCTGTGCCGTCGCTCTTCTGATCCTCGTCCCGGCCGCGACGGGCGCAACGCCCCTCGTCACCATTCAGGCAACGCCCACAACAGGGACCGCCCCGCTGAGCGTCACCTTCGCCGCCACCGGCGAAGCGGCGACATACCACTGGGACTTCGGGGACGGGAGCTCTGCGGACGGCCGCACCGCCGCGCACACCTACGCAGCGGGCCGGTGGACGGCGACGCTGACGGCCCAGTCCGCCGACGCCGAATCCACGACACAGACCGCAACGGTCACGGCGTACGGCCTGGCGCTCGCAGGCCCGAACCCGGCCCGGTACGACCGCCGCGTCGTCTTCCGGGGTGCGGTCGTGCCGGCGGAAAGCCACCTCCCCGTCGCTCTCGTCGGACCGCTCGGCAAGATCGCGGGCGCAAGCACGCGCGCCGACGGGAGCTACACGCTCGCCGCGCGAATCCGGCTCCCCGGTGCGTACCGTGCGACGACCGAGCACGCGGAGTCCGCTGCGCTCTCGCTGCGCGTCGTGCCCAACCTCGTCGCCGGGCTCACAGGGAGCGGGGAGCGGAACAGTCGGTATTTCTTCACAGCGCGGCTCGTGCCGGCGAACGCCGGCGCCGTTGCCGTCAACATCACGCGTGCCCAGGACGTGCTCGTCGACCGCACCTTTGCCGGTCGCGTGCGGATCAAGCTCGACACGCGGCGACTCACCTCGTACCGGATCCGCGCCGAGGTGATCCCCAACGAGGGCTACTCCGGCCTGGCCCGCGTGCTGCGCGCGAACGTCGTGCTGCCGCGGCTGGCTCTGGACACGCGCGATGTCGCAGTCTCACAGCTCGGCGAACAGCTACGGCGCCTGCACTACGCAGCGCCCTCGGGAGGAACGTTCGACGGTCGCATGCTCGATGCGGTCTACGCCTTTCAGAAGGTCCACGGCCTCTCGCGCACGGGCGTTGTCGATGCTCGCTTCTGGCGCGCGCTCTCGAACCCCCGCGTGCCGACTCCTCGGTTCGCGCAGCCTGCGGAGCACCTCGAGGTGAACAAGGGTCTGCAGGTGCTCTACGTCGTTCGCGACTCCAGGATCGTGCTGATCATTCCGATCTCGACCGCAGGCGTAACTGGCACGTTCACGCCCGTGGGGAGGTTCGCGGTGTACCGCAAGGTGGTCGGATTCGACCCCAGTCCACTCGGGACCCTCTACGACCCGCTGTACTTCACCGGTGGCTATGCAATCCATGGCAACCCGTCCGTCCCGCCGTACCCGGCGAGCCACGGCTGCGTTCGCATCCCGATGTGGTTGGCGCCGCTCCTCTACCGGACGGTTCCGTACGGCGAGACGGTCTACGTGTACTAGCCTCGCTGTCGTCACCGTCCTGCTCTCGGGTTGCGGCACTACGCGGCGGGACGTCCCCTACACGGACCTCACGCGACAGGTAGGGCAGCTCGAGTTCACTCGGATCACGAGCGCCGTCTTTCGTACCCGCGCCGCAATGCTGCACGTGCTCGAGCAGAACAATCCCGGCCGGATGATTCGTGTGCCGACCGTCGATTTTGCGCGGCGCGAGATCTATCTTTTCGCCCTCGGACCGCGATCGAGCACCGGCTACGAGCTTCGTGTCCTCCGTATTGAGGATGTCGGCAACCACATTCTCGTCGTGCTGCACGAGCGCACCCCGTCGCTGGGCGATGTCGTGCAGGCACGCCTGACGTATCCGTTCCGACTGATCTCGCTTCCGCTCAGCGACAAGGCCGTGAAGCCGAAGCTACCGGGACGGCCGTGAGCCGCTACTCCTCTTCCGGCTCGATCGCGAACTCGTCCGGGGTCACTTCGTCGAGGAACTGCTTGAACTCCGAAACCCTCGATTCGATCTCCTCCTCGGTCACCTCTTCGCCCTCGAATTCGATCGCTGACTCCTCGATCACATCGTCGGCAGCAAAGATCGGCGCCTCGGCACGGATTGCGAGCGCAATCGCGTCGGACGGACGCGAGTCGACCTCGATCTCCGAGCCGTCGAGCTGAACCGTGATCTGCGCGTAGAACGTGTTCTCACGTAGCTCCGTCACGGTGATGCGGGTTACCTGGGCGCCGAGCTGGTCGAGCATGTCGGTCACGAGGTCATGCGTCATCGGCCGCGGGGTGGACGCGCTCTGCAGCTTCATGAGAATCGCGGCCGCCTCCGGGTGGCCGATCCAGATCGGCAAGAACTTGTTTCCCTCGGCTGTCTTGAGCAGCACGATCGGCTGCTTGCCGACGAGATCGAAGCTGACCCCGTAGATCTGCATTTCCTGCATGGGCTTGCCCTGATCGTAGCTCAGGGGTCTTGCGGCGAAACCTCTGCAAGGGGCACGACGATGACCTCACCGCTGTCCGGATCCTCGAGCTCGGCACGCCGGTTGGGCATGCTCATCGGCTCGAGCCCACGGAGCAGGTAGGCACGACCCTTGTAGGTGACGAGGTCTCCGATCTTCATAGCCGCAGTGGTGCTGAACGCCGCTAGTGGAATCGGCACTCGGGTGGCACTGCGGTATCCCTTAGTCGGAGCCTTCTTTCAGGCGCCACTCGGCGACGTCGCGAATGCTCACGATGCCGACCGCACGTTCGCCGGCGACGACCGGAATGTGACGGAAGCCGCGTTCGATCATCGCCTGACCCGCCTCCTCGACCGATGCGTCCTCGGCCATTGTCAGCGGATCCGGAGTCATCCACTCGCGCACCCGCGCCTCGCTCGAGTGCACGCGGCCCGCAACGGCGCGCATCAGATCGCGCTCGGTGAAGATCCCGATCAGCCGTCCGAAGTCGGACACGACCACCGCGCCGACACCCTGGTCGGTCATCTTCTGGGCTGCCTCGCCGATCGTGTCCTCGGGCGCAACCGTGAGCACGTCCCTCGTCATCACTTCGCCGAGCGTGGCCATGCGGGCGAGCATAGGGAAACGCCCCGCTACAATCCACCCTCCCGTGGGCGATTAGCTCAGTTGGTTAGAGCGCCGCTCTGATAAGGCGGAGGTCCGTGGTTCGAGTCCACGATCGCCCATTCACCGAACGAAGTCCGGCTCGGCTCCGCCGAGCCATGATGGCTTCCGACGGTTCTGCTTTCGATCCGAGCCTTAGCGGCCGACGCCGGCAAAGCCGGTATCGGTGGCGAAGAAGATCAGTGAAGCACTTCTGTGCGGGAGAGATAGTCCTCGACCGCGCGCAGGAACGTGTCGTCCTCGGCGAGCTCCTTCAGCGTGCCCTTCGTCTCGTCGTCGAGATCCTGGTCGCGCGCCAGCTCCGTGAGGAAGCTGGTCATCTGGCCGTCTCTCGACATCGCGGCCATGCGTAGGAAGATCCGCTTAGCCTCGTCGTCCTGAGAGATCGCCTCGAGAGACTCCATGTCGTCCAGCCACAGTCCGAGCATGCCACCCGTTCAACGCCTCGACGGCTGAACGGGATACGGGCCTATTTCGCCGCTTTCTCCAGTGCTTCAACGAGCTCTTCCAGCTCCGTCTCGTCGACGAACGAGATTTCGAGGCGATTCGACACGATTCGGCTCGAAAAACCGGTGATTCGATCGGCGGCCGTCTTCGCGCGGACGACAAGAGCCGGATCGAGCTTCGTCGGCTGACGTCGCTGCTTCGTTTTCGCGCCGGCCCAGCGAGCCGCGCGCTCTGCGGCCCTGACCGACATGCCCTTCTGGACGATCTTGCGCGCCAGGGCGCGGCGGCCTTCGTGGTCGGGCACCGCCAGCACGGCCCGCGCATGCCCCTCGGTGAGCTGGCCACGCTCGACCATCTTGAGCACGTCTTCGGGCAACTCGAGGAGCCGCACGCGGTTCGACACTGCGGGCTTCGACTTGCCGACGCGCTCGGCGAGGTCGCCAAGCGAGAGGCCGAACTCGTCGAGGACCACGGCGAATGCTCTCGCCTCTTCAATCGGCGAAAGATCTTCACGTGCAACGTTCTCCACGAGACCGAGGAGGAGCGTGTCGCGGTCGTCGGTTTCACGGACGACCGCCGGCACCGTCTTCAGTTTCGCGTCGCGGGCCGCGCGCCAGCGGCGTTCGCCGGCAATCAGCTCGTAGCCGCCGGCCGTGCGCGGGCGGACGAGCACGGGCTGCACGACGCCCTGCAAGCGCACCGAGTCCGCGAGCCCAGCACCTGCTTCGGAGTCGAACCGCCGCCGCGGCTGCCGCGGATTCGGGTGAATTGCGTCGACAGGAAGCTCGGCGAGCTCCGACGCAGTTGCTCCGCCGAGCAGGACCTCGAGGCCTCGGCCGAGGCCCCGTCTCTCAGGCACGGTCGACAAGCTCCATCGCCACCTTCCAGTAGGCGTCGGCACCGCGCGAGCGGCGGTCGTACGCGATTGCGGGCAGGCCGTGGCTCGGCGCCTCCGCCAACCGCACCGAGCGTGGAACCGTCTGCGTGAACACCAGCTCACCGAAGTGTTTGCGCACCTCAGCCTCGACGTCTGCGGAAAGACGTGTGCGTCCGTCGACCATGGTCAGCAGGACGCCGCCGACGGCAAGACGCGGATTCAGCCGTGCTTTCACGAGGTTGATCGACCGCACGAGCTGCGACAGGCCCTCGAGCGCGTAGTACTCGGCCTGCACCGGGATCAGGACGCGATCCGCGGCCGCGAGCGCATTGACGGTCAGCGGCCCGAACGACGGCGGACAGTCCAGGAAGACGAACGAGTACTGGTCGATGTCAGACGCCAGCGCCTGGCGCAGATAGGTCTCGCCGTCGGTGTGCCGCGTCAACTCGACGGTCGCGCCGGCGAGATCCGGCTTCGCCGGGATCAGGTGCAGGTTCGGAAACTTCGTCGGCTTGGCGAGATCTCGCAGCGGCACGCCGTCGAGTAGGTCGTACGTCGACGTCCCGTTCGCGCGCTCACCGAGCCCGGACGTTGCATTCGCCTGTGGATCGAGGTCGATGACGAGAGCCGGCTCGCCCGCCTCGGCGAGGCAGGCGGCGAGATTGATCGCAGTCGTCGTCTTGCCGACGCCGCCCTTCTGATTCGCCAGCGCGTAGACCTTCGCCACCTTGCCAGCGTACTCAGTCCAACGGACGCTTACTCGCCACCCCGGTTCGGCGCGGAAAGCCCTCCGGGGTCGGCCGCACCTTGCGCAAAACCAGGAGCCCGTCGCCGGCTTCGGCGAGCTCGCCGCCGATCTGTTCCGCCACCCGAGCGACCCGCTCGGTATCGACGCTCGGCCCCGCCCAGAGAACGGCGGCACCCCCTGGACGGACGAGCGGCAAGCACCATTCGGTCGCGACCGGCGGTTTCGCGAGCGCTTTGGCGACCGCGATGCCGAAGAAATCCGTCTCCTGCTCCTCCGCCCGGCCTTGGAGGACACGAGCATTGGGGGGCGACCACTCCCGCAAGAAGTCGCATTTGCGCCCGATCGCTTCGAGGAGCGTCACCTCACGGTCGGGAAGTGACGCCGCCAGCGGGATTCCGGGCACGCCGCCGCCCGAGCCCACGTCGACGATCGGCCCCTCGAATCGCGAGACGACAGCGACTCCGCGCAACGAGTCGTCCAGCAACATCCGCTGCGCTTCCGCAAGATCGCTGATCCCGGTCAGACCGGGAGTCGCAACAAGAGCGCGGAGCCAGTCTTCAAGCAACAGGCGGCTCCGCCGCCGGATGCACGACGACGAATCGGTTGGGCTCCGTGCCCTCGCTCGTCGTCTCGACCCCATCGAACTCTTTGAGCCTCAGGTGTATGACCTTGCGCTCGACCGCCGTCATCGGCTCGAGCTCGACCGGCTCGTGATCCGAGAGCGCGCGCTCCGCGCAGCGCACGGCCAGGGCCTCGAGAGCCGTGCGTCGGCGGTCGCGATAGCCCGCGGCATCGACGACGACCTCTTTGCGGTCCTCGGGATGGCGCCGCCACATGACCGCATTCGCGAGGTACTGCACAGCGTCGATCGTCTGTCCGTGGCGGCCGATCAACATGCCGAGGTCGGACCCGGTGCAGGAGACGGTGATGAGCTCGTCCTCCTCCTCGACGTCGATGCGCCCGCTGACACCGATCCCGTCCATGATCCGCGTCACGAGCGAGCGCGCTTCCGCGGCCAGCTCGGAGTCGTCGATCGGCTCCGCCGCAGCTGCATTCGCCGAAACCGTGGCAACCACCTTCGCGGGGGCGAAGCCGACACCGAGCAGGCCTCGCTCGCCCTCGGTCAGGACCTGGAAGTGCACCGCCGACTTGTCCAGGCCCGGGTGCTGTTTCTCCAGCTCCCGGAGTGCGGCCCACTTCGCCTCGCCGACCGTCTCGCCGGTCGCCTCGACCGAGATCTCCTGCGTTTCCATCGTCAGCGACGCGCCTTCTTCTTTCGCTTGACGCGTCGCGGCGGACCGCTACTCGGCTTCGGGGTGGGCGTTTCGGCGGTCGGCGTCCCACCGTCCGGCGACGGCTCCTTCGGCGGGGTCCGCGAGGACCGCTTCGACCCGGACGGCGACGGTCCGGCGCCCGCACCGACCTTCGGCATCAGACGGCGGGTGATCAGGCCCTGCCCGACCGTCCAGAGGTTCGTCGTCATCCAGTACAGAACCAGCCCTGTCGGGAACTTGAGGATGAACGGGATGAAGACGAACGGCAGGATCATCATCAGGTAGCGCTGGGACTTCTGCATCGTCCCCGACATGAAGTACGTCGAGGCCACCTGGCTGAACACGTAGATCGCGAGCAGGACATAGCCCGACCAGTGGCTGTTCGCATGCTTGGCGATGTTCGGAACGAAGTGCAGCCAGGACAGGTCGCCCGCCGGCGGATGCTTCGCGAAATGGCGAAGCGTGTAGAAGAGCCCGATGAAGACCGGCAGCTGGGCGACCAAGGGCAGGCACGACGACGCCGGGTTGATGTTGTTCTCCTTGTAGAACTTCATCAGCTCTTCGTTGAGCTTCGTCCGGTCGCCCTTGTACTTGCGCTGGATCTCCTTCATCTGCGGCGCGTGCGCCTGCATGTTCTGCATCGAGTGAATCTGCTTCACGGTCAGCGGTACCAGCAGCATCCGCACGATGATCGTGAGCCCGACGATCGACCAGGCCCACGGCAAGCCGAGCGAGTGGAGTGCGTCGAGGATGTGCCGAAGCAGGTCCTCGAGCGGTGTGAGGATGCTTGCGACGATCACTTGAAGACCTGCTGGTCCCGCGCGTAGTCGACGCCGCCGCGGCTCCAGGGATTGCAGCGGAGAAGGCGCCAGACCGCGAGGAGCGACCCTTTGAAGAAGCCGAATTCCTTGTACGCGTCGATCGCGTACTGGGAACAGGACGGGTGGTATTTGCACTGGCCGACCCCGAGGAACGGCGCGAGCGTGAACCGGTACGCCCACACCGCGGCAACCCCGACGTACCTCATGCTGCGGCCTTCGTCAGCACTTCGTCGAGTCGCTCGGCGAGCCAGGCGAACCCATTCGCCGTCACCGCCTCGGGGAGGCCCGGCTTGGCGATCAACACGTAGTCGCGGCCGGCGGGAACGGTCTCGAGGCGCTCGCGCCAGACCTCGCGGAGCTGTCGCTTGATCCGGTTCCGCGCGACGGCGTTTCCCGCCGCTCGTGGGACCGCGAGCCCGAGCCTCGGCTCGCCCGGCTCCTCTTCACGCTCGAACCAGTAGAGGACGAGAAACCTCGTCGAGGTCGAGCGCCCCTGGCGGTAGACAGCGTCGAAGTCTCGCGAGCGAGACAGGCGGTTCCGGCGTTGCACTGGTTTCTAAGGCGCCGCTTGCGGCGCCGTTGTCAGGCCGTGCGGGCTCTGCCTGCGCGGCCGTCTGAACTGACCGGTCGACACGCTCGAAGTTGACCCAAGCACAGCGAACCGTTAGGCAGAAAGGCGCTTCCGGCCCTTGGCGCGGCGGCGCTTGAGGATGGCGCGGCCCGCACGCGTCGCCATGCGCGCACGGAAGCCGTGCTTGCGCTTCCGCCGGCGCACGTTGGGCTGGTAGGTCCGTTTCACGAGGTCGAAGAAGGAGGAAAGTGCTCCAAAAAGGAGCCGTGGCGGGCCAGTATAGAGGAGCGTCGGTACACAGAGTTATCCACAGCTGCGCGTGTGCGAAGTGCCTCCAAATGTGACCAAGTGTCAGAGTTGATCCACAGGTGTGGAGAGTCGTGTGGAGTCAGGAAAAGTGCTGCAAATTCGCATGATTTCATCCCCAGTTTCCACCATTGTAGGCGGACGAGGACGCTGCTATGCTCGCCGCTTCCCCGAGCCGGAGAGGAGTGGTACCGCGGCGTGGATCGCCCGATTGAGCTGACTGCGGAGAGCCTGTGGAACGAAGTCGCCGGTCGGCTCAAGGGGGCCCTCAACGAGACGACGTATCGCACGTGGTTCGCGGAGGCCGAGGGGGCAGAGCTGTCCGACGACGCCTTCGTCCTGGGCGTCCCGAACGACTTCACGCGCGAGTGGATCGAGGGGCATTTCCTCGGTCTGATCGGTGCAGCCGTGCGCGATGTCACCGGTCAGGAACGTCGCGTTGCGCTCTCCGTGACGGAGCGGATCCCGGCAGACACGCCCGCCCCTGCCGAGGCTCCGAAGGGCCGCTCGGCGGGCGGCGCCATGGACTCCGGGATGAACCCGAAGTACACGTTCGACCTCTTCGTGATCGGTTCGTCGAACCGCTTCGCGCACGCGGCCGCGCTCGCCGTAGCCGAGGCGCCGGCCCAGGCGTACAACCCCCTTTTCATCTACGGCGGCACGGGGCTCGGCAAGACGCACCTCATGCAGGCGATCGCCCAATACGTCGCGGAGCACTCGAGCGACCTCTCCGTCCGCTACGTCACCAGCGAGACGTTCATGAACGACTTCATCAACTCGCTCCGCGACAAACGCATCGAGGGCTTCAAGCAACGCTACCGCACGTACGACCTGCTGCTCGTCGACGACGTCCAGTTCTTCGAGCACAAGGAACGGATCCAGGAGGAGTTCTTCCACACGTTCAACTCGCTCTACGAGGCGGGCTCCCAGATCGTCATGTCCTCGGACCGCCCGCCCAGGGACATCGCCACGCTCGAGGAGCGCCTGCGATCGCGCTTCGAGTGGGGGCTGATCACGGACGTGCAGCCACCCGACCTGGAGACCCGGATCGCGATCCTCCGCAAGAAGGTGAAGACGGACCGGCCGCGCTCTTTCCGTCGAGCTCGCCGAGGACGTGCTCAAGGACGTCTTCCCCCAGGGCGAGGCGGCCGAGGTCTCGATCCAGCGGATCCAGGAGCTCGTCTCCGAGCGCTTCCAGTTGACGATGGACGAGCTCTGCGGCGAGAAACGCTCCCAGAACATCGTCTATCCACGCCAGGTTGCGATGTATCTCTCGCGCGAGCTCACGGACTCGTCGCTTCCCAAGATCGGGAAGGAGTTCGGCGGCCGCGACCACACCACGGTCATCCATGCGACCTCCAAGATTGCCCGGCTCATCCGTGAGGACAGATCTGTCTACAACCTTGTGCAGGAATTGACCGCACGTGTGAAACAGGTCCGTTGACGGTCGGCGCCTGTTGAGAAGCCTGATCTGTCCACCATCTGCGTCCCCTGCAAGAATGGCTCAACCACAGGCAAGGGGGCTCTCCTCCCCGGTCTTAACACCCCCTATTACTGCAATGAGGTTTTAAATGATTGAAAGCAAAACCATAGTAGGGACGGGGATGAAGGTCGTTACTCAGCGCGACGAGCTCGCGCAAAAACTCGGTGTCGTTGCCCGCGCTGTTTCTACCCGGGCAAGCGTTCAGATTCTGTCCGGCGTGCTGCTGCGGGCGGAAGGCGGACGGCTGCATCTCGCAGCGACCGACATGGAGCTGTCGGTGCGCTCGTCGCTCGATGCGCAGATCGAGGGTGAGGGGTCGGTCGTGGTACCCGGCCGCTTGCTCGTCGATCTCGTGCGGCTCCTGCCTGACAACGAGGTGACGATCGAGTATCGCGCCGAAGAGAGCGTGGTCCACGTGACATCCGGCCCTTCAACTTCGACACTCCACACGTACGCGGCCGATGACTTTCCGCGACTACCGGACCTCGATGCCGTCGGGACGTTCACCGTCGATCGTGAGTCGCTGCTCGACACCGTGTCGCGCGTCGCGCGTTCTGCATCGCGCGACGAGTCTCGCCCAGTGCTCACCGGCATCCTCGTGCGGTTCGAGGCCGGAAAGCTCGTGATGGCGGCGACCGACTCCTATCGGCTCTCCGTGAAGGAGACCGAGCTGAGCGGAGAGGTGCCGGAGCTCGAAGCGATCATCCCGGCGCGCGCGCTGGCCGAGTTGGCCCGCATCGCACAGGCCGGCGAAAGCGTCGAGCTCGGCGTGCACGAGAATCAGGTCGTGTTCGCAGCCGACGACGTGTGGCTGACGACGCGACGCATCGACGGTCAGTTCCCGAACTACAAGCAGCTCCTGCCGGAGGCGTTCGAGCACGACGTGACGCTGCCGCGCAACGAACTCCTCGACGTCGTTCGCAGGGTCGGCGTGATGGTGCAGCGCACATCGCCGATCCAGCTGCGTTTCGCAGAAGGCGAGCTGACCGTCTTTGCACGGACGCAGGACGTGGGCGAGGCGAAGGAATCGCTGCCGGTGCAGTTCGCAGGCGATCCGCTCGAGATCGGCTTCAACGCCGAGTTCCTCCGTGAGGGCATCGAGACGATGGCGGAAGACGAGATCCGGCTGCGTTTGATCTCACCCCTGCGCCCAGCCGTGATCGAAGGCGGCTCGGACGATCCGACGTACCTGATCATGCCTATCAGGCTGCCTGGCTGAGTAAGAACGGAATCGGTCGGCGGCGAAGGTGAAGGGGCGTTTGCAAGGCAAACGGGCGCACGGGCGGAGCCCGCACGCCCTCTACGGTCGGCGTCGCAACGCGACGCCTTAGTGATCGCCCAAACGGTCTCTCTGCGGAACATCAGGTCGTACGCTCGCCTCGACCTCGACCTCGAGCCAGGTCTCGTGCTCGTAGTTGGCGCCAACGGCGCAGGGAAGACCAACCTGCTCGAATCGCTGCACGTTGGCACGCAGGGCTTCTCTCCCCGCACACGCTCCGACGCGCAGCTCGTCCGTTTTGGCGAGTCGGCAGGACGAATCGCGTTGCGCGGCGTCCGGGGTGAGGCGAACGTGGAGCTCGAGGTGACGCTCGAGGTCGGTGAAGGAAAGCGTGCGAAGTTGAACGGCGCGCCGCTAGGTGCTGCAGAGCAGCTGCGCGCTGAAGTCGCGACGCTCGTCTTCACACCGGACCGTCTCTCCGTCGTGAAGGGCGGCCCGGCTGTTCGCCGCGCGTACTTCGATCGCGCGCTGGGGAGGCTTGCACCTGCACGCGAACCGCTTTCTGTTGAATACGCCGCGGCAGTTGCACAGCGCAACGCGGCGCTCCGCCGCGCTGCCGGCGGCTACTCGTCACGCGACGCGATCGCTCCCTGGACTGAGCAGGTCGCGACTCTCGGTCGCAGGCTCGTCGAATCGCGAACCGAGGTCGTGGCCGCGCTGGCCCCGGGCTTCGTCGAGCGTGCGGGCGAGCTCCGCTTGCCCTCCGCACGCATGGCCTACGAGGGTGAGCCGCCAACGGTCGAGCTGCTCGACGCGCGTCTCGAACGCGATCTCGAGCGAGGCGCGACGGGGCTCGGTCCCCATCTGGACGATGTCGTCCTCACGAGCGGCTCACGCGATCTGCGCAGTTTCGGCTCGCAGGGAGAACAACGTCTGACCGTGCTCGCACTGTTGCTCGCGGAAGCGGAGTTGATCGCCGAGCGCCGTGGTTTCGCGCCACTTTTGCTCCTCGACGATGTCCTTTCCGAGCTCGACCCGGACCGCCGTCGAGCGCTCGCCGAGCGGGTGGTCGGCGCGGGCCAGACGCTCATCACGGCAACCGAGGCCTCCTCGCTCCCGGTCGACCCGGCCCAGCTTCTCGAGGTCTCTCCGGGGCAGGTGCGGGCTGCCTGATGGACCGCGTCGAGAGGGATGTCAAGCGCGAGCTAGGCCGCTTCGGCCCGGCGTCAGGGATGGCACCTCTTGTCGAGGCGTGGCCCGCCGCCGTCGGTCCAGAGATCGCTCGAAATGCCTGGCCGGCTCGCATCGCCCGAGACGGAACGCTGCACGTCCACACGCAGGATTCGATCTGGGCCTTCGAGTTGACGACGCGCGCGGAGGAGATCCGCTCTCGTCTCGGCAAGGTCGCGCCGCGACGCATGTCGTTCGCCCCGGGCCCTCTGCCTGAGCCTCCGCCGCCGCCCGCTGAGGAGGTTCGCCGGCGTCCTCCCGAGCCGACTCCGGAACACGCTGCGAAAGCCGAGTCACTCGCGCGAGTGATTCGTGACGAAGAGCTTCGCAAAGTGGTCGCGAAAGCCGCTGCCGCAAGCCTTTCTCGCGACGATAACGACCGCTCGTTTTGCTAGAATTCGGGGTGCCCGCAAGTAGGGAATTTGCAGGGCTTTTTCATGAGTGAAGCCACTTATACCGCCAAGGACATCACGGTGCTCGAAGGCCTCGAGCCGGTCCGGCTGCGGCCGGGCATGTACATCGGCTCGACGGGCCCCCGCGGGCTCCACCATCTCGTCTACGAGGTGGTCGACAACAGCGTCGACGAGGCCCTCGCCGGACGCAACGACAGGATCGAGGTGACGCTCCATCCGGACAACTCGGTGACGGTCCGCGACAACGGTTCGGGCATCCCGGTCGACCAGATGGAGGACCAGGGGGGCCGAAACGCTGCAGCAGCGGCTGCGCGAGACGGCGTTCCTCACGCGTGGCCTCCGGATCGTCCTGACCGACGAGCGGGCCGGCGGCGAGGTCGCCGAATTCTACTACGAAGGTGGGATCCGAGACTTCGTTGCGCATGTCAACGGCGCGAAGGATTCGATCCACAAGAGCATCGCGTATTTCGAGGGCGAGAACGAACAAGGCAAGGTCGAGGTCGCGATGCAGTGGAACGCGTCGTACCAGGAATCCGTCTACACGTTCGCCAACAACATCAACACGCACGAGGGCGGCTCGCACCTCTCCGGCTTCAACGCTGCGCTCACCCGCACGCTGAACAAGGGTGCGCGTGACATGGGCCTGCTCAAGGAGAAGGAAGACAACCTCGAGGGCGAGGACGTGCGCGAAGGCCTCGCCGCAGTTGTGTCCGTGAAGCTCCAGGACCCGCAGTTCGAGGGTCAAACGAAAACGAAGCTGGGCAATCCTTGGGTCAAGGGCTTCGTCGAGTCGAGCGTCAACTCGAAGCTCTCCGAGTTCCTGGAGGAGAACCCCACCGACGCCAAGCAGATCATCCAGAAGGCCATCTCGGCAGCCCGCGCCCGTCAGGCGGCGCGCAAGGCACGCGATCTGACTCGTCGCAAGGGCGCTTTCGGCGGTGAGATCGCGAAGAAGTTCGCGGACTGCCAGGTCCGGGACCCCGAGCTTGCCGAGATGTTCATCGTCGAGGGCAACTCGGCCGGCGGTGCGGCGAAGGATGCGCGCGACAAGTCGAACCAGGCGATTCTGCCGCTACGCGGAAAGATCATCAACTCCGAGAAGAACCGGATCGACAAGGTCCTGTCGAATTCCGAG
>WNFC01004853.1_pt1 | contig 14680 bp, 20 predicted proteins | sample 5400541 | NCBI WGS metagenome assembly WNFC01 (sample SAMN13153342, study PRJNA577476) | soil metagenome | isolation source: 120 cm saprolite under Douglas fir tree site 2 hole 2 replicate 1 | place: USA:California | collected 2015-04-18
GTTGGCTGTAAGTCTACTGTAAGACCTTGACCTGGCTTACAGACATTACAGAAAATTTCCTTATAAAAGCCTTGCCAGTCATTACAGGTGCCAGTAAGGCATAATAAGTACATGTGCAAGCAGATTTTTTTTGCTGATGACTATTGCCTTGTCCAAGGTGGCGTGCAAGGCTCATTGGTTGAGGAGCCTGTTTTTTTGAGCTGGGATTTACAAAGATCTTGCTGACAACAATCCAAGGCGATAACGAGGGCTCGATAGCCATGACAAAGAACCTGCAGTTTCACAAAAGATCCAAGCATATTGGACTTCAATATCATTTGATAAGGCAGCAAGTACAAGAGGGGGAGATTATCGTTGAGAACTGCAGAACCCACAATCAAACCACAGACATGCTGACAAAGCCTTTACCACACACAAAACATAAACAGCACACAGCTGAAATGGGACTGGCGTTGGCATGAAGGGGAGTGTTGGAATGCAGACCAACAGACCATTGCATGCCGGACTCTGCCCCAGATGTACTGTACATAGTAACTACCTTACACTGCACTCAGACACAAATAAAGGGGACAGGGATACAGGAATATACCGCTCTCCCTGACCTGATCCCCCAGCTTCCTGTGTGAAAGCTATCACCTTTCGAATTCGGAATATACAGCATTTCGTTCGAACTGCGCTGTTTCCAACTGAAGAGTGTGTCGTTTTGTTAATTGTGAACTTTCACGCTAACGCCCCTTGAAGTTGAACGTCCCATCATCGGGGCTAGATATCGAATGCAACCGGCGGTAGTACAGTACTCCCGAAGGTAGGCACCAATAGCGTGCACCGTGACGAAACAGAGAAACGAGAATACCCAAAAAAACACCTGTGAGGATAATAAGTGAATACGTGTTCGCAGCGTTCAGATACGAGTCACGGTAGATATTGTAAAAGCTCAGGTGAGCATCTACAAAACCCACACGTTTATGCGGGCGTCTGGCAGCTAAGATCGCCAACAACAATAGTATAGTGTGCATGGCCATATTCAACAACTGGTTGTACAACATCAATAGTTAGGTAAGTGTCTAGTGTCCAAGTCCGGGTCATCCCACCAGTAATTCTATACCAGCCTGTCCTTGGGAAACTTAGTGCCCTCTTCGGTTACAATCACTAAAGCATCAGATGAATCCACGGACTCCATCCTAGTGAGATGTCCACGTTGCACCAAAATAGTAGATCGTGAATCAACGGGGTCCTGCTTCAACACTGCCGTAATATCTAGCACTATTCGCGTCGAAAGAATGCTATGAAACGCCATCTGCATCCTAGTGGGGAAATGGTGGCCTTTAGCTCAGCTCCGAGTAAATTCACATCAGCTCCTTACTGGGCACCTCCCGTCCGTAGTCGCGGATCCTTCGAAGACGTTATCCATTGTTCAGGCGAGTTCTTTGTCGAGTGTACGACAGAGAGACTTACCGAGGTTTGAAGTACCAATACGACGTTGAGAATGCCGAGCACTATGTGCAGCCCGTTCGATGACTAGGCCGGGAAGATAGAGGGCGATACTCACGGAACGCGAAAACAAAATAGATGACCCCTGACGAAACATGAACATCAGCAAACCAAAACGGAATAAGGGGAATCATCGCTAAACCATCGATCCAAAGTACGTCCAATAGATTTGACCTCTGTCGCTTGGGGCCCCTGGAGTATGGTAAGACTCTGTACAGAGTCAATGCTAATACAACTGCTTGGTGCTATTAGCCAAGACAGATAAGGACGGGGCACGGGACGGGACTACGAACCAGCTTCGAACACTACGACGGCCATATGAGGTAGTATCCACCCATGCTTGACGGCGCTCGCAAACACACGACATTGCTGTATGCCGCTCAAAGCAAGGGAGGGTGCAACTTCACACCAACAGCCAGAGCGTCAAGTGATAGCTCTGAAACGTGTATGACAACCACTTACCAACGGTAACACGAGTCGTGGCGATGTCACGCACGACTACCGTGAACCCTATCACTGTACAGGGCTCCAAAAAGTATAGGTGAGCTGAGAAATGACAGATGCAAAGAACCACAACCGTACGAAAATGAGAAGGAGCAGGAAAACAAGTATCGGCCGGCTCTTTCCCCACATGATCCATGTTCTCGTCGCCAAGATAGCTTTTAGAGCGATATCGTCAGCGGCGGCGGCGAGATACGCCAGGCGTTACCCTCACCCTCTGAACATATGACAATGACGAAACGTAGAGACGTCGCGATGTTTGTCAGTGTAACGCTCGGCTACCCTCGATCCGTTAGCTCGGACTTCTTGAGCCTACAGCCGGCATCGACTCGCGGCAATGCTACGCACGCACCGGAAGCAGATCCAGTATGGTACAAACGAGTGCCGAGTATCGCGTCAAAAAGAATAGCATACGGACATAGAGACATCTGTCCCAGCGCCAGAGGAAAGCCAACTGCCTCAGTCGAGAAGGAACATCAGTCACCCTCCTAAAGGAAAGGAATGTGAGCGCACCTCGTCGCTGCTTGTTAAGAACCAGTCGTAAAGCTGCATGCAACGGGTCAGAATGGGACATCATTACGACACATAACTGCGCTACTAGTGCTTACAATCAACGTCGCGCTTGATACTAATCGCGTTCCAGGCGGATGAATCCAATTCGGCATACATTCAATGTGGGAACCTGGACGGCAATCCAAATTAAAGGGGAAGAAGTCATGCGCACCTTCTAAATTCTGCAAGTCAAAAGGTCCAGGTAAGCACACCGTCCCGCACGTCCTCGACGTAACACAGTACTAGTACTACTATTGCGCTCGCATACGGTATGGTAGTACGCACGGAAGTGACCTGCGAATCCCTTAGGCACCGAAACAACTTTTCTATCAGGTGGCCCGGCTCGCCGATGACACCCTTGGTTAGCAAGCCCTCGGCGCCGATTATGTTTGACATCAGAATTGACCGGCAACTCGGAAGCTTGAACACTCGCACGGCCTCGACGACGAAGTCGGGAAAAAACCGAGGCCAGGGGAGGGGAACTACCTACTAGAACCTGCCTAGTAGTGAAATAAAGTGATGGGCCTGAATTGTCGGGAGCCTGCCACTGCCGGGGTTGGTGCGTTGGATAATGAGGGGAATGATTGCCTATGCAGATGGCGAGCAATCAAGGCAAGGACACAACCCCCAGAAGTATTTCAAGTACTCAGGGACTTGGCCTCCTTCCTAAATGAAATAGGATATAGAACGAAAACCGAGGATTTAGAAGCGTGGGCTGGTTACTATCACTTACCTAGTAAATAGTGTGGGTGCCCGTGGCGAAGCCACGGATCATTTGATCTTGACGTGCGCGGGCGACATCCTCAAGTGTGGGAACTTTCCCAGGTCGTGTGAACTCGCGGAGTCTCCCGCAACCGCTGTCCCGTTATACTATGAGATGAGAATGAGAATGAATATGAATATGATGTTGACATCACGTTGCCCCTGTGACAATCCGTCACTGGCTGATTACCCCGTAGGCGATAGTATTGTTGCTATGCCTAGCAGTCAAAACTCATACGGTTGACAAGGTGGTGATTTCCGTCAGTCGTTGATGATGCAGTCACGGTACAGCTTGTGTGGCTCTACACGGACGGAAGACTTGAAGCTGAAGCCTGATCGCTCGCTTGTTGCGCAGATGATGTCATCGATACGCCGCAGTTCGGGGCTACATTTATTTGCTTTTATTTTGTTAGCAAAAACGACATTTATACGGCACGCTTCACTCATGCTTTGCTTCCTCTAGACACTTCCCAACATACACACCGCACCGTCTTTCGTACTTTTAAAACCCTACACCTTGGCAGCAGGCGCCCTCTGGAATGTGGTACCCTGCGACAAGAATGAGCTCACCGCCGTCAAAGAAGAGAGCACGATCGAAGCACCAACCTTCTCTATGTTGGTGGCAAGTTCAGGGACAGCTGCTGCGATGAGCTGTCTCTCGTAGTCCGTCAACGTTCCAAGAGAAAGGATCTTCTCGACACCATTAGGCTATCACAAAAGTTGTATCAATAAGTAGTCCGTCTGATTGCAAAGATGCTAAGACTCATTACCCCAATTTGCACATTCGCTGAGAAGTAGTCCAGTTCCTTGCCGATCTCCTTCTTCACTGTGGCGCCTCCTTCCTTGTCTGCATCGAGGTGAACATAGCTAGGAGCGACGAGGCCCTTCTCGCCCGCGAGGGCCTTGATTACTTTCGTTGCGAATTCTGCACCAGCATATGCCATCGAGAGCGTTGCGGACCCGGTGCCGTCTTTAGCCTTGACGACTTCGTCACCACCGAATTGTATACGTTTCGTCAGCGTCTCCAGCTTTTCTGTTCCGAGCGAAGCGGGGAGCGGATGGGAACTTTGGGAAAGGAGGGGCACGATCTGTGATATGCGCATGAGCAAGGTCGACAGGCGCGCGGGGAAGAGGTCAACATACAGTAACACCAGAGTGGCCCCCAACAACTGGAACAACAACTTCAGTTGACTTGGAATAGTCACCGATAATCTCGGCAACGAAGGTGGATGCGCGCACGACATCCAAAGTCGTCACACCGAACAACCTATTGGATGTTCAGCACTAGTCTCGCTGGTCCATATAAGCAGAGGAGGGTACCGCTTAGGGTTGAAGATTCCTCGCTTTCTGAAGACCTCAGCAACGATTGGGACGGTGGAATTGACGGGGTTGGAGATGACGAGAACAAACGCCCTCGGAACTGTCGTCGCAATACCAACAGCTAAATCATGAACAATGCCAGCATTGATCTATTGACGGTCAGATCGTGTTTTTGTCATCATGGCTAAATCCGCTCACCTTGAACAGATCATCTCTTCATGTTACAGGTTTATAAGCTGCAACTTTGATGGAACGAGAACTAGACACACCGAGTCATCTAAAAAAAACCAATCAGCGCTATACGACCACAGACGTCTAGACGGTACGCACTCCTGGTTTGCGAGGCACACCAGCGGGGATAATGACAACGTCAGCCCCCTCCAAAGTCTTGGCAAGACCGTCATCTGGAGGCAGGTAGCCCTCAACTTTGGCCGGAGTTGCGATGTGAGAGAGGTCTGCGGCAACGCCAGGGGTGTTGACAATATCATAGAGACCAAGCTGGAAGACGTTCATGTTTCAGTAGGTGTGCTGTGCCACGTCATGGGAGAAACCAATGGACCTCGGTAACTAAGGGGTTTGTCTTGAGGAGGAGGGCCAAAGGTTGGCCAATACCACCTTGGACATTATCAGATTTGAGGCATAATTGGAGCTGGAAGAGTACTGACCTGCGGCACCGAGGACGACGGCCTTGACCATTTTGAGTCTATAGGGGGGAGAGAAGAGAGGAATATGGATAATGCGACGATTGCCCGCGTTTTATAGTGGAAATGACCGTTTCACTCGGATCCGATAATCACCCTCTTATCACGTGAGAGCGTCCTATGATCGTGAGGCACGCTTGAGAGCATTTTCATGACGAGGATGTCCCTTAGAATCCTCCGCCTTTCGACGACTCTTGCTCACAGCCCCATAGCACACCCTCCTCCACTACCCGTTTACAGCGGCAGGCGTAAAAGACGACATGTATCGAAAACGCTAGTCCCCCCTGTCAGTGAACTAGCCCGCCGCGTGGAGGCTCTCGCCATCCCTTCCCAAAATGAGGTATGAATCCTGTCTCTTTGGGAGGCACCCCTGACAATATCTTCGTAAGGGAACACCATCTAACCACGCGTATAGCGAGAAAGAACTACTAGCTGTCTACGAGGATCTCCTTGCCTTGCCTCATGATGAACCTGCAGCCATCGTTACTTCCCCAGCAGAACCGTCTACAGAGCACAAGGATAGAGCAGCAGTAGAGGCCGTCTTGTCTCGCATCTCTCCCTCCCGCTTCCCTTCTATCGCGTCCGAGACGTTTTCTGCCCTACTGCAACGACGTGCAGAGCCAACCTCTCTACAGGACTCCAAAAAAACACGACCACATATCCAAGAGAGCCACGCGTCATCACCGCATCATATCGCCCTGGGCCTGCTAACCCCGATAATCCAGGAGCTGGAGAGTTCCCGAAACGCACTCGCGTCTACCTCCGAGCAGAGCTCTCCGCCTATGAAGGATGTCCCACTGGCCGTTCTCTCAGTGGACGAATGGAGGTCCCTGACACGACTCTGTGTGCGTATCTTAGTTCACTATACACATCGATGCCATGACAATGTGTGATACCAGCTTGCACATGACGATCCCTACTCGGCCAAAATGACTTTAAGACTCATGAAGGTTTGTAGCAGGGCCCCCACTGCAAGGACGGACTACTTACTTCACAAAAAGGCATCAGGAATAGACCTAGTGGAAGGCCACACAAACGACGTCCTCGGATGGTATGCGAGGAGGGGAAATGTGTCGGGTCTGGAGGAATTCTTACAGACATTTGTCAATGGTGCGGTTCCTCACCTGTTTTCATGTCTTGTTTTACGTACCCGTCATAGGTCCACTCACCGACCGCCAGCGCCATTTACATATCAAGGCGCACGAGAAGAGCGTCTCACCTGGTACAATTCCTGAGAGTGCCCTTTCACTTCTCCACACCTACGAAAGTGCTGGTCGGCCGCCACCCATGACGGCTTACTCCCGCCTCATCGCTGCCCTCTTTCGCGCCCAGTCTTCAATCGCGCACGCTCAGGCCTGGGATCTTTTTTCCCACATGCGATACGTCGCGCACCCTCACCCAGACTCCCTCCTTTTCACACAAATGATTCAAGCTTGCGCATTACCCACCCCATCCGAGCCCGAACGCGCGCTCGACCTCTTCACCGAAATGGTCATCGATCGCGGTATCCCGCCCACCGCTGGTGCCTACACCGCAGCCATCCTCGCGTGTGCCCGCTCAGGCTCGAAAGTGTATGTCAACGAGGCCTTCCGTCTTGCGAAGGAAATGCTCGACTCTCATCGGGACGCGCGCGGACGGGGCGCGTTCCGCCCCGATTCGCATACATTCGGTGCCCTGCTGGAAGGCGCAAAGCGCATCGGCGACCTGGGTCGCGTGCGCTGGATACTTGCCGAAATGGTTGAGGTCGCTCGACGAGACCCAGAGAGCAAGGACGTTGTCGTCGATGAACGGATCATGACGCACGTTTTTCACTCATATGCGGCATATAAGCCTCCCTTCAGGCGCTCCATGGCACCCTTGGCTTCCCAAATCAAGGTCGACGCAGATATCCCCATACCGGACAGGCCATCGGAGCCGGTTGAGTCATCTTCTGATGACCACGAACTGTTGGCACCTATTGATGCCTCCCAAGAGCCCATCTTTACGCATCTTCCCCCCCAGAGTCACTCCGAGGTGATCGGCGAAGCCCGCGCCCTATTCTCTCGTATCTCCCGCCCATCGCCACCCCTAACAACCCCCCTTTCGGCACCCTCCCTTCCTGTTTTCCCGGACGTCCACGTCACGCCGCAACTGCTGAATGCGTACCTCTCCGTCTTTTATGCGCACGCACCGCTCGAGACGGCGCATGGCATGTTCCGCACGGCGTTCGCGGAGCACGGCCTGGAGAAGGACGCGCGTGCGATGGTCGAGGCGCTCGAGCGCTGTGCTGGGGCGCACCGCGGCGCCGAGCGCGCGTACGTGATGGGCTTTGCCGACGATGCGTGGCGAGAGTGGATAGCCCTAGAGAACAAGACGATGATGACACGTGCGAGGAGCAACGCACGGCATACACAGCGCGCATATGCGGCACGGATCCGAGTCCTGGCCTTGTGAGTAACCTAAGAATCACTCACTCACGATCACTCACTCACGCATTCACCCAACCCAATTCATTTCCCTTCCGTTATTGCTTGCCTCTTACGCCTCGTCCTTGCCTGTCCCTTCTTGATAATCAACTACACGCCCCCCTTTTTTGTTTGGTTGTTATCTCCGTTCCAATTAAACCCGTTTCTTTGGCTCGTCTCGTCTTTTTGGTATCATCTGATGGCTAATCTGTTGTTCGTTGTTGTTTTGTTCTCCTTTTCTTCGTTTTTTTTTTTGACAGGACGGGTCGTCTTGACGAGGCACTGGCATGCCTGCGCGCCTTTGTTGCGCGCTATCCGCCAAGCATCGTGCGCAAGTCGTCCCCGTCACCGGCGCCGACACAACTACCGGACCACATGCGCTCGATGCGGGTGTCGCTCGTCGCCGGCGACCGCCCACTCGTGCGGCTCACGACCGCGCTGGACGTACAGGACGACGCCGTACCGCCGTTGCTGACGTTCGCGGACATCGAGGTGCTGCACCATCGCCTCGTCGCGGCGGGCGACCTGCGTGGCGTCGCGTACGTCAAGTGGGCTTGCAAGGCGTACGAGGGTGCGCTGCGCAGGCGGAGGGAGGCGACGCTCAAGCTGGCGTGATCCGAATCGAACGTACGGTAGGGAAAATTTCCTTCCCCTTTCAAGGGCAGCTCTCCTCGGGTTAGGTGGGTGGTGGCGGCGGCGGCGACATTGACGCCACTCGCGCCACACACGTTTCGGTACCATGTTTAGAATATCCTTGGTTTATGCTGCATACACATAGTCAGGGCGCTTAAGGCCATACATCATCCAATAATAACTACTAATACCCCCGCTTGCATAAAGGTCATGATAGGAAGGAGAACACGGAAAAGGTCCGTGAACACTGCAAGGTGCAGCGGAGAAGCGTTATGCATACTACTTCCTCCATGGGTGCGTCCGAGATTAGTGCCGAACGGGAGGTGTCACGGGATGGAATTGGTTGCCGGCATCGTAAAAGCGCACAAAGAGACGTAGGGTGCCGATGCCGGACAATATTATTAAAGGACGAGTATTGAAGCTTGGAGGGGGAGAATGAGGTATATCGAGCACAGCACGGGACAAGAAAAAGGGAACACAGACATGGAAAATATATAGCGAGATTTTGCGAGTCGCGCCGAACAGGGAGGAAAGAGGGTGAGGTGAAGGGTTCGTCGTGGTCATCGTGGTCGTGGTCGTCGTGGTGGGACGGATAGATGGCGGTGTGAGGAAAAGGGTAAAAGAAAAGAAAAGAAAAAAAAGAGTGGATGCAAAGATGGCATCGAGCTAATCGGTGAGCTTGGGTATGACGTTGGTCATCTGGTCGATGTTGATGAACTGGACCCAGGACTCGAGGTCCTTGTTATTGTCTTGCCAGACGAACTTGGAGTCGGGCGTGCCGCGAAAGTGCGCGGTGACGCACTGGTAGCTTTCCTCGACGAGGATGCCGCGGCGCTGGACGCCGAGGTGGGCCTTGTACAGGCGGAACTCCCAGCCGGTGAGGGGCTGGCCGTCGCCGCTGCAGGTCTCCTCGGAGATGTTGAACTCGAGGCGGGACCAGTCGAAGCCGATCGGCTGGCCTATCGCCTTGATGTAGGCGGCTTTGAGCGCGAGGAGGATGCACAGCCTGCGGAGGACGACCTCGTCGCCTAGGGTCGGGGCCAGGAACGACATCTCGAGCTCGGTAAGCTGCGCGAGTGTGGACAAGACGCGTCAGGTGGCCGTGCCGCGGGAGGACCCGCCGCGGCCTCGTGGCGTGAAACCGAAAAAAAAAAAGTGTGCCACACACACCTTGTGTGATAAGGATTCGACGTACGTCGAGACGGTCGCATCGCGGGGCTCTACGGCGACTTGCTTGATGCCCAGGCCGATGTTGACTACCTCGCGCTGCTTTCCCTGCACCATGACCATCCCAACGAGCGAGTTTTCCCAGGCGAGATGATATCCAATCATCGATCGAAGGTGGTGTTCTGGATTGACGTGGTCCAGCATCTAAGTCGGTTTAAAAAGTTGTTCAGAAGGTCATCGGAGAGAGAGAGAGAGAGAGAGAGAACCAACCTGCTCTATCCAGTGTTTCCCGTTGTGTGTACTGTGATCTCGCCACCGGGCACGAGGTATTCGACGGTGCCTCATCATAAGGAGTGGCATCATTTGGGCGATGATTTGACCTGCACATCGGAGACATCAAAATTTACGGCGAGGTTACCGAGACAGAGGACAGCGAACGGAGTGATTCGCCAGAAGTTGGGTTCGAAGGAATGTTTTTCGCATGGGGGACGGTGTTATGGACGAGTTCATAGCATTTTTCGTATTCCTTAACATGGGACGGCGGAGAGAGGAAAAGGTAAGGACGAGGGTAGGAAAAAAAAGTGTGGTGGTGACGAAGAAAGGGTACTGACCTCTGTCGTCACCTCGCGGTTCAGATATAGCATCCAAACGAGAATGGGAGAGTTCATCGATCCCAGTATTGCTCTGCTACAGGTACGATGGAAACGTGAGGGCGGCGTCAAATCCTAGGATGGTTTGTTTGGGCGCAAGAGCGCCAGCGGAGGAGGGCCTTGTTGTTTTATGTGGAATGCCGCCACAAGCGTCGGGTGAGGGATAAAAGGCAAGGTGAAGGATTGATCCGAAGATGGGCGCTATGGACAGGTGCTGTGGTGGTTTTTGTTGTGCTCCTTGTCACTGTGGAGAGGATACGGGGCCACTGTCTGGCCGGTCTGCTCGTTATCTGATGCCCGTCAAAAGCCCACTGGCACCACGCTTCTCCCTGCCTTTTTATACTTGGACCACACTTCCCGAATTCACCTTGGAACACGGCACAAAAAAGACCCTGGACTGCGACATATGTCCCTTGTCTGACATGTACAATAGGGGTCCACTGGCACTGCGCAACTTTTGCGCCCTGGGGCTGTGCTGTGCCATACACCGCGCGTAGCTAATAAGCGACCCCAGGGCAACAACATCTGCCCGTGCACGTCGACTTGTTCACAATGTTGTCAGGACACAATCACAGATTGGCATATTGTTAGAACGATGTCTCCAACCAATCTTCGCTTTGCCCTCCCAACAATGTACACAAGTAAAACACGTGGATAGGCAACGTAAAAGGAGAAAGAAAACGGCACTTTCCTTTCATCGTGTTTATCGTGTGCTGCGATAAAATAAATTGCACCCCTTGTCATTTGTGGGTGGACAATTAGCAGCCGCCCGGTTGCGATGGACATCCATCACGGAGACGCACCTATGAACTACTTACAGCCTGGCATGCTTGGGCCTGCATGCACATGCACACGCTGATGATGGGATGAAAAAGCAAGGTAGGACATCGATAGCGCTCAGCCTCGACGAGGGCTACGGCGCAAATTCTTTGGCGAAAGCGGAATGCTGACTGACCCATCTGTTTGCTGAGAAATATACTCATCGAGGGCCCCACCACGTGATGGGCATCGTGTACGGCGTCGTTTCCCCCGCGGGGACCATCTGGAACGTATCATACGTACTGGATGGACTGTGCGACGTCGTGTCGAATCGGGCGGCTCTGGGGCGATTGGCTCCCTTCCCCAGAAAAAAGGATGAAACTATTCTTTCGCGATCGTTAACCCGGCCTCGTCCCAGGGCCTTGGCTGCCCGATTTCACAGCGCCTGTCGGGTTCCTCGGGCGTCTGAGAGTTGGTCATTTCGCACACTCCCTACCATTCTCCGGTCACCGGTCGAGGGGGCCAAGCAAGCATCAACGATTCCCGTCCCGCTTACAGCCTGCACCGTCCACCGATGCTTCTTTTTTGGCATTCTCTTGCTTTCTCGTTTCACCTCGAGGCTTGATGGTCGTGATCGTGATCAGGAGGACGCCTACTTGGGATAGGATGCATTCCACATTCCAGGAACGAACCTCAACGACTGATGCTGTATCAAGTACCTCGTGAAATCGCTACGTACGAAAGTACGTATCGAGATCCCATTCCCTGGCGATTTCTTTCTTTCCCAACAGGCAAGCCCCGCTCTTCTTTCTACCTCGTCGACTTAAAATGAGCCGGGGTAGAAGTCTTCTTTCCATCCCATCTCTCCGCAAGAAACATGGCTACCCTCCAACTTCTCCGCGTCATTCCAGGCGGCCTGTCTACCAACGCTTACCTCGTCATCCTCGGCGTCTGCGCCTTGCTATTCTCCAGATGGATCTCTGCTCGACGTATCAACCTACCACCTGGCCCTAGGCCCGATCCCTTTATAGGGAATCTTCGTCATATTTCGTTCAGTAAGCAAGAGCTACGCTTCACTGAATGGGGAAGCACATTCGGTACTGTCCTTGCCTGCCGTCGCTGTCGCGTCACATTGGAGAGTCTGAAAGTGCGAAACAGGCGACGTTGTATACTTCAAAATCTTCGGACGCCCCATGATCGTGCTCAATACTTTGAACGCCGCTCGGGATCTCATGGAAAAGCGCAGCCTTAACTATTCGTGTCGCCCTCGTTTTGTCTTGATAGTCGAAATGTGATCCGGGCGCTCCGATTCCGCGTCTATTAAGCCGATATTGATGTACTTGGTGTTTCATAGGATGGGCTGGGATTCCTCTCTTCCTCAGCTGCCGTATGGCCCCCGATTTCGCAAACAACGTCGTTTGATACAGGATCATTTCGCCAAAGACATATATTCTTTTCACACCACGCAGCGCGGCGAGGCTTATGTCCTCTTGCATGGTCTCCTCGAGACGCCCGATGCCTTCCTCCGACACATCCGCAGGTGGCGTGGCTCTTATGTGGCGCATGTAACACGTTTGACCTTACAAAAAAAAAGGTTTTCGGCAGGGACTATCATGAAGATTACATACGGCCATACCGTCCGCTCGACTGATGAGCTATATGTACGTTTGGCGGAAGAGGCCGGAATGGATACCGTGACGGGTGGTAGCCCGGGCTCGGTTCTTGTCGATTTCTTTCCTGCTCGTATGTCGTTCTTGGGACTCCTGGTGATCGGGAATGTCTCCTGACAACTTTTCTTTACAGTTAGGCACATACCTACGTGGATGCCGGGAGCTGGCTTTAAGCGACACGCTTTGCGGACTCGGGTCAAGGTTCGTACCATGCACGATACTCCGTACGAGATGGTGCGAAAGGCAACGGTCAGCCACGGTTCTCCCATAAACCCGCCGTTGCTCATTCTTTGTCAAGGCGGCAGGCACAGCCATTCCCTCCTTCACATCGAGGCTTATCTCGGACAATCTAGCTGGACAGTCGCCTATACACGACGAAGAGGATATCAAGGGGGTAGCAGGAACGCTGTATGGAGGTGCCTTGTCTCCATCTCCTGTTCTGGGCTTTTAGACGCTCACACTTCACACACGTCACATTTTCAATCAGCTGCGGCGGATACGGTGGGTGTGCAGTTCATTATAGGGTGCAACGCCCTTGCTGAAACCTCGTGCTTTTCAAGACGACCGCAACGCTTGCTACATTCTTTTTGGCCATGATATTACACCCTGACGTTTTCGCCAAGGCACAGGCGGAGATTGATCGCGTTGTGGGGTTCGACCGTCTTCCAGACTTCCAAGACAGAAGCTCACTTCCTTATGTCGAAAGCGTAGTCAAGGAAGTCTATCGGTATGGCTTTCTCTCCCCTAATGCTGCACTTGCTTCGTCTCATATATGCGTATCACTGTGTGAAAGTTGGCACTGCCCCGTCCCTCTCGGTCCGTCATGCCCGTCAATGACACAGCTTAGATGCTCATCCAATCGCGCAGGTGTACCTCATCGATCGATGAAAGATGACCAGTATAGAAGGTATGATATCCCTGCAGACACTATGATAATCCCGAACATCTGGTCAGTGGATATCACTATATCCACCGCACTTAGTTCCCATATCATCTGCAACAGGGCGATGACTCGGGACGAGCAGATATATCCAGAAGCGGAATTGTTTAACCCAGATCGGTTCATGGACCAGAATGGGACTGAAGCCGACCAGCCGGACCCAAAGGACTTCATTTTCGGCTTTGGGCGACGGCAAGTTGCATTAACGTGTCTGTCCGTTTCGTCCCCCTGACCTTAGCACATTATCATTTATTAGGGAGTGTCCAGGAAAGGTCTTCGCTGATGCAAACGTGTGGTTGGTTTCAGCGTGCATAATTGCTGCCTTCCAAGCACCCGTTTCTCGCGACGAATTCGGAGAAAAGGTGGCTCCTCCGGCCCAGTTCACATCGGGGTTTGTGCGGTACGTTGCACGCCATAATCTCTGTTAGTCCTACTCGCTCCTGTTTTACTCATAGAGTGTCGTAGGCACCCAGTACCTTTCCCGTGTGATATCAAGCCTAGATCCTCGCTGCATTCTGGACTTATCCACCACGCCATTAATGCAGCGTCTCATTGACTCCCTCTCTCTTCACCTTTCTAGTATTATTTCTAACCACTGAGAGTAAATTAGCCCCCATGCCATTACCATTACGATTATTGTATATTACACGACTTATGAGTCCCTCCTATATGCATCGCGACTTCACATTAGTCTCAGGCTCGAGGCGTGTAGTCAGAGAGGCCAACAGGTGTGTTACATAAGCTTGCGTCATCGTTTTCATGCGGCACAGTGTCGAAGATCACCGGCATGTCGGAGTTACATGTGTGGCGAGCATGACCTTCCCGCACTTTACTGCCCTTGCATTTCTACCATTCTGCCGGTAGACTTGAACAAAGGTGGCTTCACCGCAAAATTCAAGCAACCCCCCGGTCTCCGACGACCATCTACTCCCAGCGCCGCCTTCCGCGAACGACGCTGTGAAACTCGATGTAAATCAAAGCGCGGCATCTGTGAAGTATGATGCGTTGGGTCCAATGGTGGTCAACAGCGATGGGGTTAGTGCGCCAACGACTAGGTTTGAATGACCACACGTTGACATCAAGTCGATTC
>WNFC01009214.1_pt1 | contig 14680 bp, 10 predicted proteins | sample 5400541 | NCBI WGS metagenome assembly WNFC01 (sample SAMN13153342, study PRJNA577476) | soil metagenome | isolation source: 120 cm saprolite under Douglas fir tree site 2 hole 2 replicate 1 | place: USA:California | collected 2015-04-18
CGATGATTCGCTTGAGGAAATCGGGCGGTTCCATCGCCGCCCATGATAAGGACTTGTTTAATCGCGCCGGGGTTGGGTAGGACCGACCAAATGATCTCCGATGTCGATCTCCTCGATAGCTACTCCCGAGCGGTCATTTCGGCGGTCGAGTCGGTCGGCCCCGCCGTCGTCGGCGTCAGCGGGGTTGGCACCGGGATGCTGATCACCCCCGATGGCTACGCGCTCACGAACAGCCATGTCGTCAGCGCGGTCAAGGCCTACGAGCTCACTCTGCGTGACGGTTCGTCGTTGAAGGCCGAGCTCGTTGGTAAGGATCCGCACACCGACCTTGCCGTTCTGCGGGCGTCGGGCGCCGGTCTCCCCCACGCCCGGCTGGGCGACTCCAGCCAGCTCAAGGTGGGACAGCTGGTGGTCGCGATCGGACATCCCTTCGGTTTTCAGTCGACGGTGACGACCGGTGTCATCAGCGCCGTCGGCCGCACCATGCGCGCGCAGAGCGGTCGCACCATCGAGAACATCATCCAGACGGATGCCGCGCTGAACCCCGGCAACTCCGGTGGACCGCTCGTCGATAGCCGGGGCCAGGTGGTCGGCATCAACACCGCGATCATCGCCATGGCGCAGGGCATCTGCTTTGCCGTGCCAAGCAACACGGCCCAGCGGGTCGTGTCGGTGCTGATTCGCGATGGCCACGTGGTCCGTTCCTACCTCGGCGTCACGGGTGAGACCTGGCCGATCCACCGGCGCGTAAACCGCTACTACCAGCTCGAACAGGACAGTGGGATCCGGGTTGCCCACCTCGATCCGAGCGGCCCTGCCCAGCACGCCGGGCTGAAGACGGACGACGTCCTGGTGAGCCTGGCGAATCACACCATCAAAGACGTCGAGGACCTCCAGCATTTTCTGACCGACTGGCCGGTGGGGATCCCCGCCGAGGCGCAAGTGCTGCGCGGCACCGAGCTGCTCAAGCAGACCATCATCCCGGTCGAGCTAAAGAGCTAGCAGCGGCCACGATCCTCAAGCCGACCAGGGCCAGCCCGGCGACGATCCCGATCCCGCGGGTGATGCCAGATGTGAGGCGCTCGCGAAGGCGCGACACCACGGCGGTCAACACGACCCACCAGAGTGCTGACCCGAGCATGACGCCGGCAACCAGGGCAACGGCCGGCTGCCAGCCGGAACGGACTCGTAACCCGAGGCCGGCAAACACGGCAGCGAACGAGAGGATCGTCGCCGGATTGCCGAGCGTGAGGGCGACCATCGATCCGTAGGTGCCTGCCAGATAGCCCCGCCGGTTTCCCTCCCCCTCGCGGGGAGCTCGCCGGTTTCCCTCCCCCGCTTGCGGGGGTAGGGTACCAGCGGGTCGGCCGGCTGGCCGCCCCGCTGGATCCGACGCATGCGAGTCGATCGCCGTCAGATGTCGATTAGTTTTGCTGGGCCAGTTCCACCTGGGGTAGCGGATTGCCGCCGCTATCCGTCGTGAGCGTGTCGTTGGTGTAGATGATCGCCAGCTTGCCGCTCACGGGGTCGATCGCGTCCTCGAACAGGTCGAGGAGATTGCGGGTCCCAGGAGCGCACGCGATACCGTTCACGCAGATCACGCCCACGTGGTTGGGCTTATCGGAGACCCTCGTTTGGATGTAGCTCGCGCCTGCGTTGGTGCTCTGCGCCAAAAAGACGTTCCACACCGCGGTCGGGTCCTTGATGCTGGAGGCGGTGCTGCCGTAAAACGACAGGTCCACCACCCCGTTGCGGGCGGCGATCGCCGGAAAGACTGCGGTCGTTGCGCCACCGCTACTGACGACGTGTGGCAAGGACCAGGTCTGCCCGTGGTCGGTCGACTTGGCTACGGACACCGTGTGGGCGTCGGACCAGGTCGCATAAATGTCTCCGTTCGTGGGATCGACGGCGATCGCCGGGAAGACATTATTGAGGGCGGTGTTGAGCGGTGCGCTGAACACGAGCGACGCCGTCCAGGTCTGGCCGCCGTCACGGCTGCGGGACACGAAGACCTGGTTGAAGTTCGCGGTCGTCCCCTTCTGGATGCTGGCCTGGCCGGCGGCGTAAACGTCGTAGAGGATGCCGGTCGTGGGATCGGCTTCCAGCTCGCCCTGGTCGTTGTTGAAGGTCGAGTCGCCGGTCGTCGAACCCTGGCCGACGATCGGGTCGCCCACCCTCGTCCAGGTCTTACCGTCGTCGGTCGACCGCTGGACATGAATCAGGGTGCTGCTCCCGGAATCGTGGTACGAGATCCAGACCGTGCTCCCCAGCGAGGTGACCCACTGCCGGTCGGCCTGCGTCGTGTCGATGATGCGGCTGGTGCAGTTCGCGAAGTTGTTCGAGGTGTCCGCATTTGGGCAGCTGATTGCCGATACACCCAACTGTGTGATCTGGCTTTTCGGATTGAAGAAAAAGATCAGCGTCGTTCCGTGCAGCGTTCCGTTGGACGCGAGGTCCCAGTCCTCATCGCCGCCACCGCCGACACCGGGCTCGAGGTTGGCGTCGGGGGCTCCCTGGAAGATCGGGGTCGATCCGAAGCTACCCTTCCACAGGTTGGTTTGAAACAGCTGCCAGGACAGCGCGCCGACGATCATGGCCCCGTCCTGGCCGATCGTAATTGCCGGTTCACTCCCACCGTCCGACGTCAACAAGGGGGTGTTGGTGAAGCTCAGTCCGCTTCCTCCCGAGCTCCCGTGCCCTGCCAGGGCCGCCGATGGCACGAGCGCCAGGGCAAGGCCAATCGTCGCCGCCTTTGCCAGTCGCATCTGATCCTCCTCTGGTGCTGGTTTCTGTTACCGAGATTTACGGTTCGACGTTACGGAGACCCAGGAGGGACGGCCGCTGGGGCCATCCCTCCGGTCAAGTTGCGCTACGACGAAAGCGTCGCGGTGAATCAGTTAGAGGGTCACCGTGCCGACGAAGATGTCGGTATTGCCGAATTTGTCGGGGCACTGGTCTGGCACGCTTGGCTTCGGGGCGGTGCCGGCGCGATACGCATCGACCGCGTCGCAGGTCGCTGCGTTGCGGCCGTCGGTCCAGATGAACCAGGCATTCGTGTTATCGCTGATCAGTGTGTTGTAGTCGCCCTGGAACTGCGTCTTCAAGGAGTTGGTACTGCCAGCGTCGGGATCCGACGAGGCGGTACTGATTTGCACTGGAGCCGAGAAGGTTGTGCCACCGCCCGTGGACTCGGCCAGGTAACTGTCGTAGGCCACGACACCGGCCCCGGGTGCGGTACCGGCCAGCATATCATCAAGGGCCTGCGTCGCCACGATGACCTTCGACCCATCCGGTGAGACTGCTATCCCGGGGAAAAAGGCGCTGCGGCCGGCCACGTCGAGCGCGACCGCGGGCTTTGTCCAGTTGAGCCCACCATTTGATGAGCGGCTTACGACGACGGTGCCATGTCCGCTCTGATAGTCCGCCCAGGCGACGTACACGGTCCCATTCGGGCCGATATCCGCCGCCGCAAAACTGTCGTTGCGGAAGCTGCTGCCCGGCAGCGGGCTTGGCAAATCGTGCACCGGCGAGATCACGGCCGGCCTGCTGAAGGTCGCCCCGCCGTCCGTTGACTTGGCGAACACCTGGGCATCGGTCTTAAATCCGTTGATCTGCACCCCGCTCTCCCAGATGACGTAAACGTTGCCCGCGGCATCCGTCCGGATGGTTGATCCCTGGCGGCCGCCGATCGAGTTGTTGTTATAGCTGGCGCTCAACTTCTCTGCCGGCGACCAGGTCTTCCCCCCGTCGGTCGAGCGGGTAAACATGATCGGCTCCGCGGTTCCCGGCACCCCGACGAAAAGCGTCCAGCTGACGTAGACATTGCCGTTGAAGCGCGAGGCTGCGCTCCGATCGACCCAGACGGTTTCCTTGTCATTGAAGTCGACCGGATTTGTCTTGTTTGTGGCCAGTACCGGATCCGACCAGGTCTTGCCCCCGTCGGATGAGCTCGAGACTGTGATCAGGTCGGGAATGTTTGTGCCCCGTACCCCGGCCAAGCTTGCGTAGTACGCCGTGCCGCTCGCGTTGAAGGCAATGTTGGGATCACCGTCGGAGGCCAGGCCCGGAAGGCCGACTTCCCGAGCGAGCTTGCCAAAGCCCGGCAGCGTGTGAATCGTCGAGCCATCTCCGTTAAAGCTGGCGGTGTTATCGCCGCCCGCCGGTGCGGAAAATTGCTTCCAGCTCTTGCCGCCATTGTCGCTCACGTAGACGCCGGAGAGACCGACGTTCGCCACAAACGGGCACCCCGATGCGGTGCAGGCCGGCAGGTCGATCTCGTCGTTGGCGCCGGCAATCAGGTTTTTCGGATCTGTTGGGTTCTGAGCGATCGCGGGCTCGTTTTGCTTGTTCTGCGGGAACGGCCCGTTCTGGACCAGGTTTGCCTGAACGTCTCGGACTAAGGTCGGACCAGTCGTGGCGGCCGAGGCGCTTACCGCACCGGCCAGACCGGCTATGGCCAGGGCGGTCGCCAAACGAAAAATCCGGTTCCGGGGTACCAATCGCTGCATGCTTCCCTCCTTGAAATTGGCCGTGGATCGGCTCGGCAGATTGTAAAGGCTCGCTAAGTGTTAGACAAGGGCCGACCGGCGGCCAATTCCGGCCCTGGCCGCCCTGTTAAGAACTGCCTGGTAACGCTGCGTCCGAAAAGGCTCCCGAAACGTCTTGGGAGCCTTTCGAACATCACTGATTCATGGGCTACCGATTGGACCCCGCGCCGGTCGCTGTGCTGATCGCCGTCGATCTCGCCTGGATCGCCGGGGCGCCGCTAGCTGCGGCAATGGGGCTGAAGCCGCCGACCACCGTGTTCATCGCCTCGTCCAGCAACAAACCGCTTGGCGCGTGGGCCACGGCAAAGACCGGGAAGGCCAAACCGCCGCTGAAGGAGGTCGACTCGTAGTCGCCGACCATGAAACCCTGGCTGGTCAGCGGAAGCCAGTTGAGGTCCATCGGCCCGGATGTCGTCGTGGTGCCGCCCCAGGTCGCGCCACCGTCGCCCGAGGAGATGAACCCGCTGAACAATTGGCATGCCGGTGTAGTGGGCTTCCCGCAGTTGGCGTTGGGATAGAAGTAGTACCCGAGCCCAATCTGGGCGGTCGTTCCGGCGGTCGCCCGATTGACCGCGATGCCGGGGATGAAGTGGTCGGCGCCGCTCCCGATGGCATCGATGGGCACGCGGGCCTTGGCCGTCCAGTCGACGCCGTCCGTCGAGGTACTGAAGACAATGTCGTTGGCATGACAGCCGGACTCGAAGGCACAGTCTTCCCAGGCGACGAAGACTCGGCCGGCGCCGTCAATCTCGGCGGACGGCAGCGGTGACGTCCGGAGGTTTCCGGCGACCGAGTGAAACTGGATCCGGTCAACCACGACCGGGTTGTTCCAGCTGGCTCCCCCGTTCGTCGAGCTGAAGGCGAAGATGTCGGGCGGGCTAAAGCCTTCGATTGGCACCACCACGGTACCGTTTGGCTGCACGACAGGCTGGCCGCCGATCGCTACAAATTTGCTCGGCATGGTCTGCGGCACGCTCCAGGTCCGGCCGCCGTCGCTCGAGGTGCTCATGTAGACCACATCGCCCTGCGCGAAGTTGTCGAACTCCGTATAGCAGTTGCCAAAGAACGGACTGGTCGGCGTGTTGTCGCAGGCCGTCCAGTTCTTGTCCAGATCGACCCGCACCCCGACGGGTTGCGGAATGCTCGCCGGTTCGCTCCAGTGAGTGCCACCGTTTGTCGACCGGCTGACGAAGACTTCGGGAACCGCTGTCGATGGCAGCAGCGGGATGGAGGAGATCATCCAGACCCCGTGCCTGGAATCAAAAGCAACGGACGGATCGCTAACTCGTTCGAAGGGGCTCGATCGATCCTCCTGAAACGTCAGTCCGGGGAGCAAGCCCTGCGTAAAAGTTGCGCCGCCGTCCCGGGAGGTCGCCCAACCGATGTCATCGGCACCGCCGTTGCGGAAGCGCCCGACCTGAAAGGTCGAGACGATGGTCGAGCCAAAGGCGAACGTGTCAGGCTCCACCTCCGTGTGGCGAAAGATGGTGACGCCGTCGATGGCCGTCGTATTGCTGAATGGATCGGAGCTGATTTGTAGGAGCCGGACGCCAGCCAGGGTGGGCGTCGAGCCAAGAATCAGCAAGCCGCTTGCGATCGCCAGAGCACGCCAGACCTTTCTTACGCGATTCCCTCCTTACTTGCTCGACATCGTCGCCGTAAAGACTTCTTCGTCCAGAGCTGCCAGGCTGGCACGCCGGTCGGTCCACACCGGGTGGACCACCCCATTAAGGGCCGCGATGCCCTCATAGTCGCCGTACTGGTTGCCGAGGTCGGCGCCGCAGCAGGTCTCATTGGTGGGCGCCGTCGTGACCTGAAGGTTGGGACTGAACGTGACCCCGCCGTCCGTGGATCTGGCATAGAAGATGTCGGTGCTCACGCGGGTCGCGTCATTCCGTGTGTCGTTCCAGCTCAGATTGACCGAGCCATCCGCCGGATCGACCGCCAGCCACTGGTTGAAATGGTCGGCGAGACCGGTGTCGTCGTTGACCATGCGCGGGGCGCTCCAGGTCTGGCCACCATCCGCCGATCGGGCGACGAACACATTGACGCCGCCGCTCAATGTCCCATCCATCCAGGAGCAGTACAGGGTGCCGCGGTTTGGGCCCGTGCTGGCGTCCGCCCCGCAAGCCGGGTACAGAAGTGCCCGCCGAGTATTCATCGCGGGAATGCCGATGTCGAACGCCACCCGGGTGGGCGCGATCTGGTGCGTCGGTCCGAACGTCAGTCCTCCATCGGCCGAACTGCTTTCTGACAGCAGACTGTTCTGAAAGTCCTGCCAGGCGACGTGCAGCATGCCGTCCGGCGCGACAAACGGATCCGCGCCGATCACGCCCTTCGGCCCGGGGGCGGTCGAGCTTGCCGTTACGGCGGTCGAGAACGTCTTGCCACCGTCGGTCGAGTGGCTGACCAGGAGGGCGATGACGCTCGAGGGCTTGCCGTTGACGAGGCTGGCGTGGTCCCAGCCCACGTAGATCGTGTCCTTGTCGGGACTCAGAGGATTCGTATCGACGGTGATCATCGGTTTGTCGTTGAACGAAGCGGTTCCCGTCTCGAGCGCGAAAAAGGCGATCTGGCCGATTGGCCATGTCTGCCCGCCGTCCGTCGATTTTGCCACCGCCATTTCTGTCCCGTTGATGGCGCCGCCCGAACTGAAGAACACGACGATGAACGAGTAGTAGACGTTACCCTTTGTGTCCCAGGCCACGCCGGGATCCGATCCAAAGTCGAAGCCGTTGGTGGTCAGAGCGGGGGGCAGCGGCAGGTCGACCGCACCCCATGTCTTCCCACCGTCGCCGGAGAAGTATCCCCGCATCGGCAGGCGATCGATCTCGTTGGAGCCGGCAACGATCTGGGAGCCGTTATTCGGGTTGATGGCGATCGACGTCTCGCTCTGTGGTCCCGGCTCGTTGCTGACATCGATGTTCTTGCCCACCGAAACGCTGCTGCTGCCGTGACCGTCCCCTGCCGGCCTGAACCCGGGCGCCGACACCACCTGCAGCTTTGCCCACCAGGACGGCTGGTTCGGATTTCCACTTGCGGCGCTGGGGCTCGTGACGTTCCATCCTGCCGCTGTCGCGATGCCGGCGGTGGCCGCCAGCGCCGCCAGGACCCGTGCGAATCGGCCTCGCCTCGTCGGCCAAGCTGCCATGTTCCCTCCCGTCGGTGTAGAGGGCGAGCCGGCGGCCCGCCCTCCTTCTCTTGCTTCGGTGGCTGGTTACACGCCGGCGCTTGCTCGGCTGATCGTGCCAAGCACCTGCTGCTGATAGAAAAGTGGCGTCCCCTGATCCGAGGTCACACCCGAGGGGTAGTGCGTTGAGACGGTCAACGTATAGATGTTTCCTGCGGAGATCGCCATGCCGAAGTAGTCGCCGATGAACGAGAGAGGACACGGATCAGCATGCTTCGGGCAGGCCATCTGGCCCTCGCCACCCAGGGTCTGCAGGTCGGTCGTCGTGCCGTCCAGGTTCACCAGCAGCCCGGGCTGCTGGGGGTCCCAGGTAAACCGCGAGGCTCTGATATTCGTCCCGACCGGGACAGCGCCGGCCGCGTCCCCGGAGTCGCTGAACGCCTGCACGCTGAGGTCGACGCAGAAGTTCGGCCGCCCCACATCCGCCTGGATGACGCTGGGATCCTTGGGACAAACCGCTCGCCGGTCGTAGAACCCGACGGCCACGGCACCGCCCGGACCCACGGCGACCTGCGGCTGGAACTGGTCAGTAGCGTCTCCAACGGTTGAGGGGTCGTTAATGGTCGCCGGCGTCGACCAGGTCTTGCCGAAGTCCGTGGACTGCGTGAAAAAGACGTCGTAGGCTGCGCCGTTTAACTTCTGAAAAGCCATGTAGAGGTGGCCGGGGAAGTCGGCCGAAGCCGCGAAGCCCATCGGCACGCCGTCTCGGAAGGTAGTGTTGGGCAAGCGGGTATTGAGCTCGCCGTTCGCAAGCAACGTGGTGCTGGCCGCCCGAACCGGCGTGCTGAACGTGACGGCGTCATCGGTCGAGCGGGTGACGAAGAAATCGGTGGTGTTCTGGTTGATGTTCCCGAAGTTGTTCCAGGCGATGTAAACCGAGCTGTCTGGGCCGACGGCCGGAATGGGGAAGCCGTTCTTCAACTGGTCGACGCTGGCGCTGCCGACCGTCTGCGCCGACGTGAAGTTAAGGCCCCGGTCACGCGAGGTCGCCTCTCGGACCTCGGTGGCGTTGCCCCCGCTGTTCCCCAGGTCCCAGACCGAATACACGTGGTCCTGGAACGTGCTCCCCGGGAAGTGGTTGACGGCGATCCACTGCTTGTCCTCAAAGTGGAAGCTGAATGAGCTCGAGTTCGGCACCATCTCCAGGGCCTTGCCGCCGTTGCCAGTTGTCCAGTGAGCGCCGAAATCGTCGCTGAAGGAGGCGGTGATCTCGCCGTTGGGATGAAGGTTCGCCCAGAACGCATTGAAAGGCAGCATGGTCTGGTAGACCCGGCCTTTCGTATCGAAGTCGACGTTCGGATCGGTCGTATCGGTCCAGCTGGGCGGCATCTCCTGCGTTCCGGTCGTGACGCACTCGTAGCCCTGGACGATGTTATTCGTCGTGGCGCGCGGGTTGGTGCCCGGGATGTTGTAACTGCCCAGGTGGAAGTCGTAGAAGGTCGAGAACTTCTCGAAGAAGAACTTGGAGCTCCCGACTAGCGTTTCCGTCCCCGGCTTGACCGCGATGTCGGATTCCGAATGGTTGGCGTTATAGCTCCCGAGCCGGCACCCACCCTCGGTGGGGAAGTTCTGTGGATAGCCTCCACCGTTCGTTGGCGAGCTCACCACCGTGTCGGTGGCACTGACGCCCGACGTCCAGAGGCTCGAGCCGCTGCCAGAGCCTGGTCCGGCAGCGAATCTTCCGGGCACCACGGCCAGAACCGCTGCCCCAGCGAGCACGGCTGTTCGCAACCACCTTGCATGATCCGCTTTCAAATTCCCCATATCTCCTTCCCTCTCGTGAAATCGCTACCGGGGAGGATCGCTCCTCCCCGGCCAAGTTTCGCTACGTTCGCTACGGAACGGCGACGGTCGCGACGATCTGTTGCTGGCGATAGTCGGGGTTCTTGCCGTCGTTGTAAGTCGATACGGACGTCGTGTAGTCGATTGAGCCGCCGCTCCCATCCGGGCCAGTCGTGTTGCCGAAGTAGTCGCCAATGAAGGTCTTGTCGACGGCGGCGCTGTGGTAGTGCGCCGCATTCAGCTGCGGGTCCCAGGTGTTGGCGCTAATCCGAATGTTGTGCCCGATCGGAGTAAGGGTCGGCGTGTAGAACTGGATGCTGGAGTTGACGCAGTAGTCCGCCGCGCCGTAGGGCGGCAGGCTACCCGAGAAGTTCGCATTGACGGTATCGAGAGCGAGGCCCGCGTTCGTCGCGTCAGTCGTCCCGGCCGCGGGGCAGTTGAGGCGCCGGTCGTAGAAGGCCACGCTCACCGTGCCATTGGCAGCTGCGGTCAGGTTGGGCTGGAACTCGTCGGTCTTTACCGGCGTCGGCCCGGCCCAGTTGTCGTTCACCTGGATGGGCGCGCTCCAGGTCAGGCCGCCGTCAAAGGACGCGCTCAGGATCACATTGATGAACCCCGCGCTGTCGTCTTCCCAGGAAACGTAGAGCGGATAGTGCCCATTTGCCAGCTTGAACGGGCTGGTGGTGAACGTGTTGAAGATCCCATCCCGGAACGTGGTGTTGTTGTCGCAGCAGAAGACCGGTCCCGTTACGTTGGTGATCACATCTGAGATGGTCGACCAGTCCGCTCCGCCGTCCGTCGAGCGGTCGAGCACGACACTGTTGGCCGTGAAGTTGCTCGCAACCGTCTCGTTGGTCAGCGTCGTATAGACGTTGCCATCCGGCGTGACATGCGGAAGCAAGTACGTGTCACCGTTGGGATGATGGGGCCCCATCGGCAAAGCGATCGGCTTTACCCAGTCGGTATGGGTACCGTCCGCCTTAGCGTCCGCGTACGAGACGAACGGCGCCGGCGGAATGAAGTGGAAGTCGACCCACATCGCGTAGATCCGGTTCTTGTGCGGGCTGTTCGGGTTCGTGTCGATCGTGATCCACTGCTTGTCCGGCTCGTTGCCGATGCTGTCGTAGGTGGCCACGAAGTCGGGCCCGCCGTTGTGGGTCGTGATCCAGTTGGTCGCGCTCTGTTTCTTGCTGTTTGAGACGTGCGGATGGACGGCCACCGCGACCACCTCCGCCGGCTCACCGGGGTTGGGCTCCTGGGGCGTGCCGATGCTGAAGTTATGGCTCCCGTCCAAGTTGTAGAAGAACTGATAGTTCAGGAGGAACTCGTAGTAGTTACCGAACCCGTCGAAGGCGCCGACCGGGTCGGTGTTATCCGTCCATCCCTCGTAGCCGGGGATGTGCCCCTGGATTTAAAGGATTCATAGAATCCGAGCACGTGGTTATAACCTTCCGGGCTGACGAACCACTTGGAGGAGCCGATCAGGTGCTGGGGATTCGTTGGATCCACGCGAATATCCGACTCAGAATGGTCCTTGACCAGCATGGGGCTCGTCGCCGGGAATCCGGGATTGCTGGTCGACTGGGTCGGATAGGGACCGAGATCTTCGCCGGTCGTCGATGCGCCGTTGCAGGGCGACTCGCCGCTGTACCCTTCAGCCGGACCGTCGCTCGTCGCATACGGCACCTCGGGCGTATAGCAACTGGTCGCCTGGGTGGTGGCGTCGACGTTTGTGACGTGGTTGGTCTGGAAGCTGCTCGCGTAGGTCGCGTCATCCTGGGTCCCCTGCGGGACCTTGCCGACCCCCGGCCCCAGGCCGGCCGAAGCCGGCAAGGCAGCATAGAAGGTGGCCACGAAAATTGGAATTGCAAGCGAAAGCAGGCTGCGTCTCTTCAAGTGCATCCCTCCTTGACCTTCCCCTGGACGGCGGGTGCCGTCCTCGCCCGGGGCCTGTGGAGACGATAAACCATTAAGGACCGGGAAACAATACCCCTGGACTCCGCCAATTCCAGCGTCGGCCGCCCACAGGTCTGCCGAGCTCGGGAAGGCAAAGCTGGCAGAACCTGTAGAAAATTGAAGCGACCCATCGTTACGGTTGATAACCCGCCGGTGTGACCCAACGAGCCCTTACCGCCGCCCAGTCCGCCCGTTTCCGGGAGGACCTTCGCTCCGTACTGACCGGGTCCTTGCGGGCCCGGGGTTCGGGAGCCGACCGATGTCGTTTCCTTCATCGGCTGGCTTTCTGACAGGTCGCGGGCGTAAGCGTAGAGTGCCGCGCTACCGGCCGCAACTCCGAACTGCGGTTCGCAAACGGATGATCGTCGACGTCACGGCAAGTTGGTCTGTACCGGCACCGCAGCCAACTGCGAGTTGATGACGCTGAGGCCGAAGAGGAGGCCCTCCCAGAAAAGGCGGCCGCTGTGTCCTCCACCCGGGATGACCTCGAAATCGGTTGATACGCCGAGGCGGCGAAGCTGCTGCACGAACTGTTCCGTGTAGCCGCGAAGGACATCGGTCGCGCCGACCGTCACCACATAATGAACCGTGCGAGCCGCCGCGCTGCGCTGGACGATGACCGTCGGGCTGTTGGCATCGGCATAAGCGCGATCGAAGCCAAAGACCGGGCCGCGGGCGACGTAGTAGCCGGAGAAGCCCATCGCCACGCCGAACACCTCAGGATGCCGCGCCGCGATGTTCACGGCGCCGTAGGCGCCGGACGACAGTCCGGCGATCACGCGGAACTGGCGATCCGCGGCGGTGCGGTACTGCTGATCGACGAAGGCGACGAGCTCCAGCAGCGCATCCTCGACGCGGTCCCGCCCATCGTGGCTGTTGGCCCACTGGGTCGCCGCGATCATGTGGCCATTGCCGTCGGGCAGCACCAGGATGGTCTCCGGCAGATCGCCGTGGGTGATCCCGGCGTCGAACATGGCTGGAGTGCCGTAATGAAGCCACTCGGTGGGGTTCGACGGATCTCCGTGCAGCAGGTAGAGCGTCGGATAGTGGCGGTGGGCTGCCGACCTCAGGCCGTAACTCGGCGGCAGATAAATGTAGAACTGTCGATCCTCTCCCATCGCCGCGCTGTGGTACGTCCCCGATCGAACCTCGCCAGCGGTGGGGACGGGCTCGGCTGGGGCGGGCGGTCCGGTCGCGCTGACCGGGCGCGCAGCCACGGGCGCGGGCGAATAGACGCCGGCGTCCGGACCGATCCGCAGCAGCGGATCGACGCCGGTGGCCAGCACGACCGTCAGGACCAGCGCGCCGGCCAGGACGCCGGAGCGGAGCGCGCGGGTGCGCGAGCGCCGGTCTCGAAGATGACGGCGAACCTCCCGACCAAGTAAGTCGCCGACGGCGGCCGCCACGACGGCGGCGAGGAAGGCGACCGCGAGCGCCACCACCTGGTTGTGTTGGATGGCTCCCGCCGAAACGCGCTCGCGCATCCCGAAGAGCGTCGGCGCCTCCTGGACGAGCCTCGCCGCTAAGGGCAGGACGTAGGTCAGGCCAACGAATCCGACGGCAACAACGCTCGATAACCATGGACGGCCCGTGATCAGCGCCCCGCCGAAGGCGAAGAGCGCACCAGCAAGCCACGCCTCCATCAGCTGGGCGCGCTCGGGGTCGAAGTCCAGCGAGCGCAACCCGCCATCAAGGCTGCGCCAGGTCGCGCTGCCTTCGAACAAGACGACGGCGATCGCCAGGGCGAGCAGCGCGCCGAGCGGCCACAGCCTGACGAAGGAGCGCGGCCGTATCCTGGACGCGCGTCCCCGGAGGCTGGTTAGGCGGCGCGCAACCACTTGACGGGCGCAATCACACGCCCGGTTAGATGCTGGGCCAGCCGCGGGTAATGAAGCAGGAGCGTCGAGGACGCGACAACCGGCCAATCGACCAGGCGCTCCGCCACGAGGTAGCGCGGCTCCCACGTGGGCCGAAACTTCGCTTTGAACGCAGAAAGACTGCAGGCGGACGGCCCGCCGGCCGGTGCGAGACCCAGGCTCGCCCAGCACGCCCTCCCCTTGAAGTGCCCGAGGCCCGTGTACAGCAAGAGGTCCATCGTGCCGCCAGGCGCATCGGCACGACGCCGCATGGCGTCGAGCGATACCCCGCGGGCCGCCGGAAGCGAGAGCCAGGTCACGTACGCGACCAGCACGCCGTCCGCGTCATGCGCCAGGCCGACCGTGGTGGGAACCGCCGGCACGTCATCGCTGCGCCCGACCGAGAAGCCCATCTCGCCAAAATGCCTGTTCTCGAGCCGCATCTCCGTGAGCCCGCGCATTGCCCGCCGGGTCTGCGGCGTGATCGCGCCATCGGGAACCGTCGTGATGGTCACGCCGTTACGGCGCGCGCGGCTGACCTCGTGCCGGAGTTTCGCCATCACCGAGCCGTCCAGGGTGAGCTGGTCCAGGTCCACGATCGCCTCGGACCCGATGCGGTAGCCATGGCCCCAACCGAAGTCATCGGCCATCGATTCGGGGACCTGGTAGAAGCCGACGCGCCACCCACGGCGGTGACTCTCTTCCCGGAATTCGGCGTAGAGCGAAGGGAGGGCAGCCGCCGGCCCAACGCCGGGACCGAGGACCACTGCCGCCCCAGCGCGGGCAGCATACGCGAGATACGCCGTGCCCTCGCGGTTCCAGAAATAGCGCTTGTCCTGCATGAGCGTGAACGGGCTGATCCCCGCCCGGGCGTACTCTTCGTAGACGGTCGCCAGCGGTCCGATGCTGCTCGGCAGGGGTGCGTTGCGGACGAGGAGCATCATGCCCCAGAGTCCCGCGCCGAGCGCGATCAGGAAAACGAGGGTGAACAGGGCGATCAGGGTCCCCTTCGGCCGCTCGAGGAGGAAAAGGGCGACGACGAGCCCGGTCGCCGCGAGCAGGATGAACCGGCCGAGACGACTGGCGCGGGTGTCGCTCAGTTCCCACCAGAGCGAGCGAGCGATCACCGTGAGGGCGAATCCGATAGCCCCGGCGAGCGCCAGGACTGGACGGCCGGTCACGATCCCGAGGATGACATTTGCCAGGGCAACGACCACCAGCGCTTGCTGCACCGTCCGCTTGGGCCGGAGCGCGACCAGGATCCCGGCGACGACGAGCACCAGCACGAGCACGATGGCGGCCTTGCTCAGCGCCGTCGCCGCGACGAATCCGGCCGTGCGCCAGACATG
>WNFC01004854.1_pt1 | contig 14679 bp, 10 predicted proteins | sample 5400541 | NCBI WGS metagenome assembly WNFC01 (sample SAMN13153342, study PRJNA577476) | soil metagenome | isolation source: 120 cm saprolite under Douglas fir tree site 2 hole 2 replicate 1 | place: USA:California | collected 2015-04-18
TTGATGCCGATCCGTACCGGCAAGTCCAGTGGGTCCGTATCGGCTCCGTCCCCGTCCCCTCGTAGAGCGCGTTGTATGGCGACGGAGGCCAACAGAGCACGCCGCACATGGTCTTCGTGCGTCAGAGGGGCCCCGAAGAGCGCCATGAAGCCGTCACCGGTAAATTGCGGCGCAGTGCCTCCGTAGCGATGCACCTCGGCAAGGCTCGCCTCGAGAAACGAGCTGATGAGATCGCGCATCGCCTCCGGTCCCAACCGCTCGGTGAGCGCCGTGGACCCCACGATGTCGCAAAACAACACGGTGACCTGCTTTATTTCGCCAGGAAGCGCGCTCCCGGCGTTTGAGACTCGCGATGCGCCGGGTTTGGGCTCAGCCTCGGGCGAAGCGATATCCTGTAGGCCCGAGTTGTCGAGCGGCGCGCCGCACTGGCCGCAGAACCGGTGTTCGGGAGGATTATCGGCGCCGCATGACGGACAGGCGCGACCGAGCGGCGCACCGCAATGCCCGCAGAACTTCATGCCCGGAGGGTTCTCCGCGCGGCACCGGGAGCATCTCATACCGTGGCTCTCCAGGCTAACGCCGGGGGATGATCCGCGGACGCGAATATAGACAGCAAGGTAAACGTACAGGGGACCTCTCACAGGTTCAAGTTGTCTGGCCGGCCCGATGGGCGATCCGGCGGCGTGCCATAAAGTCTGGCGTTAAGATTTCTTTTCCTGTGTGACCGACTTCACATCGGGGTGCTGCGACGGGTGATAGCCCACTCCGCCATCGAATGGTTTCGCCATTTCGGGGAGTTCGCCGTGAGCACCCGTAAGCCGATCTTTGTGCGCTGGGCCGAGGAGGCTGAAGCCAAGAAGGTACGCCTGTGGGCCGGGCGCGAGCGCGAGGCGCCGCGCGCAGAAGCCCGGTCGGACGGGTGCGCTGCCCCGCCAGCCAATTCGCGTCCTTGGGTTTTGTTGCTTCGCCGGTTGCGCAGCTTGCTGCGTCCGACGGGCGCGAATTGCGCGAGACGCTGAACGGCGAGACCGTCTATCATGGTTTCCGGGTAGACGCGCCGCGAGTGCGACCGCCGCGGCACCAGTAGGTGCGAGCCCCGGCGCTCGTCCTCTGGGCGAGAAAGGCGGGCCGACAGTTCGTGCTCGCGGCGGCGTTGCTCGGTGAAGGGGACTGTTATGACCGGCCCGACATACGAGGAAAAGAGAGAGATCTTCGAGCGCAATTTCCTGCTCGGGAAATTGAGCCGCGACGAGATCGACACCCTACTGCATTATGCGCGAGTGGAGCGTTACCCGGCCGGCTGCGAGATCTACGCAAAGGGCTCGCCGGGACAAAGGATGATGGCGGTATTGCGCGGCACCGCCAAAATGACCTCGGTTTCCGACGAGGGAAAAGAAATCGTCCTTAACATCATAGATCCCGGCGAAATCTTCGGCGAAATCGCGTTGCTGGACGGCGGAGAGCGATCCGCGGACGCGGTCGCGATGACCGACTGCGAACTCCTGGTATTAAGTCGCCGGGATTTCATGCCGATCCTGGAAAAGCGGGCAGACATTTGCATCATCCTCCTCAGAGTCCTTTGCCAGCGGCTGCGGCAGACGAGCGAGCAGGTCGAGGATGTGCTGTTTCGGCATCTCGAGTCGCGGATCGCGAAAAAGCTGCTGCAGCTCGCCGAGAGTGCCAGCCTGGACGGCGTCCCCCGTCCGCCGGTCTACCTTCACGTTACCCAAAGCGAGCTCGGCAACATGGTGGGCGGTAGCCGCGAAAGCGTAAACAAGCATCTGCAGATTTGGCATAAGGCGGGCCTCATCACGCTCGGCAAAGGCTCGATCGTGATCCGCGATATCGCAGCGCTCGAACGGTTGGTTTGACCCCGCCCTGATCCGCCGGCGATCGAAGAAGCGGCTCCATGGGCCGCGGTCGCGGCTGTTTTTGTCCCGCGCGTTCCCTACATCGGGGGTGTCCGACCACCACCGCGGTTCCTCATGTTGATCGCCGCACCTCGGCCCGAGACCTGGATTCGAAAGAGTTCGGCCGGGCTCTATTGCGAGCCCGGGGATTTCTACATCGATCCGCTGATCCCGGTGGCGCGCGCCGTGATCACCCACGGGCACGGCGATCACGCCCGCCCGGGCAATGCCGGGGTGCTCGCCACGTCGGACACCCTGGCGATCATGCAGCAGCGTTATGGCGGGGCGGCCGGCGGCGCGCTGCAGCCGCTCGCCTACGGGAAGAGCGTAACGGTTGGCGATGTGGCGGTGGGGCTCCTGCCGGCCGGCCATGTGCTCGGCAGCGCCCAAATCGTGCTCGATTATCGCGGCACAAGGGTTATCGTTTCCGGCGACTACAAGCGCCGGCCGGACCCGACCTGCGCCCCCTTCGAGCCCTGCGCTTGCGACGTCTTCATCACCGAGGCGACCTTCGGGCTCCCCGTTTTCCGCCATCCCTCAGACCAGGTCGAGATCGACAAACTTTTGCATTCGCTCGCTCTGTTCCCGGAGCGCTGCCACCTCGTCGGGGTCTATGCACTCGGCAAATGCCAGCGTGTCCTGGCCCTTCTGCGGCGGGCCGGATACGGAGAGCCGGTCTATCTGCATGGCGCGCTGATCGGACTGACCGAGCTTTATGAGAGCCTCGGGGTGCCGCTTGGGCCGGTGCTCCCCGCCTCCGGGGTCGGCCGCGACGCGCTCAAGGGCCGCATCGTGCTGGCACCGCCCGGCGCCATCGCCGATCTCTGGTCGCGGCGCCTGCCGGACCCGCTTGTGGCGATGGCGTCGGGCTGGATGCGGGTCCGCCAGCGCGCCAAGGCCCGCGGGGTCGAGTTGCCTCTGGTCATCTCCGATCACGCCGACTGGGACGAGCTGACCGCGACCATCGACGAGGTCGGCGCCGCAGAGATATGGGTAACCCATGGTCGCGAGGAGGCGCTCGTCCACTACGCCGCGAGGAAGGGATACCGCGCCCGCGCGCTGGCGCTCGCCGGTTTCGAGGAAGATGAGGAGTGAACCGCTTTGCCGCTCTCCTCGACGCGCTGTTGTTCACCCCGTCGCGCAACGGCAAATTGCGGCTGATGCAGGAATATTTTTCGACTGTGCCCGACCCGGAACGCGGCTGGGCCTTGGCCGCGCTGACCGGCGAACTGGTTTTCGACGCGGCAAAACCGAGCCAGGTGCGGGCGCTCGCGGCCGCGCGGGTCGACCCCGAGTTGTTGGGCTGGTCCTACGATTTCGTCGGCGATCTCGCCGAGACCGTGGCGCTGATCTGGCCCGAGCCGCCAGATGCGGGCGGACACGTCCCGAGCCTGGCAGAGATCGTCGAAAGACTGAAAGGAGCGAGCCGCGGCGGGGTGGCACCCCTGCTCGAGCCGTGGCTCGACGCGCTCGACGCGACCGGACGCTGGGCATTGCTGAAGCTCGTCACCGGGAGCCTGCGGATCGGGGTGTCGGCCCGTCTCGCCAAGACCGCACTCGCGGAGTGGAGCGGCGTCGAGATCGATCGCATCGAGGAGGTCTGGCACGGGCTGACGCCGCCCTACCAGCCGCTGTTCGACTGGCTCGAAGGCCGTCGACCGGCGCCCGAGACCGGCGATCTGCCGATGTTTTGCCCGCTGATGCTGGCCCAGCCGCTCGAAGATTCCGATCTCGAGAGCCTCGATCCGCGCGCCTATCTCGCCGAGTGGAAATGGGACGGGATCCGCGTGCAGCTGGTCGCCCGGGGCGGGGAAAGACGCCTCTATTCGCGCTCGGGCGACGAGATCGGCGGTGCTTTTCCCGATCTTTGCGCGGTCATGCCGGCCGATGTGACGCTCGACGGCGAACTCCTGGTATTGCGCGACGGCCAGGTCGCCTCGTTCAATGATCTCCAGCAGCGGCTCAACCGCAAGACCCCGAACCCGAAGCTGTTGCACGACTACCCCGCCGCGGTGCGGCTTTACGACATCCTGCGGGAGGATGGCGAAGACCTGCGCAGTCTTCCTTTTGCCGAGCGCCGCCGGCGGCTCGAATCATGGTACGCGCGAGCACCGCGCCCCGCTCTCGACCTGTCGCCAATGGTGTCGTTTACGAGCTGGGAGGAATTGCGCCAGTTGCGCGACGGCGCGCGCGAGCGCGGTATCGAGGGGCTGATGCTGAAGCGGGCGGATTCGCCCTATCTCGCCGGCCGGCCCAAGGGTCCCTGGTTCAAATGGAAGCGCGGTGCGCTGACCCTAGACACGGTGTTGATGTACGCCCAGCGCGGCCACGGCAAGCGGTCGTCATTCTATTCCGACTATACTTTCGGCGCTTGGCATGGCGACGAGCTGGTGCCGGTCGGCAAGGCCTATTCGGGCTTCACCGACGAGGAATTGCGGCGCCTCGACCGCTGGGTGCGCAACAACACCGTGCAGCGTTATGGGCCAGTGCGCGAGGTGACCCCGGAAATCGTCCTCGAAATCGCCTTCGACAGCGTCCACCGCTCGACCCGCCACAAATCGGGGGTGGCAATGCGTTTCCCGCGCATCCACCGCATCCGCTGGGACAAACCCTTCCGCGAAGCCGACACCCTCGAGACGCTCGAAAAGCTGCTGACGTAAGACACCGCGCGCCATTCTTGACCGTGGCGGCCGCGATCTCGCCTCGGCTATGATCCGGTGCCGGATTGCCGACGGAAAGAGCCGCCATGATCAAACTGTTTTACGCGGTCAATACCTGCTCGCTGGCGTCGCACATCGCCTTGGAGGAGGCGGGTGCCGCGTATACGACGGCGCGGATCAGCTTCGCCGCCAACGAGCAGCGGAGCCCCGAATATCTCGCCATCAATCCCAAAGGGCGCGTGCCGGCAATGGTCACCGACGAAGGCATCCTAACCGAAACGCCCGCCATGCTTGCCTTCATCGCGCAGAGTTTCCCTGAGGCGCGCCTGGCGCCGCTCGATGATCCATTCGCCTTTGCACAGATCCAGGCGTTCAACAGCTATCTGTGCTCGACAGTGCATGTCGCGCATGCCCACCGCATGCGCGGTCAGCGCTGGGCCGACGACCCGGCCGCCATCGCCGAGATGCAGCGCAAGGTGCCGCAGTCCGTCGCGGCGGCTTTCGCCCTCATCGAGCATGACATGCTGAAGGGGCCTTGGGTGATGGGCGAGGCCTACACGATCTGTGACCCATACCTGTTCACACTGGCCGGGTGGCTGGAGGGCGATGGGGTCGACCTGACGCCGTTGCCGCGAGTGATCGCTCACCGGCGCCGCATGTCCGAGCGGCCTGCCGTTCAAAAGGCCATCGCCGTGGAGATCGCTTGAGAGGAACCCCGCAGCTTTGCAGCGGCGTGAGGCGATCGATGACGGTGGTTAGAAATGCCCTCGATCGGGAAGCGGTACCGGGGATGGGACCGCTACGATCGGCGTGGGGTATCGGGCCTGCTGCGAGAGCAATGCGATGGCTTTCTACCTGCTTGCGCTGTTCATCGGGGTTATAGCCGGCCTGCGTGCTTTCACGGCGCCGAACTGGACCGGGCACCGTCCGGCTTCGCCTCGACGACAGCTGGCTCGCCTTCTTCGGTTATGCCTGGACTCCTTGGATCCTGACGCTCTTGGCACTCGTCGAGCTCGTCACTGATCAGCTGCCGTCGACGCAAAGCCGGACGGTGCCGGTCCAGTTCGGCGCGCGCATCGTCTTGGGCGCCGTCTCGGCGGCCGGGCTCGGGACGGCAGGCGGCTCGCTGCTCTTGGGAGCGGCGGCGGGCGTCGTCGGCGCGGTGATCGGCACCCTCGGCGGCCGCACCGCTCGGGCGCGGCTTGCGGCGACCCTTGGCAAGGACCCTCCGGCCGCCCTCATCGAGGACGCGGTTGCAATCCTCGCCGCCCTGCTGATCGTGGCAGTGCTCCCTTGAGCAGCCGCTACGGCGCCTTATCCCCCCGATGCGACGGCGGTGCTTGGCCGGGGGGCGATGCGGCGGTATTCGGGGACCAGCCGCTCGAGAATCTGCAATACCCGCTCCTCGCGCCGGGAACGGGCGTTCTCCTCGAGTTCGTCGATCGAGCGGACGAGCATCGCGTAATCGGCGGTGCGGGGTGCCGCGAGGCGGATCGCCGGGTTCGCCGTCGCCACCAGCGGCTCGGCGGGATGGAACAGCTCTTCGTGAAGCTTCTCTCCCGGCCGCAGCCCGATGAACTCGATCTTGATGTCGCGTCCCAGGCGCAGCCCGGCAAGGCGGATCATCTGTTGCGCCAGGTCGATGATCTTGATCGGCTCGCCCATGTCGAGCACGAAAATCTTGCCGCGGGTATCCGTTGGCTCGGAGGCGGGCGACAAGGCGGAAGCCTGGAGGACCAGCTCGACGGCCTCGCGCACCGTCATGAAATAACGGGTGACTTCGGGGTCGGTGACGGTCAGCGGGCCGCCGCTGGCGAGCTGGCGCGCGAACAACGGCACCACCGACCCGGTCGAACCGAGCACGTTGCCGAAGCGGACGGTGACATAGCGAGTGCCGGGCCCGGAGGGTGCGCGCCGCCGCGCCTCGTAAAGGTCGAGCGCCTGGCAGAAACCTTCGGCGAGGCGTTTGGTGGCACCCATCACGCTCGTCGGGTTGACCGCCTTGTCGGTCGAAATCATGACGACCAGCGAGACGCCGAAGGAACGGGCTGCTTCGGCGACATTGCGGCTGCCGACGACGTTCGTCAGCACGCCCTCGATCGGGTTGGCCTCGACCATCGGCAGGTGCTTGAGCGCCGCCGCGTGAAACACGATCTCGGGCCTCTGGGCGGCAACGACCTCCTCGACCTGCCGGCACTCGCGTACATCGCGCAACAGCGGCAACTGCGCCAGCCCCGGAAAGCGTTCGCGCAGCTCCGCATCGATCGCATAAAGGGCGAACTCGCCATTATCGAGCAGCACGAGCCGGTTGGGCGAACAGGCCGCAATCTGTCGCGCGAGCTCTGCACCGATCGTCCCGCCGGCGCCGGTGACGAGAACGCGGCGCCCTGCGATCAGCCGCGCCATCCCGTCGCGATCGAGCACCGCCTGCGGGCGACCGAGAAGATCCTCGAGAGCGATCGGCTCGATGACACGCCCGGGGACACGCCCGGGGACGCGCTCGGGGCCGTCGAGGTCGCGGCGAAAATCGGTGAGCCTCGGCAGCCGCGCAAGCGGTATCGCGAGCGCGTCGGCGCGTTCGAGCAGATCTCGGACTTGCACGCCGGAAAAGTTCTGTGCCGTGATGATCAGCTTTTGCGGGCGCCTGCCGCGCCGATCGAGCCGCTCGACGACCCGCTCGAGCGCGTCGATCGTACCGAGGACGGGGACACGGTAGATCTCCCGGCCGACGCGCGACGGCGTATCGGCGAGGACCCCGACCACGCGGTAGACGGCACCCGGGTCGCGCATCATTTCGCGAATGAAGGTATCGGCGCCGTCCTTGGTGCTGATCAGCAAAACCGGAACGTTGCGGTGCCGGGCGCGCTCGAGAATGTGATCGAGACCGCGATCCTTGAAGAGCCGGTAGGCTAGGCGCGGGGCGCCCAAGAGCGCGATCAGCACAAACCAGTCGATCAGCAATGTCGAGCGCGGCAGCGCCTCGAGGCGGGTGAGGACGAACATCACCCCGAGAAAGACCGCCACCGTGAGGGTCACCGCACGGGCGATGTTGAAGAGGTCGGGCAGCGAGGCGTAGCGCCAGATGCCGCGGTAGAGACCGGTGAGCAGAAATACGCCCGCTGCGACCAGCGTAAAGCCGAGAATGTAGATGGCCGTCAGTCGCGGCTGGTAGTCGACGATCTCGTCGCCAATTCGTAGATACAGCGAGGCGACGAGCGACAATCCCGCCATCATCACGTCGTGGAGAAAGGCGAGAAGCGCCCGCCGGTTATTCGGAAAGATGGCCACAATCCCCCTGCGATCCCGATCCCTATAGCAGCAATCGCTCGGCCCGGGAAATGCCATGCCCAGGAAACGCCATGGAAGTTCCAGGTCGGGCCCGGGTGGCGACGTTTCGGCCGAGAGCGGGCATCAGTTATCAACCGGAAAGGATGTGTACTATTTCGGCTGAACCGCCGAATCTCTAGAATGGGGCATGGACGAGGAGCGCCTCTACCGGATTCTGCATCCCGAGACCCGCGATCCCACCGCAGGGATCTTCCGCAGCGTGCATCACACACTGGTCGCGGCGGGGATCGGGATCATGCTCGCCGAGACCGTGGCGGAATGGCGCGAGGCCTATGGTGGGGCGCTCGAGGCCGGGTTTCAAATCGTCTGTGCGTTCTTCTTTGCCGAATACGTGCTTCGCCTGATCGCTGCACCCGGAGCCCCCGGCGCGGCACACCGCGGAAGATGGCAGTCACGGCTCGCCTGGGCGACCTCGCTCGGCGGCGTATTCGATTTCCTCGGCGCGCTTCCCGGCGTGCTGGACGTCGTGTTCGACCCCCGCCAGGCGAGTCTCTTCGGCTTCATCTGGGTGTTCAAGCTCGTCCGCTACTCCCCGGGCCTGGCGAGCCTGGAGCGGGTGATCAGCAATGCCCGGCAGGCGTTGCTCTCGGTTCTACTCGGCTTCGGCATACTTCTCCTGCTCGCGGCGAGCCTCGCCTACCTGTTGGAGCGCTCGACCCAGCCCGACGTCTTCGGCTCGATCCCGGCGGCGCTCTGGTGGGCAATCGTAACGATGACGACCACCGGCTATGGCGATGTCGTACCGCAGACCGTGCTCGGCCGGATGCTCTCCGGCGTCGTCATGATCTGCGGCATCGCCGTCATCGCCTTGTGGGCGGGCATACTCGCGACCGGTTATTTCGAGGAGACGCGGCGGCGCGAATTTCTGCGCACCTGGGACCTCGTCGCCAAGGTGCCGTTCTTCCACGATGTCGGCGCCGCGGTCATCGCCGATGTAGCCCAGCTTCTGCGGCCGCGCGATTATCCGGCCGGGGCCGTGATCGTCCGGCGCGGCGAGCGGGGCGATTGCATGTATTTTGTCGTCTCGGGCGAAGTCGAAATTCGCGTAATGCCGGAATCGATACATACTGGGCCAGGGGGCTTCTTCGGCGAAGTCGCGTTGCTGACCGGCGATCCGCGCAACGCCACGGTTGTCGCGCGGCGGCAATGCACGCTGCTCCGCCTGGACATCGTCGATTTTCGCCAGCTGCTCGGACGCCAGCCGGAACTCGCCGGTATCATCCGCGCTGAGGCGGACCGCCGTCTTGAAGGCGCTACCGCATAATCGAGCTACTGAGCTAACTCGCCGCTGCCGTCAACTGTTTGCGAAGATAGAACTTTGTATGCCCCGGCGGGTAATCTTCGAGCGCGGCGAACACCTCATATCCGAGCTTCTCGTAGAATGGGCGCGCCTGAAAGCTTGCCGTCTCCAAGGTCGCGGCGAAACAGCCGCGCTCGACGGCATAGTCCTCCGCCGCCCGGAGCAGCCGCGTGCCGTTGCCACGGCCGCGCGCGACCGCGTCCACCCAGAGGATTCTGACATGCAGCCAGCCGCCCCACACGGTGCCGAGTAGTCCACCCAGCCACTCCCCGCGCGCATTTTTCAGAAAGTAGCCGACCGGGTAATAGCTGGCCTCGCCTGTCGCCGCCAAGTTATGAGCATCGAGCTGGTCGACAATGAACGAGCGCAGTGCGTCCCCCGGCAGCGGATCGAAGACGATCTCGATATCCGTCATGTTAGGTACCATGGTGAACAGAGGGTATCTGAGGTCATTCGCACCCGTCCACTCGCGCTCTATACGCCTGGAAACGCTCTACTTTTCCCCTTAGAGACGACGCGCGCTTCGTCGAGCCGTCCCATATGGGCATAGCATGCGGCGAGAGCGCGGCATGCGGCGGGAGAGCACGGATGGTCTTGAATGGACGACAGCAGCTTCGCCGCCGGCAACTACCATGGCCGGCAACTACCCGGTCAAGGGTCATGGATCCCTCGCGCGTAGGCCGATGTGCCGCAGCACGACCGTTACCCAGCCGGGGTTCCCCGCCGCAGGCAACATCGGGGCATCGCTTCGCAGCGAGGCGAGGGCCGCCCTCCCTACGTCCCGGGCAGCGGCGAGTTCGCTCCGCAGGGCGGTAATCTCGCCTTGCAGCGTCTCCACTGCCGCATTAGCCGCTGCGCCATGCTGCTCGGCCTCGGCGAGGGCGCGTCGCAAGCTCCTGGCCTCGGACCGCGACGCCTCTCCAACAGCGGCACGTTCTGCCATCCTCGCGCACTCTGCTTGCGTCGCCTGCAGCGTCGCGGTGAGTTCGCCGGCGCGAAGGGACGCCCCCTCCAAGGCCGCCTCACGCTCGGCCAGCGCCGCGGCGAGTTCGCCGGCGCGAAGGGACGCCCCCTCCAAAGCCGCCTCGCGCTCGGCCAGCGCCGCGGCGAGTTCGCCGGCGCGAAGGGACGCCCCCTCCAAGGCCGCCTCGCGCTCGGCCAGCGCCGCGGCGAGTTCGCCGGCGCGAAGGGACGCCCCCTCCAAGGCCGCCTCACGCTCGGCCAGCGCCGCGGTGAGTTCGCCGGCGCGAAGGGACGCCCCCTCCAAGGCCGCCTCACGCTCGGCCAGCACCGCTTGTAAACTGTTCGACTGATGCTCGGTTTCGGCGAGTGCGGATCGGGCGGCAGCCACTTCCGCACGCGCGGTCTCCAAAGCCCCGGACAGCTCGCCGCGTTCCCTTTCGATCACCGCGATATGTGCTCGGTGCGCCTCGGTCTCGGTAACCAATCCCGCCAGTCGCTCTTCGGCGGAACTCGCCCTTCTATTGGCCGCGTCCACCATAGCGTCGCGCTCGCTCAAAGCCGTGTGCAGCACCGCTGACTCTTCCTCAATTCCGGGTAAAGCGGCGGCAAGAGCGGCGGCGTTCTCGAATGCGTGGTGCAACGGTCTTTGCAATTGTTGAAAGGTGATGAACTGCGAAACAATGAACTGGATTTGCTCGCGAGCCGCCGTGTCGTGACCCGCACGGCTCGCAAGTCTGTAAAACGAGCGAACCAAGGGCTGACCGGCTTCGCGGCGAGCCGGGTCGTCGTGCCTTAATGCTTGGTCGACGATGCTCGAGATCGTTAGGTCGAGGTCGAGCTCGGTCTGGTCCCAGTGGAGGTTGAGAAATCGTCGTAGTTTCCCGAGGTTCGTAGAGGGTTCGTCGAACCACGCCTCGTATTCTACGGTGCAAATGTCAAATCTATTCGTGTACCGGAAAAAATCTGCTACATAAGAAAACCATCGATACTCGGCGACGTCCGCATCGAGCATGTCGCGGGCCATGAGCGAACGCGCGACTTGTGCCGGATTACGCAAGCAAAACACGATCTTCGGTGCCCATCTGAGCTCTTTAAAGATCTGATGCCAAATCGGCATCAGCCGTACCGTGCGGGGGTCCTTAAAGCCGAAATAACACTCGCCCACCCTCTTCTTGAGAAATTCGACGATCTCGCGCCTCACCTGCGCGACTCGCGGATCCGCCCACCACGCAACGGGCAGCGGGAGATCGTGGAAAAGAGTGGAGTACCCACGGTTGAAGAAGCTCAGAATCCGATCGTGAAACTCGACGATCTCCCAGCGCTCCCAATGACCCCGCGGATTGTCCGGTCCCGGTGCCGGAGACCCCGGTCCCGGGATCTTGTCCGCCATATCGACACCCAGCACACTGAGGATGTGCGAGCAAAGAGAGGTGCCGCTGCGATGCATTCCCAGCACCAAGACGATCGGCCGGCGCTGCCATGCCTCGACGCCGGCGGCGAGATGGCTCCGCCTGCTCGTCTCGATCGATACGGAAGAAGACGTAAACACAACATCGCTCATTGGTTGCGCAGTCCGGATGTGTTGGCGACGCCTGCCCGCCGGATTGGCTGAGGCGGCGCGTTGTAACGTGCTTCCGCCGTCAAGGGAAAGCGCCGAGGAGGCGTAGGTTAGTCGGACGGCGGGCTAAGATCGAAGCGCGCGGTCTCGGGGCCAAAGGCGGTCCACCGGGCAGACTTGCGACATAGCGGTTGCAAGTGCTTCTCTTATATACCACGGAGAGAAAAGGGCGACCGAACGAGTGATGACCGACGATTCCAATCGGCTCGATAATTAGATCCTCCTTCCCGAGGGCATACCTGGCTGGACCAGAGGTGAAGAGGCCCGAGAACTTGCTCGGATCAGTTTTTCGCTTCCTGCGGGAGTGCGCATTGTCGGGAGCGCGCGCCCCCTCCGTGGACATCGGATTCAGACCCTCGCCTTCAGGGCGAGAAAGCTACGCGCGATTGTTCCAGCTGAGGTATCCGCGCAGACAACCAGATTTTGTCGCCTCGGCGACGGTCTGCCCGTCCAAGGACGGCGTAATACTCGCGACCCTTCGTCCCCCCCTCCACGGGTTCACTGCGCGGACGCCCCCGATCACGTCGTCCGCCGACAGCTTCAATCTCCGATAATCCGGAAGCTTCGGCTTCGCTGGCCTCGGCGCGCGCTGGCTTGGCGCGCCGGGCGTGCCCAAAGGCGACATCGCGCACGGGCTCTATCCGCAACCATCCAATCTTGCCGAAGCCACGAAACGCCACAGCCCAGGTGAGCTGTTTTGGATCGTCAAGCACGGGATCAAGATGAGTGGCATGCCCGCCTGGACCGACCACATCGACGGCGAGCTCTGGGCGATAATGGCCTTTCTCGAGCGGCGCCCTCCTGCTCACCACCCAGGGTCTTGCCACGATGGCGATAGCCTGGCTGGTTTTCCGGGAGAACGTCGATCGCCGCATCTTCCTGGGGGCGATGGCGATCCTCGCCGGCGCGGTACTGCTCTTCCGGTCGGAAGGGGGAAGCACCAGCCCACCACAGCCTAACTGGGGCAGTGTGCTGATCGTTTTGACAGCCCTGAGCCCGGCGAGGCAGGCGCGTAGAGTGCGTGCGTCAAATGGCGACGAGAGTGATGAAGGCTGTCCAGGGCGGCGTCCGCTGCTCGCAGCGCTTGCTGGCGAGACCGACGTGCGATCGCTACAATTCAATTATTATGGACCGTTCGGCTTCGGGGCCATGGTGGCGCGGCTCGACGAGCCGATGTTCGATCTCAACAAGGAAGTCACAGCGCAGCTGCCGCGCGAACGCGAGATCGCCATCTCTGGTTCAGCACCGAAATGGGATTCCTCCCGTGACATCGACATCGAGCAGGTTCTCTCGGCCGCACAACAACGCGGCTGGCGCGATCGAGCCTAACGTCGGGGATGAGATAGGTAGGTTTCGGTCAGAACCTATCACTGTCGCGCTCGCGCGCGGCCATCGCCGGAGAGGCAAGTCCGGCACGGCCTTGGCCAGCGATCCTTGATCAAAGAGGAGCGTGTCCGTAGTCTACAAGGCAGGCCCAATCTTGCAGATCCTGCCCGTCAAATGACCATCGCAATCCGCCTGATGCAGTACGGTGTTCGCCGCTCGGTATTCGCCTCGTCCAATTGCTAGCCAAGAACTCCAACATGAAATCTGTGCAAGATGCGAACAAGCGCTATCTCGATATTGTGCGTCATTACGACGCCTGCCTGCAACGGCATGGTGATACCGCGCGCGGCGCCGATTGGCCAAACGAGACCGACCGCCAGACCCGCTTCTCTATAATGTTGGACGTGATGGCAACCGATGATGCTGAGCGGGTCGATCTGTTGGATTTTGGATGCGGAACCGGCGAGTTGTTCCGTCGCGTTCAACAGGTCGAAAAACCATCGATCTCTTATCTGGGGGTAGATATATCTCCTTTGGTGCTGCAATTCGCCCAGGCGAAATTTTCTTCCGCGAAATTTCTGACTCTCGACATCCTGGAGGCAACTGATCAGGAATTGGCATCTTTAGTTTGTGACTATTGCGTGATCAACGGATTGTTCACGGTAAAACGTGATTTAAGCAATGATCAGATGTGGAGTTTCATGACGCGCGTGGTCCATCGGTTATGGCTGGTCACCCGGAAGGCGATAGCGTTCAATGTCATGTCAAAACAGGTGCAGCAGGAGCGATACGACCTCTTTCATGTGTCACTCGATCAGATAGCGAGCTTTCTCCACGAGTTGGCAGGACGATCAATCACCTTCCGCGCGGATTACGGCTTGTTCGAATATACATGCTACGTCTGGAAGAAACCACAGGCAAGCGTCATAGCGCGGCCCGCAACGGCCATAGACGAAGACGTGAAATCGGATTCGAGCAAGGTCTGTCGACCGCTGCTGCCTGCCATGAAGCGAATCGCGCCCTATGTCGAGGAAATCGACCAGAGACGGTGGTACACCAATTTTGGCGAGGCGGCGTTCAGACTGGCGGCTCGTCTAGCCGCGCATTTCAGGCTAGAGGGCACCCAATGCGTCACCGCCTGCAGTGGGACTGCTGCCCTCACGGCTGCTCTGATCGCGGTGGCGGGTCGCGCCCGGGCGGACCGCCCCTATTGCCTGATGCCGTCTTACACCTTCGTCGGTACCGCCGCTGCCGCGCTCAGCGCCGGCTACCAGCCTTATTTCGTCGATATCGATCCGCAGTCCTGGTCGATCGAGCCCGAGCACCTGCTCGGCCATCCCATCCTGCGGCAGACCGGGGCCGTCATCGTCGTGGGCCCTTACGGCCGGCCGGTCGCCCAGAGCGGCTGGGAGCGTTTTTCTCTGGTCTCGGGCGTTCCGGTCGTGATCGATGCCGCCGCGGGATTTGATGCGGTAGCGGTCAGCCCCTATGAAACGCTCGGCAACCTGCCGGTCATCCTGAGCCTCCATGCGACGAAGGTGTTTGGCGTGGGCG
>WNFC01005232.1_pt1 | contig 14676 bp, 14 predicted proteins | sample 5400541 | NCBI WGS metagenome assembly WNFC01 (sample SAMN13153342, study PRJNA577476) | soil metagenome | isolation source: 120 cm saprolite under Douglas fir tree site 2 hole 2 replicate 1 | place: USA:California | collected 2015-04-18
GTGCTCGAGACCGTGCAGAGGAGGCTCGACGAGAATCCGCAGGCCATGCGCCAGCGGCGCGAGACGGTCGAGCACCCCTTCGGCACGATCAAGGCGCGCATGGGCGCAACGCACTTCCTGATGAAGACGCTGCCGCACGTCGCCAGCGAGATGGCGCTGCATGTGCTCGCGCACAATCTCACGCGCGTCATGAATATTGTCGGTATCCGGCCGCTCATGGCAGCGATCAGGGCGTAGGTACGCCCCTTCACAACCCTCTCTGCGGCCACCACGCCACCCGGAGCAACCCAACACCGCACCAGAATTGCATTCACCCGGAAATCAACGACTATCGCCCGCAATGATCACGTCGCGGCGTATCCGCCTGGTCGCGAGCCGTAACAGAACCCGCCAGAGCGTTCTCGCACAACCAAGACCCAATCCCGACATTGGGGACCGCTCGCGGGCGCAATGGGCCGAGGTTCGAATCCGAATGAGGAAGCCAAGCAGCGTTCTGTACGGACCGGAGACATAGGTAACGGACCGTACCTAAGACATGGGTGACAACCTCGGGCCGAAGGGGTTGTCGGGGGGTTGCAGGGTTCTCTGCTCCAGGTCGATGTATCCGAGATCGTAACGCATGAAGCTTACGATCCAAATGCCGTCGTCGATCTCCTTAATGCCGAGGCGCTGGCCGGCGAGCACGGTTGAGATGTTGACCTTCTTACGATGCATGCAGATTCGACCGCAGGCGGTGACGACGACCTCGCGGTCGTGTCGGGTCGCCTCCTTGTTCAACGTGAGGTGCATGCGCTCGTGGCGGCCGTTCTGCTGCGGGTGTCCGGGCTTGATGCGCTCGATGGCGATGCCGAGCCTCAGCCACCAGACGGCAAGCTTGGATAGGTTGAAGAGAGCGTTGGGGCTGGCGAAGGGGACGCCATTGTCGGAGCGGATGGCCTCGGGCAAGCCGCGTTCCCGGAAAAGCTGCTCGAAGGCAGTGACCGCGAGGTCTTCGCGGGTCGATTCGAGGGCTTCGCAGAGCAGGAGAAACCGCGAGGCATGGTCGGTTACGGTCAGCGGATAGCAGTACTGCCCGTTGCCGAGCTTGAACTCGCCCTTGAAGTCGGCGCACCAGAGTTCGTTCGGCGCCGCACCCGTCGAGAGCGGCGTACCGGTGGCGCGATGGCGCGGCCGGCCGATCGGCTTGACCAGGCCGTGACGGTGGAGCACGGCGTGGATGGTGCTCTTGGCTGGAACGCGCACGTCGCCGGCGAGCTGCCGGACCAGGAGCTCGCGGATCTTGCGCGCACCCCAATGCGGCTTGTCGCGCTTGAGGCCGACGATCAGGCTCTCGATCTGCGGCGGCAGCTGGTTGGCATAGCGCACCGGTCGCCGCGAGCGATCGCTCAGCGCCTCGATCCCGTGCTCCTTGTAGCGGTCGTAGATCTTGTAGCCGGTCTTACGCGAGATGCCGAAAGTACGGCAGACATCCGTCATTGCCTCGCCGTCCAAAAGCCGGGCGACAAACCGCAGGCGCTCGTCCATGACCGAACATTCCTTCCACGGCATCCACACCTCCCGCCACGAAATGGCGAAAGGTGTTACCCATGTGTCCGGTACGAAACGTCACCTATCTCACAGGCCGCACACAAATATGTCGGTCCGCGCGGGGCCGTCGTTGTTGAGCCCGCCCTTGGGCTTAGCGTATTTCCGGTCGCTATGCCGTGCTGCCGCCGTCCACCGTCAGCACGGTCCCGGTGACCGCGGCGGCCTCTGCCGACAGCAGGTAGGCCACCGCCGCAGCAACTTCGGCCGGCTTCGGCAGGCCGAGCGGGGCGCGCCGTCTCACCGATTCCAGCTTGTCGCCCTGCAAGCTTGCGGTCATGTCGGTCTCCATGTAGCCGGGCGCGACGCAATTGACCGTGACCTTCCGTTTCCCCGCCTCGCGAGACAGCGAGCGGGTGAAACCCTCGAGGCCGGCCTTGCTGGCCGCGTAGACCGACAGGCCATGGAAGCCGGTGGACGCGATGATCGAGCTTATGTTGACGATCCGCCCCTCTCTGCTCGCGAGCATGGAGCGTAAGACGTATTTGGTCAGGGTGATCGGACCCAACAGGTTTGTGCGGATCGCCCTTTCGATGTCGCTCTGATGCATCGTGGCGAGGACGCCGTCGAGCCCGATCCCCGCGTTGTTCACGAGACCGTAGATCGGTCCGTCCTGCTTGATTGCGGCGCGGCCGGCCTCTTCCACTGCCTTCAGCTCCGCCATGTCGAGGGCGCGGTACAGCACGCGGCCTGGGAACCGATCCGCGAGCGCGCGATAGGCGTCGCTCTCGGTGCGGCTGAAGCCGATGACGCGGAACCCATCGCTTGCCAGTCGGTCGGCTATTGCCAGACCAAGGCCGCGCGATACACCCGTGACGATGACCGTCTTCAGAGTGCCTTGACCCTTGAAATCTTCCCGGCGGCAGTCAGCGGGATGCTCTCGGCGACGGTAATGGACACGGGCTGAGCCTCGCGCGGCAGGTGCGTCTTACACCATAGTTTGATCTCGCCCCGGAACACCGTCAAGTTTGCGGGCCGCTCGTGCGGAACGACGGTGAGAGCGAGTAGGGCACCGACAATCGGGTTCGCCTGCGCGGCAACACTGCACGCGGCGACGCCGGGGTGTTCATTAACGACTTTCTCGACGTCCTCGAGCTGGATCTTCGCGCCGCCGATATTCACCGTCGTGCTCTCGCGACCGAGGAACATGACGCGGTCGCCGTCGACCGTGACCCGGTCGCTGGTGCGCACGTAGCCCTCGGCATCATGGACGATATGTGACGCGACGGCCTGGTCGAGCGGCGCCCCCGGCGGACGCACCCAAAGCATATCATCGACGATCTTGAGCGCGGCCCCCGTCGTCGGCGGTTCCTCCAGGAACCGCACCGGGAATCCCGGCAGGCCGTCATTGACCGAGAAGCCGACACCGACCTCGGTCGATGCGTAGATGTGTGTGATCCGCGCCTGCGGGTATTTGGCGGCGAGTGCCTTGAGCACGCTTGCGTCGGCGATTTCTCCGCCGAGCGTAATTTGTCGCAGCGACTGACCATCGGCCTCCGATGACATCAGCAGCTTGCGCCAGAGCGTCGGTGTCGCCGACAAGTGCGTGCAGCCGCATTCCTTCAGGAACGCCAGACGTTGCGACCATGCGGCGTCGGGTTCCGGAGCGACGAGGGTGCCGCCGCCCAACAACGCCTGCAGAACCACTTGAAGCCCCGCAAACCGGCTCGGTTCGTATAGGAGACCCCAGACGGGCGCCCGACCGTCCGGCCGGGGCATCCGGATGCTACGGCTCAGGCTTTCGAGCGTATGATGGACGACCTTCGGTATTCCCGTCGTCCCGGAGGTAGTCATGAACCAGGCGGTCACCGCTGTTGACGCCTCGCGGCGGCCCGCCGACCCGTCTTCCGTAGCGATCGCCTCGGGGGCTATGGCGCCCTCGAGATCCGCTCTGTCGCTCACCAGCGCGGTCGCTGCAACGTCCGCCATCAAGGTGGAAAGCGCTTCGCTGGGCAGGGTCGGCGCCAGCATCAGAATCCCGCGCACGCGGCCGTCGAGCGCAAGAAGAGTGCGGACGAGGCCGAGGGGGGATTTGATACTCGTCGCAACGATCGTGGCGCCAAGATCACCGTGCGGCGACAGGCTGGTCGCGCGAAGCGTGGATTGGACAGCCTTTCGTACTGTCAGCACCTCATCGGGCGCGCGAGCGAGAATATGATCGTCGGAAAGACCAATTGCGGCGATGCGTGTCGCCAGGACAGTCATGGTCCGGCATTTTTCTCGTAGAAGGCGACGAACTCGCCGAAAGTGCGTGGATAGACGGCGTCGGCGGCGAGGCTGAAGGGATCGAAGCCGAGCTCCTCGTCCAGCCGTGCCACAAGCACTGCGAACGACATGCTGTCGAAGCCGGTTTCAAGGAGGACCATGTCGTCGGTCAGCACCGGCGGTTCGGTGCCGTTGTCTTCCCGCCACATCTCTTCGAAGATAGCCTTGATCTTGTCACGCATGGATATTGGAAATCCCCTGAAATTCGATCAGAAACTCTTTGCAGAGCGAGCGGTTCACGCGGCGTCGAGCAGCTCTTAGCCGTCTGCTGGCGCGTTCTCCAGCTGCGCAGGTGAGACTTGCTCGTCGCCTTGCAGAAAGAGAGACTCCACCCTCATGCCATATCTGCCGGTCTCGATGTCCCGCTCGATCACGCGGCCGGGATTGCCGATCACCACCGAGTTCGCAGGAACGTTTCGCATTACGACGGCTCCCGTCCCGATAACGCAATGGTCACCGATCGTGACCCCCGGCATGACAACCGCACGCGCGCCAATGAAACAGTATGACCCTATCTTTGTGTGCCGATGTTGGCCGTGAACGAAATCATGCGTCAAAATTGCCGCTTCGAATGCTACGGCCGAGTATTCGCCGATCTCAACCCCGGCCGGATACGTCTTGTCCACCTTAACCGACCGCGATATCCTTGTACCCTTGCCGATTTTGGTTCCCCAGATGCGGTTGTAGTAGAGTCTTACTAATTCCACTACGATGAGCCTGTGGAGCAAAGTACGCAATCGTGTCAGCGCGTTATACCGCATCGAAGCCCCCTCCGACGGGACGTCAGCGCATTCGGATCGGAAAAGCAGATCAGGGGTCGGAATGCTAAAGATTCTCGCGAGCGCTAACAAGAAATTTTTCCGAACGGCAACAAGCGCTAGCAAGAAACGAAGTCGACGCACCCCGCCTGAAATTCGGCCGAATAACGGCGTGTACAGTGCTGGGTGACGAAGCTGTTGAGACCCGTCATGGGCTGGACCCCCAACCTGCCGAGGCGGGGAGCCGTACACCAAAGCCCCCCGAATCTTGACGTCGATCCGCGGCAAACTGGGCAGGTGATGGCATGGCGCGGATTCTCGTAATCGACGACGACGATCTGCTGCGGCGCTTCGTTGTCGCCCTGCTCGAGAAGCGCAAATACGACGTCCAGTCGGCCGATAGCGGCGAGGCCGGCTTAAGGCTTGCCGCGGCGACCGAGTTCGATCTCGTCGTCACCGATATCGTCATGCCCGGGACGCCCGGCCTCGAGACCATCAGCGAGATTCGCCGGCAATGGCCGGAGATCAAGATCCTGGCGATCTCCGGCGGCGGCAGCAGCAAAGGCGACTATCTGCAATACGCCTCGCGGCTCGGCGCCGACGCCGTCCTGGCGAAGCCGTTCGAGCCGACCGAATTCCTCGACATCGTCGCCCGCCTGGCCGTACGCGGCTGAGTCGCCGGCAGCGCGGAATTCACAGCGCCGCAGAGCGCGCGTCGTCTGCAAGCAGCGCCGCGCGCGTTGCTCCCCAATTGCATCGCAGCCGCAGGTCGGCGCGTTCATCGAGGAGGATACGCGCCTCGCTTCGCCGTCCGGCGGCGATCGCCGCGTCGATCAGCAGCTGGGCAACGATGTCGCGCTGGGCGTTGCTGCCGCCGATCAGCGCGATGCGATGGCGGATTGGATAGAGCAGGTCGACGACGCGCGAATAGTGCCGGCGTTGCGCTGCCAGCACGGCTTCGGCGAGAGCGATGCCGATCGCCTCGAGCACGGCGGATTGGGTTCCCGGCCGCCGTCGCGCCTGCAGGTGCAGCGAGCGCAGCAGCGTCTCCGCCGCGGTGTCGCGCCCATCACCAACGAGCGCCAGAAGGTGATGGAGGCTGGCGAAGACCAGCGAGGGATCGCCGAGCCGCAGCGCCGCCTTGTCGGCGAGCTCGCGCCAGCGCGCGCCGACGGCGACGCCGCGCTGCTCCAGCCGCCACAGCAGCGAGACGGCATTGGCGATGTCGCGGTAGTCCTCGGTTTCGCTGGCGCGCACAGCGCCGTCATAGAGCGCGATCGCCCGCTCCGGCTGATCGAGCGAGAGGTAGAAGAGCGCGCGATGCCAGGCAAGGTGGAAGGCGAGATTGTTGCAGCCGCCATGCGCGACGGATTGCTGCGCGAGCCAGCGCAGCCCGGCGTGCGGCTCGCCGCGCATTTCGTGGACATGAGCAACAGCGTGGGCGGCCCAGATATCGGCCGGGATCAGCGCGCAGGCGCGCCGGCCTTGCCGCTCGGCGGAAGCGTAGGCGCCGCTCTCCTCGAGCGCGAAGGCGAGGCAGCCGAGGACATAGCCGAAACCGGGCACCGTCGCGTCCCAGGCGGTGATCGCATGGCGCAGCGTATCGAGCATGACACGGCGCTGGCCGAGCATGAAATGCACGGATTGGTGCAACTTGATTGCCAGCAGATCGAGCGGGTCGCGGCCGAGCTGCGCAGACAAGAGATCGCCGGCGCGCAGCATGTCGCCGGCGCACCACGCTGCGAGCGCGTCGACATAGGTTTCCTCCCGCCGCGTCACGCCGCGCGACCTTGCCGCCGCGCGGGCATCGGCGAGGAATGCGGCGGCATCGGCGGCGAACTCCTGGCGCGCCGTGAGCTTTGCGGCAAATCCCTTGAGGCAATGCGCGAGCAGGAAGCCGGGATCAGCGGCCAGCGCGTCGGCGATGCGCTCGCTGCAATCGGCGCGGTGTCCGAGGACGGCGTCGACCGCGTTGTCGAAGCGGTCGAGGGCGGGCTGGTTGGCCACCGTCACCGCCAGGCCGCGCCGATCGTATCGCCTTGCCATGGTCATCGCCCTATCCGCGCAGCTTGGCTAGAAAGGCTTTGACCGCATCCCAATTCTCCTCGGCGCCCTTGGCGTTGCGGTCGGCGCGCAAGGTCGAGGAGCCGTGCACGCCGCCGGTGCGCGGAACGAACTGGCTCTTGACGGCAGAGGGCGCGGCGTCAATCAGCGCCTTGGCGGCGGCGATCTCGTCCGCTTCCTTCGCCGAGGTGACGAAGATCGGCAGCGAGAGCTGCGATGCGGCCCGCCGGATGCTGCCGCGGGCGCCGATGAATTCACCGGGCGAGAAGGCGAGCAGCGCGGCGATCTCGTCCTGGTGCGCGGCGGCGAGCAGGAAGACGAGGGCGGCCGAATAGGAGCTGCCCCAGACGATCGACTTGCCGCCGCCACGGAATTTCGCCCATTGCAGCGCCGCTTCGAGATCGGGCAACGCCGCGGCGAAGCCGGCGCTGTGCCCAAGGTGTTGAACCGTCTCATTGGCGCGGCCCCAGGCATCGCCGCCGGAGCGCTGGTCGACGGCGAGGGCGGCGAAGCCGAGCTTCACCAGGGCAGGCGCGATCGTTGCGTATTCGCCGCGATTCGAGCCGGCCTGATGAAAGAGCAGGATCAGCGGCGCGGCGTCGCGCTCGGCCCGGTAGTAGTCGGCAAAGACCTGAACGCGATCGGGGGCGGCGAAGGAGACCGCCTCCGCCGCGACGCCGATGGCGGGCGCCGTCGCGGCGGTCAGCCCGACCATCAGACCAAGAAGATTGCGCAGCGTCGTCATCGCTCGCGAGCTTAGCGACGTTGGCGCTCGGTCGATGTCACAAGGGTGCAAGACTTCGTGATCGCGCCGCGATCAAATGGCTTGGCTCGACGGGTATCCGCGCGGCTGGGCGGGCAAGAAGGACGGGCAGACGAGGCGACTTGATGATGGCGTCGGCGATGTCGTCAGCGATCAACGGACTCCGACGGCGTCATCGAGATTGTGCACACCGCTGTGGCGCGCATGCTCGCCGCACGTCCTTCATGTGATGCCGATCAGCGCCGGCAGCTCGGCCAGCGAGCGCACCTCGCGGTCCGGATTGCCCGGCAGGCGCTCGCGGCGTTGGCCGTAGCGGTTGCACCAGACGACTTTCATGCCGAAGGCCGAGGCGGCGTGGGCGTCCCAGGCGTTCGACGACTGGAAGGCAATGGCGCCGGCCGCGATGCCGAGCCGGTCGACGGCGAGCTGATAGACCTTGGGATGCGGCTTGTAGACACCGGCTTCTTCGACCGACAGCACGGCATCGAGAAGCGTGTCGATCTTGGCACCTTTGACGACGGCCTCGAGCATGCGCGGCGAGCCGTTCGAGAGAATGGCGGTGCGCGTGCCAGCCGCCTTCAGCCGACGCAACGTCTCCGTCACCTCCGGAAAGGTCTCGAGCGACAGATAGAGCGCCATCAAGCGATCGCGCAGCCCCGGCTGGTCGATGCCGAGCGTCTCGAGCGCATAGTCGAGCCCGTCGCCGGTGACCTGCCAGAACTCGGCGTGACGGCCCTGCACGGCGCGCAGCCAGCTATATTGCAGCTGCTTGTCGCGCCACAGCGCCGTCAGCCGGTCCGCCTGGTCGCCGAGCACGTCACGGCAGCTCTTCGCCGCCGAGGCGAAATCAAACAGCGTGCCATAGGCGTCGAAGACGCAGGCCTTGATGCCGATAAGGGGGATGCCGGTGAGGGGAATGCCGGTGAGGGGCGCCGGCGCCATTGCTAGCCCTGCACCGAATAGCCGCCATCGACCGGGATCGCCGTGCCGGTGACGAAATCCGAGGCAGCGCTGGCCAGGAAGACGGCGATGCCGGCATGGTCGGCGGGGACGCCCCAGCGCCCGGCCGGCGTGCGCGCGAGGACGCGCTCATGCAGCCCGTCGATCACCGCGCGTGCCTTGCGCGTCAGGTCGGTGTCGATCCAGCCGGGCAGCACGGCATTGACCTGGATGTTGTCCTTCGCCCAGGCGGTCGCCAGCGCCCGCGTCATCTGGACGATGCCGCCCTTGCTCGCCGCGTAAGGGGTGGTGAAGGAGGCGCCGAAGATCGACATCATCGAGCCGATATTGATGATCTTGCCGCCGCCGGCCTTGAGCATCTCGGGATAGGCGGCCTGGGCGCAGACGAAGGCGCTTGTGAGGTTGGTCGCGATGACCGTGTTCCATTCCTCGATCGTGTATTCCTGCGGCTGCTTGCGGATATTGGTTCCCGCGTTGTTGACCAGGATGTCGAGCCGGCCGAATTTCTTCACCGCGGAAGCGATCAGCGCGCGGCAGGATTCCGGCGCGGTGACGTCGACCGCGATGGCTGCCGCTTTGGCGCCCGCATCGGTCAGCGTCTTCACCGCCTTGGCGCTCTTCGCCTCGTCGCGTCCGGCGACGACGATCGTCGCTCCGGCCGCGGCGAGGCCCTCTGCCATGCCGAAGCCGATCCCGCCATTGCCGCCGGTGACGATGGCGACGCGTCCGCCGAGGTCGAAGAGTGCCATTCCATATCCTCCCATCGTGTCGAAATCACCCGAAGCCTAGGCCGTGGCCGACCGTTTTGCCAGCGTTGCGCGGAAGGCGGCGGCGACGACGAGGAGCATCACCCCGGCGCCGACGAAGACCGGCCGATAGCCGAAGGTGTCGACGCCCCAGCCGCAGGCGGCGACGCCGGCCGCCTGGCCGAGAAAGTAGCAGAAGGCGAAGAGCGAGAGGGCGAGGCCGCGCGCCTGCGGCGCCATCTGCGTTGCGTTGGTCTGCAGCGTGTTGTGCAGCATGTAGAACCCGGCGCCGATGACGGCGATCGCCGGGGCGACGCTCCATGGCGACGGCGCCGCCGCGGCAAGCGCGAAGGCGACGGCGAGCGCGATGCCGCCAGCCAGCGCGAGACCGCGTTCGCCGAGACGCGCGACGAGCGGCCGCACCGCCGCGGCATAGATAAGGCCGCCGACGCCGAACGCGGCGAGAAGGAGGCCGACATTGAGGTAGCTCAGTGCGAATTGGTGCCTGAGATAGGCGCCGAGATAGACGAAGCCGCCGAAGAAGAAGAACGCCTCGATAAAGGCGGTGAGGATGACGATGCGCACCCGCGCGATGCGCAGGAGCGCGAGGTTGCGGGTAATGAGGGCCCCGCCGTCGCGCTGGCGGTGCTCGGCGACGCGCGGCGATCTGATCTCGATGGCGAGGAGCGCGGCGATGACGAGATAGATCGCCCCGAGCACGATGAAGACGCCGCGCCAGCCGATCGTGTCGCCGAAGAGGCCGCCGAAGACCTGACCGAAGATGACGCCGAGAATCTGACCCGAGAGGAAGCGCGCGAGCGCGGCCTGGCGCTGCTCGTAGGCGACGACGTCGCCGAGATAGGCGATGGCGAGCGGGATGATGGCGCCGGCGGTGGCGCCGCTCAGGAGGCGCAACGCGCCGAGCATGGCGAGGCTGCCGGCGAAGGCGCCGGCACCGGCGGTCAGGCCGGAGAGCAACGTCGCTGCGGCGATCACCGTATATTTGCCGAAGCGGTCGCCGAGCGCGCCGACGAAGATCTGGCAGAGCCCGTAGGAGACGGCGAAATAGGTCGCGATCACCGAGGCGCCGCCGGCCGTTGTCACGAACTCGCCGGCGATCTGCGGCAACAGCGGATCGGCGACCCGCAGCGTCGCCGCCGAGGCGAAGGCGGCGGCGCTCAGAAGGACGATCGGGCGGATGGGCGGCGCGGCAGCCGGCTCGGACATTGACAAGCGATTTCGAGAATTCGGGGGCGGAGGGTCGAATGATAGCGGAGCGCCGTCAACCGCGTCTCGCCGTTCGAGACGCCGCCTCGCGGCGGCTCCTCACGGTGAGGAGACCTATGATCATTGCGCGAGCAGTGTCGGCGTGGTGGTTATGCTAACGCTACCTTTGTCCATCTGGCATCGTTGGCGCGGCGAAGCCGTGGCGCGCCAGGATCGTCTGGCCCTCCGGCGAGAGGATATAGAGGGCGAATGTTGCGGCGATCACAGGCTCCGCCGTCTTCAGCACCGTCAACCCGTACTCGGCGCCGGTGGCAAGCGCCAGCGGTAGGTCGACCAGACTCACGCCCGGCAGCTCGGCGCTCGCCGGCCTGCCGGTCGTGCAATAGCCGAGGAAGAGATCGGCGCGGCCCGCGGCGAGATGCCACGCGTAGACGTTGCGCCCGTCGGGCGGCAGCGGCGATTGCGGCCCGCCGGTGAGCATCAGCGCCTTTGCTTCCAGCACCGCGCGGCTGCCCGGGGCCACCGTCTCCGCCTTGCCGAAGACCGTCCAGGCATAGTCGCCCGAGGGATCCGCCTTCGGCGTCGAGGTGCCGAGCTTGATCGCGGGATCGAGCATCGTCGCGAGCAGCGTCGCCGGGGTTACGGCAAGCCCGGGCCGGGCGATCGCGCATAGCCGGTTGCGCGCGAAGAGCACGACCGGCCCGGCCTTGCCCGCCCGCATCAGGGCGAGCGGATTGCCCATATCGGCCGAAGCGAAGATATCGCCCGCCTCGCCCTCCTCCAGCCGTTCGCGCACCAGGCCGGAGGCGCCGAACTCGGCCCTGACCGCGATACCGTAGGCGGCGGCGAAGGCGGCGGCGATCTCGCTCATCGCCGGTTTGAGGCTGCCGGCGGCGTGGAGCCGCACGGTCTCCGCGGCCCGCCCCGGTAGGGCGGCGAGCGACAGCGCGAGAGCGGCGGCGACGAGCACCCGCCTCATGCGCCGGGCTTGCGATAATTCGGGAAGAACAGCTGCTCGCCGTTGATCTTGTAGTCGGCGATGGTCTGCTGGCCCTCCGGCGAGGTCAGCCAGTCGATGAAGCGCTGTCCGAGCGCCTGCTTGACGCTCGGATACTTGGCCGGATTGACCAGCATGACGCCGTACTGGTTGAAGAGCCGTTTGTCGCCGGCGACGGCGATCGCGAGGTCGCGGCGATTCTGGAAGCTGAGCCACGTGCCGCGATCGGCGAGCGTATAGGCTGCCATCGCCGCCGCGGTGTTGAGCGTCGGCCCCATGCCCGAGCCGGTCTCCTTGTACCACTGTCCCGATGCCGCCTTGATGTCGATGCCGGCATCCTGCCAGAGCCGCTTTTCGGCCTTGTCGGTGCCGCTGTCGTCGCCGCGCGACGCGAAGGGCGCGCGGGAAGCGGCGATCGCCTTGAAGGCGGCGACGATGTCGGTGCCGCCGGCGACCTTGGCGGGATCGCTCATGGGCCCGATCAGCACGAAATCATTGTACATGACCTCGCGGCGGCCGACGCCGAAGCCGGCGGCGACGAAGGCGAGCTCGGACGGCGTGTCGTGGACGAACTCGACATCGGCATCGCCGTGCTCGCCGAGCTTGAGCGCCTGGCCGGTGCCGACGGCGACGACGCGGACCGCGATGCCGGTCTTCTTGGTGAATTCCGGCAGGAGATGGCCGAAGAGGCCGGATTGCTCGGTCGAGGTCGTCGAGGCGACGGTGATGAAGGGCTTCTCGTCGGCGCTCGCCGGTTTGACCACGACAGTGCCGAGGGCGAGAGCGGCAGCCAGGGTATGAAAGCCCACGGTGAGAAAGCCACGTCGGATCACGGACATTTGCGTCTCCGGAGCATTCAAATCGGATCGATGAGGCCGCCGGCTTCGGCGACCGCGGCGAGGTGGTGGTCGGCGTCGCCGAACAGCGTGTCGATCATGGTGACGCGCTTGAAGTAATGGCCGACCTTGTATTCGTCGGTCATGCCGATGCCGCCATGGAGCTGGATCGCCTGCTGGCCGACGAACTTGCCCGAGCGGCCGCATTGCACCTTGGCGGCGGCGATAATGCGGCGCCGCTCGCCGGCATCCGGCGCCTCGGCCATCATCGTCGCCAGCATCGCCATGCTGCGCGCCTGCTCGAGCGCCACCAGCATGTCGACGGCGCGATGTTGCAGCGCCTGGAAGCTGCCGATGGCAACGCCGAACTGCTTGCGCGTCTTCAGGTACTCGACGGTGAGCTCGTGCATCACGCTCATCGCCCCGACCGCCTCGGCGACTGTCGCGGCGATGGCGAGATCGACGGCGCGCTCGATGATGGGCAGCGCATGATCGCGCGGCCCGAGCAGCGCCTCGGGGTCCAGCCTGACGTCGCGGAAGGTGACCTCGGCGGCGCGCAAGCCGTCCACCGTCGGGTAGCCCTGCACGGCGACTCCCGCTGCCTTGGGATCGACAAGGAAGAGACTGATGCCGTCGCGCTCGCGCTGGCCGCCGGCGGTGCGCGCCGAGACGATGAGGCGGTCGGCGGCATCGCCGTGCAGCACGACGCCCTTGGCGCCGCTAAGGACGTAGCCGCCGCCTCCTGAGCTTGTCGAAGGGGCCGGGGCGGCGGCAACCGCGACATCGGCGAGATCGTAGCGCGCCTGGCGCTCGGTATGGGCGAAGGCGAGGCGAAGCGTGCCGCCGGCGATCGCCGGGATCATTTCCTGCCGCTGCGCCGTGCTGCCGGCAAAGCGCAGGAGACCGCCGCCGAGCACCACGGTGGCAAGATAGGGCTCGAGCACGAGGCCGCGGCCGAACGCCTCCATCACGATCATGGTTTCGACCGGCGTGCCGCCGATGCCGCCTTCGCCCTCGGCGAAGGGCAGGCCGAGCAGGCCGAGCTCGGCATATTGCGCCCAGCGCGCGGCGCTGTAGCCGAGCGGCTCTTTGGCATAGGCCTTGCGCTGCTCGAAGGTGTACTCCTTCTCGATTAGGGCGCCGACCGAGTCCTTCAGTAGCCGCTGCTCGTCGCCGAGATCGAAATCCATCTCTTCAGCTCCTGTTGGCGAGCAGCGAGCGGCCACCCCCACCCCGACCCTCCCCCGTCAAGGGGGAGGGGGAAGAAAAGGTGCCCTTCCCCGTCAAGCGGGAGGGAGAAGGTATTGGGTCGGCGGAATCCCCTCCCCCCTTGCGGGGGAGGGTCAGGGTGGGGGGTGCCGGGCGCACAATTCTTTCCATCAAAGCCCCAATATCGCCTTTGAGATGATGTTCCGCTGGATCTCGTTCGAGCCGCCATAGATCGAGATCTTGCGCCAGTTGAAATAGGTCGGCGCCAGCGGCCCGGCATAGTCGGGTCCGATCGGCGGCTCGTTGCGGCCGTCGATCTCGGGCTGGTAGGGCAGCGCGTAGGGTCCGACGACCTCCATCAGCAGCTCGGAGATCGCCTGCTGGATTTCCGAGCCCTTGAGCTTGAGGATCGAGGAGGCGGGGTCGGGCTTCTTCGATTTGCCCTGGCTGCGCTCGGCAGAAACCACGCGCAGCTGCGTCATCTCGAGCGCCTTCAATTCGATCTCGACGGCGGCGATCTTCTCGCGGAAGCGGCGGTCCTCGATCATCTTGCGGCCGCCGGCCGGCTCGAGCGCGGCGAGCTCCTTCAGACGCCGGACGCGCTGCTTGGAGACGCCGACGCGGGCGATGCCGGTGCGCTCGTTGCCGAGCAGGAACTTGGCATAGTCCCAGCCCTTGCCTTCCTCGCCGATGCGGTTCTCCACCGGCACCTTGACGTCGTCGAAGAACACCTCGTTGATTTCGGCGCTGCCGTCCATGGTGACGATCGGCCGCACGGTGATGCCCGGCGATTTCATGTCGATGAGGAGGAACGAGATGCCCTCCTGCTTCTTGACGTTCGGATCGGTGCGCACCAGGCAGAAGATCATGTCGGCGTGTTGCGCCAGTGTCGTCCAGGTCTTCTGGCCGTTGACGACATAGTGGTCGCCGACGCGCTCGGCCTTGGTCTTGAGCGAGGCGAGGTCGGAGCCCGAGCCCGGCTCGGAGAAGCCCTGGCACCACCATTCGTCGATATTGCGGATGCGCGGCAGGTAGCGCTTTTTCTGCGCCTCGTTGCCGAAGGCGATGATGACCGGCCCGACCATGCTGACGCCGAAGGCGAGCGGCTGCGGCGCCGGCGCCTGCTGCATCTCCTCGTCGTAGATATAGCGCTGCACCGGCGTCCAGCCGGTGCCGCCCCACTCGACCGGCCAGGCCGGCACCGCCCAGCCCTTCGCATTGAGGATGCGCTGCCAGGTGACGATGTCGTCCTTGGCGAGGCGGCGGC
>WNFC01004860.1_pt1 | contig 14672 bp, 14 predicted proteins | sample 5400541 | NCBI WGS metagenome assembly WNFC01 (sample SAMN13153342, study PRJNA577476) | soil metagenome | isolation source: 120 cm saprolite under Douglas fir tree site 2 hole 2 replicate 1 | place: USA:California | collected 2015-04-18
CATGTCGGAGCCGGTGGTGGAGAGATCGACGAAGCGGCGCACGCGCTGGCCCTCTATCACGCCGCCCGCGCCGGTCGCGACCGCGAGCACGATGTCGGGCGTCGGCAGGCTCACCATCACGGTCTCGGCGCGGTCGCCGACCTCCTTCGCGGACGCCGCCGGCTTGCCGCCGAGCGCGACGATGCGGTCGAGCGGCTCCTTGCGCGTGTCGAGCGCGATCACGGTGTGGCCGGCCTCGATGAGCCGCCGCGCCATGTGGAAGCCCATGTTGCCGAGGCCGATGAAGCCGATCTCCATGGCGTTTCTCCGTCCGACGTTTCAGATCTTCTTGCCTTCGATTTCCTTGAAGAACTCGCGCGCGATGCGGAACGAGTCGACCGCCGCCGGCGCGCCCGCGTAGCAGCCGACCTGCAGGAAGATCTCGCTGATCTCGGCCTTGGTGACGCCGTTGCGCAACGCGCCGCGCAGATGCGCGCGCAGCTCGTGCGGCCGGTTGAGGATGCTGATCATCGCGAGGTTGAGCATGCTGCGCGTCTTGAGCGGCAGGCCTTCGCGACCCCAGATGGCGCCCCAGCAATATTCGTTGAGCACGTCCTGCAGCGGCTGGTTGAAGTCGTCGACGTTCTTGAGCGCGGCGTCGACGTATTCGTCGCCCAGCACCTTGCGGCGCATGCTGAGCCCCTTGTCGTACATGGCCTTGTCCATGGCGGTGTTCCTTTGTGTGTGTGTGTGAGCGGCAGGTGGGATGCCGACTTTGCACGATCGGATTGGGCGCTGTCACGCGCGATTCTCTCTCCCCGCCTCATGGTGAGGAGCGCGGCCGCAGGCCGCGCGTCTCGAACCACGAGGCGGCCGATGAGTGGCCGCCCTCGTCCTTCGAGACGCCCGTCTTCGCTGCGCGAAGACGGGCTCCTCAGGATGAGGGCGGGTCAAAGCTTCGCGAATTCCTTGCGTATCTTCTCCGTGTGCTCGCCGAGCGCCGGCACGGGGCCGTAGCGGCGCGGGGCGCCGGCGTGCAGCGCGGCGGGCGACGGATGGGAGATCGGGCCGGTGGGCGAGCCGATCTCGATGCGGCGCAGATGCGGGTGGTGCCGCAAGCTCTCCGGATCGTTCACGCGGCCGAACGCGATGTCGAACCTCATGAGCCGCTGCGTGAGCTCCTCGATGTCCATCGATCCGAACGCGGCGGCGACGCGGCCGTCGGTGTCGGCGCGCCGCTTCACGCGCTCGACATTGGTGGCGAAATCCGGATCGCGCGCGAGCGCGGCGTCGCCCATCACGTCGCGCGCCAGGATCACCCATTCGCGGTCGTTCTGGATCGAGATGAGGACGTCGATGCCGTCCTTGGTCTTGAACGCGCCGTAGGGCGAGATGGTCGGATGGGCGAGCCCGCCGCGCGTCGGCGTCTGCCCGCCCTCGTGCTGCAGCAGCGGCACCGTCATCCAGTCCGCCATGGCGTCGAACATGGAGACGGAAATCTCGGCGCCCTGCCCGCTGCGCTCGCGCGCGAGCAGCGCCTCGAGGATCGCCTCGTAGGCGTTCATGCCGGTCGCGACGTCGACCACCGAGACGCCGACGCGCGCCGGCGCCTCCGGGCCGCCGGTGACGGAGGCGAGCCCCGACTCGGCCTGGATGAGGAGGTCGTAGGCCTTGCGCTGCGCGTAGGGGCCGCTCTCGCCGTAGCCCGAGATCGAGCAGCAGACCAGCCGCGGATATTTTTGGCGCAGCCGCGAAATCGGGAAGCCGAGCTTTGCGATCGCGCCCGGCTTGAGGTTCTGAATGAATACGTCGGCTCGAACGAGCATCGCCTCGAGCAGCGCCTTGTCGGACGGCTGCGCCAGATCGAGCACCGCCGACTCCTTGCCGCGGTTGAGCCAGACGAAATAGGCGCTCTCGCCGTGCACCAGCGCGTCGTAGCGGCGCGCGAAATCGCCGTCGGGCCGCTCGATCTTGACGACGCGCGCGCCCGCGTCGGCGAGGCGGCACGAGCACATGGGCGCGGCGACCGCCTGCTCGATGGAGACGACCAGAAGGCCCGCGAGAGCAGACATCAGTAGGAGCGCGGCAGGCCGAGCACGTGCTCGGCCAGATAGGAGAGGATGAGGTTGGTCGAGATCGGCGCCACCTGATAGAGCCGCGTCTCGCGGAATTTGCGCTCGATGTCGAATTCCTCGGCGAAGCCGAAGCCGCCATGGGTCTGCACGCACGTGTCGGCCGCCGCCCACGAGGCGTCGGCGGCGATGAGCTTTGCCATGTTGGCTTCGGGCCCGCAATCGCGGCCGGCCGAGTAGAGGTTGGCGGCCTCGTGCACCATCAGCTCGGCGGCGCGCATCTGCGCGTAGGCACGCGCGATCGGAAACTGGACGCCCTGGTTCTTCCCGATCGGCCGATCGAACAGCACGCGCTCCTTGGCATAGGCGGTCGCCTTCTCGATGAACCACTTTGCGTCACCGATGCATTCGGCCGCGATCAGGATGCGCTCGGCGTTCATGCCGGAGAGGATGTAGCGAAAGCCCTGCCCCTCCTCGCCGATCAGGTTTTCGGCGGGCACCCGCATGTTGTCGAAGAAGACCTGCGTGGTGGCATGGTTCATCATGGTGCGGATCGGCTGGATCTCGATGCCCTTCGCCTCGCGCATGTCGACGAGGAAGACCGAAAGCCCCTCGGTGCGCTTCTTCACCTTGTCGCGCGGCGTGGTGCGCGCGAGCAGCAGCATGAGGTCGGAGTATTGCGCGCGCGAGGTCCAGATCTTCTGGCCGTTGACCACGTAGGATGCGTTGCCGTCGCGCACCGCGGTGGTGCGCAGGCTCAGCGTATCGGTGCCCGAGGTCGGCTCGGTGACGCCGAACGCCTGCAGCCGCAGCTCGCCGCGCGCGATCGCCGGCAGATATTTCTGCTTCTGCGCGTCGCTGCCGTGCCGGAGCAGCGTGCCCATGGTGTACATCTGGGCGTGGCAAGCGGCGCCGTTGCAGCCGGCCGCGTGGATCTCCTCCATGATCGCTGCCGCGGCGCGCATCGAGAGCCCGCTGCCGCCGTATTCCTCCGGGATCAGCGCCGCCAGAAAGCCCGCCTTGGTGAGCGCCGCGACGAATTCCTCCGGATAGGCGCGCTCGCGATCGAGCTTGCGCCAGTATTCGCCGGGAAAGTCGGCGCACAGCGCGCGCACCGCCTCGCGGATCGGCGCGAGATCCTCCTGCATTGCGGCGACGCTCACCCCCACACCTCCTCGGCGGTCTCCACGATCATGCGCAGCTTCGCCCATTGCTCGCCCTCGGCGAGGATATTGCCTTCCTCGGTCGAGGCGAAGCCGCATTGTGGAGAAAGCGCCAGTTGCTCCAGCGCCACGTATTTCGTCGCCTCCTCGATGCGGCGCTTGACCGCGTCGCGCGCTTCGAGCTTCCCGCTCTTCGAGGTGACGAGGCCGAGCACCACGATCTTGTCGCCCTTCGGCAGGAAGCGCAGCGGCTCGAAGCCGCCGGCGCGCTCGCTGTCGTATTCGAGGAAATAGCCGTCGATGCGCTCGACGCCGGCGAGCAGCTGCTCGGCGACGAAGTCGTAGCCACCCGACGCGATGAAGGTCGAGCGGAAATTGCCGCGGCAGGAATGCATGGTGATCGTCATGTCGGCCGGCTTGTCGGCGAGCGCCGCGTTGGTCAGCCGCGCGTAGCGCGCCGGCAGCGTGTCGGGATCGTCGCCGCGCGCGCGCGAGCCGTCGCGTTCCTTGGGGTCGCACACCATCGCCCAGGCGGTGTCATCGAGCTGCAGGTAGCGGCAGCCCGCGTCGTAGAAGGCGCGGATGGCCCTGCGATAGGCGGCGGCGACGTCGTCGAAGTAGCCGTCGAGGTCGGGATAGATCTCGCGGCTGATCAGGTTGCGGCCCTGGCGGAAGTGGAACGTGCTGGGCGCGGGGATCGTCATCTTGGGCGTCACGCGCGCGTGGCTTTTGAGGAAGCGGAAGTGGTCGAGCATCGGGTGACCGGAAAAATCGACCTTGCCGGTGACCTTGATGCCTTCCGCCTTGGTCTCGACGCCGGCGAACTTGATGCCGTGCTCGGCGGTGAACGAGGTCACGCCGTCGAGGCCGCGGAAGAAATCGAAGTGCCACCACGAGCGGCGGAACTCGCCGTCGGTCGCGCACTGGAGCCCGATCGCCTCCTGGTTCTTGATGACAACCGCGATCTCGCGGTCCTCGATCGCCTTGAGCTCGGCAGCGGAGATCTCGCCCTTCTCGCGCTTGGCGCGCGCCTCCTTGAGGCCGGCGGTGCGCAGCAGGCTTCCGACGTGATCGGCGCGGAAGGGCGGTTTCGTGCGTGGCATGACGTTTCCCCGGGCACTTCGTCATGCCCCGCGCAAGCGGGGCATCCCGTACTCACTGAATATCCGATTTTGACGGCCCGTGCGACACACAGCACCGGTGATTACTGGATCACCCGCTTTCGCGGGTGATGACGGTGGAGCATGTGGCGGCTCTTATCCCCACACCTCCTCGGCGACCTCGACGATCATGCGCAGCTTCGCCCACTGCTGCTCCTCGGCGAGCACGTTGCCGTCCTCGGTCGAGGCGAAGCCGCATTGCGGCGAGAGCGCGAGCTGCTCGAGGTCGACGAATTTCGCCGCCTGGTCGATGCGGCGCTTGATCGCGTCCTTGCTTTCGAGCTCGCCGGTCTTCGAGGTGACGAGGCCGAGCACCACGGTCTTGCCCTTCGGCACGAAGCGCAGCGGCTCGAAGCCGCCGGCGCGCTCGCTGTCGTATTCCATGAAGTAGCCGTGCACATGAATCGTGTTGAACAGGATCTCCGCGACCGGCTCGTAGCCGCCGGTGGCGACGAAGGTCGAGCGGAAATTGCCGCGGCAGAGATGCATCGAGATCGTCATGTCGGCCGGGATGTCGGAGATCGCGGCGTTGATCATGCCGGCATAGACCATCGGCAAGGTCTTGGGATCGTCGCCGCGCGCGCGTACCTGCTCGCACAGCGCCGGGTCGCACAGATAGGCGAGATTCACTTCGTCGAGCTGCAGGTAGCGGCAGCCGGCATCCGCGAAGGCGCGAACGACCTTCCTGTAGGTCGCGCCGAGGTCGCGATAGAACTCGTCCATCGTGGGGTAGATCGATTCCGGCACCGCCTCGCGGCCGTAGCGGAAATGCAGGGTCGAGGGCGACGGGATCGTCATCTTGGGCGTCGCCTTCGTGTTCGCCTGCACGAACTTGAAATGCTCGACCATCGGGTGGCCGTCGACGCGGCCGAGCTTGCCCTTGAGGCGCAGCAGGATCGGCCGCGGCTGCGCGCCCTTGAACTTGAACTTGCGCTCGCCCTTGTAGGCCTCGACGCCGTCGAGCGCGGTCAAAAAGTCGGTCTGCCAGGACGCGCGGCGGTATTCGCCGTCGGTGATCGACTTGAGCCCGACCGCCTCCTGCTTGCGGATCAGCTCGACGATCTCGCGGTCCTCGATCGCCTTCAGCGCCGCCGCATCGATCTCGCCGCGCTCGCGCTTCTGCCGCGCCGCATGCAGCGCAGGCGAGCGCAGCAGGCTGCCCACGTGGTCGGCGCGGAACGGCGGAGTGGTGCGTTGCATGGACTCTACTCTTCACAAAACGGTGCGTGTGTCATGCCCCGCGAAAGCGGGGCATCCAGTAATCACCGACATCCGAAATCGGCCACGCCCTGCGCCACACGACCGACGGTGATTACTGAATCATCCGCTTGCGCGGATGATGACGGCCGAGGGTGTGGCTAGCCCCACACCTCGTTCGACAGCTCGACGATCATCTTGAGCTTCGCCCATTGCTCCTCGTCGGCCAGGATATTGCCTTCCTCGGTCGAGGCGAAGCCGCATTGCGGCGAGAGCGCGAGCTGCTCGGGCGCGACGAACTTTGACGCCTCGTCGATGCGGCGCTTGACGTCGGCCTTCTTCTCCAAGGTGCCGCTCTTCGAGGTGACGAGGCCGAGCGCCACGATCTTGTTGCCTTTTGGCAGGAATCGCAGCGGCTCGAAACCGCCGGCGCGGTCGGTGTCGTATTCGAGGAAGTAGCCGTCGTAGTTGCACCTGCCGAGCAGGTTCTGCGCCACCGGCTCGTAGCCGCCGGACGAGATGAAGGTGGAGCGGAAATTGCCACGGCACACGTGGGTGGTGATCACCATGTCGGCGGGTTTTGCCTCCAGCGCCTTGTTGATGGTGCGCGTATAGGTGTCCTGCAGGTGGTCGACGTCGAGACCGCGGTCCTTCGCCTTCTTGAGCTCCACCTGCGAGCAGAGATACGCCCACGCGGTGTCGTCGAACTGCAGATAGCGGCAGCCGGCGTCGTAGAAGGCGCGGATCGCCTGCTGATAGGCCTTGGCGAGATCGTCGAAGATGGCGTCGCGATCGGAATACGCGCTCTTCGCCACCGCGCCCGGCTCGAGCCGGAAATGCATCACGGTCGGGCTCGGGATCGTCATCTTCGGCACCACCTTGGTGTGGGCCTTGAGAAACTTGAAATGCTCCAGGAACGGATGGTGGCCGAAGCCGATCTTGCCCTTGACGCGGATGCTCAGCGGCTTGGTCTGCACGCCCTGGAACTGGATGCCGTGGTCGAGCTCGTAGATCTCGACGCCGTCGAGCATGCCGAAGAAATCGAAATGCCACCACGAGCGGCGGTACTCGCCGTCGGTCGCGAGCTTGAGCCCGATCTCCTCCTGCTTTTTGATGATCTTCTCGATCTCGCGGTCCTCGACCTCCTTGAGCTGCGCGGCGGTGATTTCGCCCTTCTCGCGCTTGGCGCGCGCGTCCTTGATCGCGGCCGAGCGCAGGATGCTGCCGACATGGTCGGCGCGGAACGGCGGCTTGGTGCGGGTCATCGGGTCGTCTCCTCGGCGGGCGGGCTCATTGGCGTGCGTCTCTTATTTAGCACGCGGTTTTCTGGAAGGGGGTGGGATGGCGCCCATGGCACGGCGCGGACGCCCCCTCTCCCCGCAAGCGGGGAGAGGTGAAGGTGTGGCAGGCGCAGTGCTACGCGTGCGCCTTGCGCTGGGGGTCGATGATCTGCTCGAGCTTGCCGAGCACGTGCATGCAGGGCAGCACCTGGGCGAGGCTGCCGTTCGGCTCGCGCTTCTCCTTGATGGCGGCGATGAACTCGCGGTCCTCGAGCTCGATGCCGTCCATCGAGACGTCGACCTTGGAGACGTCGATCTTGTTGTCCTTGCCGTCGGAGAGATCGTCGTAGAACGCCTTGTAGGTGCCGTTGTCGCAGATGTAGCGGAAGAACGAGCCGAGCGGCCCGTCGTTGTTGAACGACAGCGACAGCGTGAGGATCGCGCCCGACGGCACCTTTGCGACGATCCCCATGTCCATCGCGATGCCGAGCTGCGGATGGATCGGCCCCTGCACGGCGTAGCAGTCATTGATCGTCTGCCCGGCCTGGTACTGGAAGAGATCGATCGTGTGGGCGGCATGATGCCAGAGAAGATGGTCGGTCCAGCTGCGCGGGTTGCCGGCCGCGTTGATGTTCTTGCGGCGGAAGAAATAGGTCTGCACGTCCATCTGCTGGATCGCGAGCTCGCCCTTCTTGATGCGCTTGTGCACCCACTGGTGGCTCGGGTTGAAGCGCCGCACGTGGCCGCCCATCGCGGTGACGCCGGTCTCCTTGGCGATCTTCACCAGCTTCTCGGCGTCCTCGACGCTGTCGGTGACCGGAATCTCGACCAGCACGTGCTTGCCGGCGCGCATCACCTGCTCGCCCTGGCGAAAATGCATCTTGGTCGGCGTGGTGAGGATCACGGCGTCGGCGCGCTTGATGCCCTCGGACAGCTCGCCGGTGTAGTGCGGGATGCCGTATTTCTTCGCGACCTGCGCGGTCGCGTCCTGATTGCCGCCCACGAGCGACGTGACTTCCACGCCCGCAATGCGCTTCAACGCATCGAGATGCTTCTGACCGAAGGCGCCCTGGCCGGCCACGCAAATCTTCATCACTTGCTCCTGCGCAGTTCTTCTTTCTTCCGCGCGGCGGCGCGCTTCATCTTCGGCTTGGCGGCCGCCCGCTTTTTGTTCTCGAGGATGATGTGGCCGACCGCGGTGTTGCTGGCCGGCACCGTGTAGAAGCGGTAGACCTCGTCAACCTTGTCGTCGAGCGCGCCGCGCATGACGAGCCACATCACCATCTCGATGCCCTCGGCGCCCGCCTCGCGCATGTATTCGAGATGCGGGATGCGCGCCACCTTCTTCGGATCCTTGCTGAGATTGTCGAGGAAGGCCTTGTCGAACTTCGAGTTGATCAGGCCGGCGCGCGGCCCGGAAATCTGGTGCGACATGCCGCCGGTGCCGAAGACGACGACCCGCAGGTCTTCCGGATAGGACTCGATCGCCTTGCGGATGGCGCGACCCAACATAAAGCAGCGATGCCCGGTCGGCGGCGGATAGAGCACCACGTTGACGGCGAGCGGGATCACCGGGCACGGCCATTGCTTGGGCGAGCCGAACAACAGGTTCATCGGCACGGTGAGCCCGTGGTCGACCTCCATCTTGTTGCAGATGGTGAGATCGAACTCGTCGAGGATGACCGACTGGGCGATGTGGGAGGCGAGCTGCGGGTGGCCCTTCACCACCGGCACCGGGCGCGGGCCCCAGCCTTCGTCGGCGGGCGGGAATTCGGGCGCGCAGCCGAGCGCGAAGGTCGGCACGATTTCCACGGAGAACGCGGACGCATGGTCGTTGTAGACCACGATGGCGACGTCCGGCTTGGTCTTCGCCATCCACTCCTTGGATTTCTCGAAACCGGCGAAGACCCGCTTCCAGTACGGCTCCTCGGTCTGCTTGTTGTCGATCGCCGCGCCGATCGCCGGCACGTGCGACGACGCCACTCCTGCAATGATCCTAGCCACGTTTCGACCTCGCCTTTATCTTCGCTTTGGATTTGGGTTTTGCGGATTTGGATTTGCCGGCTTTCGCTTTTGCCGATTTCGCCTTTGCCTCGGACTTTCCCGATCTGCTGCGATTGCCTTCGACCGAGCGGCCGCCCTTGAGCATCATCGCGGCGTAGTCGTCCTGCGTCGACCCGGTCATCACGGCGGCGAGATGGCGGAACGAGTGGCCGTCGGTCGCGCCGAGCTTGGCGGTGAAGTAGATGTTGCCGCCAAGCTCAAGCATGCGGTTGTAGTCGCGCTTGAGGATGGCCTCGGTCTGCTCGGGCGTGAGCGGAAACTTCTTGAGATATTCGGCCTCGTTCGCCTTGAAGGCCTTGCGGTTCTCGTCCTTCATCAGCGACATGCAGAACATGTTGATGCCGTAGCCCTGGCGCGAGCGTTCGGCGTCGAACACGAAGGTGCCGGGGATGTCGTCGTAGTCGTGCTGCGCGCGGGCCATTGTCGTCTCCACTTCATCCGCCGCTCAAGGGTCACATATATATAGCTTTCTTTCGTAGGTTGGGTCGAGCGTCAGCGAGACCCAACACTTCGCGTGCTCGGGGCTGTTGGGTCTCGCAAGGGCTCGACCCAACCTACATCGACAACGACAGCGATCAACTCCAATAAAGCCGCATCGGATTGTCGACCAGCAGCTGCTTCTGCAACGCCGCGGTCGGCGCGATTTTCGGGATCATGTCGACCAGCACGCCGTCGTCGGGCGCCTCCTTCGGCATGTTGGGGTGCGGCCAATCGGTGCCCCACAGCACGCGGTCGGGGAAGCGCTCGACGATGGCGCGCGCGAACGGCACCACGTCGTCGTAGGGCGGGCCCGCGACGGTGAAGCGCTCCGGGCACGTGACCTTGGTGATCCAGCCCTTGTTCGCGTCGAGCGCCTTGAGCCAGTTCTGAAAATTCTTGCCCTCGACCCCCTCGCGCACGTGCGGACACGCCATGTGGTCGAACACCAGCGTGGCCGGCAGCGATTTCAGGAACGAGCCCATCTCGTCGAGATCGGCGTGCTCGAAATAGATCACGATGTGCCAGCCGAGCTTTGCGATGCGCGCCGCGATGCGCTGCATCACGTCCTTGGGCGTGGAGTCGACCAGCCGCTTGATGAAGTTGAAGCGCACGCCTTTCACCCCGGCGCGGTCGAGCTCCTTCAACTCCGCGTCGGTGATCTCTTCGCCCACGAAGGCGACGCCCTTCGCCTTGTCGTTGGAATGCTTCAGTGCGTCGACCAGCGCGCGGTTGTCGGTGTCGTGGCAGCTCGCCTGCACGATCACGTTCTTGTCGAGGCCGAGGAAGTCGCGCAGCGCGAAGAGCTTCTCCTTCGGCGCGTCGCAGGGCGTGTACTTGCGCTTGGGGGCGAAGGGAAATGTCGCCTCCGGCCCAAAGACGTGGCAATGCGCGCACACCGCGCCCGCCGGCGGCGTGTATTTCGGCTTCGACGGATTGGGATGGAACGGGATGTAACCGGGACTCATGGGCACGGAAATTTCTCCAATCACTCTGCATCTCGGTCCCCTCCCCCGCTTGCGGGGGAGGGTAGGGAGGGGGAAGCCGCTTGCTCGGTGCGTGGGACTTCCCCCTCCCCGCCCTCCCCCGTAAACGGGGGAGGGAGCGCACGCGCCCTGCTAAACCCGCTCGATCGCCAGCGAAACCCCCTGGCCGACGCCGACGCACATGGTGGCGAGCGCGCGTTTTCCCCCGCGCTTCTCCAGCGCGTGCGTCGCGGTGAGCGTGAGGCGCGCCCCCGACATGCCGAGCGGATGGCCGAGCGCGATCGCGCCGCCGTTCGGGTTGACGTGCTCGGCGTCGTCCGCCACCCCGAGTTGGCGCAGACACGCGAGCGCCTGCGACGCGAACGCCTCGTTGAGCTCGATCACGTCGAAGTCGCCGATCTTGAGCCCGAGGCGCTCCATCAGCTTGCGCGTGGACGGCACCGGGCCGATGCCCATGATGCGCGGCGGCACCGCGGCCGACGCCATGCCGAGCACGCGCGCGCGCGGGGTGAGCCCGTGGCGCTTCGCCGCGTCCTCGCTCGCGACGATCAGGGCGGCGGCGCCGTCGTTGACGCCGGACGCGTTGCCGGCCGTGAGCGTGCCCGGATTGCGGACGAAGGGTTTGAGCTTGGCGAGCGTCTCGAGCGTCGTGTCGGGCCGCGGATGCTCGTCCTTGTCGACCATGATCGGGCCGGCCTTGCCGCCCGGCGCCTCGACCGCAACGATCTCCTCGGAAAAATATCCCGAGGCCATCGCCTTGCCGGCGCGCTGCTGCGAGCGAAACGCGAACGCATCCTGGTCCTTGCGCGCGACCTGGAATTCCTCGGCGACGTTCTCGCCGGTCTCCGGCATCGAGTCGATGCCGTATTGCTGCTTCATCAGCGGATTGACGAAGCGCCAGCCGATGGTGGTGTCGAACACCTCGGTGGTGCGCGAAAACGCTTCCGCCGCCTTGCCCATCACGAAGGGCGCGCGCGTCATCGACTCGACGCCGCCCGCGACGGCGAACTCGATCTCGCCGGCGCGGATCGCGCGCGCCGCGTCGCCGACCGCGTTGAGGCCGGAGGCGCAGAGCCGGTTCACGGTGAGGCCGGGCACGGAGGCTGGCAGGCCGGCGAGCAGCGCCGCCATGCGGGCGACGTTGCGGTTGTCCTCGCCCGCCTGGTTGGCGCAGCCGAACACCACCTCGTCGAGCGCTTCCCAGTCGACCGTGGAGTTGCGCTTGACGAGCGCGCGGATCGGCACCGCGGCGAGGTCGTCGGTGCGCACCTTCGACAATGCGCCGCCGTAGCGGCCGATCGGCGTGCGCGCCGCGTCGCAGATGAAGACGTCACGCATGATGGCTCTCCTTTAGCGCATGTTCCGACGAAGTGGGCACCGGTTCGTCGACAAGAACATGCGCCCACTATATCTGATCGCCGTGCGCGCGCTTGGTGCGCGCATGGATCTCGCGCAGCGCGGCAAGCTCGGCCGCGGTGGGCGCCGGCGTCTCCGCGGTCTTTTCGGCGTAGCGCACCTTCCAGCCGGTGTTGCCGTCGATCTGCTCGCGCGTCACGCCCGGATGGATCGACACCACGGTCATCTCCTTGGTCCGCGCGTCCGGCTCGAACACGCACAGATCGGTGATGAGCTTGGTCGGGCCCTTGGTCTTGACGCCGAGGCGCGCGCGGTGGTCGCCGCCCTCGCCGTGGCCGAGCGAGGTGACGAAGTCGATCTTCTCCACGAAGCCGCGCTTGAGGTGATTCATGATGATGAAGATCTCGCCGCACGAGGTGGCGATCTCGGGCGCGCCGCCGCCGCCCGGCAGCCGCGTCTTCGGCTTGTGATAGTCGCCGACCACCGTTGTGTTGAGATTGGCGAAGCGGTCGATCTGCGCGCCGCCCAGAAAGCCGACCGTGATACGGCCGCCCTGCAGCCAATAGCGGAACATTTCCGGCACCGACACCGTGGTGAGCGCGGTGTCGCACAATTCGCCGTCGCCGATGGAGAGCGGCAGGATCGACGGCTTGGTGGCGAGCGTGCCGGACTCGTAGATCAAGGTGATGTCGGGCGCGTGGGTGAGGCGCGCCAGGTTGCAGGCCGCCGACGGCATGCCGATGCCAACGAAGCACACGTCGCTGTTCTTGAGCGCGCGCGAGGCGGCGACCGTCATCATCTCGGTGGGCGTGTAGGTCTCAGGCATGGCTCTGTCTCAATGACCCGCGAGGCGCTGCCGCTCGGCCGCGAAAACCTCGGGACCTTTCTCCAGCACGTTCTGCTTCATCCAGGCCAAAAATCCGTCGCGATCGCGCGAGATCGCGTCCCATTTCTTGTAATAGGCATTGTCGCGCTTGTAGTAACCCTGCGCATAGGAGGGATGCGCGCCGCCCGGCACGCACGCGATTGCCGTGACGGTCCAGGCCGGCAGGATCACCGCGTTGAGATTGCGCGGGCCGAAATCGTCGACGATCTCCTCGACCGTGACGATCGAGCGCTTGGCCGCGAGCACCACCTGCTTCTGCACGCCGACGATGCCTTCGAGCAGAACGTTGCCGGCGCGATCGGCGCGCAGCGCGTGGATGACGGCGACGTCGGGCCGGATCGCCGGCACGGTGGCGAGCGTCTCGCCGGTATACGGACAGGTGACGCTCCTGATGTTCGGGTTCACCTTCGGCAGGTCGGCGCCGATATAGCCGCGCAGCACCGCGAACGGCAGGCCGGCGGCGCCCGCCTCGTAGCCGTTCGCCATGGCGGAGTGCGAGTGCTCCTCGTAGGCGAGCGGGCCCGGCCAGCCATTCTCGATCGCGTCGCGCATGCGATGGAGCGAGCCGACGCCCGGATTGCCGCACCAGGAAAACACGGCCTTCTCGGCGCAGCCCATGCCGATGAGCTGGTCGTAGATCAGGTCGGGCGTCATGCGGATGAGCGTGAGCCGCTTGCGGCGCTGGCGGATCACCTCGTGGCCGGCCGCGTGGGGAATGAGATGGGTGAAGCCCTCCATCGCCACCGTGTCGCCGTCACGGACGTTGGCCTCGACGGCGGCGGCAAGCGACATGAATTGCGACATGGAAGGGTCTCGGAGAGCGGGCTGGCAGGGCGTTTTACGAGCCCCCCTCGCCGCGGTCAAATGCGCTCATTAGTCCAGCTTGATGCCCGCCTCGCGGATGATCGCGGCCCATTTGACTTGCTCGGCGCGCATCAGGTCGGCGAACTGGGCCGGCGTGCTGACGAGCGGCTCGCTGCCGTCGACCGCGAGACGCTCGATCATCTCGGGCCGGCGCAGCGCCTCGGCGGTCTCGGCGTTGAGCCGCGCGACGATCGCGTCGGGTGTGCGCGCGGGCGCGACGAGGCCGGTCCAGTTGACCGCCTCGAAGCCCGGCAGGCCGGATTCCGCAATCGTCGGCACGTCCGGCAGCGCCTTCATGCGCGCGAGCGACGTCACCGCGACGGCGCGCAGATTGCCCGCATTGATGAGCGACATGGCGGCCAGCGGATTTGCGACCACCGCGTCGACCTGGCCGCCCAGGAGATCGGTGATCGCGGTCGCGACGCCCTTGTAGGGCACGATGAGGAATTTCACGCCCGTGCGGCGCGCCAGCATCTCGCCGGTGAGGTGCCCGATCGTGCCGTTGCCCGGATGCGCGATCGAGACGGCGTCCGCCTTCGCCTTGCCGGCCGTGATCATGTCGCCGACGCTGCGGAAGGCGGACTTGGCCGACACCACGATGAGCAGCGGCTGCGTCGCGACGAGCGAGATTGGCGCGAAGTCGCGCAGCGAGTCGTAGGGCATCTTCGGATAGAGCGACGGATTGACCGTGAGGTTCGACGCCTGTCCCATGCCGATGGTGTAGCCGTCGGGCGGCGCCTTCGCGACGGCGTCGAGGCCGAGCGTGCCGCCGGCGCCGGCGCGGTTCTCGATCACGATGGTCCAGCGCGTATTCGCGCCGACGCGCTCGGCGAGCTGGCGCGAGATCACGTCGGTGCCGCCGCCGGGCGGAAACGGCACGATCAGGCGGATCGGCCGGTCCGGCCAGGCCTGCGCCGCGGCCCGGCCGCACAGCGCGAAGGCGGCGGACGTGCCGAGGAACGCGCGACGGGTCAGATGCATCCGATTGCTTCCTCGACTTATTGCGGCAGCGTCACGCCCGCGGTGCGGATGATGTCGCCCCACACTTTCACCTCGCTCTCGATGAAGCGCGCGTAGTCGGCGGGCGGGCCGGGCTTGAGGAAGCCGCCCTGCTCGGAGATGCGCCCGGCGATGGCGGGATCGGCGAGCGCCTTGATGGCGATCCCGTTCGCGCGCGCCACCACGTCG
>WNFC01004862.1_pt1 | contig 14670 bp, 14 predicted proteins | sample 5400541 | NCBI WGS metagenome assembly WNFC01 (sample SAMN13153342, study PRJNA577476) | soil metagenome | isolation source: 120 cm saprolite under Douglas fir tree site 2 hole 2 replicate 1 | place: USA:California | collected 2015-04-18
CACGTCAGCGAGGAAGCTCGGCGTCGGCAGCGCGCCGATGAGCGCCTGTTTGGACACCGTAGCGGCGGCACCCGGCGTTCCGGCGGCGACGCCTCGGATAGGGGGCACCTGGCGTGTGACCTGCGCCGTGTACTGACCCTCCACTATTTTGCTCACGTGGGTAGTCGCGGTGAAGCCGTCGATCTGCTCCCCCGCAGCGACCGGCTTCGTTACCGTCCAGGTCAGGTTGGGCGTATTCGGAACGTCCACCGGCAATACCAACGGGTATCCACCCAATTCCGGGGTTCGGCCAGACGCTTCGGACGAAAACTCCCATCCGGCCGGCACTTTCGCCGACCCGTCAATCAGGCCATAGAAATTGTAGACCGTCACGAAATCACCGGCCGCTTTCGACGCGCCCGGCGTCAGGGTCTCGCCCGGATCCGTCTTTACGGCGAAGTGGTAGGTCATGGACCCGTCGGTGTTCTTGTCCACTTGCGTAACAACGACCTGCAGCGCGCCTGCCGGGTCGGCGGTCATCGCCAACGCGGAGACCAGTAACACGGCAGCTCCAAAAGCTTTTAGCATGTGATCTCTCCAGATGTGCCAGAAGGGCAACGGTACAAGCGCCATCACGAATTTCATGGATCGGCGCATAACAACCCTTAACCAGATTTACCGCGCATGCGTGCTCCCAACTGAATAAAAAGTCGAGATGGGACGATGTCCATTTTTATAGTGGCGATATAGTGCGATGAATGCTGTGGTACGAGCTAACGTGCAACGTTAATGCGTGACGTCGGCTCCTGGCACTTTTGAGACATGCCGAATGACTCTGAGGATGTCTGCTAATAAAAAGCTGTCGATCGTCAGATCTGGCCGCAGCCAAGCGCAATTCGCGGGGATTACGCAGACCGTTACGACCGCGAGTACCAAATCGTCGGAGATCGGAAGCTAGCGTAGGAAATGGTGAGAAAGCGTAGCGGGGGAGCGACTCGAACTCCCGACCCGAACATTGGGCTCTGCAGCAAGCTGACGCCGCGCGTGTCAACGACCCTAGTGTTATGTCCCGGAAATTCGCTGACAAAGTCGTGCGAGTTTCTGGAGGATGGAGTCGGCGGTAGCAGTCCACACGAAGGGACATGAATTTGCATTGTGGGTGCGGATGAAGTGGTCGATTTTTTTGACGAGGTCGGCGGTGGAATCGAAAGAGCCACGACGAATAGCGCGTTGAGTGATGAGGGCGAAGAAGCGTTCGACCTGGTTGAGCCAGGAGGCACAGGTGGGCGTGAAGTGAATGTGCCAATGCGGACGGCGGGCGAGCCAAGCTCTGACCTTCGGATGCTTGTGGGTGGCGTAGTTGTCGACGATGAGATGGATATCGAGCTGGGCCGGCACATTGGTCTCGATGTGGCGCAGGAAGGCGAGGAACTCCTGGTGACGATGGCGGGGTTTGCATTGGGCGATGACCGCGCCGTCGAGCACGTTGAGGGCGGCGAACAGCGTGGTGGTGCCGTGACGCTGGTAGTCGTGGGTGACGCCTTCAATGTAGCCGAACCCCATGGGAAGCATGGGTTGGGTGCGTTCGAGGGCCTGGATCTGGCTCTTCTCATCGACGCAAAGCACCACAGCCTTGTCAGGTGGGTTGAGATAAAGCCCGACCACGTCGCGCAGCTTCTCGACGAAGAACGGATCGGTCGAGAGTTTGAAGCTGCGGGTGCGGTGAGGTTGCAGACCGAAGAGCTGGAACAGGCGATGGACGGTGCTCTTGGCAATCCCGGTCTCCTTGGCAATGGCGCGCACGCTCCAGTGTGTTGCGGCCTTTGGTTTGCGAGCGAGTGTCTTGGTGATCAACTCGGCCACCGCCTCATCCTCAACCGTGCGAGGTCTGCCGCTACGCATCTCGTCGTACAGCCCCTCGATCCGACCGGTGATGAAGCGATTGCGCCATTTGCCAATCGTATGGGGGCCGATGCCAAGTCGCGTCGCCACGACGGCATTGCTGGGTTCGCGCTCGCACGCCAGCACGATCTTCGCCCGCAACGTCAGTGCCGCCGGCAGCGAGCGCGACCGCGTGACGGCCAAAAGATGCGTGCGTTCGTCGTTGGATATCGTGAGTGTCGTCTTTGGGCGTCCGGTTCGCATCGGGTATCTCCCCCGATCAGGATACCCGAAACCTATGCAATAATTATGCTACGAACTTGCGGGACATAAACTCATAAATTCAGGGGTCGGCGAACGTTCGCTTTGGTGCGCATTTCGGACTAGTCCCCTTAGATTAAAAACGGTCCGTAGTTTTTGTGATCATAGCTGTCGCCGCCGAGTTGCTATCTGCAACGCGCTGCGACCATATGCTTCGGAAATCATGTAGCCGGACAGCGTGCCATAAGCGGTGCCCCACGCATCCGCTACTTCCGGCGTCCAGCCATCCCCCAGGCCCTTCTCCAGCGTCCACAGCAACGCGGCGCCGACCACCGGATAGTGCTCCGCCTTCGCACCGTAGCTGACATGCCGCTTTGCCAGTGCGCTGGCGGCCGGCAAAACCTGTTCGAGATTACCAAGACCTTTCACCACCGTAGCCAGCATTGCCATCAGCTTGCGGCGCTGCTCGATCATATCGGCGGGAAACATTGCTTTCATCTGCGGGGCGATGTCGAACAGACGATCATAAAATAGCACGGCCGCGGCTTCCGAAATCAGTGCAACCTTGGCAAAACTGTCCTGAACCAGTGCGACTTGTTTCGGCGTCATTGCAATTCTCCATCTGTTCGGTTTCCCGCTGCTGATAGGCGCCGCCTAAATTGGGCCGGCTGCGCTACCGCACGATTTCAGTCTCGGAAAAAATGGTTGCGTTTGTAGCCGGGCAAAGCTCTTGGTGAAAATGAAACGAAGCGCGGCTTTCCGCTGAGGTCCGAAATGGGTCAGGCGGAAGTCTTGGTCCACCAAGCGCATGTCTGGTCTGCCCGAAATCGGACATTCGGACATCAAGCGTTTATGAGTACACGCCCTAGCACTACTTTGGCAGAATTATTCACGCCGGTGCTTTTCGTTGATTTGTCTTCTGCAGTATGGGCATCGCTGAGGTCGTGGTTGAACGATGAGTTCGACGATGGCGTGGCGTACGGCTGGCACGCTCGGCTGAGGCGGTGGACCGTTGATTCTTTTTTTTCCGCCCCGCTTGTGCGAGACGGCGATGCTGGAGGAATGCGTAAGCGATCATGGTCATGAGCGCATGACGGTGGAGGCCTTGCCAGGATCGTCCCTCGAAGTGATCAAGCCCGAGTTCTTCTTTCAACTGCTGATGAGCCTGTTCGCAAATCCATCGGGCTTTGATCTTGGCAGCTAACGTGCGCAGATTCGTCTTGGCCGGCAGATTGGCGAGATAATATTTCTTCTCTCCCGACGTCCTGTGTTCGCCGATGAGCCAGGCTTCGTCCCCCGGGAGATGCTGCTGGCCCATATCCTTGATCCGCTGAGGTGGTCCATCGGCGGTCCGCACGCGAACCGCGGCGAAGCGAGCTTCCAACCGGCCCATGGTGCCGTTTCGCCAGCTCACATTTTGCCACTTGGCATTGGCCAGCATGTCTTCGGCCGCCCTCGACAGGATATCCGGAATGTGCCGCTTGCGAGGCCGACCCCGGTCGGCAACCGGCCAGATCAGTTTTACCGCGACCGGATAAACCTTCAGGTGACGAGGGATACCGACGGCCCACGCCAGGCCGCGCGTCGTGAGCCCCTGACGGAACGGCGCGCTGAGGCCGTAACCGGCATCCGCCAGCACGCAGCCGAAGCGCATGCCGGCTGCCATCACGCGATCGATCTCCGCCAGGGCGATCTCCGGCTTGGTCCGCGCCGCGCGGTGCTCGACTGGAACGCCCGCACGCTTCAAACGCACCGGATTGCTCGTCCAACTCTCGGGAACGAACAGACGCAATGCCACCATGACCGGCACTTCACCCCGCGCAAGCGTCAGCGACACCAATGTTTGGCAATTGGCCGTCTTGCCGAGAGAAGAGGCATATTGCGGAGCGACACCAACCGAACGATCGCCCTTCTTCGGCATTGCCGTGTCGTCGATGACCAGCACTGCATCTTTGCCACCGACGAGACGGTCGGCCTGAACAAGCAATTCTGCCTCCAATGGCGCCGCATCCCAGACGCCATCAGCGATGAAATGGTGCAACTGGTCGTAATCGCCCGGCACCAACCGCGCCGCCATCGGCTGCACGCTCTTGCGATCACCCGGTCCAATCAGTCCCGCGACATAAAGCGGGCACATCCGCCGCCGCGCCTTGTGACCCAGGCAATTCAGAAACGGCTCAAGCCAATGTTCAAGCTCTTCTTCCCAGTTCGACGATATGTCCACCATGGCCGGCCCTCCAAAAGACGACCACCCATGAATCATTGAAAACCCGATTCGGGAATCCTGTTGCGACGATCATAGTGCTAGCTAGCCCGCCAACAAACTAACGCACAAACCACCGCGGTGTCTCCGCAATAGACAGGCGATGATCCTGCGGCGCCTGGATCAGTCCGACCTCTGGGTCGGCGAAGCCAGGGACCAGATCCTTGAGGCATTGCCGATCAATACTGGCCCTTGAGCTGGCGACCGCTGCAACCAAGCGCTGACGCCGAGGCGAAGCTAACGCCCCCTTGGTCGCCGAAGAACTGTTCTATGGCGCGGTGGCGCTCGCGCAACGGGTCGTGACCTTAGTGCTTCTCTTTTGGTTTGAGGGCTTGGTTCGAACGCCCGTCGATAGATGCGAGTATGTCTCGCTGCATGTTCTCCAGGATCTCGTTCGAAAGTGCCGGCGCAATCTGCGCTACGGACCGTGACAGGACAAGTGCACCCACCATTTGGCAATGCAAGCTGATAGCCCGTTCGCGCAACGTCTTACGCTCGCCGATCGCAGCTGGCGATCCACTTTCCGCGATCAGCCCAGCCAGGATCGTTATTTGATCGTCCAAACCGCCGGCGAAATGCGACTGGGCTCCAGCGCCCAGGCGAGGAGCATCGCCTGCAAATCCGGCGACAGGGCAACCATGATCGATGTCGTCGCGGTGGGCTCGAGACAGGTAGCAGTTTATGTAGCGCCGAAGAGCGGTGGTGGACTCGTCGACGGGTGGTGCCCTTGCGATTTTGACGAACTCAGTATTCCCCTCAGCAACTGCGGAAGCAAGCACGTCGGAGACCAGTGCGGCCTTCTCAAAGTGGTTGTAGAAGCCACCTTGCGTAAGGCCGGCATGCTTCATCAGCTCGCTCAGCCCGACGGCGTCCACGCCGCGCTCTCTGAATAGCTGCGTCGCCGCGGCGATAATCGCGCGGCGGTTTTCCGCAGTCTGTTCTCTCGACACGCCCAACGTTTGCTCCTCGAATCGTTACTGCAGAATTAGCAGGACATGGCTTTGCTAGCCGACGAGGCGGAAGCGGCAGTCGAAGGCCGCGGCGCGAATATCCAGAAGAGCTTGATAGGCCGGCGAATTGTACCATGCCAAAGCGGTGTCCTTGTCCGGAAAACGGACAATCATGCCATTGTCATAGGCGCGCTCGCCAAAGAGCGATTCCCACGGCCCGAACACAATCACTTCGCCGCCGAACTGCCGAATTAATGGGATGGCTTGCGAGGCGTACCGATCGAGAGCTTCTCGGTCGCGCACCGTTGCTTCAATGACGAGATACGCGCTCATACCGTGTCCTTTCCATCTCGTGAAATGAGATTTTCGCCTGCGCGACCGAATTGAACCGCTGTCGTGCGTGATCCTGCCTCCAGGCGTCCGTTAAGTCCTCTCTGGCAATATCGTTTGACGACCACAGCCAGCCGCCCGAGCCAAGTCTTGCCACGGATGATCCTCCCTCGTCATGCCACTCTTCGTTATAGAACGCCGGTCCGTCGGCGGCGCGAGCGGCTTTGAGTTCGCCCGGCTATTCGTACGGAGCGATTATGCCAGTCTGATTTACCGGTCTCAGCCTGGGGTGGACTCTATGTGTTCTTCTTGAAAATGTTCGCTGCGCTCCAAAGGGAGCCTGGGTTGACGCGATCGGGATAGATTTCCAGCATCGCATCGTAGAGCTCGCGTGCGGTCGATGTTGCTGTATTCAGGCGGTTGAAGTCGTGAAGGTATTGCCGCGTCTCGGCAATGTTGCGGGGATCGTCGTCGTTTTCCGGCACCTTGTGCCCGGCGATCACGGCCTTCGGCTTCAGAGCCTCAAGCTTGTCGAGCGTGGAAATCCACTCAAGCCGGCTCTGCGCATCGGTCTCGCCAAGATAGGGATGGATGCCGTTGTAGACCGCATCCCCGGCGACGATCAGTCCGATCGACGGGACGTGCAAGCATGTTGAATGAGCCGTATCGGTCCGCCCGGCATTTACCGCGACAAGTTTTTGCCCTTCCAGCTCCAGCTCATTGTTTTCCAGCGGCTCGGCGACCAGCAGGCGGTCTGCAATCTCGCCAGGGAAAAGCCGACGCCAGAAGTTCTCGATCTTGTCGGGCGATATGTGCTCATGCATGGCCTTGACGATTTCGGGTGTCGCGACCGCCTTGGCGTGCGGGAAACGCTCCAGGAGCGATGAAAGGCCGAAGAAATGGTCGCCGTGACCGTGGGTGATATAGATCGCAGTCAGATTCTTGCCGCTCTCGACGATCCAATCCAGAAGCGTCTGGGATTGCTCGATCGTGAGAAAAGTGTCCACGAGGACCGCGTCACGTTTGCCATAGACGAGCGTCACCGAATTCGCCACCCACTGCAGCTCTTCCTTGCCGGGCGGCAAATCGCGCGCTAAGCCCTTGCGTTTTATCGTAAGCACATCCCATTGAAGGTCGGCGTTCGGAGTATCCAGTTCAGTCATCATCATACCCTTTGGTGTTGTGGAAGATTCGCAATGTCGCAATTGACCGCGGCGAAAGCGTCGCGGGCCCCATTAGGCGTCACGGACGGCTCGCGTTCGGATTGAGCAGGTGCTCGTGAAACCATTCGGTTGCGGCCGCTTCCGCCAGCGGAAACACGCCGAGATAGGGATCGAAGTGGCCACCCGGTATCAGGGCGAGCCGCTTCGGCTCCAGCGCACGCTCATAAGCTGCAAGTGCCAGGTCGGCGGCCGTCAGCCTGTCGTCGCGCGCGAGAACCAGCAGCAACGGTGTTGGCGAAACGCGCGTAATCCAGTTACCGGGTTCGTACATGCGCGCGGCCCGGGTCGAGCGAATAGTGATGTCGTTTTCCCAGACACCCGCCGGAATAGGCTGGAGATAGAAATTGATGGCGTCCTGGGAGCGGTAGGCGGCAGGAACAGAGAGGTCGCCGCTTACAACCGCCTGTCGGTGCGGCGGCTCTCCGTGCGACTGCGCTCTCTCATCCTCGTTGAAAGCATGCTCCAAGGCAGGCAAGGCGTCAGGTGAAACCCGCCGCAATCCCTGCTCGTAACCGCTGATTGTGGGAACCTGTGAAACGATACAGCGCAGGCGTCGATCGGTGGCGCCGAGCACGAGAGCATGTCCGCCGGCATAGCTCGTGCCCCATAGGCCAATTCGCGCCGGATCAACTTCCGGCCGGGCCTCAAGACAAGCTGAAGGGGCTGAACGGGATATCCGGAACAACTGTCCAGCGCCGTTGTGCGCCTGCGCGGGGTAGAAACAACAGCCTTGTGCTATCCTCCGCGGCTGGGAGGGTAGCCGATGAATCGCCGCATAATCGGCGTCCTCTCCGACGAACACCAAAACCGTAACATCCACCGGCCCGCTATTGCGGCGTAATCTCGAGGCGATCTCACGCAAGAGCATCGCGTCCGTGCGAGGCTCATGCGGTTTGCTCCGAAGGTTGGAAAAATGGTTGGAAGTCGCGATCGATTTTACTTACGGCCACACTTACCGTCGCGATCACCTCCGCGCGCTGGTGGAATTTCCGTTTGATTATGCGTCGCGCAACGCCAACAAACTTCTCACATCAATACCTTTTCTCGGATCAGGTCGATCATGGCGCGCAATCCGGCGGGTTGATATCGGCGGCTTGGGTAATAGAGACAGAGCCCCGCGGATGACGGAATGAAACCGTCCAGGACACGCCGAAGCTTCCCTTCACGGACGCTCTCACCGATCCACCAGTCGGCGAGATAGGCCAAGCCTACGCCTGCCAGTGCGGCTTCCAGCGTCAGGCTCGCCTCGTCAAGCGTGAGCTGGCCGGGCACATCAAGCGTTGTCGTCCGACCATCTTGTTCGAACTCCCAGCGATACATGCTGCCGCCGGGCATCCTCGCACGGATGCAGGTGTGGTGCAGGAGGTCTTGGGGACTCTCAGGCACAGCCCTGCCCTCGAAATAGGCTGGCGAAGCGACCACGGCAGACCCCTGCATTGATTCCAGATGAACGGCAATCATATCTCCGGGTACCGTGTCACCCGGCCTTACGCCTGCATCGAAGCCCTCAGCCACAATGTCGATCGGGCGATCCTCCGTCACCAGGTCCACCTGCATGTCGGGATAAAGACGCACAAACTCAAAGATGATCGGCGACAGAATGCGCCGTGCCGCTCCAACGGAACTGTTGATCCGCAGTGAGCCGGCGGGTTTGTCCCGATGGGTGTTGACGGTCTCCACTGCATGATTGATCGCTCCCACCGCCGGTTCGATCTCAGCAAGAAATTGTTCGCCTGCTTGGGTCGGAGAGACGCTGCGCGTCGTTCGGTTGAACAGCCGAACGCCCAGCCTGGCCTCGAGTCCTGCGATCGTTTGGCTAAGAGCCGTTGGAGAAACGCCGAGGTCGGAAGCCGCGGCGCGGAAACTTCGTCGTCTGGCGACGGCCACGGCCGCCTCAAGCTCCACGATCCCGATCTTCCGCATTATCCAGATTCCTGCATTACTTCAGGAAGGATAATACAGATTATCTTGGACATTCGCGAGAGCCATATCTGCGCTGGCGGCAATCGCGTGGGAGAGCAAAATGCAAGAAATCAGTCACGTCTACATCGACGGCCGGTTCGTCGAGCCACACGGAACCGAGCGGTTTGATCTGCACAACCCGGCGACCGGGGAGGTGTTCGGTCGTGTCAGGCTCGGGGATGTCGAGGATGCGCGCGCGGCGATCGCTGCGGCGAAGCGCGCTTTTCCATCATGGTCGCGCAGCACGAAAGCCGAGCGGATCGCCCTTCTGCATCGCCTTCACAAGGCGATGCACGCGCGTAAGGATGCTCTGCTGGATGCGATCATTCTGGAGTACGGCGCTCCCATCTCCCGGTCCACGTGGATGGCCGCTCATGCATCGGGCAGCTTCATGGAGGCTGCGCGCACCTTGGAGGAATTCGATCTGAGGCGGCAGATCGGCACGACGGATGTCATCATGGAGCCCGTCGGCGTGGTCGGGCTGATCACGCCCTGGAACAGCAACGCCGGCTTCATCTGCAACAAGCTCGCCTATGCGCTGGCCGCTGGATGCACGGCGGTCATCAAGCCCAGCGAAATGAGCGCGGCTCAGACGCAGGTCGTGCTGGAAGCCCTCCACGAGGCCGGCGGGCCTGCGGGCCTGTTCAACGTCGTCAATGGACGGGGCGACGTTGTGGGCGCGGAAATCACCGCGAACCCCGATATATCGAAAATCTCGTTCACCGGTTCCACCGCGGTCGGCAAGGCGATCCTGCGCGCCGCCGCCGACACGCTGAAGCGCGTGACCCTGGAACTCGGCGGCAAGTCGCCGACCGTGATCCTTGATGACGCCGATTTCGCAAAGGCGATTCCGCTGGCGCTGGAGGCCGGTTTCGCAAACAGCGGCCAGGCCTGCATCGCCGGCACCCGCATCCTCGTCCCCGCCTCGCGGTTGGACGAGGCGATTGCTGAGACCAAGACCGCCCTCGGGAAGGTCAAGGCGGGCGCGCCGCGTGATACGGACACGACGATCGGGCCTATGGTCAGTCAGACTCAGTACGAGCGGGTTCAGCGCTACATCCGGCTTGGCGTCGAGGCGGGCGCAACCGTTGTCGCCGGTGGCGAAGGCCATCCCGACGGCCTCGGCGGTTATTTCGTGAAGCCGACCGTCTTCGCGAACGTCAACAACGATATGACGATCGCCAGGGAAGAGATTTTCGGCCCGGTGCTGTGCATGCTTACCTATGAGGACGAGGCGGAGGCGATCGCGATCGCCAATGACACGCCCTATGGGTTGCAGGCTTATGTCATCTCTTCCAACCCGGCTCGGGCGTTGACAGTGGCGAGCCATATCGAGGCTGGGCGTGTCGTCATAAACGGCGCGCCACACGATCCGGCGGCGCCCTTCGGTGGGTTCAAGCAGTCGGGCATCGGCCGCGAATTCGGCGTCTTCGGGCTCCAGGCCTACCTCGAGCCGAAGGCAATCCTGGGTGGCATCGGTCCGTAGTGGGCGTTTCCGGCTAATGGGTGGCCGGCGGCGGCGAATTGATCGTGCCGTGAAGGCGTCATGATGCGTCGCCGGGCGTCGTTGCCCGACGCGATTCGAGATCACGAAGCACTTCGGCAGCTGCATTGCTTGCGGCGTGCGCTGCCGGAAAGCCGGCATAGGCGGTCGCCTGTATCAATGCTTCCTCGATTTCACCAACGCTAAGACCGTTCCGCAGGCCGATCTGAACATGGTTCTTGAACTCCTCGGTCCGGCGCAGTGCGATCAGAATGCCGAGCGTCACCAAACTTCGCTGTTTCCTGTCGAGGCCTGGACGGGTCCAGATGCTTCCGAACACGAAATCAACCGCGAGGGCCATCATCGCCGAGCCGAAGCCGCCGACGTCAATTTCGTCGCGTATTTCCGCAGCGCGCTCCGCGCCGCGCAGTTCGGAGAAGAGTTCCAGGCCCCGTTCGGTCAAATCGCCCATGATCTTCTCCTCACGCCGTTTCAATTGACCGATCGGATGGTGCCGCCGTCGACCCGCAGCACCGCGCCGCTGACATAGTCGGCGTGACAGCTTGCGAGATAGGCGACGGCCGCGGCGATCTCTTCCGGTCTTCCAAGCCGTCCGACGTCGTTGGGGACCATATCCCGCACGCAGCCGCGCTCGATCTCTTCCCAACCGGACCCCCATCCGAAGCGTGGCGCTATCTCGACCAACAGCTCTTCGACCGCCGGAACCCGGATGGCGCCCGGGGCGACCACGTTCGACGTGACTCCGGTATCTTTAAGTTCGCGTGCGAGCGAGACGGCGAGATTGTGCCGCGCGGCCAGCGAGGCTTCGTAGTCCGGTTGCATTGGAATCGGTTGGATCGCGAGGCCGCCGCCGATCTGTATGACACGGCCCCAGTGGCGCTCCTTCATTCCCGGCACCAGTCGATGGATCATCCGCACACCGGACACAACATTCGATTGATAGGTTTCGATCCAGCGATCCGGCGTCGCCTCCATCCAGGAAAGATGGTGGTAGGCCCCAGCATTGTTGACCAGGATGTCTATGCCGCCGCCGTCCAGGGCCGCGGAGGCCACAGCATCCGCACCGCCATCGGTCAAAAGATCGCCGATTACGACCTGGGTTCTTCCGCCCGCCGCATGAATTGCGTGGGCGACTGCATTTGTCCGGCCCACGTCACGACCGTGAACGACGACGGTGACGCCTTCTGCGGCAAGGAATTTGGCAATCGCCTCACCCAATCCGGCGCTCGATCCAGTTACCAGTGCGCGCTTTCCGGCAAGTCTCAAATCCATGTCCGTCCCCTTCTTTTGCGTTCTAGCGGTTGCCGTCGTGAGGCCGAGACGGCGGCCAAGATTTCCATTCATCGACTGGGCTGGCGTTTGCCCGCCCATGATCGGCACTGGCGCTTCGGCGTGAGAGCCAGCCACTCTCAGCACGAGCGATCCTCCGCGATTTCCTGCTATAGATTAGCTTTCTGATGTAGTTTTCGGTGCATGCCAGGAGTGGACGGTCCTTGTCGCCTTTCCCAGCAACCACTCCTTCTCGGCGCTCGAGAATAGATTGCTGTCCAAGATGTAATGGAGACTATGCGAGTAAGGTGCCGGATGTGGCGACAGCCCCTCCTTCTTAGCTTGGGTATGGTCGCTCGCCCACAGAACCCGTTCGGCGCCATAAGCATCAACAACCTTGCGGAAATGAGAAGCGGCGTCGAGATAGGGATAAGGCTCTGCGGCAAGACGCTCAATATGCGCCCACTTGAGATAGGCGTTTGGATAATCCGCCATCGCGCGCACCGGGTCGAGCCGGCGGTAGCGTTCCGTTGGGGTGGCATCGATCGCAGGCCATGTCACGCCAATATGGTCGATGATGAACGGGAGAGCGGGAAACCGCTCCAGATAAGGCTTGAGCGTTTCCGGACGCGGAGCGATCATGATCGAGATCGGCACCTGGTTGATCTCACACGCCTCGAAAAGCTCGTTGTAGCCGCCAGTCTCCCAGAGTTCATCGCGCCAGACCGCACCGTCGAAGCCTGCGTGGACGCGCAGGCCAATACAGCCGGGCTGCAACCGGAGAGCTGCTACCACGTCCTTCACCTCTGGATCACGCGGATCGACCCGGCTTACCCAGGCGAATCGGTCGGGATAGGTGCGCATCGCAAGCTCGGAGAATGGGCGCTCTGGACGATAGGCGCCGTTCGCCTCATAGTGGCCGGGCAGCATGTGAAAATTCTTGTCCTGACCGACGTATTCATCGAGAACCGCAGCTTTCACGCCTACCGCGTCCATCGCAATAATGGTCGCCAGCAGCGTTGCTTCAAGACCTACGGTCTTCCAATTTGGTCCAAATTGATTTGCGTGCAGCTGCCCATCAACGATTTCCATAAAACCCTCCAGATTGATAGATTCGACGCACCCGCCCGCGTCGGACTGGCGCTTATTTGGGTGACAGCGCAGGCATGTGGGTTGTGAGTCCGCCATCCACGGTGATTGTCTGCCCGTTGACATAGCTGCCCTTATCACTGGCCAGGAAGACAACGAGATTGGCGACGTCCGCCGGAACGCCAGTGCGTTGCAGGAGACCGGAACTGGAACGACTGAATGCTTCCTGGCTGGCGCTTTCGCTGACCATCATGATGACGCCCGGCGCGATCGCATTGCAGCGGACCCCCTTGGTCCCATAACTTACGGCGAGGCATTGCGTCAGGCCGATCATTCCGGCTTTGGCCGATGAATACGCGGTCGCGAAATTCGGTACTGCGCGAAGCGCAGACGCAGAGGTCATCATGATGATCGATCCCGACCCTGCGGCGATCATGTCGGGAAGGACATTCCGCGAACCGAGCATCGGGCCCCGCAGATTGGTGGCCATGATGTTGTCCCAAGCCGAGATGCTGGTAACGAGCAAGCCACCGTCGCCGACCGCTGAACCTTTGAGCGCCGCGTTGTTCACGAGGACGCGGATGGAGCCGTGCTCCTTACGGAGCCGAGCCATAACCTCGCCCCAGGCGGCATCGTCCGTAACGTCGAGCGTGTAGGGCGCGGACATCAAGCCCGCAGCCTTGATCAACTCATGTGTTTCCTCGGCGGTCTTACCGTTCACGTCGGTTACGGCGACGACCGCGCCCGCCTCGGCCAAGGCCAAGGCGCAGCCCCGGCCGATTCCGGCGCCCGCGCCGGTTACGACCGCGACGATGCCCTCTAAGGATGTATCCACAAGCCACTCCTCTATTGAAATGGCCCGTGGCCATTGGGAAAAAGCGCCGCTATCAGGATGCGGCGGGCTTCCTTCTAAACGTAGTGCCACTACGTTATAACCGTAGTAATGTTACGTTTGCAAGGATATTTTGGAGGAGGACTTAATGCAGGCATCGCTCGCGGGCAGAGATAGGGAGGTAGGCCGATGCGCTCAGACGCACAAAAGAATCTAAAGAAGCTCCTCAAAGCCGCTTCGGCGGCTTTTGAAACATCGGGTGCGAATGCCGCGCTCGACGACATTGCCCGCCGAGCAGGAGTGAGCATTGCAACGCTGTATCGCCATTTCCCGACCCGTCAGGATCTTGTCGAGGCGCTCTATTTAACTGTAGCTGATACATTGCGAGACGAAGGGCAGGCGCTGCTCAATTCAGCCGACCCCTGGACCGCGTTGTTGACCTGGTTGCGCTCTCAACTGGAACGGGGCGCCTTTGGTCGTGGCTTAGCGGCGAGCGTCATGAGCGCCAAGCTACAGGAAGGATCCTCGGTCCACACCGCTTCTCGGCAGATGAAAGATGCAGGCCAAGCCCTACTGGATCGAGCAGTGGCGGCCGGCGTCGCCAGGGCAGGCGTGGATATCGGTGATCTACTGATGGTCGTGCACGGCATTGTGCTGGTCAACGAACAAATAAAGATTACGCCGAACCGGGCGGAAGCGATGTTGAACATCGTCCTCTCAGGAGTCCGCCGCTAGTCCGAACGCTGGATCATGAGCAACGGTTTCGCCGCGCTCGCCCGCACAATCAAAATGACTGGCAATACCGCAGCATAGCCGCTGTTCCAGGCCATCCCAGAGCAGCACGACGATTGTGTGTACCGAAAACTCAAACCCGGACGTAATGGTATGAAGCCCGCCGAGTATCGGGTGTGAACGAATGATTCCAGTCAGTTGAAGCGGGCGAGAGACCGGCGCATCTTTGTTCAGTGACCGATGCGTTCTGACGCCGTTGTAGTAGTCGGCATAGGATTTTAGAATCCGACGCAAATGCGCTTCGCCCCGGATGATGACATGATCGAGACACTCACGCCGGATCGATCCGATCAGCCGTTCGGCAAAGCCGTTCTGCCAGGGCGAGGCTGGTGCGG
>WNFC01006759.1_pt1 | contig 14669 bp, 8 predicted proteins | sample 5400541 | NCBI WGS metagenome assembly WNFC01 (sample SAMN13153342, study PRJNA577476) | soil metagenome | isolation source: 120 cm saprolite under Douglas fir tree site 2 hole 2 replicate 1 | place: USA:California | collected 2015-04-18
TAAATGGCAAGATTGGATTGCACCGGGCGGCAGGATAATAGTGCATCGGGAATGCCGCAAGTGGCAGCATGATGTAGCACTCAGTGGCAGCATGATGTAGCACTCAGTGGCAGCATGATGTAGCACTCAGTGGCAGCATGATGTAGCACTCAGTGGCAGCATTCCGTTGCAACCAGCAGAATCCACCGGAGACTAGCTTTAGCCCCCCTTTACAGTCTTCTTTACTTTGGGGCTTACCGCTTCCCTCTTCGCTGCCCAACGAGCCCTCATAGCTGCGGATATCGCTGCTCTTCCCTTCGCACTCAACGTCCTCTTCTTAGGCTTGATCACTTTAGGTTCAGTTGATTTAGGACGACCTGGACCTTTCTTCGCCGGCGCAACACCTATCAATATTGCTCTTGCCTGCTGCAGATTTGATATCTCAGTGTCGATCTGTTTAATAATGTCGTTCGTGTCCATGACACCTCCGTATGCAATCATAACGAAGAATAAGTTCAGCTATTGGTCGGTTCGGAGCCTTGCTTTGGGTCTCCGCGATGTACGTGTAATTGCTACACCACTCCCGTTTCCTTACTAATCCCCGATAACCTCTCGACTGCCTCGACTCCTGGTCGCGGTATGTGCTGAGGTCGGGCTGCGTCTGTCGGCCGTTAGAGGCGCCTTCCCTAGGGGGGAGCGTTTCCGGCAAAAGGACGGAGCTCTTCGATCATTCCCCTTCTTTCCTCTCAATTTCCGACGCTAGCTTGCCTTTAATCCGCGCATCTGCGCATTTTTGCGCATTTGCGAATGCCCCCCTCGGCGAGTTGTGGCGCTGACAGGAGGAGCTTTGCCTTCCCCAAAACCTTTGAAGTTCGAGAAGAAGTCCCGTGACCACGAGGCAATCTTCCTAAATCACTATGACTGGCTGCTTGACTGGACCCATCAACATACCCGGGGCGCTTCTGAAGAAGCAGAAGACCTGGTGCAGGACCTCTACGTTCGGTTCGTACAGATGAAGTCTGGTCCTGACTTCACTGATGACGACCAAATTCGCGCTTACCTATATACCTCACTCAAGAACCTATTCATCTCCAAGAAGCTGCGGAGCGGCCGGGATGCAGTTTCGGGACTGCTCGCGGTCGACTTCGACTCCGTTGAATTCGCGATATCCGCCATCGACAGGAGCCAGCTTCTGCATGTTCGTAGTGACTTGGCTGGCATCTGTGAGTACGCCTGCATCCGCAGAAAGACCAACCGGGCTGCGTCGGCTCTGATTCTGCGCTTCTTCCTTGGCTACCTCTCGACCGAGGTCATGGCACTACTGAAGGCAAAACGGTCGAACGTCGACACGCTTATCGAAACGGCTCGGCTTGAAGCAAAGGCATATCTGAACCGGCCCGGCGTTCTCCGCTTCCTGAGCCGGGGCGAAGGGAGGTCTCCCACCTTCCCCCGCTACCTTCCAGAGCAACCGGAGGCTCTGTTCGCAGAATTGCAGCGGCGGATCTTCTCGGAGACTGAGGGCACTTGCCTCCCGCCTGATGAACTCCAGGATCGTTACCTGCGACCGGATGCACCAGCATTCAGCACACAGGAGGTTGCCCATCTCGCAAGTTGCAGAGCCTGCCTGAATCATGCGAGTCGCCTCTTGGGTCTGCCAGACCTGACGCTTCGATTCTTTACCGAGGGCGATCCTCCAGCGGACACGAACCCGCCATCCGCGAGAACTGGAGACGAAGGCTTGAAGAAACTCCGTCGTAAGCTGCGTGAGACATACGAGCACCGACCCAAAAAACTCCAAATCGTGGTTGATGGAGAAGTTCGAGGCGTGCAGACGATTACGAGCGCCTCAAGTAATCTTCAGATCGCACTGCCGCCCTTGTCTCAACCGGGCTTCGTCGAAGTTCTCAGCGAGCAGGGCGTTGGCCTGCTTTATTTCGATTTGCAACAAGAGACTCTCGAAGTACCAGCGCCGCGGGTGACTGCAGTTGACCTCAGCGATGATCGCCAGCTGTCGGTGTCTTTGACTCTTGCCGGCGGAGCGCCGGTCATCGACGTCTCCTACTACGATCCTCTACTCGAAGTGGGCGCGGACGGCCCTCCATCGGCTCAGGCCCCGATCTTCGACCAGTCCGAACCCGGCTCAGAGGAGACCCATCGACACGACATGGAAGCACCTCTCAAAGGTGATAATTGGCTCTCGGGCCTCCTGTCCAGCCTCAAGAGACGACGTCCTTGGGCCATCGCGATTGCAATCGGCCTGTGCGTCTTGATCGTGCTGGGCTTTGCCTACACCCGGCCACCAGGCACGCAGAAGAAGCAAATCACAGCAGCAGCCATCCAGGGCGCTGCTCATGCGATCAGCGTGGCGGACAAATTATGGCAGCATCCGCCGAACACCGCCGACTTCGAGCAGTTGGCCGGGGACAACGAGAATCTCGAGCTACGCGAGTTGCAGGATGGGTATGAGGTAAGTTTCAAGCGGCCTGCGATCCCAAAGAAGGCTTCGATCGTCGAGGGCCGTCTGATCATTGCCAACGCCACGATGCGCCCGGTCGCCGAAACGCTGCGCGTCCACGATGGAGATGAAACCCGTGAATACCATTTCCAGGAGTTGCGTTACGAGGTTCTCCGTGCCGAGCAAGTCCGGGAGAGTGACTTCATCCCTGACTCCTATGCCTTTAGCCTCCACAAAAACGCAAACACGAATGACGATGTGCACCTGGCCCTTCAGGCCCTACAAGTTCTCAGCAACCAGCCACAAAACATACAGGCAGCAGTCGACATCGTGAGACATCCGAATGGTGCCGTCGAGGTCACAGGTGTTCTGCCAACCCGCCAGGAAGCACGGTCGCTAATTCAATCATTGCAGGCACTTCAAGGTGGCGCCGACCTCAGGATCGACCTACATACATCCGATGCACCGCTGACTCCGCGCCACATTTCGACAGTAGAGCTGACCCCGCTGGTGTCGATTGCAGCGGATCGCATCCCTTTGGACAGCATGCTCAAAGAATCACTGAGCGCTCGTTCGGGACTCTCCGGAGCCGAGTTGGACGAGCATGTCCAAGAAGCCGCACGCGAGATCATAGCAAGAAGTGCAGGTGTTCATCGCGCCACATGGAACGTCAGTCAGATCGGGTCGAGGGACTTTCGCAGCGGTGAGCTAGCCGCAATGGGCGCGCAGGACAGGCAACTTTGGCTCACATTGCTGGCGCGTCCTCTGGCCCTCTGCGACGCGGACTTGACCGCGATCGCCGCCACACTAGCCGGAGAGAGGACTGTCACTCCCCTTACATACCAACACGCGGATCCGATCAGCTCCGTCAGCGAACTCGCGACAACGGCTGACTCGCTCCGGCAAAGTGCCGATCGTCTTGACCAGCTCCTTGTGGCAAGTTTCGCATTGTCGCCCGAAGTTTCATCCGCATCGGTTAGCCCGGCTGAGTTGCTTGACCAGCTAGCCGAGGTGCAACGCGAGGAGAGCAGGCTGGCACTCATCGTCCAACGCCTCCGGCAGGCAGCACCAAAATACCGTAACGAGTAGCGCCTTCAATTCATCGACAAGTGGCTTCACGAAGCCAACAGGAGAAGTATGCGCAAAAATGAAGTACCTTTCCGCAGGTTTGCAATCTGGATATTGAGTGCATTTCTTTCGATCTGTCCTCATCGTATGGTCTTCGCGGATGCAAGTTCCGCGAGCCTTTCTGTCACAGTTACCGACACCTCAGGTGCGGTCATACCGAATGCGCACCTGGTAGTTCGAAACTCCACCACGAGTCAGGAGCAGCAATCCGAGAGTGGCAAGTCCGGAGCAGCCACATTTCCGTTCTTGAAGCCGGGGCGCTATCAACTCACGGTGTCGAAGGAGGCATTTGCCGATGTCGTCGTTGACAACATTATGCTCAGCGTCGGGGACGACCGCCATCTCCAACTAGTGTTGAAGGTCGGCTCCGCTGCTCAAACAGTGACAGTGGATGGTAGTGGCCTGACACTCAACACGACCGATGCCTCAGTTGGAACCATGATCGATAGAAAGTTCGTCGAAAACATCCCGCTTAATGGACGAAGCTTTCAAGACCTGATTTCCATGACGCCAGGGGTGGTCACTCAAAGCCCTCAGACACCCGGCCAAACGGTTGGCTTCAATGGTGATTTCAGCGTAAACGGACAGAGAACAGAGTCGAACTACTACACAGTGGATGGAGTCAGTGGGAATATCCTCGCCGGCAATGGAAATGGCGGACCACAGGCAGCGGTAAGCGGGGCGCTCGGAGGTGCTACGGCGCTGGGAACAACGCAGAGCCTCATTTCAGTTGACGCTTTGCAAGAGTTCCGTGTTGTCAGCTCTACATATTCTGCGGAATATGGCCGCACGCCCGGAGGGCAGTTTTCGCTGATAACGAGATCCGGTACGAACACCTTCCATGGCAGCGCATTTGACTACCTACGAAACAACTTCTTCGATGCGAACGATTGGTTCAATGACCACTATGGAAAGCCAATATCCCCGCTGCGGCAAAATGATTTCGGCGGTACTTTGGGAGGGCCAGTCTCAATTCCTCATCTGTACAACGGGAAAAATAAGACCTTTTTCTTTGGATCTTATGAGGGACTACGCCTTACCCAACCGCAGGCCGCCAGCATTCAGTATGTACCTGATGCAAATCTCCGCAAGAATGCTGCCTCGGTACTCCAGCCGATTCTGAATGCCTTTCCTCTCCCCAGCAGCAATGGAGTCGACTATGGAACCCTCGCACAGTTCATCGCTCCATATTCTTTGCCTGGAAAGATCGACTCAACAAGTGTACGGTGGGACCAAGCTCTTACTTCAAAGCACTCTCTATTTTTCCGTTATGGATATACACCGAGTTTTACCTCTAGCCGGACCCTGTCTCAGTTGCTGAAAACCCATATCGATACCGAGACATACACCTTTGGAGCGACCAGTCAGCTTTCACGATCCGTTACGAATGAGCTTCGCATTGGCTACGCACGCGGTGACTCCACTCATCAGAGCACATTGGATTCTTTTGGAGGAGCCTCCCCTATCAACCTGGCCCAAACCATGGGGGCAGGTGGATACCTAAATGCTGAGCCGATCTTTGAACTTTTTTTCCCTGGCGTGGGTACGTCTATTCTGGAGACAACCAATGCCAGCAATCGCAGCCGTCAATGGAATGCGGTGGACGCGCTTAGCTGGTCGTTGGGACATCATCAGCTCAAATTTGGGGCAGACTATCGTCGCTTGAGAGCGCCCACCGCTCCGGTAACACCGATTGTCGAAGGACTTTTTGAGACATCACAATCACTGGTGAACAACAGCGCAAATCTTTTGATCCTTGAAAACACTCTAGGTTCTGAGCCAATTCTCAATGAGACAGCTCTTTTTGCTCAGGACGAATGGCGAGCCACGCCCCGCCTGAACCTTTCGATGGGGCTTCGATGGGAGATTGATCCACCTCCTACCGGCGGCAATGGAAGAGATGCGTATACGCTACAAGGAAGCATATCCAACCCCGCGACATTAACCATCGCCCCACAGGGTACGCCGCTATGGAAGACATCGTGGTACAACTTTGCGCCACGACTAGGCGTTGCATGGACAGCTCACAATCAGGCTGAACGTGAAACCGTTGTTCGTGCCGGATTGGGAGTGTTCTTCGACACTGACAACCAAGAAGCCATCAAGGGATTTCAAGGTGTTGGTTTCCTTGCCTACAACATTCTGACGAATCAATCCCTACCGGCAACAGCTTCGCAACTCAACTTTACGCCAAACGCCAATCCGCCGTACACAAGTGCAAGCGTTTATGCGTTTCCCACTCATCTTCAACTCCCTTACACCTTTGAATGGAATGTGAGCCTTCAGCAGGCTCTTGGCAGAGCCCAGGCGATCACCTTCTCCTACGTTGCCTCGAATGGGCGCAGGCTCATACAGGAACAGCAACTTTCGTTGTCTACCCTGAATTCCAGCTTTGGTACTGTTTACTACTTTCCGAACGGCGTCTCATCCAATTACCAAGCTCTTCAAATTCAATTCCAGAGATCAATCAGTCATGGGATTCACGCTCTTGGTTCCTACACTTGGTCACACTCCCTCGACTACGGATCGAACGATGCAGCGCTTCCTCTGATGAGAGCCAACTCAGATTTTGATGTCCGCAATAATTTTCAGGGCGGACTTAGCTGGGACCTGCCAGATGCCACCGAGGACAAAGTCGCTGGAATGTTCCTGAATCACTGGGGGCTGGACGGTCGGCTGAACGCCCGTGAAGGATTTCCCATCACCTTGAACGGAACACTCCTGACGAACCCCACCAATGGAAGCCAATACTACAGTGGCGTCAACTATGACCCTGCGAGATCAATCTACCTCTATGGTTCCCAATATCCCGGCGGCAGAGTCTTAAACGGCGGAGCCGGTAATAACGTCAATCCAGCGTTTACGGCGCCGGCCGGAACGACTTCGGGCAATGCTCCCAGGAACTTCGTGCGAGGCTTTGGCGCGACCCAAATCAATCTGGCTGCAAGGCACGAATTTCCACTGTCCGAGGGACTCCGGCTTCAGTTTCGGGCAGAAGCGTTCAATCTCCTGAATCACCCAAACTTCGGATACGTCGATCCCACTCTGAGCGATGCGACGTTTGGACAGGCGACCAAGATGCTCAATCAGAGTCTCGGTACTGTGAGTTCCCTATATCAGCAGGGGGGACCCCGTTCTATGCAGTTTGCACTCAAACTCGTCTTCTAGGCGTCCTCGATCAGATAGTCAGAACCTTTTCTTCATCGAAACGCATTCTCGTAAGCCAAGGGCGGCCCATTTCATGCACCTGAAATTACAAGTTGTCGCATCATTCGTCGTCGCTGCAACATCACCCCTGATACACAGTCAGCAGAAGCGGACCATCGCCCCTGCTGACTGTGTATCGGTTCACTATCTCAGGTCGGGTTTCAACCCAGCAATCGTCTTCAATCCACAAGGCACCTTTTTCGCGTACCTGGTCACCGCACCCAATCTGACGACAAATCAGAATGAGATGCAACTCTATATAAAAGGCTTAACCGGTAAAGGCACCCGTCCGGCCAAGCTCATTCTGACTGCGGACGACATCAATCAGATTCATTGGCTAGACGGCGGCAACCGCATCGTCGCTCTTCTCAAGACCGGTTCGCAGACGACGATCTCAGAGGTCAATACCGATACAGGTCGGACTTCGGTCTTATTACGGGATAAGGGAGGAATTGATGAATATGATGTAGGGCAAGATGCGTCAGTAATCGCATATTCTGTCGTCGATAGCCTGAGAACTCTCAACATCACCCCGGACGCCGCCGAGGTCGCACAGGGATATCGGATCTCAAATCAGCGCCCAACGGCCTCGCTGTTTCGTCAGCACCAGGTTTACGTCACAAGAAGAAGGAAGAATGGATCATGGAGCAAGCCAGATCAGGTTGTTGTGGCGTCTCCATTCACGGGGCACCCTGTATCGATCTTTTCAGCCGTCTCGTCTCTCAAATTGAGCTTGTCCCCAAACGGAGAGTTGCTCCTCCTGACATTCCTTACAGGCGGCCCTCTGCCTCCTTCCTGGCAAAGAAGCCCATTCGTTCGGAGAATGACAGTTGGGATTGGATTCGACATATCCATCACGGTGCTGCAAAACCTTCGAACAGGAAAAACTACCCTCCCACTGGAGTCGCCAGAGCCGTGGAACTTGCCCTTGTGGTCTCGCGACAGCCAATCTTACCTCGCCGTGGCCGCTCCGCCCGTCGGCAGCTCGCTGGAAGAACGGGACTACAAAAACAACCCAACATCGTACGGACCAGGACACCTGTTTCATGTGGTGGTTGCCTCTGGGAAGGTCGAAGAGGTCACTTCCAAGATAGCCAATATCTCGGAACAGCCTCTTGCCTGGAAGGCAGATGGCGAAATCCTCGTTCATACTGGGCCAGACACAATCGGTATGTTTAACCAGGTCGGAGGAACGTGGGGAGAACTCTCATCCTTCACTCTTCCACTACCAAAGCGATTCCGGTACGGGCAGCTTGCCAGTGATGGTTCTCGGATCGTGGGTGACTATCAATCAACGACCACTCCTCCTGAGTTGTTTCTGTACTCGCCATCGAATAACAACCTCGCGACCATAGATCAACTGAATCCTCAGTTCGAGCGCCTCACCCTCGCCTCGGCAAAAGAGGTGCGATGGAAAACAACTACCGGACTTGATATTGGTGGCCTTCTGCTCCTGCCGCCAGACTATGTTGCCGGCGAACGATATCCCCTTGTCATCCAAACAAAACCCGAGTACGGTCAATTCCTGTGCGATGCGGGGCAGGACTACTATCCCTCCTTTGCTCCGCAGCCAATAGCCAACGCCGGAATGCTGTATTTGATCCGTTCACTTCCTGAGGCAGATACAGATAAGAACGATGCGAACTACTTTCCGAAGGGCTATCCGGGACAAATCGGTGAAGCGGCCTTTCACATGGATATGTGGGACAGAGCGGTAGAAATGCTCGATGCTCAAGGACTCATTGATCCCGGTAAAGTCGGCATTATCGGCTTCAGCCGTTCAGGTTGGTACACCGAATTCATGCTGGCTCACGCCAAGACGCATTATCGTGCAGCAACTGTCGCCGACAATGTCCAGTATAGCCTGGGAGAATACTGGCTGGCTCATTCCGACTGGATTCTCCGCGGTTTCGAGACGATGTATGGTGGCAGTCCATATGGTTCTACTCAGAAGGATTGGATGCAATACTCCATATCTTTCAATTTGGATAAGATTCACACCCCGCTGCTCATGGAAGAGATGGGTAATGGCGTCCCGTACAGCACAGAAAAAGCTCCGCCGCTCAATCTGGCTCTATCGTTTGAGGTCTTCACCGGCCTGAAGCAGCAATCCAAACCCGTAGAGCTTTACTATTACCCGAATGAGCCTCACCAAGTAGTTCACCCACAGGCTCGACTTGCAAGTATGCAAAGAAATCTCGACTGGTATAAACGCTGGCTGCTGGGGACATCGCCGCCTCAACGCACCAGGTGACTTAGTTGTTATGAAGGGCCGTTTCAGATCGAGGATGGAACGCTGGTGTTGCGAAGAAACCCGCGAAGTAAGGTGGCCGTGGACAATTTCGATCTTGGCCACGGCCACGATTAGCGCTGCATGCACTTTGAAGTGCAAGCAGCTAGCGGGTTACTCATCGCTTTCATATCCAGCGGCAGCGGTGGGCATGTCGGAGCCGTCGTTGTTTCCGACCTGCTTCGGTATGCCGCCTTTAATCGCTGGCGCAGCCTGACGGGTTGTCAGGATTTTGGGCCGAGAGTAGCGCATGATGATCACCTCCTTTCCATCGAATTGTCATGCCCGCGGACTCGCCTCCGGACGCATGAATCTCAGACAATGCTTCACGTTTCCCGTAATACAGGGTTGGATTTCAACCAGAGTTCAAACGACACCGTCCTTAGAATGGGGAATGGAAGTGCTGAATCCACTCCATTGCTAGCATCCGTCAACGACTTTAGGAACTGGGCTTCATTAATCAGCCCTCGGCTTGCAGTGAGCGATCTTGCCATCACTCCGGCTATCTGCGCGTGCTTGGTTCGGAGAAGGACTTCCGGGCTTCGGATGCATTGAGCTTTCCTCCTCCGTTCCAAGATCTCCGGAGGAACAATGTCCCTAAGTGCCCGACGCATCAGGTAGCGTCTGCGTCCGGGGCGAATGATCTGCGCTCTTGGGACCCGGAATAGGAAGTCAACCAGATCGCGATCAAGGAAGGGATAGCGGTATTCATATCGTTTCAGAAAGGATGGCCCGATGTGGGGCAATGTTTCGAGTATCGACCACCAAGCTATCCCGTTGCTAATCGCGGCGGGCCTATGGGGGAGAAGGTCCGTTGAGAGAGCCTTATCGTGAGTGAGTTTCAGGTATCGACGTGTGCCCACACCTATCCATTCGGGAAGTGTTAACTTATGGGAGCAGGTGGGCCCATAGAGCGTCGACGTGAACCTAATCGTCCCCCAGGCAAGAGAGATCAAGGGTGATCTCAACGCGAGACCCCATAGCACGCCTCTTCTGAGAAAAGCGGCTAGCCGAAGAGCAACAAGATCGTCAGCAAGCTCTGGGAAGGGTGTTGGAACACCGCCTAATAGTTCATCTCCCCCGATGCCACTGAGCATTACTCTGCTTCCCAGCTTTTCGGTATGTTGCGAAAGTATTCTGTCGCGTTCAGCGTGTGCAGCCTCGGCTCCAGGCAGCAACTGGCACCCGTAGGAGTTACCAGGGGCTTGTAGCATGCGATCCGCAAAGGAATTCTGGATGTGAATCCCGACCTTGCCGCGTTGTGCTTCAGTAATTGAGAAGTAGTGCCTCTCATCCCATCCCGGCTCAGAATCGTCAAAGTAAGATACGGTATCGAGCAAATCGTTGCAGCTAGCGCCCCACGCCTTGCGGCCTTTATCCGACATACAAACGATTGCAGTTGAGTCCATGCCTCCGCTGAGTTGGGCTAGGATTGGATCTCCGTATGCGGTCCGACGTTCAACCGATTGCTGGAACAGTGCGAGGAAATGCTCATCGTACTCGCGATCTGTCTGATGGCGTATGACCTCTCTGACCATCCATTGCCAATGCGCTTTGCGAACAATCTTTCCTTCATGGAAGGCGATGAAATGTGCGGGTGTGACGGCAGAAACGCCTTGATAGGGCGTCAGATCCCTGATAGGTTGGCAGGCGAGGTAAGAGGCTGCATACGTCTCATCCAGATCGCGTGACTTGTTCTCCACAAAGAACGTTTCGAGAAATGTACTCCAGACAATGCGCCCATGCCTCTCCTCGAAGTACAGGGTACGAGTGCCGGCGTGATCTCTGGCAAGATAAAGAGTCCGCTCCGCTTGTGACCAGATCGCGAGCGCCCAATCCCCAATAAGCTTTGCGAAACACTCCTCTCCCCAACACCTGAACCCTGCAAGTACGATCAGCGAGTCGGGCGTATCTGATTTTCGGATATCCAGCAGCTCACGAAGCTCTTTATGATTGTCGAGACGCCCATCTAGGGTGACCATGTTGCCGAACTCGTCGACGAGCGGCTGCGATTCGAGATTTGACCGCTGATGCGTGTGATAAGGTTGGTAGCCCATACCCATTCGCCCCTTTGCGCGCACAAAGGTTCCATCTGGCGCCCAATGTTCTGTAGCGTGAGCCAGGTGAACAAGCTGGCGCTCTGCCACCGCATCCCCTTCAAGTTTTCTGATACCGAAAATAATGCTCATTGCGTCCCCTCCCGTCAGCAGCGCTCCAGCACACGATAGATATCGAGCATGTAGGGTCTGTCGTTCACAATCACTCCTTTGATCTCTACCCAGGCGTGCGACTTGAACGGAAGCAGTTGTGCGCCGATCACCATCTCCGCTTCCCATCCGTGGCGTCGCATCAAGAGGGTTGTCGCAGCCGAACGCTGGAGGCACATGACTTGCTTGAAATAGAAGAGGCATGCGAGGTCCACCGCATGGCACAACTCTGCACTTGAGGAAAGCATTGGTTCACTTGCGGCCCGGATCTTCTCCTTCCGGACAATCTCGTGCAACACCTTGAAACTGCGGAATAGCAGGACAAACTCGAAATAGAGCAACAGCAGCCAACTTTCAATCACAAGCCGTTTCATGGCGCTCTCCAACCTCCACTGGCAGGTTTAGCTCACGGCAAAGGAAAGCAATTCTCCTGGCCAAAGCTTCAATACGGACAGACAGAGGCAATACAGGCGAATGACCTCTTTTCTCGGAATAGTCCACTATGACTGCGAAGTGTTGAGCACTACGCCCCTGAAGTCGGGCAGCCATCTTGCGGACGTGAGCCGGGTTGCAACGGTCGTCCTCATCGCCCGAAACAAACAGGACTGATGGGTGGTCGACGTCGTCTGTTATGCGATGGTAGGGAGAACAGGCATAGAGCGCCGCAAAGTCCTCTGGGTCATCAACTGTTCCGAATTCCTCCTGCCACTTGACGGCCTTGTCAAAGAACTCGTATCGAACCATGTCGAGCAGAGGCGCAATACAGAGCACCGCTCGAAAGAGGTCTGGCCGTTGTGTCATCGCGGCACCGACCAGCAAGCCGGAGTTCGAACCGCCAAAAATGGCGAGTTGATCAGGACTCGTGAGGCGCTCCGCAATTAACCAGTCCGCTCCCGCGATAAAGTCATCGAAAGCGACCTGACGATTCCGTCCGCGGGCCGCATCATGCCATTCTTTCCCGAACTCACCCCCGCCGCGGATTTGAGGAAGGGCAAATGTGACACCCAACCCCACCATGATTGTCACGAGGACAGAGAACTGAGGTGTCATCGATACACCGAATCCACCATAGCTTGTCATAATGATCGGGTGTCGTTGCGCGAAACTCGATTGTGGGCACGATGCGATTGTGATCGGAATCGACACGCCATCTGTCGACGGAAATGTTGCCTCACGCAGAAGGCAGTCGGGAACAGCAGTATGAATTGTCCTTCGATGCCAGAGATCAGCCTTTCCGATATCAATTTTGTGTTCGAAGATTGTTAGAGGCGTGCTGAAGGCCTCATAGGTGTAGAAGATGCTGTCCGCAGCCTCACTCTGTAGCGGCAGCAGTTGAATCGTCCCGTCTATCGGAATATCGAGGCTTCCGAGATTTTCACCCGTAAGGCTCCAGCGCTGGAGCGAAGGCGTCGTCCGATTCAGGTAATTCACAATAATCGTGTCGCCAGTAATTACAAGCTGTCGAATCTTCGCATCCTGCTCTGGAATGACGACCCGAAGTTCTTCCCCGGCGTGGTTCAGTTCCACCAACTTTCCGTTTGATGTCTGCTCATAGCTGAGAGCAAAGATGCGCCCCTGCCTCAGAATGGGACTGAATGGCAGCTTGCGGTTCGCAAACACGCGCTGCCAGTTCCTCCGCTCACTCCGTTGTGCCACCCAGAGATCAATGACTCCTGCACCATCAACCTGGTACATGTGAATTGCGCCGAGATGAGCATGGTCGGCAGTTAGGATCAGGCGGCTTCCACGGGTGTTCGCCACGCGGAAAAGCACTTGATCTGGTCCTAATTGTCCAAATCTATGAAGACGTATTGAGTGGTCCCCTGATGCCGCCTGACCCTCGTGGGAGTAACAGAAGCCTGAATCGTCCGGGATGAACGAAAAGCCTCTCGCGTAGCCCGTCTCGATGAAATCAGGAAGGACACGCCCGGTTTCGACTTCCACGATGTGAATAGACTTGCGGTCCCCACCACCTCGTTTGAGTTCGTATGCGAGTAGTGAGCCATCTTCAGAGATTCGATGAACGCCGACAGAAGCAAACGCTCCGAGGAAGCAAGCATCCACCAACAGACGTTCCCTTCCGGTGAAAGCATCCCTCGTGTAGATACTTGCCTGCTCTTGTCCTTGGTTCCGCCGGCGGTAAAAATACCGGCTGCCGACTCTTGAAGGCTGATCCGTTATCTCGACATCCAGGAATGCCCGGACACGTTCTCTAATTGCGAGCAGGTCTTCGCATTCCGCAAAGTAGTCGTCACAACGCCTCTGTTGCTCGCGGATCCACTCTTCCGTTTCTGGGAGGCTGCGATCTTCCAGCCAACGGTACGGGTCGCGAACCAATACTCCATGAATCATCTCCTCAACAGGAGCTAGGGGCGGCGAGCCAGTCAGTGACATAGTGCCTCCACGAACGCCGGCTCCCGAGACGCGCGGTCCATATAACGCGCAAGGCTCCGCGCATACGATCGACGGCGTGAATCATGACGAAGAGGTGAATCCAGCCAATCCCCTCTTCCATACAATGTCGAGGCGATGGCAAGCATTGGCATGTATACGAATCCTTCCCGCAGCAACTCGGGATCACAGTCCGCGGACCATAGATCCAGGTATCGGTCTTTTAGGATTTCGTTGATAAAGTCCCTGAGTTCCCCACTACCGATCCTGTTGAGCAGCAACAGATGTTGAAGGCTCACCAGAGGATTTCCGAGATACGACTCACACCAGTCGATGAACTGACAATGACCGATACCTGTCAGAATATTGCCGTTATTCAGGTCGCCATGGACGATACTTTCGCCGATACCGAGGGATTCCATGCGTTCGCACGTCTGATCGAAGATCGCGCTCATCTCTAGTAGCCGTGTCTTATCGAGCTTATGCGCTTTCATCGAGGTCTGGAGGCTCATCGATTCCTGGAGATATTCGAAGACCTCGGGAGAGCGTCGCAGAAAGGACTGCATTCCTTGGTCAAATGCGCCCGCATTCAAGAGTGTGAAGCCGTGACCTCGCGTTCTTAATTGGAGTTGTGCCATCGACTCCACGGCACTCTCCAGCAATGTGAAGAGTTGAAACGGCTCCTGTGGCCATTCTGCCAAGGCTGTTGCTTCTCCGGACATTAGCCAGGCATTCCACTCAGGCCTAGATGATATGAACTTGGGAAGATAGTCTCCGCAAAGATCTGAGAGGACTCGTGTGATTTCAGGTTCATGCGCATTCGGGACGCCCGTGGCCTTCAGCCAGTAGTCCCGTCCATCCTGCATACGGAAACGAACTAGCGAGAAACCGTCACCAGCGTTGTACTGATCGATGGCCTGCTTCGACGAAATCTTTCCGGTCTCCGACTCGAGCCACAAGATGGCTTCATCGATCCAGCCGATCCGCGAGAAGACGCCACCAGAGCGGCGAC
>WNFC01017723.1_pt1 | contig 14669 bp, 13 predicted proteins | sample 5400541 | NCBI WGS metagenome assembly WNFC01 (sample SAMN13153342, study PRJNA577476) | soil metagenome | isolation source: 120 cm saprolite under Douglas fir tree site 2 hole 2 replicate 1 | place: USA:California | collected 2015-04-18
GTCTTCGCCCCAGTCACCGTTGAAGTCACGCCAAACACAGTGAATGTGATTGGCGTTGTTCTGCGTGTTGTCGTATTCGATCAGAAACGTACTGCCTTGCACACGGTAATAGTGGCCTTCGCCTCTCTCCAAGCCGCCCATCCAGGCGAATTTGATCTGGTCAAAGCCGGCGTGGCGGATTTTGTCCAATCGCGCGAGCGCCTGCGCGCGCGGTTGCGCGCCCAGATATTCCTCGATCAGAGCCAACAGCGTGCCCTGCTGTTCTTTGCTTAGCTGGCTGTAGGCAACGCCCTTGTCCTCCTGGATTGCCGCCTTACGCTGGTTTGAAGTCAGGATATCGCTCGGCGGGGAAGCGCTGAGAACGGCTTCGGTGCGCTGCGCTGTGGAGAGCGACTTCACCAGCGAGCGCCCCAGATCTTCCTCGGCGCTGAGCACGCGCGTCCCTTTCATCGGGCCGTCGTGCACCTCCGCTGGGTTCGCGCCGAAGAACTGCGGGCTGCTACTGATCGACTTACCATTCACGACCGTCCAGTTCTGCGAACAGTGGTGACCTTCATAGCGCCAGCCCCAGGGCCCATTCGCGCTCGGCTCTCCGAAGAAGGTAAAAAAGTACAGATCGGGATCGCGCGTGGGTCCCCGGTCCTGCTCGAGTTCGCGCAGCACTTCTTCAAGCTTGCGGATCGTCTGCACCTTTGCGTAGCCCTGCTCGCTCAAGCCGGCGCGCAACAGTGCGAGTCCCGCCTGTCGTTGCAACGCGTTCATCTCTTTCAGCGGAATACCCTTCCTTAACACGGGCGTATAGAACCAGTGGAACCGCTCCTCGGAGTTAAACGGAAGGACTGCCTTTGCCTTCTGCGCGGGCTTCAGTGTCGCCAGGAACGCGCCCGCAGCCTCGAGCATAGGGGAAGCGGGTCGCGCGGTCTGTGCCGCACCTGTTTGCGCGAGACTTGCTACAAGCACTATTGTGAGCAAGAGCCGCGTCATCACGTGGCCTCCTCGTGTCTGGAAAGTGGGATGTATTTTACGCCTGAATATGACCTTCGACGAATGGCCGCTCGGCGGCGATTCAGCCGAACTCCTCAATGTCTGTTTCTGCGCCGGGTGGCGCCTTTCGCGGATGCTACCGTCGCCCATAGACTCGTCACGACCCCAAGCTGCCGGATGCCAACGGCGGCTTTCAGGTAAGTCAGTGATTCGTGCCAGAGTGCGGACGGCCTATAGTTGACGCCGGTGGGTTGACGTTCATTCCCAGGATCTCTTCGTGCGCGCCGGTCAAGCCCCACTCGACGACGGATTCGAGCACTGGCTGGAGTCCGCGACCCAGGTCGGTGAGGCTTTACTCGACCTTTGGCGGAACAACATCGTACTGCTTGCGATGAATAAGCCCTCGTTGCTGAAGCTCCTTGAGCTCGCGGCTCAAGACCCGCGGAGTCACTGGCTTGCCCAACGTGCCTTTGAGCAGTGAGGTGCGGATCTCGCCATAGCGGTACGGTCGCTGGATCAAAATCCAGAGGATTCGGAGCTTGTACTTCCCACCGACGATCTGACTGAACCCCACGGCAGGGCACAATCTCAACTCCGACGGTGCCTTCTTGCGCGCCATTGAACACCCATTCTGGAAGAATTCGTTGCCGGTCGTCCTCGATCGCAAGCAATGACAGTATCCTTTTTGTCCATACTTGCGATTCCGTACCGCCAATACTACCCTTTTCACGACAGCGTAAAAGGCCACCAATGAACTCACTTCTGAATCGCCGCTCCGTCCTCGCACTCGCCAGCGGCGCGCTTATCGCATCGCGCGCCGCTTGGCCGCAAGTTGCTCAACCGGGAGATTCGACTATGCCGAAATCAATCGATTCGAACTGCGCCGCCTACCTCGATGCGTGGTCGCACAAGGACCTCGATGGCATCGCCGTCCATCTGCATCCGGACGTGCATTTCAAAGGTCCGATGCAGGAACTCAACGGCCGCGAGGCCGTGCTGGCGTCCTCGAAACGCATCTTCGCGCTGCTCGAGCGGCTCGAGGTTCGCGCACAGTTCGTGTCCGGCGATCGCGCGATGTTCGCCTACGACTTTGTCTGTCGCGACCCAATCGGTGTGTGCCGGACGGCGGAATTGGTACGATTCCAAGACGGACTTATTCGCGACATCGAGCTCTTTTTCGATGCGCGCCCGTTCGAAGCTATGCAACGGGCGCAGGCGGACCGCGCCACCCCGAAGTGAGCGCCGCCGTGCGCTTCGCGCCACGTCTTCTGCTCGCGTTCAGTTCCCTCTGCCTAGCGGCCGGTGGTGCCGTACACGCGCTGGCCTTTCCAAAGGCCGCAACCATGGCCGAGCACTCTACCCTTCCGGCCTTTTTTTCAGCGGCGTTCAAGGGTCTGTGGCTCAGCAATTCCGTCGCTTCAGTCGCTCTCGCCCTAGCATTCGGTTCAATTGCGGCGTTTCCCGGCATGGCGTCGAGATCGCTGGTCGTGCTTCTGGCCCTGGCGCCACTAGCTTTCGCGACGGCGATCTTTGCGACGATGGGCAATTTCTTTGCAGGCCATCTCATGCTGCTGGCCGGTACTGCCGCACTCATTGGTGGCGCGCTACATCGTTACGCTCCGCAATACCCCATCGGGAGCGTTGGTGCCGTCCCGACACTCCCTTCCGGTCGTGAGTCGGCCGCAGTTGGCCGGTAGTCGTCCACCGAGCCTGAGGAGCCAATCGCGTAGATCGCGTTCCGTCGCCCGCCGCACACTGAATCCATTGATTTCGAAGCCAAGCGCTTGGTTCCCACAGTCTCGACGCGGCTACAATCGTTCCCTTGATCGAATGCGTCGATCCGTCGAGTTCGTTCTCGATGATCTCATCCGTCCGTCATCGACCCCTATGTATAGCTATACCTAGCGACCCCAAGCCGACAATGACGAACGGCGACTTTTCGGCATCATCGTTCGCTTTGTGTGCGGGATACATATCCATTGTATGCATCGATCGGATTCTGAGCACTCACGACATCGTGAAAGTCACCAGTTGCTAACGCGGCACAATTTTCCGCTGACTCGCGGAGCATCTACTCCGGCTACAACGTACGCGGCTCGCGTCCCTGCGAGCCGCGTATCTGACTCAGTGAGCCACTTTTTGGACAGCTGGCAGCGCCGCGCTGATCGCGGACACAGCATCCACGCCCGCAATCTTGCAGATCGGGTGGGAGAAGTCATGCGCCAGGCTAGGCACCGGAACGAGCCCCTGATAGTTGATGTTGTCGTCGCTATGGGCGCTCACGCCGAGCGGCACAAAGTCGAGGTCAAGTGCATGACGCGTGCGCCAGGAGATGTTGTGATCCGCACACGATGTGTCGCCGCTCACACCAATCCCCCCGATGAGCACGCCCTTAGAATTGTAGAGCGCGAGTCCACCTCCGAAGACGTTCACGCCACCAATCCGGTGGCCAACCATCGGATCGTCTTCCTCACCGAAGTTCGACGCCGGGCCATGGTATGCCACCGCCGTATCAACAGGATTGTGCCGCCGGGCTGCACCGCGGCATACAGATTTGCGGTAGACAAGGCCAGCCCCGGCAGGCTGAAGGAATTGGTGGTGTTGGCTTTCTGCGCCGAGATCACACGGCTGCCCGGCCATTGCGACCCGCGATTTGAACCCGTGAAGGCTACTTCGCACACTATTCCGTCGCGATTCACAACGGTGGCCCACATATCCAGATTGAATCCACCATTGCTTTGAGCGCGCGCACCCTCCAGTGCTGTCCGAAGCTGGTCGTGACTCGGCATGCCCGCGCATGTGTGGTCTTCGACGGCCGCGACGGCCGCGGCGGTCGCAAGGCTCAATGTAACCCCAATTGCCAAAACTACTCTGGTCGTACGATTGTACATGGCACTCTCCTCTTTTTTGCATCGTGGGTCGCCTCAACGGCGATGAGAACTTTTGTCCTCAATGGTCATAAAGGAAATGCTCGCCGACGGATATTATAAGAAACCCCCGATCCTGCAGCAGCCATTCGGACTCTTCGCCAGATATTGCTGGTGATGTTCCTCGGCGTAATGGAACTGCGGCGCAGCAACCCTATTGAATGGCAGCGGACCGGAAGCCATTTCGATCTACTGATCTTCCGGTGTTGGCCGTCCAGAGCCGGTCGCCGACGCGCGTCCGCCGATAGGCGTGTCACGACCCAACCGGTCTCTAGTGGATGTCGGCTTAGCGGCGACCTAAAGCCGCGGTTTCCACGGCTTCCCAGTTTTTGTATTCTTCAAAACGGACTTCACCACATGGGCCATTGATTTTGCGAGCGAGCGGACGGAGGCAACCCTCAGCCTATCGCGGCAGCCTGCCCGCAAAGCATTCGGGTTACGAGATTCCACCCCGGGGTTCAGCCAGCATGCTTCAGATTACACCACGCAGCCACTGACGAACAATTCAAACACGTGTGGCAACTGCGAGAGGAGATGGGTCGCTGGGACGCCGATCAGGCGCAGCAGCTCGGACTTGATCCGGCAGAGGTTCTAGCCTTCTTTTACCCAACCGACGATCCGGCGTCACTCCGTGCAAACGCACCGCCTGAAGGTGAGTGGCTGCTCGCCACCTACGCGGGTAAGGCGGCCGGTTGTGGGGCTTTTCGGCGGATCGATGCGAATACGTGCGAGTTGCAGTATGTGTACGTGCGCGATGAATATCGAGGCAAACGTATCGGGCGTCTGATGGTCGAGCAGCTTGTCGCGAAGGCGAGGGATGTCGGTTATAAAGTCATGCGGCTCGAAACTACTACCTTCATGAAAGAAGCGCGAGCGCTTTATGCGTCGATTGGTTTCCGGCCTCGAGGCCCCTATTATGAGGTCCCGAAGGTTTTCGACCTTTTACGGTATTCATGGAGCTTACGCTGGGGCTCCCCGATGTACGCTAAAGCGGGTCGGTGTTCCGTGTTCGGGCGCCGCGGGCACGATCGCCTGTCGGATAGCGCAGGCCATGAACGACAGCTCTGCGGCGCGCAATTGAGCGCCTCGTGTGGTTCCAGTCTAGGCCGACTAGCGCCTTTCGCGGACGCTGCCCGTCGCCCATAGATTCGTCACGACCCGCTGCTGCCGGTCGGAGGCGTCGGCTTTCGAGCAGGCCAGCTAGGTCTCTAAAGCCATGTCGTCCGTTGAGCAATGTCAATCAGGCGACGAATCGCAATGACGACTGTGGAATCGGCTGCTGGGCGCTCCCTCTCTGAGCTTTTCCATCACTCAAATCGATTCGTGGGCCTGGCATCCTCACGTCGCCGCTTCTTTGCAATCAGCCCGCTTCTTTGCCGCTGCGACCGTTTCGGGAATTGCGCCCAACTTGGAGCCGTGAGGATGCGCGTTAGGATTTTGCTGCATATTGTCGTGATACGCCAGCAATGTCCGATCGAAATCCGCACAGGCCGCGTCGCGTTCGCCCAGCGCCAAATTAGACCACGCCATGTTGTAGTACACATTCGTCAGTGCATCATATTTTCCCGCCGCGAGTTCTTGCGTTTCGGCGAGTCGGTAATACTCCAGTGCCTTCGTGTAATGCTCGGATGCTTTCGCCAATCGATTGTCAAAAGTAACGGACCTATCGAAAAATCCACTTCGACGATAGGCTGCTTCCCAGTTGACCACCGCCTGCGATCTAAGTAGGTCGCCATACTCCCGATGCGCATTTCCCAATCCGTGCGGATCGTCGCGTTTTTGAAAGATCACTATGGCTTCTTGAATCAAGGTCTCCGCGGGAACTGGTCGATTTTCCTTCATGAAAAGGTACTCGGCATCGTTCAACTTCACGTGCGGATCCGACGAAGCAACGATCCCAACGCCAGTGCATGCAGACAATGAAAGCGCCACACTGAAGGAAATCACACGCTTCGTATTTTTCAAAAGCAGTCTCTCCCTACCGCCGCGGAAGCGAATATCCCTCACTGGCTCGAACTCATCGCAGCCGATTCGAGCCACAATACCAAGAAATGCGAGGCAACAAGGCACCGATAACTCGCATTGTGAATGACCGCAAACCGAAAGGCATTCCGGGACAGCGAATTACCGGTTGTGGCCGGGGAGAGCCGCTGGCGGACGCTACCGTCGTCCACTGGCTCGTCACGACCCGTTGTTGACGGTCGTGAACGGCAGCTTTCTGGTAGTACAAAAATGTTACACGTACTCGTGGTGCACGGAAACGCCCCGGGGGATCTAGGTCCGCTTTCTCAAGGAATGCCGGATTGGAAAAAATAAATTCACGGAATGAGAGGATTTCCGATTGCGAGTTGCATCAACGATTGCCATCGCCAAGCACAGCGGTATCTTTGTCTGGTGGAAACTTAAAGGTTAGCTGCAGTTGGCTAATCGCGTCATCATCTTCTGCCGCCGATTCGATAAATTGGCATGTTATGTTGATTACGAATTGAGTGCCGTCGCCCCAGTCGTATGTTCCCCATTGAAATAACAGCGTGTCGCCGTTTTCACCGGTGCAGCCTGTGGGCAAAACGGATACGTAAAAGGAAAGCATTTCCGCGACACCCGTGCGCACTGTCAGTTCCGGAAACGAGCCACCGTGATTCTCAACGAATTCTTCGAACGTATTGACTGAGGTCGATGGTGTCATGCGATGTGGAGGCACGAAACGTAGTGGCATTCTTGCACAAACTTCGTCGCTCGTTTCGATGGTCGTGTGAGTGAGTACTGTCGACCCCAGCCGGTCGCGAGCATCCGCTGTCGGGCTGACAAAAGCGATAGCGGGAGCCATTCAAGCTAGGTACCGAGCGTCGGGGTGCGCCGCTCAGAACTTATAACTCATCGTCAACATCAGCACGCGCGGACGTAGCGGAATCGTCGCCTTGATGAACTGCGCGGCGGATATGTTCGTGGCGGCGTGGGAGTTTGAGAGGTTGCTGCCATTCAGCTGCGCCGTCCAGTTGTCCTTGACCACGCCGACGGCTGCATCATATGTCGTGTAGGCGGGTATCGTGTACTTGAGCACCTTTTCGAGCTGTTCCAGGAACTGGCTCCCTGCAGCGTCAGTCCCTCGATCAGGCGCGCGGCGAACTGTAGCTCAACCCCTTTGATCGTGTAGGTGGGTCCGTTGACGTAGGTCAGACAGCCGCATGTACCCGGAAGACCGAACGCCAGCAACTGCGCGTCGTTCCAGTGCGTGTAGTACGTGGATGCATTCACAAGCAGCCGACGGTCCATGAATTCGCTCTTGAAGCCGAGCTCATTGTTGATCAGGTTGTCCGAGTGGTAGCCTGCCGGCTCCACGAATTGGCTCGTATCGAGAGCGAAGAGGCTTCCCCCGGGTAGGCACCTCGGGTCCGTCGAGGCGCTGCCGCAGTACGGGGCGGCCCCATGCAGTTGGGGCGCTAGACCCGGAAGCGACGTGACACGATTGAAACCACCCGGACGGAACCCCTGCGAGAAGGTGTAGTACGTCATGACGTCCGGCGTGATGTGCCAGGTCAGGTTGGCGCGGCTGCGAAATCCGCTTTCGCTTTTCGCCAGGTTGACGGGAAAGCCGCATGCCCCCGCGGCCGTGCAAGCGCCGTTGAGATGATCGAGAACGAGCGCGTTGGTGTAGGCGACGGACCACACCGAACCCTCCTCGAACTCATCGTAGCGGTAGCGGCGCGTGCCAACGGTCAGCGTGAGTACCTTCGGGATCAGATCAAGATCGACGGAAGCGAAAAACGCAAACTGCTTGTACCCGCGCTGCACGTCCTCGCCGTCGGCATTGTTCATGTTTTCGCGAAGGCTGGGATCGCTCGCATGGGTACCAGGAAGCGGTCCGACGGCGGACAGGCAATCCGGGCCCTCATTCAGCGCGATCGCCAAATTGGCCGGAGAGCACTGCGGAATGCCGAGATTATTCCAGTTGAAGTTGTCGTTGATCACGAACTTTTCCCAGTAAGCGCCAGCGAGTGCGCGCACGCGGTGCTCTTCGCTGGTGCTGATACGGAGTTCGTGGCTCTGATGTTCGTTCTGAACGATATCGAGCCAGGCGCCTACGGGCGCATAGCACCGCAGCGGCTTGCCGGCCAACTGAGGGAAGTTCCCGGCGTTAAAAAAATTGGCGCCTCGCCCGATGCAGGTGTATTCCGCGCCGGCGATGCTCCGCATGTAGTTGGAATAGTCCTGCTGTCCCTCGATGTGACGGTCCATGTAGCTGCCGCTATAGACGGCCTTCAGGTCTCCCAACCTGCCATTGAGCGTCCAGGCTGTGCTCTCGTAACGATCCTTCGTGTAAGCCGGCGTGAAGGCAGTGATCTGGTTGGGCTGCAGCGCGGTGCCATTCGGGTCGAATGGATAGGCGTAGAAATATCCGTCCGCGTGCATTTGTTGATAGCTCTGCTGGATGAGGAGGTTCCAGTCGTCGTTGAACTCGTAGAGTCCGGAGAGCCGAAATCCCCGGTAGGTAAGAGAGTTGGTGTTGGGCCCCACCAGGTTCGCGTTGTTGGCGACCGGACTGATCTGTCGGACGTATGGCGAATTACAACCCCCTGTCACGTAGGGCGGAAAGCAGACGCCTGTCTGCGTCCGGTAGAGCGAGGGGAGATTCAAAGAGATCGTCCCTGGCACGTTCGAGATGTAGCCGCCGCGACGGTCGTAGAAAGCAACCGCACGAAAGGCCACCTTGTCGGCGATTAGTGGCAGGTTGAGCGTGGCATTGAGTATGGTATTGGGACCGCCACCCGCTGTGACGCCGTAGCCCGCGCTGACGTCGCCGGTAGTGGCATCCAGCGTCGGCTTGTTTGTGATGTAGCGAATCGCACCCGCCTGCGCACCACCGCCAAACAGCGTACCTTGCGGACCCTCCAGTATTTCGATTCGCTCCAAATCGACCATGTAGACGTCATTGTTGCGCGCCGGGAACTGCATCGCTTGGTCATCCAGATACAGGGCAACGTTGGGAAACGGCGCTATCGTTGATTGCGACTGGTTGCCCCTGCCCTCGGAACCCAAACCGCGCATGAAGATGTTACCTGTGCCGGGACCATTGCCGCTGTAAACAACATTCGGGGTGTACTTCAGCAAGTCGTTGAAAGTGGTCACGCCGAGTCGGCTCAGCTGAGCACCGGTGATCACCTGCATCGTGATCGGCACGTCCTGGAGGTTTTCCTCGCGGCGGGTGGCGGTGACAATTATCTCCTGGGTTTCTTCCTCGGTAGCGACCGCGGCGGTCGCTTGCCCCCGCGGCGCGGCGGCGAGGATGCGGACGCTGTACGAGGTTAGGAACTCGAACTTTAGTCCCGTGCCCCGCAGCAACCGGGCGAGCGCGGCATCGGCGCTGAGTCCCGCGGAGACAGCATCGGATCGCTTGTTCCGTACAACTTCGAAAACATACACGACGTGCAGATTGGTTTGGCGTGCAAACGCGGCGAGCGCCTCCGCAAGAGGCTGCGCGGGAATGTCGGCGCTGAGCGTCGTTGGTTCAGCGGTCTGCGCAATTGCCGTCGAAACATCAATGGGCGCAAGGGGCGCGCCGATCGAGAGCGCGCGCAGCACCCCAAAGACCACCATCGTGATCTGCGTCGATGGGTGAGGTAAGCGAGCGCCCATCCAACTCACCATTCGCGCATGCCGGTGCGCTTTACCCTTTGGCTAAAATGAAAGGACAGTTAACCCCTTCTGTGCATTGCAGCCATGCCTATTTCTGCGACACGCGAATTTCTGTCGCGGTTACATCGACCGTCACGCCCTTGAGGCTCCGCAAGAAGGCAAGGAACTCTTCTGGGTCGTCGGTGGAGAAGACCCCGCCGACTTCCAGATCCCGCAATGCGGGTGTCGTGATCTCGATCGGCTTCGGCGCGTAGCGATTGAATTCGGCCGCGACACGCTCCAGCGTTTCATGGTCAAACACAATTTGTCGATGCAGCCAAGCCGTGGCGCGCTGCGCGTCGACGGCTATGGGAGTGGCCGGCCACTCGCCCTTCAACACGCGGATCTGTTGGTTGGCGCCCAGCTGCACGAATCGGGGGCGATGGTTATCGCTCGAGCTCGCGGTGCCTTCCCCCATCATCGGGGACGGCTCGACGGCGACCCGCCCCTCGACCACCGTCACGACGGTCGAGTCTCCTTCCAGGCGTACATCGAATTTGGTGCCGAGATCCACGACCTCGGCCGATCCCGCCAGCACCCGAAAGGTGCGCTTCGGCTCGTGGGTGACTACGAAGTTGGCCTCGCCAGATGTGAGCACGACGAGCCGCTGCGTCTGGCTGTACCGGACCGTGACCGCACTGTCTGTGTTCAAGTGCAGTAGGGAATTATCCGCCAGACGGTGAGTCTGCTGTTCTCCGTGCCGCGTTTCGAAGTGCAGCGCGGTGGCTTCGGCGGGAGCTGACACCCGGGCAGTGGGCCTGAGGTTCCACAACAACAATAAGCCAAGACTCGCCACACCTAGCGCAGCCACCGTGATCGCGACGGATTGCCAGTGAGGTACCAGAGCGTCCCTGAGAGCGGCGAACACCCCTGCCCAGAATGACTGGACCGGTTGGCCATCCTCGGCAACGTATGTTCCTGCTCGCACGCGCTCAGAAAGAGCTTCGTGCTGCGCACGCTGCAGTGACTGATGCTCCTGCCAGGCCTCCCGGGCAGCAGAGAGCACTTGCGAATCAGGTACGGGCCGGTCCGCTTCGCTGTCGTGCTTGGTCCTTCCGAGCCACTGCACGAAGTCCTCAAAGCTTCCGGGCTTACGGCTGCGAGTCATACCAGGGCTCTTGGATCATGGCATCACGGGTTGTCCGGCATGGATCGCCGCCCGCCTGCCGCACCGGCTCGGCGGGCGAGTCTGGCGGAACGCGGGGCGAAGCGGACTCTGTGCACAACGTTGCTTGATCATGGTCCTCCTCTCAGGGTGCCTCTACGGTCTTTGCGAACTGCGGCGGGGACGCAGGCTGCCACCGGGATGACGAGACAGAACTTCCTCGTGGTGAGAAAATGCGGCTCGTCGAAGACGTTCGGGTCCTGCCTGTCCCCGCGCGGGGGGCGCGCTCAGGATTCGGTGCGCTGGTGCTTACGTCGACCCCGTGCGTCACGGGCAAGCTCCGGAAAAAAATAATTGAACTCTTCTCGAATACGTTCAATGACATACTTGACCTGATTACGGGTGAGACCCTGTCTTTGGGCAATCTCCTCCTCGGTTGGCTGCGGGTGTTCCCGCAGCGCCGCAAGCACCGCCATGAGCCGGTCGTACTTGGTCCGGAGCGAATCCACCCGAGCCTGCTCCGCTTCGGCTTTGCCCTTCGCAGCCGCGGCGGCCAGTGCCCCTTCCGCGCGGGTCAAAGGTGCACGCAGGAACTCGAGGAACGCCTGGTACCGGGCCTCGACTCCGGTCTCCGGCTCCTCGCTCTCGTCTCCGGCCGTATGCGCGCAAGATTCGGCTTCATGCGTGGCCTCCTCGCGGTTGTTAGCCTCCTCCGGGTCCAGCGTCTCGAGCATGCCCTCACGTCCGCCTTCCGCAAGGTGCTGTACCGCCTGCGCCGTCTCAAGTTTCCGGGCTCGTAAGCGGTCCAGGAGTTGCCGTTTGGCGATGGTGTAAAGGAGTCCGTTGGAGGGGATCGCCAGTGCTGGAAGGCAAGCGCGCACGGTGCTGGTGTGCGTGAGGAAGCCGACAGCCCCTGCGCAGCCGAGCGCGGTGTCGATGTCCACCGAGTCCCGACCGTGCGCATATTTGAGAAGCCGCACGAGAAATCGTTCGGCGCCGCGATCAATCGCGTCCTCGTGAACGCTTTCGAATGCGTCCTCCTCGCTGGATTGCGGCTCGGCGATGCTTGATGGCGAACTGCCAATGAGTGATTCGGGTGACACGAGATTTGCAAGCTGCGGCTCGACTCGAGTCCGTACGTCCGAGATGAAATGCGTACCCTGGCGAACCAGCGGCGGGATGCGGCCGTTGATCTCATCGCGCGACTCTTTCCACGCCACCCGCGTGTCTGGCGCCTCACGTGGAATGCGAAAGCCGATGGCGGCATCCCGAAAGCTCCATACTTGCCGCCGCCAGGAGTCAACGCCTCGGACGTGCACACGCCGAAATCGAGCGGCCGCAACGCCGAAATTGCCTCGCGCATCCGCTCATCCGCTGCACGGCGTCCTGTTCCCAGGTGGTTGAAAAGTTTGATTATCGCATGCTGGGCGATGTCCTGCGCGGTAGCCGGATCGGTGCGCAGCGAGCGTATATATCGACAGATCGCGGGAAACGCCGCCTGAAAATAACTGTTAAAACAGAACTCGGCTCCGCGCGCCTCGGGCTCTGAGAGCCAGGCATAGAGCAGCACGTCCAGTTCGTCCGTAGTGCTCATTGCACTCCACGTTCTTTCTTTAGGTCACGACCCTGGGCAGTCCCTTGCCCTTGAGATTACGCCACTTTGAGCTGCTGCGAAGCAGCAGCCGACCCCGGCTTCGCGCCTGCCGCGCTTTGCGCGCGAGCAATGCATCTGTCCGCTCCTGGTGCAGTGGGTTTTCACCAAAGCATCGACCGCTACGTCTCATCGAATAGCGGCGCTTGCCTTCGATTGAACACCGAGCATTCGCCACCAACGCGGCGAAGCTTCTAAACACCTTAACCGAGGAGATCGTCATGAAGTCGAATATCAAGACTGATAGGTGGGCTCCCCTTGCTTTCTCGACCGCAATGGTGCTTGCGTGCGTGTTGGTCGTCTCCAGCGCGTTTGCTGACGATCAGGTCCGCACCGAAGCCGTGAATTTTCAGGATCTGAATGTGAACACGCCTGCTGGCGTCACGGCGCTATATAGCCGCATTCACGGAGCTGCGACGCGCGTCTGCTCAGTGCTGCCATCCACCGGCCAGCAGATTCGTGAATGGCGTTGCGTCAAGAGCGCGGTGGCTCAGACAATCGAAAAGGCGAATCTGCCAGCGCTTACCGCGCACTACCAGATGAAGAGCGGCAGCCACCCGGAGTCGCTTACGGCGACTCGATGAGAAGCGTGGGGGTCCGGGCAAAAGGACACGTTCGAACCCCCCTTATTCTTCGGCCGCAGTGTCGATTCTCCAGATGGCAAGGATGGCTGCGTTTCGTCTGGCGCGAGCGGCACCTTCGCTCGCTTAGGCGTGAGCTCTCTAGTGAATGGCGGCTCTCGGCAGCGCATGGCAAGAGCGCAAATGTCCGCAGCTGGCCGACTGTTGCCCGATGATTCAGCAGGTTTCAATTGACTCATGGGTCTTCTAGGACGAGCAGCAGATGCATGTTATCGTGGCCCTGGTGCGAGAAAACCAACGTGATATCGGATTGGTCCGCGCAGTAGGGCCTTGGGCCTTCGCAGCCAGCATTGTGAGCATGATCGTCGGCGCCGGCATCTTTGCAGTGCCCGCAGCCCTCGCAGCGTGCGTCGGCCCGTGTGCGCCTCTTACGTTTCTGGCTTGTGGGTTCGCGGTCGGAGCGGTGGCTATTTGTTTTGCCGAGGGAGGCAGCCGGGTCCCCACCAGCGGTGGAGTCTACGGTGTTATCGAAGCCGCCTTTGGGCCTCTAGCAGATTATGTCTGCGGGACTCTGCTCTGGGTCTGTTGCGTGCTCGCTTGCGGCGCCGTGGCCGCCGCTCTGGCCGACGTAGCAGCGACTTTGTTCCCGCAGTCCTTCATAGGACCAGTACGTGGTGCGGTCATCGTTGGCGTCATCGGCGGTATCGCGCTAGTCAACATCGGTGGGGTTGCACGCGGCGCGCGACTCGTCAGCGCCACCACTACGCTCAAATTGGCTCCGTTGGCAATCTTTATCCTCGCCGGCGCGAGTGCAATCCATAGCTCGAACTTCGTACCGACGGTGCAGCCGGATGCCCAGGGGTTCGGTCGCGCACTGATTCTCGCCGTGTTTGCACTTGTTGGTATGGAGACATCCCTCTGCGCAAGCGGTGAGGTGGTGCAGCCCAATCGCACCATTCCCAGCGCGCTGGCCATAGCAATGTTGTCAACGACGATTCTGTATGTGGCCATTCAGGTGATCGCACAGGGCATCCTGGCTCGTCGCTGGCGACTTCGAAGGCGCCGTTGGCCGATGCTATGGCGCACATCCATCCGGCGCTGCGCGCAGTGATGCTCGCGGGCACCGCACTATCGATGTTCGGTTGGCTGGGCAGCGACATTCTCGGCAGTCCGCGACAGCTATTTGCGTTCGCGCGGGATGGCCTGCTGCCGCGCGTCCTCGGGCAGCTCCACCCCCACACCCACGCTCCCTACGTGGCAATTCTGTGCTATTCCACAATTGCCATCGTACTGGCGCTCACGGGAACCTTCGCCGAGCTGGTTGTGCTCTCGACACTGGCCATCGCCGCACTGTACATCGCCGGTTGCGCAGCGTCGTGGGTGCTTGCTCGCCGAGGCGTAGCGCTGTCCGGCACGCCTCTGAACTTCCGCTTCCTTGGATCTGCGACCGTCATCGGCATCAGTAGCATGCTGGCCCTGATCGCTCTGGGTTCGCGTCAGGAGATCATCGGCTTGGCGACGCTCATCGGTCTGAGCATCCTCCTTTACCTGATCCAGGCCCGGATCGCTCTGGCCAAGTCGCACTAACTTCTCGGCCCTTCGCCAACGGCGGCTGGGTAGGGATGTAGCCGGGCTGTGCGCCTCGCGCAGGTCCAGTACCGGCCCGGTCACGGGTGCGCGGCAACGCCGTGCGCCGTAATGGCGTGATTGACCGGTAATTGAATGTCCGCAGACCGGAAGTCCCGCTC
>WNFC01020919.1_pt1 | contig 14669 bp, 11 predicted proteins | sample 5400541 | NCBI WGS metagenome assembly WNFC01 (sample SAMN13153342, study PRJNA577476) | soil metagenome | isolation source: 120 cm saprolite under Douglas fir tree site 2 hole 2 replicate 1 | place: USA:California | collected 2015-04-18
CAGAGGACTGTGGCCATGCCTAGTTCGTGGGCCTTCGCGAAGGCCTGGCTGATCTCCACGATCTGGCGGCCGCTCTGGTCGGAGCCGAAATAGATGGTGGCGCCGACGGCTGACGCGCCCATGTCGTAGGCCTGCTGCACGGTGCCGAAGAGAATTTGATCGGCCTTGTTCGGGAACGTCAGCAGCTCATTGTGATTGATCTTTACGATGAAAGGGATCTTGTGGGCGTACTTGCGCGCGACGGAGCCGAGCACACCGAAGGTGGAAGCCACGGCGTTGCAGCCGCCGTCGATGGCCAGCTTGACGATGTTCCCGCCATCAAAGTAATCGGGATTCTTGGCGAAGCTCGCGCCGCCGGAGTGCTCGATGCCCTGGTCGACGGGCAGGATCGAGAGATAGCCCGTGCCGCCAAGGCGGCCGTGGCCAAACATGCGCTGCAGATTTGCCAGCACGCGAAGATTGCGGTCCGTCGAGGCGTAGATGCGGTCGACAAAATCCGGGCCGGGAAGATGCAGGCGCTCCTTGGCGATTTTCGGCGTCTTGAATCCCAGCAGGGAATCTGCCTTTGCGCCGAGATAGGTTTCAATTTTTCCCTGGATCGTGCTGGTTGCCATTTCTTTCTCCTCATTTCAGGTGCGACCGCCAAGCGGTCGATTTAAGTGTGACTGCCGTGCAGTCAAATCAAACGTGACCGTAAACCGGTCAACTATTCTCGAATTCCTATCGAAAGCATGCTGCCGGCGGTAGTGTCCACCAGCCAGAGTAGTTTTCCGTTTTTCGGCTGGAGCAGTTGCGCGGGCAATTGTTCCGGCTCAAACGGCCCTTCCAGCACGGCCTTCAGTGCGGGGGCTTTGTCCGCGCCTGTCACCATGAAGATGACTTGCGCGGCGTTGCTGGCGGCCGGCGCGGTGAGCGTGATGCGCTCCGCGTACAATTTGCCCACCCAGTTTCTCACGGCGATGCGTCCATCTGCATGCAAAGCTTTTGTTCCCGGGAAAAGCGAGAGAGTGTGACCCTCGTTGCCCATTCCCACCAGCACGAGATCAAAGCGCGGATACTCTCCATCCTTCAGCTTGAAATATTCGCGCAGAGCCTTTTCGTATTCTAGGGCGGCCTGGCCCGCATCCGGATATTCGCCTTTGATCCGCGTGACCTGTTCCGGTTTCATCGGCGACTTTGAAATCATCGCTTCCGTCGCCATGCGAAAATTGCTGTCGGGATGGTCCGGTGGGACGTGGCGCTCGTCGCCAAAGAACAGTTGTATTTTATCCCAAGGGACCTGCGAACGGAGCGCCGGATCAGTGACGAGGAGGCTATAGAGCGCTTTGGGCGTCTTGCCTCCGGCAAGGGAGACGCTGCAAGCGCCTTTCTCGCGCGCGGCGACCGTGGCGGCTTGAATGAATTCCTGCGCGGCGCGTTTTGCGATGGCCGCTCCGTCCGCCAGGATTCGAATCTCACGCTCCACACGCGCTCCTCTCAGGTGATGATTCCCGCTTTATCGGGAGCGGCGATCCGGCCGCGCTTGTCAACTTCTTCTTCCCCGATGCGCCGCCACGACCGGCCGTCGCGTTCCAGCAATTCGTCTGCCTCGATAGGACCCCACGAACCTGCCGCATAGTTCGGGAAACCACGGGCGGGCAAAGCGTGCCAGACGTCCAGGATGGGCTGAATCACATTCCATCCGGCTTCGACCATATCCGAGCGCTGGAAGAGCGTGGCATCGCCCGCCATGCAATCACGCAGCAGCCGCTCGTAGCCGGTGCTGTGCTCCAATCCGAAATAGGTGCAGTAATCGAAATCCATATTCACGAGGCCGAGCTTCATGACCGATCCGGGAACCTTTGCGCCGAAGCTCAACGAAATGCCTTCCTCGGGTTGAATATGGATGACGAGGCGGTTGGTTTCCAGATTTCTTACCGTGGTGTTGCGGAACAGGACGAAGGGTGTCCTGCGGAACTGGATCACGATCTCCGTCGTGCGTTGCGCGAGCCGCTTTCCCGTGCGCAGGTAGAACGGCACGCCCGCCCAGCGCCAGTTGTCGATCTGCAATTTCAGCGCGACAAACGTTTCCGTATTCGAATCCGGCGCCACCTCCGGTTCGCTGCGGTAGCCAACGATGCGCTGGCCGTCCACCGTGCCGGGGCCGTACTGGCCGCGGACCATGTTTTTCAAGACATCTTCGGGGCTGAGCGGCTGGATGGCGTGCAGGACTTCGGCTTGTTTATTGCGGACTTGATCGGCGTCGAAGGAAATCGGCGGCTCCATTGCCGTCATGGTCAAAAGTTGGAACAGGTGGTTCGGCACCATGTCGCGCAACGCTCCTGCGGTTTCATAGAAACCGCCGCGATGCTCCACGCCGACGGTTTCCGCCGCGGTAATCTGCACGTGGTCGACGTAATTGCGGTTCCACAACGGCTCGATGATGTTGTTCGAAAAGCGAAAGACCATCACGTTTTGGACGGTCTCTTTGCCGAGATAGTGGTCGATGCGGTAGATCTGGTTCTCCGTCAAAACCTGCTTCAATTCCTGGTTGAGCTGTTTGGCGGATTCCAGGTCATGGCCGAAGGGCTTTTCGACGATCACGCGCGCCCAGCGGCCGTTTTCTTCCTTCGTGAGGCCGCATTCGCCCAGCTTCTTGGCGATCGGAGAGAAGAATCTCGGCGCGACCGCCAAATAGAAGAATCTGTTGCCGAGCGTGTTATGCAGCTTGTCGGCCTGTTCAATTTGCTCTTTCAGCCGCTGGTAGGCCTGGGTGTCCTGAAAATCGCCACGAACGTAATAGATGCGCTCGGCGATCCCTTTCCAGAACTTCAGGTCGACCGGGGCAGGGGCGTACTTGGGAATCTCTTCGCCGAGCATCTTGCGAAAGCTCTCCGTGGTGTAGTCGTTGGTGGCGAAGCCAACAATGGCGAACTGTTCGGGAAGAAGATTGTCCTGAGCGAGATTGCAAATCGCGGGAAGCAATTTGCGTTTGGTCAGGTCGCCAGTCGCGCCGAAGATAACCATCACACACGGCGCGGCGGTGGGATTCGAATCTGGGTGGTTGGGGATCATCGCTGGAACTTCCTGTCTTTGGATCGCAAACGTCTTGCGTAATTTCTAATGGCCGGACTTCTTTTCGATATGTCCACCGAATTGGAAACGCATCGCAGACAACACTTTCGCCGCGAAGTCGTCTTCGCCGCGCGAGGTAAACCTCTGAAACAGAGAGGCGGTCAGGACAGGCGCGGGCGCTGTGGATTCGATGGCGGCGAGGATGGTCCAGCGGCCTTCGCCGGAATCGGAGACGCGGCCCGAGAAGCGTTCGAGCGTCGGCTGATCGAGCAGGGAAATGGCGGTCAGATCGAGCAGCCAGGATGCCACGACGCTGCCCCGGCGCCACACTTCCGTGACGTCCGCGAGATTGAAATCGTATTGATAATGCTCCGGGTTCCGCAATGGCGTGGTTTCCGCGTCTGCCTCACGATGGGATTTGCCCGCGTTGGCATGCTTGAGAATGTTCAAGCCCTCGGCGTAAGCCGCCATCAATCCGTACTCGATGCCGTTGTGGACCATCTTGACGAAGTGACCGGCGCCGGAAGGGCCGCAGTGAAGATAGCCTTCTTCGGCCGTGCCGCCTACCTTGTCGCGGCCGGGTGTGCGATCGATGTTGCCGCGACCGGGCGCGAGCGTTTTGAAAATCGGATCGAGGCGCTTCACGACGTCGGTTTCGCCGCCGATCATCTGACAATAGCCCCGTTCGAGGCCCCAGACGCCGCCGCTGGTGCCAACGTCACAATAATGGATTCCCTTGGCCGAAAGTTCTTTCGCGCGGCGGATATCATCGATGTAGTAGGAATTTCCACCATCGATGACAACGTCGTCCTTTTCAAGCTTGCCCACTAAATCGCGTAGCGAGGCGTCGACCACCGCGGCCGGCACCATGAGCCAGATCGCGCGGGGCTTTTGCAGTTTCTTGACGAAATCATCGAGCGACGTTGCTCCAGTTGCGCCTTCACCTTCCAGTTGTTTGACGGAATCCGCGCTGCGGTCATACACGACGCACTTGTGACCGTTCTTTTGCAGGCGCCGAACCATGTTGGCGCCCATTCTTCCCAGTCCGATCATGCCAAGTTGCATCGTGTCCGCTCCTCTTTGTTCCCATGTAGTAGATAGTTTGCTTTGTGCTTTACGCGATTGCCTTTTGCACAGCCTTCGCCAGCGTCGCGAGCCCAGACTTTAGATTCTTCCCCAAGTGGACGCGTAAGGCGCGGCGGCCTCGTTCGGCAAGAACCGCGAAGTCGCCGCGAGCTTGCGCGGCTTTCACGATCCCGAAGGTGTATTTCTGCCCGGGCACCGGAAGATCCTTGGCATCGTCGCAGGTGATCTGAAGGAAAACGCCGCTGTTAGGACCGCCTTTGTAGGCTTGCCCGGTGGAGTGTAGGAAGCGCGGCCCAAAACCGAGAACTGTGGCCACCTTTTTCTTGTCGCGCACCGCGTGCCGAATCGTTTGCAACGTCTTTTCATTCGCGGGATTCATCGTTATGTAGCCGAGGACTGCAAAATAGTCATCCGCGCCAAGGCGTGAGAGATGCGTTTTCAAAACGTCGGCAAGTTTCGCGCCGCCTTTCAACGCGGCGGCATTCTTCTCATCCGCGAAAAGCTTGATGCCCTTGTCCTCGAAGAAAGACGATTCCGGTGGAAGACTCCCTGTCGTTTCGTACTGGCTCGTCAATTTTTTGGTTTCGATCTTGCTGGCTTCGACGTCCGGCTGATTGAAGGCGTTGATCCCGATGATAGAACCAGCGACGGCCGTGGCGATTTCCCACCGGAAGAATTCCTGCCCGAGATTGTAAGTATTTGGCAGCGTGATGCGCACCACCGGATGCCCGGCTTTTTCAAGCGCGGCAACCGCGGCATCTTGCGCCTTGTTTGGCTTTGACGCCAGGCGCAGATAAGCGAAGACCCGATCGTTGCCGTAGGTAGCCGGCTTGGCGAGGCGTTCGCGATCCACCGGAATGATGCCTTTGCCGATTTTTCCAGTGGATTCGGCAATCAATTGTTCGAGCCACGCGCCAAGATCGAAGATTCCCGGCGAAGTGACGATGGTGAGTTTGTCTCGGCCGTGATTCGCGGCGACGCCCAGGATCGTTCCCAGGATGACGCCTGGATTCGAATCTGCGGCAGAGGATGTGCCACACGCCTTGACCATCTCTTCGGTGATGTTCAGGAATTTTGCAACATCCAGGCCCATAACGGCGGCGGGAACCATGCCGAAGTTGGAGAGCGCCGAATAGCGGCCGCCAATGCTCGGCACACCCATGAAGATCTTGCGGAACCCATCCGCTTGGGCGACCTGCTGCAACTTGGATCCCGGATCGGTGATGGCGATGAAGCGATTGCCGGCTTCTTTCTCGCCCACCTTGGCTTTTACGCGCTCGAAAAAGTATTGCTTGTAAATGTTGGGCTCGAGCGTGCTTCCCGATTTACTCGAGACGATGCAAATCGTGCTCTCCAGGTCCACTTTCGCTTCGATGGCCTTGATTTGCGCGGGATCGGTCGAATCGAGAACGTGCAGTTCGGGAAAACCCTTGATCTTTCCAAAGGTCCTGCGCAGAACTTCGGGACAGAGGCTGGAGCCACCCATGCCCAGCAAGAGCGCATGCTTGAAGCGCGCTTTCTTCACGTCCTCGGCGATCTGCCTGAGAACGTCAATGTGGACGAGCTGCTCTTCGGTGATGGTGAGCCAGCCGAGCCAATTACTCTCGTCCGTGCCACTCCAGAGCGAAGCATCCTTCTGCCAGAGGCGCGCTACTTTATTATTCTTCTTCCACTCTTCGAGCGATGAAGCAACCGCCCCTGCAAGCGGACCGGGCGACTTGTAGGTCTGGCGGTTTAGGCTCACGCACGCACCCCTGCGTTTTTGCCCACGGCGTCCAGCAGGGTCTTGAAGGCGTCAGCAAATAGCTTGACGCCATCCACCAAAAGCTTGTCGGTCACTTCCTTCATCGAAATGCCTGCCTTGGCAAGGTCCGCCATCGTCTTCGCGGCTCCTTCGACATTTTCCGTAAGGCTGGGGCGCAGATTGCCGTGATCGCGGAAGGCATCAAAGGTTGCCGGAGGAATCGTGTCCACAGTGTCTGCGCCGATCAATTCTTCGACGTACATCACATCGCGATACTTTGGATTCTTGGTGCTGGTGCTGGCCCAGAGGAGGCGCTGAGTCTGCGCACCCTTGGCCGCGAGCGCTTTCCAACGCGGGCCACCGAAAAGTTCCTGATACTTCTTATAAGTGAGCCTGGCATTGGCAATCGCCACCTTGCCGCGGAGGCTTTCGAACAGAGCTTTCTGGCCGGCTTCTGTCGCAGTCTTGAGTTTCTCATCGATCTTGCTATCAATTAGGGTATCGATGCGGCTGACGAAAAAGCTGGCGACGCTGGCGATTTGGCTGATGTCTAGGCCCTTTGCAGCGCGAGCTTCGAGGGCGGATAGGAACGCTTCGGCGACTTTCTCGTAAGCGGACTGTGCGAAGAGGAGAGTGATATTGATGTTGATACCTCCTTCGAGCGCTTGGTGTATGGCGGGGAGGCCTTCGGGCGTGCCGGGAATCTTGATCATGACGTTGGGGCGATCCACGGCCTTCCACAGGCGGCGGGCTTCCGCGAGCGAGGCTTTCGTGTCGAAGCCAAGAAACGGTGAGACTTCCAGGCTCACGTAACCGTCGCGCCGCTTCGTTTCCGCATACACCGGCTTGAATATGTCGCAAGCGTCCTGCACGTCGCGAATCGCAACTTTCTCGAAGAGGCCATTGGCATCAAGCTTCTTTGCGTCGGGCGAGGTCAGGATGTCGGTATAGAGATTGCTTCCCGTGATGGCTTTTTCAAAGATCGCCGGATTCGAGGTCATGCCTCGCAGGCCGTCGTTTTCAATATACTTTTTCAACTGTCCGCTGGTGAGCAGGTCTCTGCGGATGTAATCCATCCAGGGGGATTGTCCGTAGGCGAGCAGCCCCTTCAGTGGGTTCGCTCCCTGGCCAGTGCCTATGCTTGGGATCGTCGTCGTAGTCGTCATACTCATTCTCCTTCACATCGAAAAAGCCTCGAAATCCTATTGTACGCCTCAGCGGCCTGGGCGCGCTTCTCGCTTCGAATACCACTGTTTTTCTTACTGTTTCAAGCCCGCCGCAAACTTTGCTTCCAGTGCTTTCACTTTTCCAAGCCGCCGCACGTGCCGCTCTTCGTTCGTAAATTTTGCGGCCAGGAACGCCTTCACCAAGTCCTCTGCGAGCTTCGAGCCGATGATGCGCGAACCGAGCACGAGCACGTTCATATCGTCGTGCTCCACGCCCTGATGCGCGGAATAGGAATCGTGGCGGCCCACGGCTTCGGCAAAGTCCGGATAGTCGGATGGGTTTTCATTGAACGCACCGACGTCCAGCACATCGTGTCCCAGCGAGCGCAGTAAATCGCCCATGGCCGCCTTCATTTGAAATCCAGCGTGGTCCGAGCCAATCACGATCTTCATTGCCGTTTCACTTTCCGAGGACTTCCCTCGCCGCCGCCACGACCTTGTCCGCTTCCATGCCGAATTTCTTCAACAGGTTCTTCAGCGGTGCCGATGCGCCGAAACTGCGCATCCCGATGATTTTGCCCTTGAAGCCAACGTAGCGCTCCCATCCAAACGTGGAAGCCATCTCCACGGAAACCCGCGCGCTCACACTCGCCGGGAGAACACTCTCCCTATACGCGGCCTCCTGGCGTTCGAAGAGTTCCCATGACGGCATGCTGACGACCCGCGCCTTGATGCCGGCCGCATTCAATTTTTCGCCGGCTTCCACGCAAAGAGAAACTTCGCTTCCGCTGCCCATAAGGATCACATCGGGTTTCCCGCCCGGAGCATCTGAGAGAATGTAACCGCCCTTCGCGACGCCTGCGGCGGGCGCATATTTCGTGCGATCGAACGTGGGCATGGCCTGGCGCGTCAGCACGAGGGTCGCGGGCCCATGGGTGTGTTGCAGGATGATTTTGTAGGCTTCCACCACTTCATTGGCATCGCCCGGCCGCAGAACCAGCATGTTTGGCATCGCGCGCAAGGACGCCAGTTGCTCGATGGGCTGATGCGTCGGCCCGTCTTCTCCCACGCCGATCGAGTCGTGCGTGAAAATGTAAATCGCGGGGATTTCCATCAGTGCGCCGAGGCGCATACTCGGCCGCATGTAGTCGCTGAAATTAAAGAACGTTGCGCTGAACGCGCGGAGTTTCGTCAAAGTCATGCCATTCACGATCGCGCCCATGGCATGTTCCCGCACACCGAAGTGGATGTTGCGCCCGCGATACTGATCCGGATAGAAGTCTCCCGCTCCGTCAAACGTCAGGTTCGTCTTGTTGGATTTGGCCAGGTCCGCCGATCCGCCAATCAGCCACGGGATATTCTTCGCCAGCGCGTTCAGCGTTTTTCCTGAGGACTCGCGCGTCGCCATGCCCTTTGGATCGGCGGGAAAGTTCGGCAAGTCTTTGTCCCAGCCGTCCGGCAATTGGCCGCTCTGCATCCTGTTCAGTTGTTCGGCCTGCTGCGGAAACTGTTTCTTGTAATCCTCGAATTTCGCCTTCCACGCCGCGCGGGCCTCGGCCCCACGCTTCCCCACGCCATTCTTGAACCGGTCGTAGACTCCGTCGGGAACCAGAAACTTTGCATCTTCTGGCCACCCGTAGTTTTTCTTCACGAGTTTGACTTCCGCCTCGCCCAGCGGCTCGCCATGTGCTTCGTAGGAATCCTGCTTGTGCGGCGATCCATACCCGATGTGGCTATCCACCACGATGAGCGTCGGCCGGTCTTTCGATTTGAGAAAATTTTCGTAGCCGCGGCCCAGCATGTCCAAATCGTTTGCGTCCGTGACGTGTGTGACGTTCCAATCATAGCCCGCAAAACGCGCCATCACGTCCTCGCTAAAGGACCATTCGGCGGGACCGTCCAGCGTTACGTGGTTGTTGTCGTAGATCCAGCACAGATTTGACAGCTTCAGATGGCCAGCGAGGGAGGCGGCTTCCGACGCTACTCCTTCCATGAGGTCGCCATCTCCGCAGATCGCGTAGGTGTTGAAGTTGAAAATTTCAAAACTGGGGCGATTGAAATTTTCCGCCAGCCACTTGCCGGCAATGGCCATCCCCACGCTATTTCCCGCCCCCTGCCCCAGCGGCCCGGTTGTCGTTTCCACTCCAGAAGTTATGTGCGACTCAGGATGTCCGGGGGTCTTGCTGTCGATTTGGCGGAAGCGTTTGATCTCCTCCATACACACAGCAGGATCGTTTGTAACTTTTCCTTGCGTATTGACCGCGCGCACCCCGGTCAAGTGGAGCGTGGCGTAAAGAAGCATCGAGGCGTGGCCGGCGGACAGAACAAAACGGTCACGATTTGGCCATGTGGGATCCATAGGGTCGTAGCGGAGGAACCCTTGCCACAGAGCGTAGACCACTGGAGCAAGACCCATCGGGGCGCCGGGATGGCCTGAATTTGCCTCTTGGACCGCGTCAATCGCCAGAGTTCGGATGGTATTGATGCTTAGCAGGTCAAGGTCCAGCTGGCTCTTCGGGTGACTCACATTAGCTCCTGTCGCGGGCAGGAGGACACCCGCAGCTCAACGTCAGATTTTAGATGCACCTCGTTACGGATCGGGTCAAGAGATTTTACGCCAAAACGAAAAAACTCGCTCGCCTGAACATGTCCCTGGAAACTGTTTCGGAGCTACGCACCGTCCGTCTAGTGTCCCGTCCCGTAAATACCCTGAAATGGTTTCCGCCGTTTCTTTACGCTCCGTGTCCTCTGTGCTCTCTGTGAACTCTGTGTTCAGCATTTCTCCGCCGGCCCAAAGAACACTCCAACTATTTGCGGTTATTTCCGGGACACCACGCTGGCAACCGTAAACAGTAAGTCTGAAATACAATGGGGGAAATAACAGAACAGGCAAGAGCTTCTGTCTCTTACGGAAAACTCAAAACTAACAACCAGCTCCAGACGCCGATCTGCGATTTGAATTGAGCGCAGTCCCCGCGCATGTTACTTTTTCTTATCTGCCCTGCCCGGGTGGCGGAATGGCAGACGCTGAGGACTTAAAATCCTCCGGGGATTTTTCCTCATGTGGGTTCGACTCCCACCCCGGGCACCAGTCTTTCTTATTGAAGATGAATGAGTTGTTGGGCCGCTCCTTTCCGTGTACCTCTGGTGTACACACATTTCCCGTTGCCGCAGTAACCGTTTTGACGAACACCGGAGGACCGGCAAGATGATCGGAGCAATCCAAATCCTCGGCTTTCTGCTTCTGGGGCCCTTACTGGCTCCCGCCCAGATGTCCTTTCCTGGCGACAAAGAACGTGAAAGAATCTGCAAAGAATTAGTTCGACGCAGTTCTCTTGTCGTTGTGGCAATCCCTGCGTCACAGCCAGACGAGATCGTGGACCGTGCCAAATTGAAGGCTGCGCTTGCGCCGGGCCGCGTGCCTGATGTCGCTCAACTTAACGACCAGGTTGTCGGCCGACGTTTTTACGCAAAGGTGGTCGACGTGCTTAAAGGAGAAGGGGCAGTCAAAAATGGCGAGATTGTGAAACTATTTCGTCAGCGGCGGAGACATGGTTTCCTTTGATGCCCTAAATGTCGTTGAGCCGGGAAAGGAGGCTATCTTCTTTTTGTCAAGGATGAGCGAATCTGATCCCAGACTCAAAGACGTCGGCGTTCTCCCCCCGCAGGCAAAAACAATGGCATTGTTGCCTTTCGATGTTTTCGGACTATATAAATTCACAGATGAAAACTCCTGGAGCATGATGTCGTCGAGCGCGAAGACCCTCAAAATAGTCAAACGGGCCGTTCACGCTCACTCAAATCCACAACCTTAACCTTGTGAATCCGGCTCAGGGGGAGCAGGTGTGTTCCGGGAAGAAGAGGAAAAGTGTGGTTATTCGTAGCGGAGGGCCCCAAGCCCAGCTCTTTTACTTGACAACAAGTGTCAATCCGAGTAACATCCCCCTCAGATATTCATCCGTTTTGGAGTGCGGGAGCGCTGCTCCCGCTTTTTAATTTGTAGCCGATCCCCTCGCCGCCGGTATTCCCGGGCCTCCTTTAGAAGCAACACTTACAAGAACATGGGGGGCGGGCGTATTAAGGTTAACCAACTGCCCCAGAGAGGCGGTCTCGCCGGACGCCGACCTATTGGCGGACGATCATTCGGCCTACGGCAGACTTTGCCCACCATTTCCGTTGTCGCCGCATGATTCGTTACGTTCGGAATATCTGAACCGAAACTTCTCCAATACCCACGGACAAGAAACTTCCGCGTCTGGCCCTCACTTCTCCTACAATCCTCCGGGAAGCGGATAGCTGGTCCATACGTGAGAACTCTGCGGAGGGATTCGTGACTTCGAGTGACACGTTCGATCTCATCGTAGTCGGCTGCGGCCCTGCTGGTGAAAAGGGCGCCGCCCAAGCCGCCTATTTCGGCAAACGCGTTGCCATCATCGAGCGCGCCGAGCATATGGGCGGCAGTTGCATCAATACCGGCACCGTTCCCAGCAAGACCCTGCGCGAATCCGCTCTCTACTTTTCCGGCCTCAAGCAGCGCGGCCTCTACGGAATCGACTACTCCCTCAAGGAGAATCTTACTGTCCACGACTTCATGCACCACGAGCGTGAAGTCGTCGACATGGAGCGCCGGCGCATTCTGAAGAACCTCGCACTCCATAAGATCGAACGCATCCGCGGCCAGGCATCCTTTGAGGACCCTTATACCGTTACCGTCGCAAGCTCCAACGCCACACGCCATCTAAATGGTGATGTCATCCTCATTTCCACGGGGTCCAAGCCCCATCGTCCCTCGGAAATTGCCTTCGACGACATTCACACTTTTGACTCCGACACCTTTCTTCAGATGGACCGCATCCCAAAAAGCCTCGCCGTCATCGGCGGCGGCGTCATCGGCTGCGAATACGCTTCCATCTTCAAAGCCCTCAGCGTTGATGTCACTCTCGTGGACGGGCGCGATCGTCTTCTCCCCTTTCTCGACAATGAGATTTCCGATCGTCTCCGCGACCGCCTCGCCGCTCTTGGCATGCATTTCTTGTTTAACGAACGCCCGGTCAAAACCGAAAACTCCGCCGGTGGTGTGCGCCTGACCATGAAGAGCGGCAAAATCCTCGAAACCGATGCCGCCCTATTCGCCGCGGGCCGCCGCGCTGCTGTCGATGGCCTCGCCCTCGAAAAAGCCGGCCTTGCCATCAATGATCGCGGTTATATTCCCGTCGACGAGCACTACCGCACGTCTGTCCCGCATATTTATGCCGCCGGCGACGTCATCGGTTTCCCCGCGCTCGCTTCTACTTCGATGGAGCAAGGCCGCGTGGCCGTCTGTCACGCTTTCGGTTTGAAGTACAAAGAGCGAGTTGCCTCTTTGCTCCCGATGGGCATTTACACGATTCCGGAAATTTCCGCCGCTGGTGAGACCGAAGAATCCTGCAAGGAAAAGAAAATCGACTACGTCGTCGGCCGCGCGCTTTACGAAAACAACGCGCGAGGTCACATCACCGGCTACGACGGCCTCGGCAACCTCGCCGGCCACAAACTCCGCGAAGGATAATTCCATGCGCACAACGGCTCTCTTATTCTTCAGCCTTTTGTTTGCGGCGCCCGCTCCTTCGCCGCAAACTTCCGCCCCGCGGGCGTACCTCGGCTTCGATCGGAACGACTACCCAGGCGACGCCGCGATGCCTATTCTGCGCAAATCCTTTTCCTTTACAGGCTACTGGCTCGGCCCTCCTCCCGGTGAAAATTCCAATTCCTGGTCCGGCAAACGCGACCTTCTTCGTTCGCAAGGATTTGGTTTTGCATTGCTGTTCGCGGGGCCAACTTCAGGTCAATTGCGTGATGATCCTTACACTCTCAAGCGCGTCGCTGAAGATACGCAGACCGCGTCTGCTGCCGCACGCCGCGAAGGTTTCCCTCCAGGCTCCATCATTTTTCTGGACGTAGAGGAGGGTGGCCGTTTGCCCAGCACCTACTTCACCTACTTAAAACTCTGGGCCTCCGGACTCTCTCGCCTCGGCTTCCGCGCGGGCATCTATTGTTCCTCCATCCCGATTGATGAAGGCGAGGGACTCACGCTCATTACCTCCGACTTCATCCGTAAGGAGCTCGGTCCCACGGTGCTCGTCTACTGGGTTTACAACGACGCCTGCGCTCCTTCGCCCGGATGCGTTGTCCCGCAAAATCCTCCGCCCCCTTCGAAGAGCGGCATTGTCTACGCGCGGATTTGGCAGTTTGTCCGTTCTCCCCGCGATAGGGAAACTGCAATTCGCTGTTCGGGCTACGCAAAAAACGGCAACTGCTACGCTCCTGGCGATACATCCCATTCATGGTTTCTGGACATCAACACTTCCTCTTCATCCGATCCGTCAGACGGGAACAAATGAGCTGACCATAAAAAAGGGCGGCCACTGGCCGCCCTTGCGTATCCTGTCAACCGCTCGAGCGATTCAGATTTGTCCCATTCCGCCATCGACTTTGATCTCCACACCGGTGATGTACGACGCGTCTTGCGAAGCCAAGAACGCAACGACACCTGCCACTTCCTCGGGCTGCCCAAACCGCTTCATCGGAACTCTTGCAACTACTTCCTTCGCGAATTCATCGATGGCTTCTTTCGATAGCCCGGTTCTCCCAAAGATGGGCGTGATAATTGGTCCAGGCGCGACAGTGTTCACACGGATCCCGCGCCCTACCAATTCCGCCGCCGCAGTTCTGGCCAAAGAGCGCAACGCCGCTTTCGTCGCCGAATATGCACTCGCGCCCGCCATCCCTTTGCTGCCCGCCACGCTGCTATTCAATATGATTGACGCGCCGTCATTCAGCAGCGGCAGCGCTTTCTGGATCGTGAAGTACGCCCCCTTGATGTTGATGTCAAACTGCTCGTCGTACAAGCTCTCGGATGTCTCTGCAAACGGGGCGAACTTCGCGACTCCCGCGTTCACGAACAATATATCGATTTTCCCCAGCTTCTTCGTAACCTCGGCGAACAGCTTATCGATGTCCGCCAATTTCGAGACATCTGCCTGCACCGCCAGCACGCCATTGCCGATCGTCTTCACCGTCTCGTCCAGCGTTTTCTTACTGCGGCCCGCAACGGCGACGCGCGCCCCTTCCTCCTGCAAGCGCTTCGCCGCAGCCAGCCCGATGCCGCTGTTGCCCCCGGTTACAACCGCTACTTTTCCTTCGAGTCTCTTCATGTTGATCTCCCTTCTCTAACAGAATTTGACGGAAAGCTACTCGACGGTGGGGGCCTGCCCCCGCCGCTCCTGGCGCTTTCCAGATTTCGAAATTTAGATGACTATCGAAGTATTTGGTTGCATCGTTCTTAGCTTTCTTTTCCGGAGGGTGGATCTTTGTGGCGGGAAGGACGCCAGGTCCGCTACACTTCGGGCAGACCCATGGACCGCGCTCACGTTGAAAAAATATCGAAAGCCCTCGCCGACAAGACGCGTCTCCGGATTTTTGAAGCCATCTCCGCCAGCAGGCACATGAACTGCGGCGAAATCGTTTCGATGCGCGGCGTAACCCCTGCAACCGTTTCACACCATCTCAAGATATTGAGCGAAGCGACCCTCATCGAATGCCGCCGCGAAGGACAGTTTGTTTACAGCCAGGCCGTTCCT
>WNFC01004866.1_pt1 | contig 14668 bp, 15 predicted proteins | sample 5400541 | NCBI WGS metagenome assembly WNFC01 (sample SAMN13153342, study PRJNA577476) | soil metagenome | isolation source: 120 cm saprolite under Douglas fir tree site 2 hole 2 replicate 1 | place: USA:California | collected 2015-04-18
GCACAGCTGCCGATTCTGTTGGTTGCGCACCATTTTTGAGCCAGGCGAGGGCTTTCTCTTCATCAATTTTGACGATGGATGGATCTACCAGAGGGTTGTACCAGCCGAGATTCTCAATGATGCGCCCATCGCGGGGCGCACGTGAGTCGGCAACCACCACACGATAGCTAGGGGCCTTCTTCATCCCCGTACGTTTCAAGCGAATTTTGACAGTCATGCGTCTTCTTTCTCACCTCTTCCCCACTTATCGGGGGCATGGGTATTTTGAGCAGTGCCGCATGTGAACGCGGCCTATGCAGCTTTCCTGGATAGTGAGGCTAGGATAGCATGGAGAGGTTTTTTTGTCAACGAGCATTTTCACTGGACGTTGACACGAGCATTTTCACTGAGCACTTACCCTATGACAATATCACAGAACGGTGACAGGCGTTCCTTTTCACTTGACTTTTACCAGTGTTTCATGTACCCTACAATCAAATAAATCCACCAGGAGATAGCAGTGATAGTAATAGTCTTCAATTAACCTATGTCTACTTTGCGGAAACACATCTGATTGTGCCGCGACGCCTATGACGTGTTGCGGGTGGTTTACGCTATGGTAGAGGGGTGAAGGCTTTTGCACTGTTGTTGACTGATACACCACAGGAACTATACCTTCAACGTTCTCGTGCAACACTTCAACACAGAAGTAGCTTGCCATTCACCAAGAGATAACTTGCTTGCCTGCACTATAGCAGAGGCTACTATGGCAATACCCACTCCAGGTGTTTTCCTGATTACAACAATATGCTTGAGTTTTTTCGCATCATTTATGAACAACAAAGGTAGCGCCCGCGCTGTAGCCCCTTAACGGCGCACCGAGGAGTTGAATATGGCAGAACGAAATATTCCCAGTAGCGGCGAAGACAAACCATTGACTGGCCTTCTTTCCCAGGCACCCGAACGCGCCATTCTGGTCGGCGTAGACATGCCTGGTAATGGTTGGCCGGTGGAGGAATCGCTTGATGAACTGGCCCAACTTGCTACGACGGCCGGTGTCACCTGTGCTGATCGCGTTATCCAGCGCCTGGCGCGTCCACATCCCGGAACACTGCTCGGCTCAGGCAAAATTCAGGAGATCGCGGACCTGGTACGCTATCACAACTGCGATGCCGTCATTTTCGATCTCGAGTTGTCCCCCGGGCAACATCGCACCCTAGAGAGCGCACTAGAGACGCAGGTGCTTGACCGCACTGCGCTGATCCTGATCATCTTCGCCCAGCGGGCGCGCACGCACGAGGGGCACCTGCAGGTCGAACTGGCCCAGATCGAGTACGACCTGCCGCGCCTGGCCCGCCAGTGGTCACATCTCTCCCGTCAGAAGGGCAGCGTGCAGCAGCGCGGCGAGGGCGAAAAGCAGATCGAAGTCGACCGGCGCCTGCTGCGCCGCCAGAAGGATGCACTCGAAGAAGAGCTGGAAAAGGTGAGGACGCACCGCCAGCTCCACCGCGAGCGGCGCAAGAGCGCGGGTGCACCGGTCGTGGCCCTGGTCGGGTATACCAACGCCGGGAAGTCAACGCTCTTGAACGCGCTCGCGGGCGCGGGGGTGCTGGCGGAAGACAAGCTCTTTGCTACGCTCGACCCGACCACGCGGCGCATCCGGCTTGCAGGAGGGCAGGAGTTCTTGCTGAGCGACACCGTCGGCTTTGTGCAGCGATTGCCTACTACGCTGGTCGCCGCCTTCCGTGCCACGCTCGAAGAAGTGGCCGAGGCCGACCTGCTCGTTCACGTGGTGGACGCCTCCAGCCCGACGATGCAGCGCCAAGTCGAGGCGGTCGAGCAGGTATTGGGGGAGATCGGCGCGGCGGGACGCGCGGTGATTATCGCTCTGAACAAAGTGGACCTGCTGCACGGAGTTGGGCTGCCGTGCTTGACAGGTGCTGCGGCAACACTGCCATCAGTGCAAGTGTCAGCGTTGAAGGGGAGTGGTATCGATGCCCTGCTACGCTGTATCAGCGAGAATCTCGTCCAGCAGTTCATTGCGCTCGATGTGTATATTCCCTACGACCAGGTCGATCGTGTGGCCTTATTCCATAAGTACGGGGTCATCGAACACGAGAGTTATGAGGAAAGCTATGTGCATCTATGCGGCTCTCTGCCGCAGAATCAGAGTGGGCCATTTCTAGCGTTCCAGAAGAAGAAACTTGCAAAACGCCAACGCTGATGGTGGGCAGGGGAATCTAGCAAGGGCAATACATATTGCAGTCCAACACGGTTTTAGGTGGGTAGAAGTGGGTGATTCCCCCTCGTATTTGCGCCTGGATTTTACCCACAATCGTAAAAACTAACGCGGTTCGAGCAGCAATCTTACGCGGTTGAGGTGTGTGCTACCACATCCCCCTCTCTTTCAAGTAGGGGTAAGGCGGCCCGAACGTGGCCTTCCACAAAGACCGAAAGGGAAAATGGAGGATAGGTGTACTAGTCAATTTGCCCTGTACGATATTTGTCGAGGAATTTTTCATAATCCGCACGCCTGATGCGATATTGTCCTAACCCAAAGGCGGGCAATTTCCTACTCCTAATCCAACGCCTGACAGTCCCCTCACTGACTCGTAAATCTTGTGCGATTTCTTCAACAGTGAGTACGTCTTTATCCTTGTCTGATGGGCGTTCCTGCATGACTGTAGCTCCAAAACGTGTATTTTAACCAGTATACCAATCTCGTACATTCTGGTCAAGAGACGGGATGAATGTACAAACTAGACAAAAACGCACGTCATATGTTAAAATGTTTCTAAGTGTTCTAGATGTAACATTTCGTCCATTACGAACGGCTAAGAGAGGAGATACGCCATGCAACGTCAGGGGATTGTCACAACAGGGGCTATCGTGATGCAAACGGTCGAGTTTCAACAAGGCTTCGCGAAAGGCCTGAACGGGGGCTTATGTGGCGGCGGCTATCGCTTCAAGTTAGAGCTTCCTGTCAGTGAGGAAAGCATCGTAGCAATCATCCGTAACCTGTGTGAAATCGCGCAAGAGTGATGGTTAAGCGAGGAATTGCTGCGACGCGACGCTGGACAGATAGCCGGATGGATTGTTTTGGGGGGTGAGCGTATGAGCCGCAGGATCAGACCTTTCAGTCGAGACGCGGCCAACGCTGGAGACTGTGTAGAGGCCCCCGTTTAGAAAACGGGGGGACGTTCACTGTAATAATATTTGCGTGGTTTTGTCGAGTAAGGAGTTCAATGATGGACATGCGTCGAAAAGGTATAGTTAGCCAAACTGCTGTTCTCAATCAGCTGGTTGAATTGGGCTTAGAGGTTCTACTACCCTGGGAGCCTTATTTGAGATATGATCTGGCCTATTATGTAACAGAAGAACAACGTCACTTCGGTTTTTTTGTTCACAGAGAAAACCGACTTGTTCGTATCCAGGTTAAGACTGGGCGGTTAAAGCCTGATGGCGATTCTTTTATATTCGCCACACAATCTCTTCACCATAAGAGCAAGACAGAGCATGTTCGCAGGGGATATATCGGAGAAGCGGAGTACTTCGCGGTTTACCTGCCGGATAACGATAAGGTCTATATGATAGCAATAGATCAAACACCAAAAAATGATATGGAACTTCATTTCAAATCGGCGGGTGTTAATTTTGGCGGTCGTCATGGGCGCATAAGCCACTATACCTATGAGGAGGCCCTTTCTAAGAATTTTACTGTATATTGGGCAGAGGATTACGAAATATAAGTCCGTCTTTTGTAGTTGACTAGTTCCCTCTTTCCTAGAGAACCAGGCCAGAAAGGCAGTGTCCAGCAGCGCGGCGAGGGTGAGAAACAGATTGAACTGGACCGTCGCTTGCTGCGGAGGCAAAAAGACCAGCTCCTAGAAGAACTGGAGCACGTGCGCACGCATCGCCAGCTTCAACGGGAGCGACGGAAAGATACGGGCGCTCCAGTGGTGGCGCTAGTCGGCTATACGAATGCCGGTAAGTCAACCCTACTGAACCGCCTGGCCAGCGCAAACAGTCTTGCCGAGGACAAGCTGTTTGCTACGCTCGACCCGATGATACGGAGAGTGCGCCTGGCCGGTGGTCAAGAGTTCCTCCTGACTGATACTGTAGGGTTTGTCCAGCGCCTGCCTACTTCGCTTGTGGCAGCTTTCCGGGCAACATTGGAGGAGGTTGCTGAAGCTGACCTGCTGGTACACGTGGTCGATGCATCGTATCCTGTACGGGACCGCCAGATAGAGGCGGTCGAACAGGTGTTGGAAGAGATTGGCGCTGCTGGATGCCCGATGATCATCGCACTGAACAAGGTGGATCTCCTGCCTGCTGAAGCCGCGGCAGACCTGAACGGTTTGGCGGCAACGCTCCCTTCAGCACGGGTATCGGCATTAACGGGGACCGGCATCGATGACCTGCTGCGCTGTATCAGTGCGGCACTGCAAGCGCAGTTTGTCGCGCTTGATGTCCTTATTCCTTATGATCGGGGCGACCTGGTGGCCCTGCTCCACCAATATGGGACCATCGAGTACGAAAGCTACGAGGAGGATGGTACCCACCTGCGCGGGCACATCCCGGCCAACCACAGCGGGCGGTTCGCCGCCTTCGTATTCCAACGAGAGACCTCAAAACGGCTCCGCGTGTGAAGTTGTGAGGCAAGATCACTCTTTCGGGCGCGGGATGCGGGCCCGCCCAGGCGGGCGGCTCGTACTCCCGCCTTCACGGAGATGTCTCATCGCCTCAAGCTGAGACGAGCACGTCGCGGATAATGCGGCTTCCACATCTGCGCCGCCACGCGCCGCTCCAGTTCCTCCGGCGATGTTTGCTCCGCCACCCCTGCACTTTGTGCCGCCAGGCCTACGGCCACCGCTACCCGGCGCGATACCTCGCGCACATCTTCTACCCGGGGGTAGAGCGAGGCGGAAGCAAACTGTCTAGCCGGCGAGCATGCGCTGAGCGCGCGTGCGGCGGCAATGAACATCTCGTTCGTCACCCGTCGCGCCCGCGAGGCAAGCACACCAAGGCCGATGCTGGGGAAGATAAACATGTTATTACATTGCCCGATGGCGAAGGTCTGCCCGTTGTGCGCTACATCAGCAACCTGTCCGGGAAGACCTCGGCTCTATCGCAGTGCGCAAGCCGATACGATAGCGGGGCCTCGCTTTACATTCGGTTTGGAGGTGGTTCTGTATTGGCAGTCGTCTCATCATCTCAGCTACAATATATAAGGGGAGCTGATGGGGAGCATGTGTGACAAGAAGACAATCAGAGCATAGTCATCATCAATGCTTGAGTATGATGCGCTGATTCATGCCCGACTATATAATCGCTTCACCCAGCACACAGGGCAATAATTGCTGTGCAGTCACTCCCCCCGTTTGACAGTACAGAGCTGGCTTTGGGCCAAAGATCTTTTCAGCACACTCACCTTTTTTGAGGTAGATAAAAGTATGAAAGTAGTCATCTCCAATCGGATTGGAGCACATAAAACGACAGGAACCGAGAAATGGCCTATTACTGATGACCACGAACCGTTGCTTAGCACTTTACGTGAGGCGGCCAGGCGTGCTGGCCAGCAACAACGATCTGTACTTGCCAGTTTCACACGGCCAATTGACCAGTACGACACAATTCACGTCTTTACCGCTGCCAGGCTGGCAGGGCTGGGAGAGTGCTTTTTCTGGGAGCGACCAGTAGAGCAAAAAGCGCTGGTTGGTGTCGGCGCCGCTACAACCATCGAAACACACGGGATCATGCGCTTTACCGATGCGGCTTCTGCCTGGCGTGCCTTACTGAATGACGCGGTTGTCACATCTACTCATCCAACAGCAGCCTCTGCTAGCAGTGGTCCTATACTCTTTGGCGGATTTACCTTTGATCCACTCTCCCCGCATACTCAACTCTGGGCCGACTTTCCTGATGGCCTGCTCATTTTGCCGCAGATACTCTTGAGTTATAGCGTCGATCACTTCGCACTTACCATAAACAGGCTGATCCAGGCATCTGATGATATTGAGCAGTGCGCGAAGGAGATTGAAGTCAGTATTGGACAGCTTCAAGCCGCAGTGGAGCGTACACCAACGATATGGCAAGAAGAGACATATAGCGAGCTCTCCATAGACGAAATAAAGCCAGCATCCGAGTGGATAGAAATGGTTGCCAGCACAATAGGTATGATACAACACGGCGCTTTCGAAAAGATAGTGCTTGCGCGTGACATCCAGTTAATGCTCAATGATTCTCCGGGAGCGTTTGATATCAGTGCCACCCTCCAGCGGCTACGCAAGAGCTATCCAACTGCTTATGTATTTGCCATACAACGCGGGGAGCGCTTCTTTGTGGGCGCAACCCCTGAGCGTCTAGTCCAGGCTCAGAATGGACAAATACAAACTATGGCATTGGCAGGCACAGCGCGGCGCGGCGAAACCGAAGAAGAGGATGTACGAATTGGGGCGGAACTTCTACAGAGTGGGAAGAATAACAGCGAACATGCGATTGTCGTAACGATGATGCGGGAAGCTCTTAAAAATCACTGCACCCATGTGTATTTCTCCGCTGCACCACAACTACTTAAGTTGAAGAATGTACAGCACCTGAAGACCCCCATTGTCGGTGAACTCATCCCAGGACGATGCATTCTTGATTTGATAGCAGACCTGCACCCTACACCTGCTGTCGGCGGATTCCCCCGCCATGCTGCTCTCGAAGCGATTCGAAACACCGAGAAACTCGATAGAGGCTGGTACGCTGCCCCGCTTGGCTGGATTGGAGCGAGCGGTCATGGTGAGTTCGCCGTAGCACTGCGTTCTGGATTGATCGACGGCGGTAAAGCAAGACTCTTTGCAGGGTGCGGCATTGTTGCTGATTCTAATCCTCAGACCGAGTTTGCAGAGTCTTGTTTGAAATTTCAAGTGATGCTGCGTGCATTGGGTGGTTAGAATTGCGGGAGAAGCATGTCAAAAGCATCTATCAAATCACAAGACCAGGTAAACCCAGCATACGCCTATGCGAGCGCTTTTGTAGATGAACTACAGCGAGCGGGTTTACGAAACGTGGTAATCTGTCCTGGATCTCGTTCGACCCCTCTAGCCATTGCCTTTGCAGCGCAGCAGGCTTTTCGCTCCTGGATACACGTGGATGAGCGTTCGGCAGCCTACTTTGGCCTGGGCATGGCGAAGCAGTTGCACCAACCGGTGGCATTGCTTTGCACGTCGGGAACGGCAGCAGCAAACTTTCTACCCGCGGTTGTCGAGGCCAAACTAACACATGTGCCTTTGCTGATACTGACAGCAGATCGCCCTCACGAACTGCGTGATAATGGTGCGCCGCAGAGTATTGATCAGAATCGACTCTATGGGACGTATGTAAAATGGTTTGTAGAGGTAGCGCTACCTGAAGCGACAAATGCAGCTCTTCGCTATATTCGTACTATTGCAGTCCGGGCGGCAGCGCTAACTCAGGCTATACCTGCTGGTCCAGTTCATCTCAATCTTCCTTTCCGCGAGCCACTCACGCCTGAACCAATTCCTGATCAACCCCTCCCTCAAGTCACACAGCGCGATCTCGTTGCCTGGCAGGGCAGGTCAAGCAATGCCCCATACGTCGAAGTTCGCACTGCTCTACCGGGCGCACTTACAGCTACAACCATTGCATACATGATGGACCTGTTACACAGGACGCGACGAGGACTCATTATTGTTGGTCCAAACGATGATCCACCCTTGACAGAGCCACTTGCACGATTAGCTCAGCACCTTGGCTATCCTATTCTGGCTGATCCTCTCTCGCAACTGCGCTGCGGAGATCACGATCAAAGCATGGTAATTTCCAGCTACGACGCATTCTTGCGTATCGATTCCTTTATCGAAAACGCCCAGCCAGAGCTGGTGTTGCGCTTTGGCGCCATGCCGACCTCCAAACCTGTCCTACTCTACCTGAAACGCTATGCATCTTGCCCCCTGGCCGTGATCGATGGACATGGTGGTTGGGAGGAGCCAACGCAACTTGCCAGTGAACTTATTCATGCCGACCCTATTGCTCTCTGCCAGGGACTCCTTAACATACTTGAGCAGCCTGCTGAGAACGGAGAAAAACAACCATCCACCTCCCAAGAATGGATAACCATGTGGCAGGATGCGGACAGGGTAACGCGGCAAACAATACAGGCCGCAATCCAGGATTTCAACGAATTCTTCGAGGGGCGAGTTTTTACCGAGCTTGCCAACCTGGGACTGGATGGAATTACGCTCTACGCGGGCAACAGCATGCCAGTACGCGACCTGGATACCTTTTTCTGGCCTACCAGAGAGCGGATACGCATGATGGGTAACCGTGGTGCAAGCGGTATAGATGGAGTCGTCTCCAGCGCCCTGGGTGCAAGCGCGGGAGCAGGACAGAACAGACCAACAATTCTGGTACTCGGCGATCTCTCGTTCTTCCACGATCTCAATGGATTGCTTGCCGCCCGATTACACGGGCTCAACCTCACCATCGTGTTGATCAACAATGACGGAGGGGGGATCTTTTCCTTCCTACCGCAGGCCGCCTATCCAGAGCATTTTGAACAGCTTTTCGGCACGCCGACAGGGTTGGATTTTCGTCTTGCAGTGCAGATGTACGGTGGACAGTACCAAAGGGTGGAGAGCTGGGAGCAGTTTCGCAAGGGAGTTCGCCGAGGACTAGATACCGGCGGTTTACATGTTATTGAGGTCCCGACTGAACGCGCAAGCAATGTCAAAATGCATCGCCAACTCTGGGAGAGAGTTGGCGATGCATTAAACGAGCAAGGCAGAGGCACGAGCTTCTGATCAGCCCTGTTGAGACGCAGTCTAGCCGCGAACAGCGGCGTTATAGGGCTGGATTTCAAGAAGGAACTAAAGATGGGGAGTACGTTTGTGCAGGTCAACGATATACGGCTTGGCATCGAACAGCGCGGAGCAGTCAGAAAGCGTAGCCCAACGCTGGTCATGCTCCATGGCTTTACTGGAAGTGCGGCGGGCTGGGGAAGTCACCTGGAGACACAAGCTGCTTATGGTTTGCGCGTAATTGCACTTGATTTGCCTGGTCATGGTCAATCCGATGCTCCTGGCGATCCGCAACGCTATACAATTGAATACTGCCAGCAAGATATCCTGGAAGCACTACAAGAGCTTGGAGTAAGCCAGGGCGAAGCCATTCTCCTTGGCTATTCGATGGGCGGGCGCATAGCGCTTTATACAGCGTTTTCAGGGTTTTTTCGCGCACTCATTCTGGAGAGCGCTTCACCTGGGTTGGAAGATCCCGCCGAGCGCGAGCAGCGGCGCTTCAGCGACGAAGCTCTGGCGGCGAGCATAGAGAGCGATGGTGTGCAAGCGTTCATTGACCGATGGGAAAAGCTGCCACTGTTTGCCAGCCAGAGTACACTGCCACCTGAAGCGCGTGAGGCATTGCGCAGACAGCGCTTAAGTAATCGGGCTAGCGGGCTGGCACAGAGCTTGCGTGGTTTGGGTACAGGAGTCCAGCCACCTCTGCATGCTCGACTTCCGGCATTGCTTATACCCGTATTGCTGATTGCCGGTGAGCTTGATACAAAATTCACAGCGATTGCCCGGTCCATGGCCGAGGCGTTGCCACAATCTCAACTGCGGATTGTACCTGGCGCTGGTCATGCGGTTCACCTGGAACGGCCAGAGGAATTTGATTCCCTCGTAGAAGATTTCAGTTTTTCGATGATCTCTTCTTCATAGAAGGTTCATCATTTTTGATATAAAGATACGAATGGGTGCGAACCCAACGTCCCAAATAGCCAGAAAAGGAGAAGTATATGCCGGTAGAGTGGCAGCAAGTCCGCGACTACAAAGACATTATTTTTGAAAAAGCCGAGGGCATGGGAAAGATTACGATCAACCGACCCGAAGTGCGCAATGCCTTCCGACCAGAAACGTTGACAGAGTTGATAGATGCCTTCAATGCCTGTCGCGAGGATCCCGAAATTGGGGTGGTCATTCTTACCGGAGCGGGTGATCAAGCATTCTGCTCTGGAGGGGATCAGCGTGTTCGAGGTCATGGCGGATACGTCGGCAGCGATGGTGTGCCTCGCCTGAACGCGCTCGACTTGCAGAAGGTCATTAAGTATCTTCCCAAGCCAGTTATAGCTATGGTTGCAGGCTATGCCATTGGCGGCGGTCACGTGCTCCACCTACTTTGCGATCTGACGATTGCCGCCGACAATGCCAGGTTTGGGCAAACTGGTCCCAGGGTCGGCAGTTTTGATGCCGGTTGGGGGGCTACCTACATGGCACGTGTCGTTGGTCATAAAAAGGCTCGCGAGATCTGGTATCTCTGCCGCCAGTATACTGCTCAGGAGGCCCTGGATATGGGCCTGGTCAATACCGTCGTACCCTTAGAACGCCTGGAAGAAGAGACCATACAATGGGCAAGGGAGATACTTGAGAAAAGCCCGGTTGCGCTGCGCTTCTTGAAATCGGCTTTCAATGCGGATACCGATGGCCTCGCAGGTATTCAAGAACTCGCTGGCAATGCAACAATGCTCTACTACATGACCGAGGAGGGTCAGGAGGGGAGGAATGCCTTCCTAGAGAAGCGCAAACCGGATTTTTCGAGGTTCCCACGCTTACCTTAGGCACTTGAACAATATGAAAATCGTTGAGGTTCAGTGGCACAACTATCGCCTGCCATTTCGCAACAACTTCATCACAGCCCACGGCGCAATGACTGCACGTGAGGGGATAATTGTGCAGATAACGACAGAGCGCGGAATCTCTGGTATTGGAGAGATAGCGCCGCTTCCAGCGTTCGGTGGAGCAGGCCTTGCAGATGCCTGCTCACTTCTTCCGGTACTGGCTGCGCGTCTTCACGATAAGACGCTTGATGAAGCTTTGGAACTGGTATATGGCGTACGTTGGAGGGCCACACCATCCCTCGGATGGCGTCCGCAAGGGTCCCCACCACGCCTCCCCACTACCCCCGCCCTTACTATGACACACGACGGGTGGGCAGTGGTAGCACTCTGCGGACTTGAAATGGCGCTGCTCGATGCGATGGGAAAAGCTGAAGGACGTGGAGTCTGTACGTTACTCTCTCCAGCTGGCACTGCACCGCGAGCAAAAGTGCCGGTCAACGCCGTTATCGGTGCTCTTGCTCCGGGCGCTGCAATTGCGGCCGCACGGGAGGCCAGGAAAGATGGCTTTCGTTGTGTGAAGCTGAAAGTAGGTTTGGGAGGCAGCATTCAGGAAGAGATCGAGCGTGTGGCAGCCGTACGTGAAGCAATCGGACCAGCTATGCATCTCCGCCTGGATGCGAACGAGGCATGGAACCTTGAGGAGGCCATTGCTATCCTCTCTCAATATGTCCCATACCATATACAGTATGTCGAGCAGCCCCTGAAGGCACACGACCTTACAGGCATGCATGCCCTTCGTCAAGCAGTTCCCATCCCAATCGCAGTTGACGAAGCCTTGCATAGCCTCGAAAGTGCCCAATTCGTCCTTGATAACGAGGCGGCTGATATCCTTGTTATCAAGCCCCAGCTTGCCGGGGGACTGCGTGTTGGGCAGCAGATTATCCAGGCAGCAGCAGAGCGGGGTGTACGCAGTGTCATTACAAGCACTCTCGAGGCAGGTATTGGCCTGGCAGCAGCGCTGCACCTCGCCGCTGCATCACCTGCTGTAACGCTCGAGTATGGGTTCGCGACGCTTCACTTGTTGATTGATGACCTGGTGATGGATGACCTGTCCATCAGCGATGGCCTCCTTGCCGTTCCAACAGGACCCGGACTAGGAATTGCGCTGGATCGGGAAGCACTGGATAGATATAGCTTTAGAGGTTTTGATTGAACACGTCTAACATCTCTCTACCCGATTGGCTGACTCGCTGCGCCGAAAATCGCCCAGAACACCTGGCGGTACAAAGTGACCAGGTGCGATGGAGCTTTGCGGAGCTTGATCGCCAGGCGACACGGTTAGCACGACAACTTGCTACTATGGGAGTTCAGGAGGGGCACCGGGTGGCTCTGCTAGCAGCCAACGGATTGCCTTACGTGGCCTTTGTCCACGCACTGACACGGCTTGGGGCTATCCTGGTGCCCCTTAACCTGCGTTTGACGCTTGAAGAGCTATGCTGGCAGGTGCGCGACATGCACGCTTCGCTCCTTGTCTGTGATGAAAACAATGCGAGTCTGGTAACTGAGATCGGGCTAACTGTGCCAGAACTGCAGCTTGCCACACTAGCACTGGTCAGGCTACTGCCGCTTTACAGCTTGGCGGTCTGGGTTACCTTTCCCCCGGCGTTGAGCAACGTACGATCGGTTCTGATGGCAACTGACCGTCAAGCTTTTGCCATTGGTATCAAGCGCACTGCAATGCTGCATCCGCAATTTGCGGTGATGCTGGCGTAGGGATTGGGGCGGCGGCGCTCTATTTCACGCGTGCTGCTCTCTGACGGCACAGAGCCAACCGTGGCATCGCAAGCGGGCTCGTTAGCTGAAGGTGCGCTCAAAGGATCTCCAGCTTCACCTGGGATAGTCACGGCTCAGGCACGTGTCATCCTCGATCCAACCAGCGCTCGACTGGAGCCGGGCGAAGTGCTGGTCGCTCCCTCAACCGATCCAGGCTGGACGCCGCTCTTCCTTACTGCTGGTGGTCTGGTAATGGAGATGGGCGGCTCAATGTCGCATGATGCTGTTGTCGCCCGCGAGTATGGTATTCCGGCAGTCGTTGGTGTGCCGAGCGCGACGGAGCGTATCACGACGGGTCAACGGATTACTGTTGATGGATCTGCCGGGACGGTCTTTATAGAGTAGTACGGGACCATCGAGTACGAAAGCTACGAGGAATGCGGCACGCACCTGCGCGGGCACATCCCGACTAACCACAGTGGGCAGTTCGCTGCATTCGGGAGGACAGCGTCAAAAAGCCTGAGGGCGTAAGGCTTTAGCACAAGTTCACAACTTCGCCTTCGGCCTGCGTTTCACCATGAAGCTCTGTTGACGTGCTTCTGCTAAGATGCTTGATGGGGCAGGAGTTACCGCATGTTGGATGCGAATAAATGAGGGCAGGGAGCATCATTGTTGCATAATGCGCCTGCTTGTTGCTGAATATGGTATACTAAAGTTGAGGTATCAAATCGCTTACCTGCCTCGCAACCTACATTGCCGTGTACAGGTTGAAAACATAGATGGTATTGCTAGATAGCGCAGCGCTTCAGGTTGATGTCCCTTTTCTGTGCGATACCATCCGAGAAAAGATTACCTCTCTGAACTGTGTCCCAGATGTCCCAAGTGTCCCAGACCGTAAGAGTCCTCCTGAGAAGTTACAGTTAGCCTCACCTGTGGTACAACAAATATAAATATATGTGTCCCAAATGTCCCAAGTATCCCAAATCATGCCAACTCTTCAGGAGGAGCGTGATTATTCGCAAGTGAAAGAGAGCATCGATGTCATCGCACGCCTAGTAGTGGATCATGTCCCACGCGATGCGGCATCCCAGGAAAAGCATATGTATGGACAGCTAATACAGCGCTTTGATTACATCGTCGTTGGGGGAGGAACCGCCGGATCGGTGGTGGCAGCCCGCCTGGCGGAACAGCCAACCATAACCGTCTGCCTGATCGAGGCAGGACCGAGCGATGAGGGCAGACAAGATATCTTATCCGTAAAAAATTGGCCACAACTGCTAGGTACGGAACTCGATTACGATTATGCCATTGAACTGCAGGCGCGCGGCAATTCGCGTATCCGCCACAGCCGCGGTCGCGTCCTGGGAGGATGCAGTTCGCATAACTCGTGTATTGCCTTCCAGGCTCCAGACGAGGATATGGATAGCTGGCACCAGTCAGGGTGTAAAGGCTGGCGTGCGAGCGATACACACCCCTATTATGAGAAGGTGCAGAAGACGGTCTCTCTTGAGAGAAACCCACCGCTTAATCCGCTTAGCCAGGCGTTTCTCGCCGCCGCGCAACAGGCAGGATTTCCGCTCATCCCCTTTCGTATCGATGGCCCATTGCCTGAGGGAGTGGGCATCTTTCATCTCAATGCGAAGGATGGGATCCGTCAATCCAGCTCTCAAGCCTACCTGCATCCACTCCGGAAAGCAGCCAGCAACCTGACCGTGCTCACCAACACTCGTGCGAACAGCATCCTGCTGGATAAGACCAACACGGCGTATGGGGTGGAAACAGATACCGCCACGATGCTGGCAACACGAGAGATTGTGCTGTCCTGTGGAACGTTTGAGACCCCGAAATTGCTGTTACTATCGGGGATCGGCCCGCGACAGCACTTGCACGAGCTGGGTATCCCTACACGAGTGGACCTCCCAGGGGTGGGTGAGCATCTTATCGATCACCCGGAGGGAGTGATATACTGGGAGGCCAGTCAAGCAGTACCGGAGGAAACAACCCAGTACTGGGAAGTCGGACTCTTTGCCAGAAGCGTTCCCACGTCACCACTGCCCGATCTCATGTTTCATTTTGGGGTTGTGCCTTTTGATTGGCATACGGTTCCTTTAGGGTACCCAACTGCCACCTATGGATTTTCGATGACGCCGAATGTGATGCGGGCCAGGAGCGAAGGCGTGGTCCGACTGCGTTCCGCTGACCCAAACGATCCCCCGGTGATTGACTGTCGCTATTTTACCGATCCCGATGGCTATGATGAAACCCTGCTGCTCGCAGGACTGAAGCTGGCCA
>WNFC01004870.1_pt1 | contig 14666 bp, 17 predicted proteins | sample 5400541 | NCBI WGS metagenome assembly WNFC01 (sample SAMN13153342, study PRJNA577476) | soil metagenome | isolation source: 120 cm saprolite under Douglas fir tree site 2 hole 2 replicate 1 | place: USA:California | collected 2015-04-18
CATCGCTCGTCCGTCTTTTGCTCTCAACCTCCTGCCACTTGTTTTCCAGTGCGTCAGCTCCATCTGCGGCGTCACGGGCTGCGCGCTGTACCCGCCGTAAGTCTGAACTGCAGCTACTCCAGTCGGTAGCGCCCGCGGTCATGGTGCTAAGTACCAAGAGACAAAAGGCGATTGGCCGCATCATCGCTGCCTGCTCCCATCGAAGAATACACCTGCATCACAAAGTCGCTCGCGCGCTTCGCGAGCTGCCTCGGTGCTACCATGACCACGCAAATTGCAGCGAAACGTAACACCACACGTCCTGCCATGAAAACCAAGCTCAAGGAACGCTTCACAACATATTTCGACGACATGCAGAGGTGCCTTTCGTCCGGTGCCTACTGGTCCCTCCTTCACGTCGTCGTCTGCCTGCCTGATATCTGTGCGGCGCTCGAATCGCACGACGGCGAAAGTAAAGGGCAGCGTTACATCAAGTGGTGCGATAAGTTCGCAAAGGACGCGGCTCTCACTGGTGATGAACGTTGGGTGTTGCGATGCAAGGTTCTGCACCAGGGTCGCGCCGCTACAGACAGGCCGGGCCGTTACACGAAATATGCCTTCGGCAGGCCCGCTACGACAGGAGAGGTCGATCACAAGCGCGTGGACAGAGCAACTCTACACCTGGACGTTGGCGAGCTCGGCCGCGAAACATCTGAGTCCGTAACGAACTGGATTGCATGGCTTGCTGCAAACCCGAGTTCTCCCGAAGCCAAGAATGTGCAGAAGAATCTGCCGGCGCTCGTGCAAGTCACGACGCACGTCGTGAAACAACGCAACCCGAAGGTTGGTTTTGTAATTTTCAACGTTGCGAAAACGAATTGAGGAGAGGCGGCCCAACTCTCTGCAGCACCCTACGCGCGGCCGTTCGTTGGCCCGGCGGTCGAGCCGCCTCGTTCAGCGCAAAATTGCGCGGCGTCACGCCGGTTGCTAGTCGCGACGCGCTGTTCAGAGTCCTCGCGGCAACCGGCGCGCCGCTCTGCTGTTGGCGTGTGAAGGCCGCGCGCGGGTAGCGGAATAACGTTGGGCCGACGACGATCATCATGGATCTCAGTGATCAAGACCTAGTCGCACGTCTTCACAATTTCGAGGATCCGTTCGTCGAGCGAAAATCGGAAAATGATCACAAAGATTTCCTAAAGACCGCTGTTGCGTTCGCGAACACGCTTCCAGACGGCGTGCCCGGCGTTCTATTTGTACCGGTTACCAACGACGGCAAGATTCAGACTGCAAACCTCGATCACCTGCAGAAGAAGGTTTCGGAGCGTCTCTCACCCGCGTATCCAAGTCTCGTCTACTTTCAACGCATCTTGAACGTAGGACAAGGGCAGGTCATCGCAGTGTTGGTGCCTGGCAGCCCCGCTCGTCCACATTTCGCCGGCCCAGCTTACGTCCGGGACGGCTCACAAACCAAGAATGCTTCTCCAGAACAGTTCGCCGCGCTTATTGCGCGTCGCTCATCGAAGGTCGAAGAACTGATGAAGTGGGTCGGCAAGAAGGTGACGGTTGAATTCATTTCGCCCGGCCAAGGACCTCGAGTCGAAAACTCCTTCTGGGTCGGCCTGGAGGAGTGTAACCAGTGGTTTATCACTATCAAGTACGAGAGCAGCATGATCAGTCACCGGGACCGCGAATCGATTGCACTGAATCGGGTCGAAATCTCTTTCGACCAACAGCAACATAGGCTTTTATTGGATATTCGTCGCTAGTGCCGCAGCCCAACTCCGCATAGCAGCCGACGCGGCCTGGCTTCGGCCCGGCGCTTCCGCGCCTCGGTCTGCGCAGCCAACATGTCAGTGGGCTTCGGCACGCGGAACCGGCCACGCGGCTGAATGCGTGGTACGTTAGGCGCACGCGAATGGATAACGTCGAAATCCATATTGGCCGGGAAGACAAGCATGATGCATTCGTGGCGAAGCATATCGGCGGGGAGATGCTGGTCGACGTAGACGAGGATCTGATCGGACGTCTGCCGCTCGAGGCTGGCCAGCTTCTCATTGAGCGCGTCCGCATTCTTCAGCACCGTGGCACGATCGGTAACGTAGTGATCGGGCTCGGCGGCAGGGAAACTGCCGCCAGCAGGAGAAGCAGCGCTGCGGGCATGATCTAACTATAATCCAGGCATGCCCAGCGTCCGCGCTCTTCTCGCGGCCTTCGCGCTGTTACTGGCCGCCTGTGGGCCGCCAATCGAGACAGCGACGACGACGACGGAACCTGCCGCTTCAAAAGGGCCGCGCTTCGACCTCGTCACGCCGGCTGATGAACCGTTCATCGTCCGCTCGAAGGACGTCGAGATTGGTCGGACCGGCCGGGCGCTCGTCCTTCACTTTCCCGCGCTTATATTCGAGCGAACATTGAACGCGTCAGCTGAACTCACACTGAGTACGCTCTCCGTCCGTCTGATCCATCCCGATCATCCCGAAGCCGACAAACAGCAGGATGCCGATCTTCTTCGTGTCGCCCTCACAAAGGAAAAGGGCATGGAGACCATCCGCGATGTTCGCGTCAAACTGGATGATGCCGCCGACGAGTGTACGCGCGGATGTTCGCTCTTCATTACCATCTACTACTCTTTTCTAAAGTCGCCAACGCAGCTCACATCGTCCGGCGTCGGATCCCAGGTCGACGTCAACCTTTCCGCCAACACAGCGCAGGTGCGTTCTTCGTCACCGCCGTCCGGCACGACGGAGGTCGCGAAGAAGCAGTCGAATCCCTGTCCGTATCCGATCGAGCGAATTTCCGAGGCGCTGGGACAACCGATGAGGTATCGGACGCCGGGAGCGGACTACGACTGCGCGACCGTTCCGGAATCGGGCGAGCTATTCAACGTCGCGGTGCTCAGTGGGACGAAGTACTACGACGGCCTCTCCATCAGTTCCGACGCACAACCGGTGTCGCTCGGTGACCGCGCGATGTTCCTGCCGGGCATCGCTACCGTTTGCGCGGTACGCGGTCCGTGGACGGTCGCCGTGCAGATTGGCGAGAATCAGAATCCGGCGCCGCCGACAGAGCAGACACGCCGGCGCGCGGAAGCGATCGCCAGAAAGGTCATCGATAAGCTCGCTCCCCTATAATGCCGGCAGATGTCCGCTGCCCGCCTGATCCTCGAAGACGGCACTGTCTACGAGGGCGAATCCTTCGGATCCTCTGAAAACGCAATCGGCGAGGTGGTGTTCAACACCTCGCTGACCGGATATCAGGAGATCGCCACCGATCCGTCGTACCGATTCCAGATCGTGACGATGACCTACCCGCACATCGGCAACTACGGAGTCGGGGATAGGAATTTTCATTTTCGGTCCACCACTCCGAGCCGCCGCTTTGAACGGGTTTTGCGGTCCTCGCCATCGGCCTTGCGATCTGCGTGCTCGGGGGAGTGGGTGTCCAGGACTTGTTTGTAGATCCCGACCGCCGGCTCCTGAACTCAGCGCCGGGCGCCGGGTGGCCGGGACTGCTCCTTGAGGCCGCTGACATTCCTCTCATGTTTCTCGGCCCGACAGTTCTGAGCATCGGCCTGCTTACCGTAGGGCTGACCGCCATCCGTACGCCTCGCAGCCGCCGCCGAGCCTCCTTCATTCTGATTGGAGCCGGAATCGCGGCGCTCGTCTTCCCTGCGGTTCTCGCCGTTCTCGAAATGACCTCTCCGAGGCGGTTCGGTCTTAACGACGAAGGCGGTTTGCTTGTCACCTTCGCCCTACTTCTAATCGCCGGCCCCGCGATCGCATGCATTGCTACCGGAGCTGTCATCGCATCCAAAAGTAGAGTCATCTTCACCCGTCGCGCAACGCCCCAGGAGAGAGGTGACTAACGAAGAAGACACTCTCTAAACGCGAAAACGAGGAGATTTGGTCGGAGTAACGCTTCGACTACCGTTTGGCGCGCCCGAATCGGTTCGCCGCCCGAATGGGTGAAGACCGTCGTGGCCGTGGTTTTCGACCTGACGGTCGCATCGGTATTCAAAACTTTAGCGTCGGTCAACAGTGCGCTTTGCTCCGGCATCGAGCTCGTTCCAGCGCTCGTTCGCGCGGCGGCGGTAAGATCTCTCTGCCATGTGCAGAAATATCAGAACACTTTTTAATTTCGAGCCTCCCGCCACCGATGACGAAGTCCGAGCAGCCTCGCTTCAATTCGTCCGAAAGATTTGCGGGTTTGCGAAACCGTCCAAAGCAAATGCCGAATCGTTTGACAGCGCCGTCGATCAGGTCGCGTCAGTGGCGCAGGCTCTGCTCGCTTCATTGATCACCACCGCGGATCCTCGAGATCGCGAGGTAGAGGCAGCCCGCGCTCGCGTCAGGGCGGTGGAGCGTTTCGGCGCACGATCGTGATGTCGAAAAAATCGATCGGCTTCGTCGGCGCCGGAAACATGGCCGAGGCCATGATTCGCGGGCTTTTGCGCGGAAAAGTCTTTGCGCCCGATCAGATCACGGCCTCCGCGCCGCGGGAGGAGCGGCAGCGCGAGCTGGCCGAGAAGTTCGGCATCCGCGTCACCGGAAACAACCCGGAAGCGGCGCGCCATTCGATCGTCGTTCTCTCCGTGAAGCCGCAGATCCTCAGCAAAGTGCTCGAGGAGATCAGCGATTCCGTCCGCGCCGACTCGCTGGTGATCTCGATCGCGGCCGGCGTGCCGGTGGCGCTCATACAGACAAAACTTCGCAAGGGAACGCGGGTCGTCCGCGCCATGCCGAATACTCCGGCGCTGGTCGATTCAGCGGCAACCGCCATCGCAGGAGGGGAGCACGCGCAGGAATCGGATCTCGAAGATGCCAAGCGCATCTTCGACGCCGTCGGTATCACTGTCGTTCTGGACGAAACGCTGCTCGACGCCGTTACCGGCCTCTCCGGCTCCGGGCCGGCGTACGTTTTCCTGATCCTGGAGGCGCTCAGCGACGCGGGCGTGAAAGTCGGGCTCTCCCGCCGCACGGCGCAGTTGCTGGCGGCCCAGACGCTGTTGGGATCGGCGAAGCTGCTGCTCGAGACCAACGAGCATCCGGGCCGCCTCAAGGACATGGTGACTTCTCCCGGCGGAACGGCTATCACCGGCCTGCACACGCTGGAACACGGCGGCGTGCGCACGACGTTGATGAATGCCGTCGAAGCGGCCACGCGCCGCTCACGTGAGTTGGGAGAATCGCTGTTGAAACGCGAATGATCGCTGCCATCGTTCTGGCCGCCGGCGAAGCCACACGCTTCGGGAAGTGCAAGCAACTGATGCCGCTCGACGGCAAGCCGCTGCTGCAGCACGTGCTCGATCGTGTCCATCGCTCCAAAGTCGACGATGTCGCGGTCATCCTCGGCGCCAACGCGGATGAGATCCGGCAACACGTCCGCGATCGCGTCATCATCAATCCCGATTACGCCCGCGGCATGAGCACTTCGCTGCAAGCAGGCCTACGCTCGTTACCGGCGGATGTCGAGGCTGCGGTGGTCGTCCTCGGCGATCAGCCGTTCGTCGAGCCGGCCACCATCGATGCACTGCTCGATGAATATCGCCGCACGCGGGCCACGATCGTCCTTCCCACTTACGAGGGTCGACGAGGCAATCCCGTTCTGATCGATCGCTCGCTCTTTGCCCGAGCGATGGAGCTGCGCGGGGATGTCGGTTTCCGCGCGATCTTCGGGCAGGTCGCCGAGGTGCCGGTGAACGATCGCGGCGTCATCGAAGATATCGATACCATCCAGGATTTCGAATGCCTGACGAAACCTTCGAGCTGATCGATCGACTCCGCGGCAAGCGCGCTGCGATGGCTACGCTCGTCCGGACGCACGGGACGACACCGCGAAAAGAAGGCGCGAAGATGTTCGTCGGCGGCAGCGGCGAAATTTTCGGATCGGTGACCATCGGCGGCTGCGTCGACGCTCGCGTAATCGAGCGCGCTCGCGATGTGCTGACATCGTCGGCTCCGCAGCTTCTCAATCTGCAGCTCGGCGACGAAGACGCGTGGGAGATCGGATTGACGTGCGGCGGAAGGATCGACGTTTTCCTGGAGCCTCTCGATTCAGTCGCGACACTTTATGAGATGGCGAAAGGTCGATCGGTGGCCATCGCGACTTCAGTGCATTCAGGAAAGCATGCGTTGATCGAAGCCGACGGCCAGTCGCGAATGCTCAACGACAACGTTTATCTCGAAGTGTTGCGTCCTCCCATGACGATGCTCATCTTCGGCGCCGGCGCGGTTGCCATTCCGCTCGTGACCTTCGCGAAGACGCTCGGCTTTCAGACGGTCATCATCGACGGACGGCCGCAATTCGCGTCGCGCGATCGATTTCCGGAAGCCGATCAGATCCGCGTCGGCATTCCGTCCGAACTGGCCGAAGAGATTCATTTCGATTCGAACACGCCGGTTGTTCTCGTGGCGCACGATTACAAGTTCGACATTCCGGTCCTGAAGAAAGTTCTGGCCACCGATGCGCCGTACGTCGGTCTCCTCGGAAGCCGCAGGCGTGGCGCGGCTGTCCTCCAGATGTTGCGTGAGGATGGCATTGGCGAAGAGCAACTGAAACGCGTGCGCGTCCCGATCGGCCTCGACCTCGGCGGCCAGACCGCGGCCGAGATCGCGCTCAGCATCGTCGCCGAGATTGTCGCCGTCGTGCATGGAAGGTCGCCGCGTGTACGGTGAAGTCATCATCGAGCATTTTCGTCACCCGCGAAATTACGGGTCGCTCGAGGCGCCCGACATCGCGCACGAGGAGCTGAATCCTCTCTGCGGCGATCGCGTCCGCATCGAGCTTTCGATCGAGGATGGCAACGTTCGCGCGGCGCGTTTTCGCGGCGATCTCTGCATGATCGCGAAGGCCGCCAGCTCGCTTCTGACGGAGATGATCGTCGGATCGGCGCTCGCCGGAATCGAAGATTTTCCGCAGCAGCGGCTGCTGGACGCGTTGCAGGCCGACATTCGACCGGCGCGGATGAACTGCGCGCTGCTGCCGCTGTCGGTCTTGAAAACCGCTTTGCGCGCCTACCGCACTTAATAAACGGCAGATGGCGAAGGGCCGTATCTTCGATCGTGAAGCTTTTCACCGCGCTGCTGACCGCGGCCATCTGCTGCCCCGCTTCTGCGCAGTTGACGCAGCCGGTGGCGTTTGGCGAGGCGGTAGTGGTCGAGCAAAGCAGCCCCGGGCTTGTTCCATCAATGAAGTTTAATTACATCAATGCCTATGGCAGCGACCTCTCGTTTCGTCGAACTCTGGCCGCAGCTCCACTATTGCAATCTCCGGGCGCCATCACCTTCTCGGCTGTCGGAGACATTTACCTGGCCGAGCCGTGCGCGGCGCCGTGCGTCCAGCGGATCGTGCGTTACGAGCAATCCGGTGGCATGACGCCATATGGCGAGCCACTTTCCGACTACATTCGGTCCATGACGTTTCTCGCGAACGGCGATCTGGCGGCGGCTTTCAGCGTCAGTGGGTCTCCTGACTCGCCGCGGGCTTATTTTGGGCGTCTCGACTCCAACGGCCGAATGATCAAGACCGTCGAACTGCCTGATTTCATCATTTTCGGATTCGATGTTGATCGCGACGGCTGTACCGTCGTGTTCACAGGCCTACGAACCCTGGCCGTTGCGAACCTATGCTCGGCCGACATGCCTGTGAAGCCTCTGCCGCAGACGCCGAACGTTGGATTTTCCGGTGTCCGTTTTCTTCCGAGCGGCAATCTTCTCGTCAGCTCGCCCGGAGCAGTGTATGAACTAAGCCGCAACGGCGTAGTCCTCCGCCGGTTCGTCACCTCCGACGATGGACTCGGGGAGATCGTTATCGATCCAGACGGAATGTCGTTCTGGGCCAGCTGCGGTAATCGATTGTTTCGCTTCGATCTGACGACCGGGAATGTGATTGCCGGGCCTGTATGGCTCCACAACGCGGTATACGGCGCGCGCTCGATGGCTGTCCGCGGAGAATGGCGCGCGGCCCTGCATCCGAAGCCGCGTCGCCGATCAGTGCGACGCTGACCTTCGTGCCCGCTTCTGCATCACGATCATGATCGTGTAGAGCACGGCGATCACGACCGCGAATCCGATCAGGTAGTGCGATTTGGTTTTCAACACGGCGATGAGCGCCGCGGGATCGTTCAGCAACGCCGGCTGATCTCCGAGGACCTTGATGCCGAACCAGGCGAGGGCGGCGTTGAACAACCCCGCACCGACGATGGTCATGATCGAGAACATGCGGAAGTTCATCTTGAACAATCCGGCCGGAATCGAGATCAGATGGCGGATTCCGGGGAGCAGGCGCGCCACGAAAATGCCGCCGGCGCCGTAGGCATCGAACCAGTGGTCCGCGCCCTCGATCTTCTTTTTTGAAAGCAGGACGAAGCGGCCGTAGCGCTCGACCAGCGGCCTGCCGAGCTTCCACGCGATCCAGTAGCTGGCGGCCGAGCCGGCCCACGAGCCCGCTGTAGCAACGATTACTATAGCTGCGACGTTGAAGCGCCCTTGATAGGCCCAATAAGCGGCCGGCGGAATGACGATCTCGGCCGGAATCGGGACCGCGGTGCTCTCGAAGAACATCATCGCGAAAACCCCCAGGTAGCCCCAGTCGAGGACGAACTGCATCCAGACCGCGAGCAGATGGTGGAGGGTCGATTCCATCGGGACGGCGGATAGGATCGCATGATTCCTTGATTGACAACACGCGAACGGCCGCCATACGATCAATGGTAAGACCATTCAACGCGTTCCAAAGAGCCCATGACGGACTTGATTCCGCGCTTGTCGTCGGGACAGATGCCGCTGGAACTTGCGGAGTACCTCAGGCCGCGGGTCGAGCGACTGGGCTATCTCGGCGAGTTTTTCCAGTGCGCTGCGCACCAGCCGAAGGCTCTCCTGGCATTCATGACATTCACCGAGGAGTTGCGGAAGGCACTGCCCGAAAAGCTGACCGAAACGGTTGCGCTCTCGGTGTCCAATCTCATGAGCAACGCCTACGAACGCGTGCAGCACGAGCGCCTTTGCGTAAAGCTCGGCTTCGACAAAGGGTGGATTCGCGAGGTCAACGCGCTCTCGCCTTCGACGGCCAGCGGGATGACGTCGCAGGAAAAGATGGTCCAGGCGCTCGTGATCTCAGTGGTCGAGCGGGACGGTCATGACTGCAAGAACGAGCTGGAGTCGGTGATCCGCGCTGTCGGCCACGCCGAAGCGATTGCAGTGCTGATGCTGGTCGGCCGCTACATCACGCACGCCTTGACCGTGAACTGCCTCGCGCTCGAGCCGCCGGTGAAGTCTCCGCTGGGGAACCAATGAGCGAGCCGATCTGGATCAGCGAAGCGGACGTCGTCTCGATCATGGACCTCGGCGATGCCGTTCGGGCCGTCGAGACCGGCCTGCTCGCGGAAGCGCACGGCGACGCGCAGAACATGCACAAGACACACGTCGGGTGGCAGGGCGGAACGCTGCACGCAATCGGCGCGATTTTTCCCGGCCTGGCCGCGACCAAAACATGGGCACACACTGAAAAGGGCGCCACGCCGCTGCTGGTGCTCTACGACAGCACGAACGGTTCTCTCAAGGCGGTCATCGAAGCTTTCGCTCTCGGTCAGTTGCGCACCGGCGCGGTGTCGGGAGTCGCGACGCGTTGGCTCGCCCGTCCGTACGCGGACGTCATGGCGATCATCGGTACGGGAAGACAGGCGTTGGCGCAAGTGGCCGCCGTCGCAATCGTTCGGCCGCTGAAGCGCGTGCGGATCTTCGGCAGGAACGAGGAGCGGCGCAGTCAGTTCGCCGCCCGCGTGCGCGAGGAGCTCGAGGTCGACGCCGAAGTCTTTTCGAGCGTCGCCGACGCCGTGCGCGGCGTCCCGATCGTCACGACGATCACACGCTCTCGCGAGCCGTTTCTGACCGCGGCGATGATCTCGCCCGGAACGCACATCAACGCCGTTGGTGCCATCGTTCCGACCGCTGCGGAGATCGGGCACGATCTCGTCGCGCAGTGCGGCGCGATCGTCGCCGACAGCGTCGAGCAGGCAAAGAAACTCTCGAGCGAGCTGGCGGTGGTCAGGAATTGGGACGATGTCCGGCCATTGTCGGAGATCGTCGCGGCGCGTCGGAGGCGATCGGGCGAAGAGATCACGCTCTTCAAGTCGCTCGGCATGGGCATCGCGGATCTTGCGCTCGCTTCCGAGATCTATCGCAAAGCCGCCGACCTCGGCCTCGGCCGCCCGATTCCAAAGCCGGAGAAGGTCGCCCCCCGCCTCCGCCCTGGCCGCCCCGCCGCCGCCCCGCGCGCGTATCAATTTGTCGATAAGAGCGGCGCGCCGGCACCGGCCCACCATCCACACGAGCCCGTGGTCATCCGCCGCGAAGAGATCGAAGCGGAAGTGGCGCGCCTGGCGAGCCTGATGGAGCCGGCGAATGGCAGGCGTGAGTCGCTGATCGTCAATCCGAAGTCTGGTGTCGGCAACGGTCTCGCGCCGGGAACCGCCGTTACGCTGTCGGTCCTCAAGCCCGGCGAGCGCACCAAGCCCATTCGCCACAATGTCTCGCTCATGAATTTCTGTATTGGCGGACGCGGAACTGCCATTGTGGGCGAAAACCGGATCCGATTCTCGCAATATGACGCGTGGAACATTCCGCCGTGGTCAATCTACGAGCACGTCAATGACGGCGACGGACTGCAGATCCGGTTGACCTACAGCAATTCCGCGCTGCTCGAAAAGCTCAATGTACATGTCGTCGATGAGCAGCCAATTGAAGGCCCTCCTGAAGCGGCAGAAGACGACCATGAGAAGCAGCCGAACCCGTTTGGAACGCAGCGCCTGACGGAAGACGGCGCATTCATCATGCCGTACGAGAAGCTCATTAATCCCGATGTCGTTCGTATGGAAGCTCTGCACTGGCCGTGGGTCAAAGTGAAGGAGCAGCTCGACAAACTGGTCGCACTCGGGAGCTCTTATGTGGGGCGGCGCCTGTATCTGCTCTACAACCCGGCGACCGGCCGCACAAACGGGACATCACACACATTCTTTGCAACGATTTGTTTGCGCCCGGCGAACATTGTCGACCGCCCGCACCGGCATACCGCGTCCGCCATCAACTATTTCTTCAAAGGCAGCGGATGGAGTGTCGTGGAGGGGAAGCGATACGAGTGGAAAGCGGGAGATCTGATGCTGACTGCCCCCGGCTGGGCGATCCACAATCACGCATCTAATGCCGAAGACGTCTATGAATTGACCATTCAGGACAGCCCGCTGCAGATCGCGATGGGATCGCTACTGTGGCAGGAGGACCTGACCAAAGCTCCACAAGTCCTCGGCGCGACCGGCGGCTTCGCCACCAATCGGGCCGCACAAAAGATGGGACGCTGATGAAGCTCCAGCCCACATTCCTGCGCGGCTCGTACACACCGGTGGTAACACCGTTCCGCGATGGGAAAGTGGATTACGAGAAGTTCTCGCAGCTCATCGAGCGGCAAGTTCGAGGCGGCTCGCACGGCATCGTGGTTGCGGGCACGACCGGCGAAGCGACCAGCCTGACGCCTCAGGAACGCGGAGAGCTCTTCAAGACAGCAGTTCGCGCGGCTGCCGGGCGCGTGCCGATCGTAGCGGGAACCGGTTCCGGCTCTTATGAAGAGACAATCGAATTGTCGTCGCTTGCCGAGAAAGCAAAGGTCGATGCGCTGCTCGTCGTCACGCCTTATTACAGCCGCCCACCGCAGGGTGGCCTTGTCGAATACTTTGTACAAATCGCGAAGAGAACGTCGCTGCCTTTCCTGATCTATCACATCCCGGGAAGGGCCGCGGTTTCGGTGACCTCTCAGACGGTGGCGCAGATTGTCGAACAGGCGCCTAACGTCGTCGGCATCAAGCACGCAGTGCACGAGCTCGATCTCGTCAGCGAGCTCCTTGTGCGGCTCGGCAAGGATTTTCGCGTTTTCTGTGGCCTCGAATCGCTGAGCCTTCCGATGCTGGCCATCGGCGCTGCGGGCGTCATGAATGCGGTTGGAAACCTCGATCCCGCGCGCGTGGCGGCACTTTGCGACGCCGCTTTGCGCGGTCAGTGGGACGAAGCGCGCCGGCTCCATTTCGAGCTTTTCGCGCTCTCGCAGGCGATCTTCCTCGACACCAATCCGATCCCGCTCAAATACATGATGGCCCGGATGGGCCTTCTGGCGAGCGCCGAGGTGCGGTTGCCGCTCGTGGCGCTGAACTCGGGACGCGAAAAAGTTCTCGACGAGGTATTGCACAAGGCAGGGCTTCTTGACCACTGAAACCATGACGGAACAGGCGCCTACGGCGGTCTTCGAGCTCCGGCCGCCGATGTCCGTGGTCGTGTGGGGGCGTGTGCTTTGTGTCCTGGTGCCGTTGGCGATCTGGTTTCTGCCTCTTCAACTCGAGCCGCACGCGAAACACGCCCTGGCGATCACTGTGGGCGTTGTGATCGCATGGATCACCCAGGCATTCGATCATGCGCTCACCGGCCTGATGGGCTGCTATCTGTATTGGGCGCTGGGTGTCGTGAAGTTCGAAACCGCGTTCTATGGGTTCTCGAACTCCACTCCCTGGTTTCTATTCGGCGCGCTGCTGTTCGGCGTCATGGCGACGAAATCCGGCCTCGCACGGCGATTGGCCTACATGGTGATGCGCCGTGTCGGGCACAGTTACTCGCGCCTCCTGCTCGGGCTGATCTTGTCTGACTTCATCCTGACCTTTCTCGTGCCATCAGGAATTGCGCGTGTCGTTCTAATGGCCGCAGTCGCACTCGGCCTCATTGAAGCGTTCGGGGTGGGAGTCGGGAGCAATATCGGCCGAGGGATGTTCATCATCCTCACGTATACCGCCACGGTTTTCGACAAGATGGTGATCGCGGGGGCGGCTTCAATTACAGCGCGAGGGCTGATCGAGAGGATCGGTCATGTGCCGGTCTTATGGAGTAAATGGTTTCTCGCGTATTTGCCCTGCAATCTGCTTACGATCCTGATTGCGTGGGTCCTTGTGCTTCGACTGTATCCGCCCGAGCGCCCTGACCTGCCCGGAGGCGCGGGCCATCTCGATGAAGAGCTGCAGCGGATGGGGCCCTGGAGCGCGCTGGAGAAGAAATCGGCGGTTTTGATGCTGCTGGCTGTTCTGCTGTGGATGACCGATTTCTGGCATCACATTCCCGCGCCGCTGATCGGCCTCGGTATTGGTCTTTTTGCGACCCTGCCGAAAATCGGCGTGCTCGATGTCAACGATGTGAAGCGCGTCAACTACCTCGCCATTTTCTTTGTGGCCGCCGCTCTGAGCACCGGCGAGGTTCTGCGGAGCACCAGGGCCCTCGATGTTCTGACCAACATCATGGTCGCGTGGCTTCAGCCGTTCATGCACAACCTCTTTACAACAAGCCTGGCGCTCTACGTCACTGCCTTCGTCTATCACATCTTCCTGGGCGATGAAGTCGGCATGCTGGCGACTTCGCTGCCCCCACTGTTGAATTTTGCGCTTGGTCACTCGCTCAATCCGCTGATGGTCGGAATGATCTGGACGTTTGCCGTGGGCGGAAAAATCTTCATCTATCAATCGGCAGTGCTTGTGGTCGGCTATTCGTACGGATATTTCGATGCGCGCGACATGCTGCGAGTGGGCGCCTGGCTCACTGTGGCTCAGGCAATCATCCTGGTGATTATGGTTCCGCTGTACTGGCCTTTGATCGGACTTTCTTAGAAGGGGAGAAGGGGTAACGAAATTGATGAATGGATTTATTTGGAGTGCAGGTGGAATCGGCTTCATCCTCGGCATCCGGCATGCGCTGGATCCCGATCACGTGGTGGCCGTCTCCACCATTGCCAGTGAGCAGCGCGGTTGGTTGCGATCGTCGCTGGTGGGCGGCTTCTGGGGAATCGGCCATGCCGTGTCGCTGATGATCGCATGCAGCGCTGTGCTGGCCCTCAAGCTGAACATCAGCGGATCGATCGCAGTGTGGCTGGAAAGCGGCGTTGCGGTCATGCTGATCGTGTTAGGCGTGCGCGCTCTGCGCCTGGGCCTGCGCGACTGGACCGTTCACGCCCATCGTCACAACCATGATGGTCACGATCACGTTCACTTCCACGAGCATCACAAGCAGGAGTTGCACTCCAATCACCAGCACCGCCACATTCTCGGCTTCGGTCTGCGGCCGTTCTCAGTGGGAGTGGCGCACGGACTGGCCGGCAGCGCGGCCCTTGCCATCGTAGCGGCCGCGACCACTTCCTCTCTGGCGGCCGGCTTGATGTACGTCGGCATGCTGGGAGTCGGTTCGGCAGCCGGAATGATGATGCTGACGGCGGTCATGAGCCTGCCGTTGGTGGTTCTCACGTCGCGCTACCAGTCCTTCCGTGCAGCAGCGCAGCTCATCGCGGGAGTCGGAAGCATCGCATTTGGTCTCTGGTGGATGTGGTCTTCGGGCGCTGCAACGCTGCTGGGGTGACAGATGCCGAAGAACGAAATCAAGGACTGGATCAGCCGCTACCGCGCAGGGGGGATTTCGCGGCGGGAGTTCGTGGAGCGCGCCTCCGCCGCCGGTCTTGGTCTGCTGGCCACTGAAAGCGTGCTCGCGTCGGTGGAGGGCAAGAAGACTATGCCCTCAGGACACGATCACAATCACGATCACGATCACGAAAAGCCTGACAATCCCGATCAGACCAACTTCAATCCTTACACCGAATGGCGGAAGGGTGAAGAACTT
>WNFC01013447.1_pt1 | contig 14666 bp, 17 predicted proteins | sample 5400541 | NCBI WGS metagenome assembly WNFC01 (sample SAMN13153342, study PRJNA577476) | soil metagenome | isolation source: 120 cm saprolite under Douglas fir tree site 2 hole 2 replicate 1 | place: USA:California | collected 2015-04-18
GGGCCGCCCACCCGGCACCACCCGGCCACCCCGCCCCCGCCACCCCGTCGGCAAGAAGAACGCCGCCCCGACCAGGAAGAAAGGCCGGAACAGCGAGAATCCAGTCTATGAGAGCACCGCAACAGTTAAATGATCTTCATAGGTTTAATCACAAGCTAAGAGGGCGCCTGACCCTGTCCCGGGATCAGGCGCCCTCTTAGGGAGGCATGCATCGTTGGCGTGACAGCCCAGCGGGTGCGGCACACTCATTCGCCCACCCCCCGTCGCTCGGCAACAACTGCGCAAACAGAGCTACGGGGCTTGCTGGCTGGCGGAGGTGTCAGTTCGGGTAGCTGGTGGGGTGGGTGGTGTAGGTGCGGCTGGCGGGGCTGGTCCAGGTCATGGTGCCTGGCTGGTTTTGGGTTAGGGCCCAGCCGGGGGCTTGCTTCGCGGCATGGTGGCATCTGCAGACCGGGGCGACGTTGCACCAGCAGGTGCGGCCGCCTCGGTGGTAAGCGACGGTGTGGTCGAGGTCGCAGCGCGTGGCGGGGCGGCGGCAGCCCGGGAATGCACAGGTCGCCTGGCGGATCCGGATGAGATGCGACAGCGCCAGCGGCGGCCGGTAGGCGGGGGATTCCCGCTGGTGGGTGCAGGTCCCGGTCTCCAGCTCAGTGATCGTCACCGCCGAGATCCATCCGAAATCATCAGACGGCCAGGGCCGAGGCCCTGCTCCGCGACCGGAATCTGGCCCGGGACCGGAACCTGGCCCGGTGCGGCAACCTGGACCTGGACCTGGGCCGGCGCGGGAACCTGAACCAGAGCCGGAACCTGGCCCGGGACCTGGGCCGGCCCGGGAACCTGGACCTGGCCCAGGGCCGGCCCGGGAACCTGAACCAGAGCCGGAACTTGGCCCGGAACCTGGGCCGGCCCGGGAACCTGGACCTGGCCCGGAACCTGGGCCGGCCCGGGAGCCTGGCCCGGGACCGGGCGCCCGGGGACCGTTCTTTGCGCAGCCGTGCGCAACTGCCCGCCCGGCTGAGTCTGTCCACGTGATGCACCACTGGGTGGTGGGGTGGCCGGCGAGCAGGTCCGCGATGGTGCGTGAGTCGTCTGCGTCGAGGGTCCCGAGCCCGGGAACGTAGCCCGGTGATTGCGACCAGCCGAGCCAGGTGGCCAATGGCACGGTGAGGTTCACGGTGCCGCACAGCGCGGGCAGTCCCAGGCCAGGCGCGCCGGTGCCAGCAGTCCGGGTGCCGGGGGTGTCGTGGTCAGGTCCGCCCGCGCCATGGGTTCCGGGCGCGCCCGCGCCAGCGGCGCCGGTGCCAGCGCTGCCGGTGGCCCCAGTGCCAGTGCCTGCAGTTCCGGCGCCCGGAGTGTCAGCGAGGGTGCCGGTGCTCGGGGCGCCGGTGGCGGGGGCGAGGAGGGTTTCGGCGGGCTGGCCGGACAGTAGGTGGAGGTAGGCGCGGGCACGCAACTGGTCCATATTGCCTTCGGCGCCGGCCTTCTTCATCGCCCTGGCCAGGGCGGTCAGGTGCTTGTCGGCGGCGAGGGCGTCTGCGGGCGGCAGGTCGCGCCCGGCGAGGGTAGCGGTGCCGGACGGCTGGCTGGATGTCTCCACCCGGGCGTCTTTCAGCGCTTCTTCTTTACGGCGTTTCGCCGCGGCGGGGTCCGCGGCGATCACCGCGCGGCGCACCGCGGGCCGCAGCTGCCCGGTGGTCTGCACCTCGGCCTTCTCGATGATCAACGCTTCGACGGCGGCGGCGTGCTCATCATCCAGCCCGGCCAGCTCGTCGGTGATCACGGTGGCGCGGCGCTCGTCGATCAGCCCGGCCGCCAGCGCCGCGCGGGTCAGCGGGAGCCGGTCCAGGCCCAGCGCCAGGGCGAAGACGCACCCCGCGCCGTGCCGGGTCACGGTGAGCGCGGCGGCGATCTCGTCTTCGGTGTGCTCGAACGTCCGCCAGTCCCCGCTCGCCCGCCCTTCAGCCTTACGCCGGGCCGCCAGCTCAGACACGGCGGCGAGCAGCCCGGCGACCGCGCGGGCACCCAGCCGCTGCCATGCCGCCAGCACCCCAGTCAGCTCATCATCATCCAGGCCGCTCAGGCCCTGCTGCCACACCTGGTCCGCGAGCGTGGCGAGCACAGGCCCCGGTGGCATCGTGTCCACGGCCCCGCCGTGCCCGAATCCCGCCCCCGCTGCTGCAACGGCGGAGTCGTTACAGCGGACTGGGCCGGGCAGGTCGGTCGGCCACGGCTCACCGTCGGCAGGTTCGTCTAGGTCCTCCAGGACTTCCCAGACCGGCTCGTCCTCGACGGGGAACGCGTCCAGTTCCCAGGCCAGCACCTGATCTTGGTCTTCATGTACCACTGGGCGGGAGCCGCGGGAGGTGGGGGCACCGGCGTGCGGGAGGGGGCGCTGGGGATCCGCTGGCACTCGGTCACCTCCAGTCTTGCCGGAGCGACTTACTCGATAACAGTATCGTATGATGGCAGATTAGTCCATGAGTTTAGAAAATAAAATCGAAGCACTGCAGAGAGCAGCGGCCCGGCCCGGGTCCAGGGAGCCGGAATCCGCAGGATCTTGGAGCACCCGAGTCTGGGGATCTTGGAGCACGAACTCGGGATTCTTGAAGCATCGAATCCGCGGGATCTTGAAGGCGCGGAATCCGCGGGATCTTGAAGGCACAGACTTCGCGCCCTCTTGGCGTCCGTGCAACCCTGAACGGAACCAACGTGTGGTGCTGGGCGGAGCGGACAGCGGGAGGCGCGAATGGACGGGCAGCTTCCCGGCGGGTGCGCCGGATACTCCCTTACCTGGTCGGAAGAGTTCGATGGCGCCGCGGGCTCGTCGGCCAACCCCGACACCTGGCTGGCGGAGACCGGCGGGCACGGCTGGGGAAACGACGAACTCCAGTACTACACCGGCAGCGGCGAGAACGCCTGCCTCGACGGCGCCGGCAACCTTGCCATCGTGGTGCGGCGGCCGGATCCGCAAGTCCGCGACGGCCGCTACAGCGGATGCGGATACACGTCCGCGCGCTTGATCAGCAAGGATCGTGTGACCGTGCGTTACGGGCTGGTCCAAGCGCGGATACGGCTGCCCCGGAGCCGGGGGATCTGGCCCGCGTTTTGGATGCTCGGCCAGGACATCGATGAAGTGGGCTGGCCGCAATGCGGTGAGATCGACATCATGGAGAACTTCGGCAAGGACCCGGCCACCGTGCATGGAACGGTGCACGGTCCGGGGTACTCGGGCTGGGACGGCGTCACGACGTCGCACCGAGCAGGCGCGAGCCTCGCTGATGGCTTCCATGTGTACTCCGTCGCATGGGAGCCCGCCAGGATCCGCTGGTTCCTGGATGACCACGCGTACGCCACGGTGACACCTGGTGACCTGGGCGGGAATCCCTGGGTTTTCGACCACGACTTCTTCCTATGGTCAACGTGGCCGTCGGCGGCATCCCCTCGGAAAGTCCCGGCAGCTCGGTAACCTTTCCGCAGACGATGCTGATCGACTACATCCGCGTCTACATGACACCGGCGGATGTCGCGGCCTGATCTGCAGGTAGCCAACGCAGCCATGGGTCAGCAGGCAACGAGTCTGCCAGCGAGGTCTGACATCGCCTGGACATCGAGTGATCGAGGCTGGCGGCAGCTGCCTGCGTCCAGAGTGAACGACGCGAGCACGTGCTGCGGCCGTCGTTACGCTTTCTTCTGGGCTAATGGGGCATCTGGGCTGATCGCGCCTGGTGACAGTTCGGCATTGGAGACATGGCGTGAACACGTCGTCGACAGCAGAAGAACCGGACGTAGCCATGGTGCTGAACGCTTATGCGGCCTACGCCCGCGGCGACATCGACGGCGCCGTCGTCGGCCTGCACCCGGACGTCGAATGGATCGAGCCGGACGAGTTCCCCAACGGAGGGCGCCGCCACGGACCGGCCTCGGTCGCCGAATATCTCCGCAGCTCTCGCGAGATGTGGGCGGACCTCGTGTCGGAAGCTTCCGCCGTCCGGCGCGGCGATGACATTGTGATCATCCATCACGTCTCCGGCCGGATGACCGACGGCAGCACCCGCGACGTGACGGTCGCGGACGTTTTCACCGTCCGCGATGGCCAGGTAGTCAAGATGAGGGCATACGCGGACCCAGCGGAGGCACTCGGCACCACCCCCTGACCGCGCCCAGCGGAGCGCTGCTTCCTGACGGCGCCTATCAGCGCGCACAAAGTGCGGCCATGTCGGTCGCGTCAGGCGTCGGGGGGCGGGAGGGCCGCGTGCCGGACGCCGGTGACATTGTAGAGGTGATGAACCAGGTCGTGGATGAGATACCGCGCGAACGACTCGATTGTGAACACGGCTCCGTCGCTGCGGCTGCCGGTCCGCGGCCATTGATCACCAGAAACGCCCTCGAACCGTGCAGCGATCACGTCCGCAGCCTCGCGCAGGCCGGCCACCACGATGGCAGGATCCTGTTCCGCGTAACGGTCCGCAACAGCGGTCGCGTCCTGGTCCCAGTTGGGGTATTGCGGCCCGTCAAGCTTGAGCATCAGCCGGAGCCGCTCGTCATACAGCCAGAGCACGTCGCAGACATGGCAGCCGTACTCCAGCGCTGACCAGACCCCTGGCGAAGGGCGGCGCCGCAGATCGCCCGGCCCGGCGAGCAGGCCCTGCCACGACGCCGCGTTGACCCGGATCATCCCAGCGATGGCCTCGCGCGGAAAGCTCTGCGTGTCCAGGCCGCACTCTGGACAGGGGCGCCTAAGCACCCAGGTCCAGTCCTTGGTATCCGGCGCGATCGTCACAACTGGTTAACCATACAGCCGGACCCGATCGTGTCCTGAGGAACTTGGCGTATCAGGTCATCTGGCCGCACCGAGGTGCGTAGCCAGTTTGTCGGCCCGCTCGACGACCTGCGCCAGCACGCGGTGCGCGGTCGCCAGATCGCCCGGGTCGAAGCCGTCGAAGAGCTGCTTGGTCCTCGGCGCCACGGCTTCGGCCAGCCTGGTGTGCAGGGCGGTGCCTTCCGCGGTCAGCCGCGCGGGGCCAGGAGCGTCGGGGGCGGTCCCTGCGACCAGCCCCCGCACTTCGAGCCTGGCGAGCAGATCGGCGACCGCCGGCCGGTCCAGGCCGAGTTGCCGCTGTCCCGCGAGGAACTCGTGCAGGGCGGCGGGCCGTGCGAGCGGCCCGCGTGCCGCCAGGACGCGCAGGACGATGTAGTCGTTGGCCGTGATGCCGGTCCCGGCGATGGCTCCTTCGAGCAGGGCTCGGACGGCGCCCTCGGCCTCGCCGATGTCCTGGCCGGTCAGTGTTGGTGCCTGCGTCATGATTTCACTCCTGTTCTCATTGGTCCCGCGCGCTGCGCGACGTCGGTGCCGTGCTCCTTGAGGGTGAGTCATCGGTAGCTCCAGGCACAGATAATACTGTACATGACAACTATAGCCATGGCAACTATCCTAACGATCAGCATCAGCCGCAGCCGCAGCGCCTCGACGTCGGTTGTGATCTCCTGCCGCGGGGTCTCGCGATCCCCTCAGGCGCGGCCCGCGGATGACCGCGGAGCTCCGATTGCCCCCCAAATGCGGCAATAACATGCCCGGGAGACCACGGAGATGAAGGTGATCTGAATGAGTTCCCCCAGGCCGCAGGACGACAGAGCCGGCCGTCAATCCGCCGTGCCCCGGCCCGGCTTCGTGCGAAGTTTCTCCTTCGCCGGGCAGGGCGTGTGGTATGCCGTCCGTACCCAGCGGAACATGCGGGTCCACCTGCTGGCCGCCGCGTGTGGTCGTCGAGGCGCTCGCTGACCTGTGCACAGAAGAGTTCCACCCGCTGGCCAAGATCGCAAAGGACACGGCCGCGGGAGCAGTGCTGATCTCCTCCGTGACCGCGCTGGGCGTCGGTGCCGCCATCTTCCTGCCCCGGCTGCTCAGGTCACCGGGCTGATCTCCGGTCACCGGGCTGATCTCCGGCCACCGGGCTGATCTCCGGCCACCATGCGGGAACGTCCTGGCCCCGTACCCCGGCACAACCGTGGGACGCCGTCGACCGGCATGAGCCGGCTCTGCTGCAATGGGGGCATGTGCACGGCCGTCTTGAGCGTCGAACCGGGCGCCCCGGTGCTGCTGGCGGGAGTCCGCGACGAGTTGGTTGACCGCGCCTGGCAGCCGCCGGGACAGTACTGGCCGGACTATCCCGGGCTGGTCGGAGGCCGGGACCTGCTGGCCGGCGGAACGTGGCTGGCAGTTGCGCCGGCGGCGCGGCGCGTGGCCTGCGTGCTGAACGGGCGAGGACGGATGGCGCCCGCTGGATCCCGACGTTCGCGGGGCGTGCTGCCCCTGCAAGTGGCGGCCAGCGGAAAGCTGGGGCCCGCGGGCCTTGAGGATTTCGATCCGTTCCATCTGCTGAGCGCGGAGCCGGGGATGGCTGTCCTGTGGAGCTGGGATGGTGAGCGCTTCACCGAGCGGGAGCTGTCGGCTGGCCTGCACGTCGTGGTGAACAGCGGCCTCGGCAGCGATGTGGATGCCGGCGATGCGCCGGGATCCGGGCCCCTGGATCAGCGGGATGACCGGGAGTCCGCTGGCCGGAATCTCGAACATGCCCGTGTCGCTCACTTCCGGCCGCGGTTTCGCGCTGCGGTGCGCCCGGTCCCATCGCCCGGCGGCCCGGTTTCGGAGGCCTGGGGGGCTTGGCTGCCCCTGGTGAACGGCGACGGCATCCGTTCAGATGATCCGCGGGCGCTGATCGTGCGGCGCGACCTCGGCGGTGGACGGATCTGGGGAACGACGTCGATATCGCTGGTCGCGGTGTCGGCCGATGGGCTGCGGTATGACTTCACCGGCACGCCGGGCGAATCGGCGGCGTGGTACCCCGTGCACTGGTCAGGAGAGCACGCGCCGCCGGAAATTGCGCAGCCCGATCGCTAGAACGCGCATCGTAGCGTCGGCCACGTCCGCGGTCGGTGATCGCTGGATAGCCTGAACCGGTGCAGATAGGCGTGAACGTCCCGAACTTCGGGCCTGGAACCGGCCCCGGTGTGCTGCGCAGCTGGGCGCAGACGGTGGAAGGCCTCGGCTTTGACCTGCTGATGGTCTCGGATCACATCGCAGTGACACCCGACGTCGCCGAGCAGTACCCGGCGCCGTTCTACGAGCCCTTCACCACTCTCGCCTGGCTTGCTGGTATCACCAGCAGGGTCCGGCTCGGGACCACGGTCCTCATCGTGCCGTACCGCCACCCGCTTCTCATCGCTCGGATGGCCGCCAACCTCAACCAGCTCAGCGGGGGACGGCTGGTCCTCGGCGTGGGCGTCGGCTGGGCGCGGCAGGAATTCGAAGCACTCGGAGTTCGGTTCCAGCAGCGCGGGACGCTGACCGACGATCACCTCCGGGCAGTGCGCGCCGCCTGGGACAACGACGAGGACTACCGCAGCGGACGAATACCGATCTGGATCGGCGGCAACAGCGACGCCGGGCTGCGCCGGGCAGTACGCATCGGCGAGGCCTGGCATCCGCTGCGGTTCACTCTCGCCTGGCTACGCGAGGCGGTGGACCGAATGAAGGCCGTTGCCGACCAGCAGCAGCGTCCGGCACCTGCCCTGGCGCCCCGTATCGCCCTGCGCCTCACCGACTCACCGGTCAGCCACCCCGGGCGGCTCGCCGGTGAGGGCAGCATCGAGCAGGTTGTCGACGACCTCGAACAGCTGCGCCTCCTCGGCGCCGACACCGTCGTGCTCGACCCATTCAACGGCGACCCCCGTGAGACCTATCACCCAGAGACGGCGTGGCAGGCGCTCGCGACCGTGTCTGCCTGCTGGGCTAAGGGCACACGGCCGATATGAACGGAGCAACAGTGACCCACGACGATGAAGATCTGCTTCGCCGGGCTATCGAGCTGGCCGGCCGGGCCCGGGCAGCCGGAAACCCACCATTCGGATCGCTGCTGGCAGGCCCGGACGGCACCGTGCTCGCCGAAGACCGCAACACGACCATCACCGACGCCGACATCACCGCCCACCCCGAGCTGAAGCTGGCCAGATGGGCGGCCCGCGAACTCGACCCCGCCGCCGCGGCCGCCGCCACCATGTACACCAGCTGCCAGCCCTGCGCGATGTGCACGGGCGCCATCGAACGGTCCGGCCTGGGCCGCGTCGTTTTCGCGCTCTCCAACGAACAGCTCGCAGGCCTCAAACCCGCCGGCCTGCCACCGGTGCGCCAAGAAGGCCCCGCGCTGTTCGACGAAGCGCGCGTCCCAGTCGAGGGTTATTACCGCTGACGTCAGCTCGCAGGTGGCCGGGCTCTACCGGGCCAACCGGCCCGGCGCGACCCCCGGGGACATCCTGGCGGCGCTGGTGACCGACAGGTTTCTTCCGCCTCACGTTCCGCTCATGTGGCCGCCCGGGTTGTGGACATAACTGAGCGTGCGCTGGCCGGCCTCCTCGGCTGCGATCACGAAGCACACGCGTCCGGGACCACGGGCGGGGAACGGGGCGCTGGTGTACTTCACCGAGATGGGATCCATGTACCGGCAGTCCTCGTCGGGACGTATCTCGACGACCCGGCCCTGGATCGCCGCCATCTGGTATGGGTTGGCCAAGTCCACCACGGAGATGCCAACGCGCGGGTCGCGGCGCATGTCCCGGGCTTTCCACGTGCTCTCACCAGTGCACATGAGAAGGTAATCGCCCTCAACCCCTATCCACACCACCCAGTTGCGGGGTGAGCCGTCGGCGCGGAGCGTAGATAGGTGCACGTAGTTCGGTGCGTCGAGAAGGGCCCGGACGTCATCCGGGAGAGGGATGGCCATGGCTGCATCGTAAGGGCGTCGCGCCGGGGGTCGTGGTTGTGCCGCTGGTTCCGGGCGGGATCAGCTGGCTTGCCGGTAGCGGTCGAGGATGGCTCTGCGCAGCCCCGCCGCGGATGTGCCCAGCGCCGACATGATGGGGGGCATCATCCCGCCGTTGGCGGCGACGAGGGCGAGAGCGAGGTGCTCGACGCCGATATAGCCGTTGTGCAGCGCCTTCGCCTCGTGCAGGGAGCGTTCCAAGCTCTTCTTGGCCTGAGGGGTGAACGGGATGTGCCCGGTGGGGTGGAGGCAGGCGGCGGGAGCGGCCGCGGGCCGGCGCCGGCGCAACACCCTGGCCACGGGGCCCTTGTGCCACGCAGGCCGGCGCGGGTGGCGGGCTGCTGGAGCGGCCCGGGTGAGCGCGCCCGGCCCGAAGGCTGCCTCGATCCTGGCGCGCACGACGTCAAGGTCGATGCCGATGAAGGCCAGCGCCTCGCGGTCGAGGGTGCTGAACAGGCTGGCTGCCTGCCCGGGTCTGGCGAGAAGGATGACCTCCGCCTCGATACGTTGAGGAGTCAGGCCCTGCTCGCGCAGGACGACGCTCGCCGCCTCGTCAGCGGAGGCTACGGCGAGCAGGAGATGTTCGCAACCGATGTGGCAGTGCCCGAGCCGGCGGGCGTGCTCCTGGGCCTGGACCACCATGGCGCGGGCGCCATCGGTGAAGCGCTCGAACATCATCGCCTCCCGATCCGGCGGCCGTATTTCCGGTGCACGGTCTGCTTGCTGACGCCGAGCCGGATGGCGATGTCCTGCCAGGACCACCCCAGTTTCCGCGCGTTCTCGATCTGGAGGAACTCCAGCCGTTCGGTGAGAGCCCGCAGGGCAGCCACCGCGCGCAGCCCGGTCTCCGGGTCATTGCTGGCCGCGCCCTCGGCGAGCTCGAGTGTCGTTTGCATGGGCGTCAGCTTATGCTGACAGCTCGCCCCGCGTCAATATATGCTGACATCTCGGCGCCGCGCCCCCGCGGTGGCGCACCCTCAGGCGGCCATGTCGGCCTTGCGTGGCCGCCCGCGCGGCCGCTTGTCCGCGATGACCGCGCCGTTCAGCAGTAGCTCGCCACCCCAGACACCGCACGGCTCTCCCCGCTGCAGCGCCCCGGCGAGGCAGGCCGACCGCACCGGGCAGCGGCGGCATAGCGCCTTGGCCCGCCGCAGGTCCTGCGGATCCTCGGCAAAGTACAGTTCCGGCTCGCTCAGGCAGGGCAGTGCCCCGGGGTGCATGGTTTCCTCCTCAGTGCGGGGCCACATGGTGGTCCGCACTACTGAGGTTCGCCGTAAGACGGGTCCGGAGGCATCGGGCAGACGCCCTATTTCTGGCCGGAAATCGGTCTTAGGCCTCCGGGCCCTCACCCTCCTGGCCACGCCCTCAGCGGGCCGGGTGACGTTCAGCAAAGCTATGGTGGTCCACCATGACCTACAGTGCCGACCCGCGCGTCGATGCCTACATCGACGCCCTGCCCGATTGGCAGCAGGCCATCTGCCGCGAGGTCCGCGACCTGGTCCACGCCGCGGACCCGGAGGTAACCGAAACCATCAAGCGCACCAACCGGCCGTACTTCGTGCTGGAAGGCAACATCTGCGCGCTGCTGGCGGCGAAGGACCACGTCAACGTATTTCTCTACGACGGCGCCATCGTCCCTGATCCCGACGGGATCATCACCGCCGGTCACGACAACAAGACGGCCCGCACCGTGGCCGTCCGGCGGGGCGAAACCATCAACGCGAACGCCCTCACCGTCATGGTCAAGCACATTATCGGCAACAACCGCGCGGGCGGCTGGCGCAAACTGAAGCGCGATAGCCAGTAGCGCGATAGCCAGTAGCGCGATAGCTAGTAGCGCGATAGCTAGTAGCGCGATAGCTAGTAGCGCGATAGCTAAACAGGCGAGTCCTGCGCGTCACCTCAAACGGGGCGGCCCGGATTACCGATCCGGATATCCGGCGCCGGGCTCTAGCGCGGCTTACGGGACGCACCCTGGCGGCTATTGCGCAGGACCTCGATCAGCGCGGAATCGTCGAGGCGGCCCAGGCCCAGTTCGTGTGCATGCTCGTACAGGTGGCGCGCGGCGGCAGCGAGCGGTACCGAGGCGCCGGCCTGGTCCGCCGCCGCGCCGACCAGGCCCATGTCCTTCACGAAGATGTCCATCGCGCTTCGTGCCTGGTCGAATTGGCCGGCGATCATCCGGGCGCCGCGATCATCGAACATGAAGGACGCCCCGGCGCCCTCGCGCAGCACATTCCAGCAGTCCGCCGCCTCCAGGCCGAGCGCCTCGGCGAACGCGAGGGCCTCGGCGGCCGCCGCGATGTGCACTCCGCACAGCAGCTGGTTGACCAGTTTCATCCGCTGGCCGTCGCCGGGGGAGGGGCCGACCACCGGAGCGCTCCGCGCCAGTGCGTCGAGGAGCGGCCGCACCCGCGTGACCGGGCCGGCCGGGCCGGACACCATGATCAGCAGGTCGCCGGTGCCGGCCCGCGCCACGCCGCCCGACACGGGGGCGTCGACCACGGCGACGCCGTGGCCGGCGAGCCGGTCGGCGACCGAGACCATGGCTTCGGGCCCGACTGTCGCCATGATCATGACAACGGTGCCGCCCGAGAGCGCCCCGGCCACTCCGCCCGGCGCGAAAAGGACCTGCTCCACCTGGTCGGGGGTCGCGACCATGATCGCGACGACGTCCGCGCCGTCGACCGCGGCGGCGATGGATTCCGCGCCCTGCACACCGCCCGCCGCCAGGGCCGCGGCGCGCTCCGGTGCGATGTCATACGCGTGTACCGAGTGGCCCGAGCGGGCCAGGCGCGTCGCCATCGGCGCGCCCATCGCGCCCAGCCCGAGCCAGCCGACTCGCATCAGCAGTCCTCCTCGCCCTTGAGAATGGCCACAACCTGGGCCAGCGTCCCGTCATCGCCGACGTTGCCGGCGAAGACGACATACGGCATGCCGATCGCCTCGGGTGCTGCATCGATCGGGCGGAACACCGAGATCACGCCGGGAAACAGCTGACCGGCCACCTCCGCGCGCCGGATGCCCAGGCCACGGCGCGCAACGTCGTGCGAGGTGATCCCGCCCTTGGCGATGACCCAGGCGGGCTTGGCGGCCAGCGCCTCGCGGACGGTGCGGGACAGGGCAGCGGAGACCTTGCGGGCGATGGCGAGGCTGTTCGCTCCGTCGCTGCCCGCCGCGCCCGTCTGGCCGGTGTAAAGGGAGCGACTGGTGTAGAGCAGGACGTCCGATTGGCGTAGCGCGTCGGTGACCTGCCGCGCCGTAGCTGGCACCACGTCGCCCGCGCCGCTCATGATGGAGCGAACGTCGAGTTCGATGTCGGTGGTGCCACCCCGCGCGCGAAGCGCGGCAACCTGCCGGCTCGTCTGGCTGACGTGGGATCCGACCACGATCAAGCCGTGCCCGCCGCGCCGCCCGGAGGGCCAGATCTCCTGGCCGCGAAGCGGCGCCTTGGGCCCGAGGCCGCTCAGCGCGCGCACGAACGACGGCCCGGTGCGGAAGAGAAACGACTTTCCCGCCCGCTCGGCCGCCAGCACGCCGCTGGCCACGGTGTCCAGGTCGGAGTACTCGGTGGCGTTGACGACCACCCATGCCCCGTCACGCACACCGGTCAGCAGCTCACAGACCCGGGACGGGCCGCCGAGCCTGATGTCCGGGAGGCCGATGCTGTGGACGTCGTCACGTCCGATCGCGCCGCCGCTCTTCTCCGTGAGGAAATCCCGGAGGTTTGATGTGGTGTAACCGAACGTGGAATCCCGCGCGAATTCGGTCGCGCCGACCGGGACCAGGGCAGAGCCGATGCGAGCCCAGTGGATATCCGCAGCGGTCAGCCGTCCGGCCTCGAGAAAAGCGGGGACCAGCAGCACGCCGTCGAAGCCGCTGCCGAGCATCTCCCGGCGGACGGCCTGCAGCGCTGCCACCTCCGCCATCATGTGGCCGCGCAGCGTCGAGTCGCCGCGGCTGACGAACTGGAGCCGCGCGCCGCGTCGCTCGGCCACGGCCATCAGGCCGCGAGCGGCGAGAGTGTTGAGCTCGACCGCGGCCGGCTCGTCGAGGCTGCGCGTGTTGGTCAGGACGAAGCAGGTCGCGGCCGCACCGCCGAGCGCGGCCTCGTAGACGTCCTCCTCGAGGACGGTCACGACCTGGACGTCGTGCACCGCTTGCGATCCGGTCGGGTCGTCGTCGAGTACGGCCAGGAGGAGGCCGTCCGTGACTCGGGTCGCGCGAATCGACTCCCGGAGGGCATCGTCGTCCGGGAGGGGCCCGGGTAGCCCGGCGAATATCTCGGACGCGGCTGGCAGGCTGTCCCGCAGCGATCTGACCTTCCGCTTTAGTCAACTTTCGCGCACGTAAGATCAACTGTATTCGACACCCCGCTCGACCGGGGAACGGGAGACGCCATGGTGAACGTGGTGGTCACTGGCGGGGCCGGCTTCCTGGGCTCACGCCTCGCCCGGGAACTGCTGGCCGCGCGCTCGCTCGACGTAGCAGGCCGTGGGGCACGCCCGCTGCGGCGGGTGTCGCTCGTCGACCGTGTGCCGGTTCCCCCGGATCTCGCCGTGGACAAGCGGGTGGCTGCGATCCGCGGCGATCTCGGCGAACTGCTGGACCCCACCGGGGCAGGGTGGGACGCACTGGCCGAGGCCGACGTGATCTTCCATCTCGCCGCGGCGGTCAGCGCGGAATGCGAAGCGGACTTCGACCTCGGCATGCGGGCGAACCTGCGCGCCACCGAGTCGTTGCTCGCGTCGTGCCGCGCGCTGGCGGCGTTCCCGGTCGTGGTGTTCGCGAGTTCCATCGCCGTCTTCGGGGCGTCCAGCGAGCACCCGCTCCCGGCGGTCGTGGACGATCACACCCTGCCGAATCCGCAGTCCAGCTACGGGGCGCAGAAGGTCATCGGTGAGCAGTTGCTGGCCGACTACACCCGTAAAGGATTCCTGCGCGGGCGGGCCGTTCGCCTGATGACCGTCAGCGTGCGCCCGGGGCGGCCCAACGGAGCGGCGTCGAGCTTCCTCTCGGGCATCATCAGGGAGCCGCTCGCCGGCGAGCGCGCGATCTGCCCGGTCGACGCGCGGACCGAGGTGGCGCTGGTCTCGCCGGCGCGGGCCATCGACGGACTGCTCTGCGCCGCCACGTCGTCCGACGAAGCCTGGGGCGGCCGCAGCGCGGTCAACCTGCCGGCGCTCACCGTGACCGTCGCGGACATGGCTGCCGCGCTGGCACGGGTGGCGGGCCCCGAGGTGAGTGCGCTGATCGACTGGGTTCCCGACCCGGTTGTGGCCAGGCTCGTGACGAGCTGGCCCGCCCGATTCCGCGCCGACCGGGCGGCCCGGCTTGGCCTCACCCCGGACCCGGATTTCGACTCCGTCATCGCCATGCACCTCGCCGAGGCCCGGCCTTGATGCCGTAGCAGCGGGGTAGTGCCGTAGCGGCGGGGTAGTCAGGCGAAGGCCGCGGCTACTGGGCCGAGGCGCAGCACGTCCTCCGGACCGGCCAGGTCGGGGAGCGAGACGAACACGGTCTGCACGCCGCGCTCGGCGAGCAGCCGGTAGCGGCCTATGTGATCCTCTGGGGTGCCGGCGTGGTGGCGCTGCGCGAAGGCCGGGGCGGCGGCCCGGCCGCGCAGCTTCTCCACGATCGATGCCGTGTGCTCCCGGTCGTGGCCGATGACCGGGATGTCGAGCACCGTGACCTCGACCTGCCCGGGATCGCGGCCCTCGTCCAGGCAGTGCTGGCGCAGGATGGCGAGCTTGCGGTCCAGCGTGTCGGGGTCGGAGGGCAGATTGCAGCCATCGCCGAGCCTCGCGGCGATCCGCAGCGTGCGCTTTTCTCCGCCCCCGCCGACGATGA
>WNFC01004874.1_pt1 | contig 14661 bp, 13 predicted proteins | sample 5400541 | NCBI WGS metagenome assembly WNFC01 (sample SAMN13153342, study PRJNA577476) | soil metagenome | isolation source: 120 cm saprolite under Douglas fir tree site 2 hole 2 replicate 1 | place: USA:California | collected 2015-04-18
TGATTGAGCAGAATTATTTCTCCGTTCTCTGGAGATACTCCGTGTCCGATGCCAGCGCCGGAAATGCCGTCCCGTTTTATCTTCAGGAAACCATCGGCGGTTCGGATATCGACAATCAGCCCTCCTTGCGTGCTTTCAAGGACTACCGCTTCCGGGGTCCCGATCTCATGACCGTCCAGGCGGAATACAACCGCAAACTGTGCGAAGAGTGTACGCCTTGCAAGGACGGAATGATTCGCACTGTCTGCAGCCACTTGGGTCTGGTGCTGGCTTACGACGCCGGCAGAGTCGCCCTGCGCAAGAGCGATCTGGATTTTTCAGGCATGCACCAGAGCTTCGGAGGCGGCATTGCTATCTATTTGGGCAAGGACGTGATCTTCCGTATGGCGGTGGCGCTCGGTGGCGGCGAAGGAGTCCATCCGTATTTCGGGATTGCCAATTTCATTTGAGCACTGCTTCGGTCAGGTGGCGGATTCGGTTGCCATCGCTTGGACGTCTTCGGCCGAATAGCCCAGGCTTTGGAGGATTTCGCCCGTATGCTCGCCGAGCACTGGAGGCGGCAAGCGGTAGCTCACGGGCGTCTTAGAAAACCGGATGGGATTCGCGATGCTCTTCGCGGTGCCGATTGTGGGGTGCTCGAGCTGCACAATGAGTCGGCGCGCGCGGGTCTGCTTGTCTTCGATTGCTTCGGCAACCGTATTGATCGGTGCGGCAGGAATTTTCGCAGCCGCAAATTTTTCCAGCCATCTCGTTGCCGGCTCTTGTTTGAAGATATTCTGCAACAGCGGCACTAGGATTTCCCGGTTCTTAATTCTTAGCGCATTCGTCGTGAATCGTTCATCACTCCCGATGCCGTCTTGAACGTTCATCACCTGCGCGAATCTCTTCCACAAAGCATCCGTTCCCACTCCTACCACGAAGTATTTATTATCGCTTCCACGGTATGCTTCGTAAGGCACGATATTGGGGTGCGCATTCCCCCAGCGATTGGGTGAAACGCCTGCGTTCAGATAACTGCTCCCCGCGTTCGCAAGCCACGTGAGTTGCGAATCGAAAAGCGCCATGTCGATGAATTCTCCCCGGCTGGTTTTTTCCCTGGCAAAGAGCGCCGCCAGAATTCCCATCGCGGCGTACATCCCGCAAGTCATGTCCGCGATGGCGATGGGATAGCGCATTGGCCCGCCGTCGGGCTCACCCGTGAAGCTCATCACGCCGGCTTCCGCTTGCGCCAGGATGTCGTAGCCCGGCATGCCTGCTTTCGGGCCGGTGAATCCGTACCCGGTGATGCTGCAATAGATGAGGCGCGGAAATTTTGCGCACAACGATTCCGGATCGATGCCGCGCTTTTGCAGGGATGCGAGTGACGGTTGGTTGGCGATAAACACGTCGGCGCTCGCAAGAAGTCTGAGCAGCGCTTCCGCCCCGAGGGAATGATCGTAGTTGAGCGTAATCGATCGTTTGTTGCGATTCGCTGCGAGATAATAGGCGGATTCGCTGCCCACAAATGGTGGACCCCAGTTGCGGGACTGGTCGCCACCCGCCGGTTTTTCCACCTTGATCACGTCTGCGCCAAAATCGCCGAGCAGCATGGCGCAGTAAGGGCCGGCAAGCGCCTCCGTCATTTCCACGACGCGAATTGAATCAAGAACGGTTTCCACGGGCCGCGATTATAGCTGACATCCCAGAGCGCGACACGGCAACATCGACGGTACAATTCCGCAAACCGATTGACTCCATCCAAAACTTAATTCGAGTCACGGAAGGTTTCCACAGGTAGCGCACTTGTGCTTTGGGACCGTCTCGACATAAACTTCCTCGCAGCAATTGTTATGCGAGCCGCCTCTACCTTTTGAGGAACTCTTTGGCTCGTTGGGAATAGGGGTAGTGATGTCTGGGGGAGAGAAAATGAGAAGATTGTTGTGTGCGTTTTTTGTGTTGACGCTTGCGCTGGGGCTTGCCTCGTCCGGGTGGGGGCAGTCGCAAATCACTGCGGGAACCGTGCAGGGAGATGTTGTGGATGAGAAGGGCGGAAGCGTCGCAGGAGCAACCGTAGAAGCAAAGAATCTGTCCACAAATTACGTCCAGTCCGATACCACAAATACGGACGGTCATTTTGCTTTCCTGAGTCTTGCGCCGGGGCGCTACACCCTCACCATCAGCAAGACGGGATTCGCCACAATCGTACAGGAGAATGTGAACCTGACCGTCGGGCAAACGATCAGCTTGCCTGTAACCATGAAGGTTTCTTCGATCGCGCAACAGATCGTCGTCACCGACGTGCCAGTCATCGAAACAACAAAAACGGAATCGTCCTCGACCTTGGGCGAACTCACAGTCAGCGCGACTCCAGTGCTTGGGCGCAAGTTTGAAGATTTGCTCACATTGACACCCGGTGTGGCCATCACGCAGGGGCCCGATGGAGACGAAATCAACTTTAATGGACAGCGCGGCGTGTTCAATAACATCAGCCTCGACGGGGGAGACTACAATAATGGTTTCTTCGGCGAGCAGCTCGGCGGGCAGCGCGCTGCAATTGACATCACACTCGACGCGGTGAAGGAATTTCAGGTGATCGCCAGCGGTGCAAGCGCGGAATTCGGGCGCACGGCCGGCGGCGTTGTCAACGTCATCACCAAGTCCGGAACGAATGAGATCCACGGAAGTGGCTTCGAATATTTCCGCACTGAATCATTGACCGCGGCCACCTCGGATGGCAAACCGCTCAAGGATTTTCGCCGCAACCAATTTGGCGGAACCATGGGCGGACCCATCGTCAAGGACAAGATGTTCATCTTCGGCGCATTTGAACAAATTATCGCAGAACTGACGCGTCCCAATTTGAGCGCGCCGCTCGGACCGGCGTGTTCCGTGGCAAATCCGGTGGTGGGAGTCAATGATGCAGTAATCAACGCCAGCGCGGAATGCCAGAGAGTGGCGCTCCTAAATTTCCTGAAGACCAGCGTGGGGCAGGATGACGGCCAGCCTGTCAAGCATCCTATCCGCAACTCGGCGGCGCTGGGCCGATTCGACTGGAACGTGAATCAGAAAAACCAATTTGCTGTTTCCTACAATTTTGACTACTCGAAGAACACCAACCAAACCTTTGACGTACCGACCTACGGCACTTCCGCGAACGGAATCGAGGGACCGTCGAAGATCAACGTAATCAATGCTAATCACTACACCACCATCTCTACGAACAAGCTGAACGAAGCGCACTTTAGCTACCAGCGCGAGGTCAGGCCGCGAGCGGCCACTACATCCAAGATCCCGGCGGACACAGCCATGGGATTCGCGACCACCTTCCGCATTGGGAGCCCCTTCTTCCTTGAACCAAACGTTGACGAGACGATTTGGCGCACACAACTCCGCGACAATTTCTCCATTGTTCACGGAAAACATAATTTCAAGTTTGGCGGAGACTGGCTGCACACGAACAACTCCCAGGTGTTCCGCGGATTCTTCACCGGTCGCTACATCTTTGACAGCGTGGACGATTTTCTCCATTATGCCTCGCCAGCTTCGATGGGACCTGGGTTCGGACCCACTGCCCCTGGGCTATTGTTTTACTTACAAGATGGAGTGCCGACGGGATTGAGCAAAATTCCCCCGGGGGCTTCGAGCATCAACAACGAGGATTACGCTTTGTTCGCGCAGGATAAGTGGCAAATTCTTTCAAATCTCAGCCTTAGCTATGGCCTGCGGTGGGAAGCAGAGATTTTTCCGAAGGTGATCACGCCCCCCAGTCAAACCGCCTATGGCATCTTCCTGAGTAACCCAGTGTTCCCCTCGGATGGGACACTTCACAGCCAGAAGAAGGAGTTCCAGCCAAGAGTTGGTTTTGCCTGGGACGTTCTGAAGAACCACAAGTCCCTGCTACGAGGAAGCTATGGCATCTTCAACGGCCGCCAGAATATGCTCTCGCAGGTCGGCTCAATTACCACTAACGGTGTCCAGCAGCGAACCATCTTCGCGAGTTCAGCGACTGGCGGCGGCCCGGTTTGGCCAAACGCTTTCCCGGTTGCGCCGGGCAATACATCTTGCGCCTTGGGCACGCCCGTGAACCCCTTTCCATGTTTTACAGGTGTGCGTGTGTTCAGCAAGGACTACACGAATCCGCGGATTTACACGACGAACGTGGCATACGAACAGGAAATCTTCTCGGGCTGGACAGGATACGTGGATTTCACGATGTCAAAAGGCGTGCACTTGACCTCGTTCTACAATGTCAATGCCAACGGCCTGTTTGACGCGAAGGGAAATACGATCATCGCGCCGGGGGCATTTGGCCCGCAGCTCGGCGATGTGTTTGTCACCGCCAGTCCCGGCAAGTCGCTTTATCGCGGCGCAACCTTTGGAATGAGAAAGCGGTTTAGCCAGCGCTTCCAGTTCGAGTTGAACTACGTGGTCTCCGAAGACCTGGACACCGATTCGAACGAACGCGATCCCTTCACGGACCGCAGGCTCGTGCCCAACCAACCCTTTAGGGAATACAGTTTTTCCGACCGCGACGAGCGTCACAAGTTCAATCTCTTCAGCTATTTCGAGCTTCCCGGCGGCTTTAACTTGGACGCTCGCCTCCAGGCACATACGCCGCAACCAATCACTCCCGCAAACTGCGCCACTACACCGGGCTGCAAACGCAATTCGACTTGGAAGAACAATGAATACACTTCGTTCGATTGGCGGGTCATGCGACCCTTCAAACTTGGTGAGCACTACAAGCTCATCCCCACGATCGAAATGTTCAACACATTCAACAGCAAGAACAGCGTGAATCCTCTTGTGACACCCGCGCTGTTCAATTTTGATGGCTTCCTACGCGTCGGCGTGGGGGATCCGCGCCAGGCGCAATTGTCCGTGCGCTTCGAGTTCTGACGAAGCAGCGGCAAGTTACGCTCATAAGAGCAATTCATCCGAGGAGGGGCGCTTCGGCGCCCCTCTTTGCTTTTGCGGAACCAATGCAATGCAGAAACGCCGCGAATGGACACACGCCGTTTCAACGGCACTTGCTTGCGTGGCACGAATCCCGGACAATCTAAGGTTTAATGATGCGTGTTTTTCCGCATGGTAGCGGTTGCCCGCACGCAAAAGAGAAGCGAGTGAAATGGCAAGTCAGACCAATTCCATAAAGCGCCTGGTGGCGTATTTTTCGATGGAGATTGCGCTCGAAAACGCCATGCCGAGCTACAGCGGCGGATTGGGCGTTCTTGCGGGCGACACCATTCGCGCCGCGGCGGACCTGCGGCTGCCCATGGTGGCTGTCTCCTTGCTTTACCGCAAAGGATTCTTCACGCAGCGTCTCTCCGAAGACGGCTCGCAGACCGAAGAGCCGGTCGAGTGGCGCGTGGAAGATTTCCTGACGGAGGAACCCGCGCGGGCCAGCGTTCCGCTGGAAGACCGCCGCGTTGAATTGCGTTGCTGGCGCTATGGAGCGAAGGGCGTGCGCGGCTTTGAAGTTCCCGTATATTTCCTGGATGCCGATCTGCCGTCGAACGCGGAAGCGGACCGCGCGCTGACTGGCACGCTTTATGGCGGCGATTCTTACTATCGCTTGAGGCAAGAAGTGCTGCTGGGGATCGGAGGCGTGCGGATGCTCCGCGCGATGGGTTACAGCGACTTGACGCGCTACCACATGAATGAAGGGCACGCGGCACTGCTGACGCTGGAATTGCTTGGAGATGAAGCGCAGAAAGCAGGGCGTAGTTCCATCGGCGGCGAGGACATCCAAAAAGTTCGCAACAAGTGCGTGTTCACCACGCACACACCGGTTCCGGCCGGGCATGACCGCTTTCCCATGGAATTTGTCACGCGGGTGTTTCCCGGGAAAACGGATTTTCTGAACTTGAAAGACACCTTGGCTGCCGATTTGATGAAGCGCGCGCTGCAGGTAGAGCAAAATTTTCCGGGTTTGCAAGAGGCGGCGCGACAGGGCGCTTCCCTGAACATGACGCAACTTGCACTGGGACTGAGCACGTATGTGAACGGCGTCGCCAAGCAGCACGGGGAGACTTCGCGGCAGATGTTTCCCGGAGCGGACATCGAGGCGATCACCAATGGCGTGCACGCCGGGACGTGGACTTCGCCTCCGTTTCAGCAGCTTTTTGATCGCTACATTCCTTCGTGGCGCGAGGACAATTACAGTTTGCGCAGCGCCCTTGGCTTGCCTGCGGAGGAAGTCTGGGCGGCTCACCTGATCGCCAAGCACGACTTGCTCGAGACAGTTCGCCAAAAAACCGGGCTCAAGTTTGATCACGAAGTTTTCACTATCGGGTTTGCGCGCCGGGCAACCGGCTACAAGCGCGCCGACCTGATTCTCGCCGATCTCGATCGCCTCCGGCAGATTGCCAAGAACTCCGGCCACTTCCAGATTATTTATGCCGGTAAGGCGCATCCGAACGATGGCGGCGGTAAAGACATCATTCGCCGGATTTTTCAGGCGAAAAAAGCGCTGCGGAAAACCGTGCCGGTGGTTTTCCTCGACGATTACAATCTCGAGCTCGGAGGCAAGATCACTTCCGGCGTGGACCTGTGGCTCAATACGCCGCAGTTTCCTCTGGAGGCTTCGGGCACTAGCGGAATGAAGGCCGCGCTGAATGGCGTGCCGAGCCTGAGCATTCTTGACGGCTGGTGGGTGGAAGGCCACATCGAGGGTGTCACCGGCTGGTGCATCGGGGAATCGCGGCGTACCGCCGCAGGCAACACTCCGGCCGACAACACCGCAGAAGCGGAATCGCTCTATAGCAAGCTCGAAAGCGTGATTCTTCCGATGTACTACAACGATCGCACAAAATTCCTGGAAGTTATGCAGCACGCCATCGCCATCAATGGGTCGTTCTTCAACACGCAGCGAATGGTGCAGCAGTACATCACCGACGCGTATTTGCACTGACGCGCGGAAGTCGGTTGCTAACTTTTAAGGTTTAGCAGACTCCCCGCTCGGACTGCGCGAGCGAGTCAGCGCAGCCGGTTCTTGTACATGGCCATGCCGACGGCGGCATCCATTCCTATTTTTTCCAGTGCGGCAATTTCGCGCCTCGTTTTAATGCCGCCTGCTGCGATGATCGGATAGGAAGTGGCCTCGCGCAGCCTTCGAAACCATTCGAGGTTTGCGCCCGTCATTGTGCCTTCGCGGTCCACGTCGGTACACAAGAAACCCGCGCAAAATGGTTCGAGCTGCGTCATCACTTTTTCGGCTTGCAGCGCGATGGGCTTCCGCCAGCCGTGGATGGTGATTTGTCCATGAGCGGTGTCGAGAGCGATGATAACTTTTCTTTGAGGAACTTTCTTTGTAAGCTGACGCAGGAATTTGGTATCTGCTTTGCCATCACGGAAAGCAGCGCTTCCAACAATGATCTGGCGCGCGCCCCATCCGGCAGTTTCTTCGGCACGAGGGACCGTTCGAATGCCGCCACCGATGCGCACCTTCATACCGAACTCTCTTCGCGCGCTCTTGCAGAGAGCGCGAACGAGGTCGTCGTTCTGGCCCTTGCCCATGGCCGCGTCCAAGTCGATGACGTGCAACCAGGGATATTCCTTGAATTTCTTTAGGAGGCCGAAGACGTCGGCGACGGCCAGTTCGCGTTTTCGGCCGTGAACCAACTGAACTGCTTGCCCGCCTTGCAAGTCGATGCATGGAATCAGCACGGCAAGCGCACCTCGATGCCGCGTTCGGCGAGGAATTCCTTCAGCGTTCGAATGGATTGCAATTCATCGTGAAAAATCGACGCTGCCAAGGCCGCGTCGGCCGCGCCGTCTTTAAAGATTTCGGCAAAATGTTCGGGCGATTTGGCACCGCCGGAGGCAATCACCGGAACGGTGACGGCTCTGGAGATTGCCGCAGTCAGCGCAACGTCAAAACCGCTCTGCGTGCCATCGCGATCGACAGAGGTTAACAAAATTTCTCCGGCTCCGCGCGCGACGGCCACCCTTGCCCAGTCGATGGCATCCAACGATGCGGACTCCCGTCCGCCTCGGACCATGACATCCCAATGATCTCCAGCGCGCTTTGCGTCAATTGCGAGGACCACGGCTTGCGCACCAAATTCACCAGACAGTTCGGAAATGAGTTCGGGCCGTTCCACCGCGGCGGTGTTCACGGTGACTTTGTCTGCGCCGGCACGTACCACGGCGCGTCCGTCTTCGAGTGTGCGAATCCCGCCGCCAGCAGTCAGGGGAATTGCCAATTCCGCGGCAACGCGGCGGATGGTCTCAAGGAAAGTGGGGCGGCGGTCGCGCGATGCGGCAATGTCCAGCACCACCAGCTCGTCGGCGCATTCGGCGTTATAACGTGCCGCCAGAGCGACGGGATCGCCGGAATCGCGCAATCCGACAAAGTTGACGCCCTTGACGACGCGCTCGCCGTCGGTATCGAGGCAGGGAATGATGCGGTGCGCGAGGCTCATGCCGCGAGCCTCAGAAAATTTTGCAGGACGCGGGCGCCAGGGTCGCCGCTTTTTTCCGGATGGAACTGCACGGCGTAGATATTTTTATGCTCGATCACGGCAGTGAATTCCGCGCCATGAGAGCAGGTCGCTGCAGCCGCGCCATGCGTATCGAGTGCGGCGTAGGAATGCGCAAAATAAAAATAGGCGCGAGCGTCGATGTCTGCGAGGAGGGAAGACTCGCGCTTCTTTGCGACCTGATTCCAGCCCATGTGCGGGAGCTTCACGGTTGGCGGCAAAGCGGAAACGATTCCTGGCAGCAAATTCAAGCCTTGGAGTTGCCCGGCTTCTTCGCTGGACTTGAAGAGTACTTGCAGTCCAAGACAGATCCCCAGGAAAGGAACGCCGCGGTGGATGGCGCCAACTAAAGGCGCGCGGAGCTTCTTTTCATCGAGCGCACGAATCAGAGCGGCGTAATGACCAACGCCGGGAAGGAGCAGAGCCTCTGCTTTGGAAATACATTCGGGCGAATCGGTGCGGTGTGATTGTACGCCGAGGCGGTGAAGAGCGCGTTCGACGGAGGGCACGTTGCCGGCGCCGTAGTCGAGGATAGTCACTTTCACAGCAGTCCCTTGGTGGTGGGCAAAACCTGGCGAAGGCGCTTGTCGCGAGAGACGGCAAAACGAAGCGCGCGGGCGAACGCCTTGAATATGGCTTCGACTTGATGATGTGACGAGCGACCATAGAGAGAGCGCAAATGGACGTTGGCTTTTGCGGCCTGCGCAAAACCCTGAAAAAAATCTTCCATCAGCTCGACCTGGAAATCGCCCACGCGTTTTGCAGCGATCTTCGCATTCACGACACAATAGGGCCTTCCGCCAAAATCAATCGCGGCGGCGGCGAGCGTTTCGTCCATAGGCATCAGGAAATAGCCGGCGCGCAAAATCCCGCGTTTGGAGCCGAGCGCTTTCTGCACAGCTTCACCGAGGGTGATGCCGACGTCTTCGACCGTGTGATGCTGGTCCACATCGAGATCGCCGCGGGCGTCCACGTCGAGATCAAACGCGCCGTGACGCGCAACCGACTCGAGCATGTGATCGAGGAAGCGGATTCCCGTCGCGATGCGCGCCGTTCCACGCCCATCGAGATTCAGCTTCAGGCGGATGTCCGTCTCGTTGGTCTTGCGATGAATTTTGGCTGTACGTGGCATGATTAGTTCTCTTTGAAGCCGGCGTTCAGGCCGGAATCCTCCATTGTTTTCTAATTGCCTTTAGTAGCCGCCGCATTTCAGATGGCGTTCCAATGGTGATGCGGACAAATCCGGGTCCGATGTCTTTGCTGCGGTCGCGGAGCAGAATTCCTTGCTTCTCCAACTTCTGAAAAAGTGCCGGACCGCTTGGCCCGAAATTCGCCAGAAGAAAATTTCCAGCGCTCGCGTAAGTCTTCACATTAAGCCTCTGCAATTCCGCGGCGAACCACGCGCGCAGCTTTTTCACTGTTTGAACGTACGCCTGCATCGTTGGCCGGTCGGATATCGCAGCCTCCATGGCTACCAGAGCAGCGAGATTCACGGGGAACGGCGGCATGGCACGGCGGACCATGGCGAGCGATTCTTTGCACGCGATCACCGCGCCAAGACGAAGCGCTGCGAGCCCGGCGACTTTCGAAAATGTTTTCGCCACGAACAACTGCGGATTCTGGCGCATCCACGGAATGGCCGAGAAGCCGGAGAATTCGGCATACGCTTCATCCATTACCACCGCGGTGTGACTGGCGGCTTTCAAGATTTTCCCCAAGTCTTCTTTTTGCAGCAAAGTCCCTGTCGGATTATTGGGATTGGCGATAAAGAGAACGCGCGGCTTTTTCCGCAGAGCGGCGAGCACGCCTTCAAGCGGAAATTCCATTTCGCTGCCATAGCGAAGAACTGAAATCCGCGCGCCGTATATCTCCGCGTAGTAGCGATACATCGGAAAAGTAGGCTCGCAAATCAGGATGCTGCTACCAGTTTCGACGAAGGTATCGAAGAATACGCGCAGGGCGTCATCACCACCATTGGTGAGCAGCAATTCTTCTGGGCGCACACCGAAGTAACGCGCAATCCGCCGTGTTGGCGACTGATACTCAGGGTACATCGCCAGCTGTTTGGTGGTGAGTTTCGCGAGGGCGCGCCGCACTGCCAGTGAACAGCCCGACGTGTTTTCGTTGAAATCCAGCCGCAATTTATCGGAACGCCCTTCGGCGGGCGCTTCGTACGTGCGCCGATTGAGAATTGCCCTGCGGACTGGCAAATGAACTTTCATCGACGGACCCTCACGGCATTGCGGTGTGCCATCAACCCCTCGGATTCTGCCAGAATTTCCACGGTATCGGCGAGCCGGAGAAAACCCTTGCGCGCGATAGTCTGAACGCTGATGCACTTCACGAAGTCTGCGGCCGAAAGCCCCCCGCGCATGCGCGCCCGACCGCCAGTTGGAAGGACGTGGTTGCTGCCGGTCGCGTAGTCGCCCAGCGGTTGCGCTCCCCACGGTCCGATAAACACAGTCCCGACCGAATTGATTTTCCGAAGCAATTTGTCGGCGTGTTCCGGCAAGCTGAGATGCTCGGGAGCAAAGCGATTAACGAATTCGCAAGCCTGGTCGAGGGAATCGGCAACGAGAATGGCGCCAGCAAGTTCGGTGGAGACGCGGGCCATACCAAAAGGCAATTCACCGAGCTGCCATTTGATTTCGCGCTGCACCTGTCGGCCGAGGGAAAGCGATGTAGTGACGAAGAAACTGGCCGCATCCTTTGCGTGTTCCGCTTGGGCCAGGAGATCGGCGGCGATCCAACGCGCGTTGCCTTCTGCCGCCAGGACAATTGCTTCGGTTGGCCCGGCGGGCAAATCAATCGCGCAATCATTGCTGATGAGCTGCTTTGCGGCAGTAACATATTTGTTGCCGGGCCCGAATATTTTTTCGACGCGGGGAATTGAGTTTGTGCCGTAAGCGAGAGCAGCAATCGCTTGTGCGCCACCTATGCGGGCGATCTCTGCAACACCGAGCAGGCCGGCCACCGCCAGCAATTGAGGATTCGGCCCGGGACAAACGGCTATTACGCGCGAAACGCCAGCGACTTGGGCCGGAACGGCGGTCATGATCAGCGTGGAGAACAGAGAGAAATGGCCGCCGGGGATGTAGCAGCCGATCGATTCAATTGGTGAAACGTGCTGGCTGATCCTGACTCCCGGCTCGGATTCAAATGACCATGGGCGGGGAAGCTGCTTTTCGGCGACGCCACGGACGTTTTTCGCGGCTCTTTTTACCGCGTTCAGGAATGCCGGACTCACATTCCGTAACGCGGAGCGGATTTCCCTCTTGGAAATCCAAACGCCTTCGCGCGCGAGATTCATGCGGTCGAATTTCTTCGTCCAGGCAAAGAGGGCCGTATCGCCGCGCTTGCGGACGTCAGCAACAATCTCGGCGGCTACAGACTGAGCCTCGTCATCTTTCCGAGCGCGGCGAGCCAGCAGCCACTTTTCGATTCGAGGTGTGAGCTTGACGATACGCATCACAGCACGATCTTGTTCAGGGGATATTCGACGATCCCCTGAGCTTTGGCGGCTTTTAGCTTTGGCAGGATTTGGCGAACTACAGCTTCTTCGATGATGGTATTGACCGCGACCCAGTCTGGGTCACTCAAAGCGGAGATCGTCGGCTTCTTCAGCGCTGGAAGAACTCCAAGAACGGCGGGGAGATCATCGCGATGGACGTTGAGGAGCAGCCCCACTTTGCTCGCGGCGGCAATCGCGCCCTGCAGCATGAGAATCAAGTTTTCCGCCTTTTCGCGCTTCCAGGAATCGGCCGCGGCGGTGCGATTCATGATGAACACCGTGGCGGATTCCAGCACCGTGTCGACGATGCGCAGGCGATTTGCGCGCAAGGACGAACCGGTTTCCGTCACTTCCACAATCGCGTCGGCAAGCTGCGGCACCTTGACTTCCGTCGCGCCCCAGGAAAACTCCACGCGAGCTTTCACGCCGTGCTTGGCGAGATAGCTCTCGGTGATGTGTACGACCTCGGTGGCGATGACTTTGCCTTCCAAGTGACCCGCTTCCCGGATCGCAGAGTCTTCCGGCACAGCCAGGACCCAGCGGACGCGGGCGAGCCGCTGCTTGGCGTAGATCAACTCAGACAATTCGTCTACAGCCGCACCCGTTTCCACGACCCAGTCGTGGCCGGTAATTCCCGCGTCCAGCGCGCCGGACTCGACGTAGCGCGCCATCTCCTGTGCGCGTACCAGCAAACACTCGATATCCGGATCGTCAATCGCGGGAACATAACTTCGCGAGCCCAGAGTAATTTTCCACCCCGCACGCGAAAAAAGATCGAGCGTGGCCTCCTGCAGGCTGCCTTTGGGGATACCCAGCTTCAGCCGGCTCATCGTGATTTCTCCGATCCATAAACTTGATCCGGTGCGAACGTGCGCTCGGCGATCGTGGCAACATTTCCATCCGGCTCCAGTTTCCGGAAAAAGCAACTCCGGTAGCCCTCATGACACACCCCCGGCCCGACGGCTTCGACGCGCACGAGGAGCGCGTCGGCGTCGCAATCCACGCGCACCGCGCGAACTCGCAAGACGTGACCGCTGGATTCGCCTTTTTTCCAGAGCTTGTTCCGCGAGCGGCTGAAGAACACCACTTCACCGGTGCGTTGTGTCTCGGCGAGCGAGTCTGGATTCATGAAGCCGAGCATCAGCACGTCGCCAGTGCGCTCGTCCTGGATGATGGCGGGTATCAGTCCGCCGCCTTTCTGAAAGTCGATCTCCACGGTGTCTTCTCCTAAAAAACGTTCCCCAAAATAAAAATCCCGCTGGGGCTTGCTGCGCCAGCGGGCTGAAGAGTGCTTTGTTTAGCGAATCCCTATGCACACCTCAGGAGGCGCGGTACGTGACCGTGATGATGGTGGTGACGATGCGCTCGAGCTATGTGTGTGCGAGTCATTGCGAAGTTCCAACTTAAAGGAATTCCCGTGACGAGTCAACAGGAAGCTTCCTTCGCGTTAAATGATAATTTGAACGCCGATTATCGAAATTTACCCATGATGTTCCCCCTGCAGGCTCCGCTCGATCACTGAGACCGGCCCATTTGCTTTGCAGGCTGTAACTTCAAGCCGATGCCCTGAATCAAATAGGAATACCGAGTCCGGCCAAAACGAGTCTCAAAGGAAAAGGGAATGGAAAGCAAGATTCGCAAAGACGAAGCCGCCTGGAAGCAGCAACTTACGCAGAATCAATACTTTGTGACTAGGCAAAAGGGGACCGAACCGCCGTTTACTGGCGAATACGAGGACACCGAAACCGCGGGAACGTACAAATGCGTGTGCTGCGGCCAGCCCCTGTTTCGTTCTGAGACGAAATACCACTCAGGCTCCGGATGGCCCAGTTTCTTCGGTCCGACCAGCGAAGAGGCCGTGGAGGCAGAAACCGACACCAGCCACGGCATGCGACGAACCGAAGTGAAGTGCAGCCGCTGCGACGCTCACCTGGGGCACGTATTTGACGATGGACCACAACCAACGGGGCTGCGTTACTGCATCAATTCTGTGGCTCTGGAGTTGGACGAAGACTAAAAAAAGCGCCCCGGTTGGGACCAGGACGCTTTCTTGATCCCTCTTTCTCAAGGAATATGTGAAAAGGGAATTACGCGGCCGGGCAAGAACAGGCCACTATAGCCGCTACAGGGTCGCTGTCGCGTTCCCAAACGCCGAGCAGCAGCACTTTTGTGCCAGTGGGATACTTGAACACATAATAGGTGTTCGAAAGCCCTTCGATCTCGTAGAAACCAGGCCGGCGCGGATCTGGCCGCGAAGGCGCACCCACAGCGAGAAGTTGACGCAATTCGGCGATCTGTTCCTGCGAATGGTTTCGCAGATCTTCCACGAGGGGCGGTTGTTTTGGGACATTTATCGTCATGATGTTTCTCCGCCACATTCAGCTTATATTCTCCTCACTGGTAAAGACGTTTAAAACCGGAAAATGTTTCGTGCAGCGCAACAATTTTTCGGTCAAATTTTCGGACAAATTGGCCTGCTGGTACCTTGGTTCCGATGTCCCAAAGCCTCGGTTTGCAACGGAATTTCATGAATATCCTGTGAACCTGGCAAACTGTCACCGGTTTTTTCCCGCGCCCAGGGAAGTGCTGCGTTTCCGAATAGCCGTTTTTCCGCTGTAATGCAGTGCGCGTTACTATCTTCTCTGGTACTTGTGCGGTGCTGGCTTCCTTGAGATAGTGATGTGCTTA
>WNFC01022422.1_pt1 | contig 14658 bp, 14 predicted proteins | sample 5400541 | NCBI WGS metagenome assembly WNFC01 (sample SAMN13153342, study PRJNA577476) | soil metagenome | isolation source: 120 cm saprolite under Douglas fir tree site 2 hole 2 replicate 1 | place: USA:California | collected 2015-04-18
GAATCGCCGCGTCCGACCCTTTTGTGCTGATCATTTGAATGCCGGAGCTGTAGGCCTTCAGGGCCTCGAGCGACGGCGTCGTGGCCTGTTCCAAAGGCGTATCAAACTTTTGGATTGTGCTCAGAGACTCGCCCAGTTTATTCCGAAGCTCGACGGACACTTTTCCAAGTGCTTCAAGCACATGGTTCTCGTCGCTCGCCTGGGCCTCCGTACTCGCCAGAGATCTCCCGCTTTCGCAGTTGACGGCTTTCAGAGTTAGAAGGTACTGCGTGCCAATCTGCGCAATCGAACCGTCGAGAACGGCGGCACTCGACGTCCGCTGGCAGAGCTCCCGCGCGATCGCCGGTGTAAGTCTCGCATCGGCTGGCTGGCCCATCTGGCCTAGGGTCTGCTGGATTTGCTGGTCAGAGATGATGCTCAGGAAGGGTGATTGTTCCAGTTGTACGGAGAGTCCCTGCCGCAGTGCGCCGTCGAACACCGTGTAACCATCCGGCCGCCAACAGCCAATCCGATTCCGACGATCAGTATTGATGCACCAGCAACCGTCCACCATCGAGTGGCTTTCGTAGCTGGCTTCACCTCGACTTGTGCAGTCGCAGCCGTTGTACGACCCGAGTCGGAATCGCGACTCAGGCGCTCCAAATCCGTGCGAATGTCCGCGGCATTCTGGTAGCGCAGCTTCCGGTCTTTCTCCAGCGCTTTATGGATAATCTCTTCGAGATTTGGGGGAACGTCGGGATTCAGCCGCACTGGCGCGACTGGCGCGCGATTCAAAATCGCCTCCGCAACCAGGCCAACTGTCTCGCCACGGAAGGGGAGAGTCCCCGTCACCATCTCGTAGAGGACAACTCCAAAAGAAAACAGATCCGTGCGGGTATCCAGCTCCGCGCCCCGCACCTGTTCCGGTGACATGTAGGCGCTGGTACCCATCACCGAGCCAGGTTGGGTGAGTGGTTCTGCTTGGCTGACTGTCGGCATCACTGAAAGATTCGTGGCCCAGTCAGCCGGCATCAACTTTGCCAGACCAAAATCCAAAATCTTGACGTGCCCGCGCTCAGTTACAAAGATGTTCGCGGGCTTTATGTCTCGGTGAACGATCCCCTTGCTGTGTGCGGCACTGAGCGCGTCCGCCATCTCGCTCCCCCATTCAAGCACTTCTTCCAGCGGCAGCGGCTTGTTGGCGATGCGATGTTTCAGCGTGGCGCCTTCCATGAATTCCATGGCGATAAACAATTGACCGTCTTGCTCGCCAATTTCGTAGATCGTGCAGATGTGGGGATGATTCAGCGCAGACGCAGCACGCGCCTCTCTCCGAAAACGTTCCAGGGCCTCTGGAACCCGGGCCAGATCGTCAGAAAGAAATTTAAGCGCGGCAAACCGGCCAAGGGATGCATCCTCGGCCTTGTAGACAACACCCATACCGCCGCCGCCCAGCTTTTCGACAATTCGGTAGCGCGAGACGGTTTGGCCGATCATTGGGCGGCCGATCATGGGGCGAAGGATGCGGTCCCGGCCACGAGCAGACTCGCCTGTCTGAATGGGAGCACCGCTGTCATCCAGGAAACCGTTGAGGTGGGCGAATCGAGCGTCTCGCAGACTGGTCTGTTGTTGCTCGGCGAGGCGAGAAAGAGATTCGGCGGGTCTTCCTGTCGTCTCGTAGCCATACTTCCTCGCACTTGCAGGTGGCCAGTATAGCCCTAAACTCTTGCAGGCAAGTGGTTCTCTTACGTGCAGACGAAACCTTAACTCTGCTTCGCCGCAACCTTCTTCCCAGCTTTCAACGACTGCACCAGCTGCTTCCAGTCCAGCTCCGTCTGATCGGCATACGCCTCCGCATACGCCCCCACCGCCTCATCAAACCGCGTCGACCTCCCCAGGTATCCCGCGATCATCGAACAATCTCCCGCCCGCGCATGGCCCCGCGCCAGCATCTCGCCACACACCGCCGCATACTCCAGCAACCCGGCAGCCTTTAAACTCTCCAGCTGAATCGAGGCCTTGTGATCGTTCAACTGCCGCACCAGATAGTCCCGCCCCTCCATCGTCGTCCACCCCAGAAATGGATCCGACTGCAACTGCATTGCGCGCTCTCCCTCAACCACCCGCCGCCCCTCATGCTTCTTTTCCCTGCGAGCCTTCACTCCGACATACGGCGCATATCCGGAAGCAACCTCTTCCTTGATCTGCAGAAACAGCGGGTCCTTCGCCCCATTGCCCTCCATCAAAACGCAGTAGTCGCGCAACCCAACCGATCCCGTCCCCACCACCTTGAACGCCACATCCACCGGCCGGTACTGCGCCAGAAAGTGCCGCCGCTCCGGCAGCAGACTCTCCGCATACTTCGTCAGCGAGCCCAGCACCTGCTCGGCAATCTCCCGTGGCACCCGCGTCAGCCGCGGTGGCAATGTCTTGAAGATCCGCTCGCCCGGCTCCGCTGACTTGCTAACTCGCCGACTCGCTGACTTGCTGGTCTCCGTCAGCGTCAACAGCGTATGCATCGGCGTTGCCCGCTCCGCCATCAGCAAAATTCCCTCTACCGACGCCACATTCCGCAGCCGATGCACCTGAAACCGCGCCACCTCCAGCACCGGCATCCGCGCAAAGCTCGCCATGGTCGTCCGGTAGCGCTCCAGAAATATCGCCGCCGCCTCGCGGCAGTGCAGATTCTTCACCCCAGCCGCGCGCCCCGCCAGAACCAGGCTGGTCGCCATCCGCTTCACGTCCCACTCGAACGGCCCAACAATCGTCTCGTCAAAGTCGTTGATGTCGAAGACCAGCCGTCCATCCTGTGCCGCATACGCACCCAGGTTCCGCACATGCGCATCGCCGCACAGCTGATTGCGAATTCCCGTATTCGCAATCAGCGACAGGTCATACGCCATCACCGGCACCGCCCCGCGAAAGTACGCAAACGGCGAAGCCGCCATCAACTCGTTCTTCAGCGCCACCAGCGCCGGCACACGCCCGCGTGTCGATGCCTCCAGCAGCTTCAACGGGTTCTCCCGCCGATCCTTCGCCTTCCACGTCCCATGTTCCAGACGCCGCATCCGTTTCCGACACTCCTGTCCCAGAGCAAACCGTTCTTTCGCATCCGGCAACCGCGTCAAAGCCATCGAATCCTCCACCAGCAATGCATCGGCCTATAGCCTACGCCCTCTCCGAACGTCCTTCCCTAAATTCACACACGCTCGATCTCCGCGTCATTTGCACCCGCATCAACCGCCTTGATGTATTCTTGCCCGGACAAGCCACTCCATTCATCAGGCTCCGCGAGGTCCTTATGTCTCTTCCTCGAAGCACCGAGTTGTCCAGGGTCGGACCCTTTCTCGTGCTCGCGGTCACCGTCCTGATCCTGTACCTCGCCCGCGAGCTTCTCATCCCCTTCGCCTTCGCCCTCACGCTCTCGTTTCTGCTGGCCCCCGCCGTCAGCCGCCTTGAGTCCCGCCGCGTCCCTCGCGTCCTCGCAGTCGCAATTACAGGCATCCTCGCCTTCACCATCATCTGCGCAGTCGGATACGTCGTCGCCCGCCAGCTCCTCAACGTCGCCCGCAGCCTTCCCGAATATCGGACCAACATCAAGGATAAAATCGCCTCCGTCCATTCCTCCGCGGTCCAATCCCTTGAAAGCGCCACCATGGCTATCGAAGACATCAGCGGAGACGTCTTCAAAGGCCGCGACACCAGGCCTCCCGACTCCCCGCAGCCCCCCACCCCCATCCAGCCTGTCCGCGTCATCGACCCCGACCGCACTCAGCTCCAATCCGCTACCGAAATCCTCATGCGTTACCTCCGCCCCATCGGAACCTTCGGCGTCGTCATCGTCTTCACCATCTATCTACTGATGAAGCGCGAGGACCTCCGTCATCGCATCCTCCTCCTCGCCGGAATGGGCCGCATCAACGTCATGACCCAGGCCCTGCAGGACGCCGCCACCCGCATCAGCCAATACCTGCTCTTTCAGGCCGCCGTCAACGCAGCCTACGGAACCTGCTTCGGCTTCGGCCTCTTCCTCATCGGCGTACCCAACGCGACCCTCTGGGGAGTCCTCGCCGCAATCCTTCGCATCATCCCCTACGTCGGCACCGCGACAAGCCTCATCCTGCCCCTCATCGTCTCCGTCGCCATCTTCTCCTCCTGGTCCCAACCACTCCTGATCCTCGGCCTCTTCCTCACCCTCGAACTCACCGCCACCAACTTCGTCGAACCCTGGCTCTTCAGCTCACGCACCGGCATCTCCTCCCTCGCCCTTCTCGCCATGGCTATCTTCTGGGCGCTCCTCTGGGGATGGCCCGGCCTGATCCTCTCCACCCCCCTCACCGTCTGCATCGTGGTCATGGGGCGCTACGTCCCCCACCTCTCCTTCCTCCACACCCTCCTCGGCACCGACGCCGAGCTCTCCACCGAAGCCCTCTTCTACGAGCGTCTCCTCGCCATGGATCAGCAGGAGGCCCACGCCGTCGCCAACCGCTTCCTCGAAGGCAAGACCCTCGTCGAGCTCTACGACTCCGTCCTCATCCCCGCCCTCGCCCTCGTCGAGCAGGACCGCCATCAGGGAACCCTCGACGATGTCCGCTGCAACTTCTTCTTCCTCAGCATCGGCGAGCTGGTCGCCGAGCTCACCGACTACCAACCAAAAGAAAACCCAAACCTCCTCCCCGCCGCATCCTTCCCTTCGCGCTCCCACCGGCAATCCGACTTCGCCGTAGTCTGCATCTCCGCCAGCGATCAGGCCGACGAGCTCACCACCCACATGCTCGTCCAGATCATGGAGCGCGCCCACCACCAAACCATCCACCTTCCCGGCGGCTCCGTCTCCACCGAGATTCTCGAATCACTCGCCAACGAACCCAACACCGTCATCTTCATCTCGGCCCTGCCCCCATTTGCCTTCTCCCAGGCCCGCGCCATCTGCCAGCGCGTCCGCCTGCACCTGCCCCACAACCGCATCGTTATCGGCCTGTGGAATACCCCCGACGACCCCGACCAGACCCCCGACCTCACCATCGAGCGCTTCGGCAACGGCAAACCCACCGTCATCGTCAACACTCTCGCTCAGGCTCTCAGGCAGGTCACCCTCTGGCGCCAGCAGCCAACCAGAAATCCCGCCATACGGATGTAACCAACAGAATTGAAAATCGGGTGCCCCATGATCCCCGAAGGGTATCGTGGGGTCATTCACTCCAACCCGGGTACACCATCCTCCGTGGTTTCCCCACGAAGGGTGGGTTATTCGCGCAACGCGCGAACCGTCTTTCTCAAGTCACCCAGCATAAAAAAAAAGGACCAGGCAACCCTCGCCCAGTCCGCTCGTTACGATGTTCTCGCCTCTCCGCGGTCCCTTCGTACGATTTTTTTGCCTCTCACAATCCCCTATGTTCGGGGTTCTCGCCTCTTGGCAGTATCTGGCCCGGACACAGCGCCAACGGCGCGTCTCATACCAGCCCAGGGCATCGCCCTGGGTAAGATCCCAATACCGGCGAACGAGGGCTGAAGGCCCGATCTATCGCTTTTTCAGTCTCGCCGCAAACACCTCGCAGTTAACTCACAGCCAACCGCTGCCGCTCCACACCATCCAGAGCAACCCAAAGCGCCTTCGCCGCACGCTCGCCCGCAGCCAGCGCCGCCTCCTCCGCCTCAGGCGAAGCAGCAAGCTCCTTATCAATCAACTCCCGCCACACACTCGCATGAGCAACATCCGCCGTCTGATGAAGCGTGAAATACCGTGCCGCCACACCTTCCGTCCCATAATGCGCAGCCAGCCCCTCAGCCTTGGTCGTAGCAATCGCCGGCACCTTCGACTCATACGCATACAAAGCAGCCATCGCCGACGAAGCCGTCCCCTCCTGCATCAACGCACGGAACGTCGCCACCAACTCCGTCATCTCCGGCTGCACCGCGCGTCCTTCCACCTCGCCGCGCGTCGCCCCCATCCCAGCCGCAAAGTCCATCCACAAATCGCTATGCGGACGCCCCATAGCCGAATCCACACCCTCCTCCTCGGCAAGATTGCGCAGAACCTCACGCCGCATCTCCCCATCCGGCAGCCGCGAGTGCAGCGCACTCAGATAAGTCGGAAACGCCGACACATGATGCCAGTACTCCGCGGCATACTCACGCAGATCCTCTCGCGTCAGCTCACCCTTCGACCAAGCCTGATAAAACGGATGCTGCAAAAGATTGAACGGCGCAACCCGCTCCTCGAAACGGCTCCAGAAACCAGCATTCCCTGAAATGATCAAAGACATATCCTTACTCCATCCAAAAAATTTCCCGCGACCCGCAACCCATTCACGGCGATGCATCGAGTCTACTCTCCATCCCCTCTACAAAATCCACACCAGCCAAGTTCCGCACCAGCCTTGCCACAACTTTAAGACGCTCGCGTGGACCGGGTGCCCCATGATCCCCGAAGGACGAAGTCCGCAGGGTATCGTGGGGTCAGTCACTCTAACCTCATCTAACCTCATCCAACCCATACCTCACGCCTAGTCTCACCCGATGTACTAACGGTGTCCGGTTTCATCGCGCGGAAAATTACCCCCGCGCACGCCTTGAAGCGCCAACGGCGCGTGCTATACCAGCCCAGGGCGCAGTCCTGGGGTTGCGATGCCCTCGGTGCAGAGGCTGAAGGCCCGACCTATAGGAGTTTCCTGACAGATTCATAAGCGAAAATGGAAACCGCAAAAAATCTTGAAAACTGTGTCGATCATGCCGTCCCACGTTCGACGTTAGAGATAGAGAGCATGGACAACGGAAACCGTCGTGAAGTCCAGCTCCAATCGAAAATAAGAAGATAAAGGAGAAAGAACAATGCGTTGCATGGTAATCGTCAAAGCGGTGTAATGCTTGCCGGGGAAGGCCTCCAACCCAGCTCCAAAGGCAAGCGCATCACCTTCACCGGCGCCAAACCCACCATCACCGACGGCCCCTTCGCCGAGACCAAAGAATTAATCGCCGGCTTCTGGCTCTGGCAGGTCCGATCGATGGAAGAGGCCGTCGAATGGCTCAAACGCAGCCCCTTTGGCCCCGGAGCCGAAGTCGAAATCCGCCAGGTCTTCGAAGCCGAAGACTTCGACCCCCAAATGACTCCCGAGCTCAAAGAGCAGGAGGAGCGTCTGCGCGACCAGATCAGCGCCAAAAAATAAAAAAATATCCGCCTCGTGTCGATCCTGCAGCACCCCATTCGACGCATCCATAGAGCGGGGAATTCAGTCCGGCCGAAACCGCACCGAAACCGGCTCCCAACAAATCAAAGGAGAAATAACCATGCGATTCTTATGTATCTATAAACCCGCCAAGGCCGAGGGCGCCCCTCCCACCCAGGGCGAAATGGCCGAGATGGGAAAGTTCATCGAGGAGTCTTTCAAATCCGGTACGCTCCTCGCCACCGAGGGCTGCCTGCCCAGCGCACTCGGCGCGCGCATCCGCAAGACCGACGGAGCGTTCAAAGTCGACGCCTCCCCCATGCCCTGATCGAAACTCACCAACGAACAAACCTGTCATTTCGACCGAAGCTGCTCACAGCCTCATCGTGAGCAGCGCAGCGGAGAAATCCGCTTCTCTACCAGCAACTCTTCACAAACCGCCGCGCACCTCCTTCGGCGTTCCCTCTTCTTCTTCCGTGAAGAACGGAACGCCGCCCCAACCCATACTTGCACCAGCCACCCAAAGATGCTGTGATCGGGGCTGTGACCGCCGCCGACACCCATCGCGCCATCGACGCCGTCTGGAGAATCGAATCCCCGCGCCTCATCGCCGGCCTCACCCGCCTCGTCCGCGACATCGCCCGCGCCGAAGACCTCGCCCAGGACGCCCTCGTAGCCGCACTCGAGCAATGGCCCCACACCGGCATCCCCGACAACCCCGGCGCCTGGCTCATGGCCACCGCCAAACACCGCGCCATCGACCACCTCCGTCGCAACACCCGCCTCGAACGCAAGCTCGCGCAACTCGCCCCCGAGATCGCAGCAAAGGAGCAGGCCGTGCCCGACTACGTCACCGCAATCGACGACAACGTCGGCGACGACCTCCTCCGCCTCGTCTTCATCTCCTGCCATCCCATCCTCTCCACCGAAGCCCAGCTCGCCCTCACCCTCCGCATGCTAGGCGGCCTCACCACCACCGAGATCGCCCGCGCCTTCCTCCTCCCCGAGCCCACCATCGCCCAGCGCATCGTCCGCGCCAAACGCACCCTCACCGAATCCCGCGTCCCCTTCGAAGTCCCCCGCGGCCCCGAGCTCGAAGCCCGCCTCGCCTCCGTATTGAAGGTCATCTACCTGATCTTCAACGAAGGCTACTCCGCCACCGCCGGCGAAGACTGGCTCCGCCCCACCCTCTGCGAAGAAGCCCTCCGCCTCGGCCGCATCCTCGCCAACCTCATCCCCAACGAACCCGAAGCCCACGGCCTCGTAGCCCTGATGGAAATCCAGGCCTCCCGCTCAAAGGCCCGCGTCTCCCCAACAGGCGAGCCCATCCTCCTCCTCGACCAAAACCGAGCCCACTGGGACCAACTCCTAATCCACCGCGGCCTTGCCGCCCTCGATCGCGCCGAACAACTAACCAACACCTTGCCGGACAACCTGGCCCGTAACGAAAAGGTTGTCATTTCGACCCGAGCGCAGCGGAGTGGAGAAACCCGCTTCTCCACTCCGAACCCCGGCCCCTACACCCTGCAAGCCGCCATCGCCGCCTGCCACGCTCGCGCCGCCACGCCCGAAGCCACCGACTGGCCCCGCATCGCCGCACTCTACAGCACCCTCGCGCAAACAACACCCTCACCCATCGTCGAACTCAACCGCGCAGTCGCAGTCTCCATGGCCCAAGGCCCACAAGCCGGACTCGACATAGTCGACGCCCTAACCAACGAGCCATCCCTAAAGAACTACCACCTCCTACCAAGCGTACGCGGCGATCTCCTCACCAAACTCGACCGCCTCGACGAAGCCCGCACCGAATTCGACCGCGCCGCATCCCTCACCCGCAACGCCCGCGAGCGCGACCTCCTCCTCAAGCGAGCGAAAGACTGCGCCCAACCACTCTCTATCGAATAATCAGCAGAAACCCCGCCAGGCTCGCGCTCCTTTGCTTGGACAACACACTCCTCCCCCAAACGGTGGACTCAAAAACCATCCATTGTGGTCACGACAGCCATCGGCCGCACACGTACACTCCTCCAGACTCGCCAACCTAATTTTTTTTGAAGCCAGGAACACAGGACCTGTCACGCGACAACCTGAAGCTCAAAGATGTGCATGGTTCGTCCGTGCACTCCCTCCACAGGACTCGGAGAAAGAAAGACCATGATTTCCGTCAGCAGAAACAGGCACAAACCGCACAGACAAACCATCCTCGCCTCAATCTGTTTCGCCCTTCTCGTCCTGCTCTGCCAATCCCTCCACGCCCAGACCATCGACGACGGCATCATGCTTGCCGACAAAACCCTCTGCGCCGGCGCGCTCTACACGCACGACAGCTGGAACCACTACTGGGAGGGGAACCTCGAGCGCGTCAACGGAAACATAGGAACCATCACGACACAGTCCCTCACCATGGCAGCCAACTACGGCGTGACCAGCTGGCTGGACGCCATCATCAACGTGCCCTACGTCTGGACCAACGCAAGTCAAGGCGTGCTCCACGGACAAGCCGGATTTCAGGACCTCACGCTCGCTGCAAAATTCAAGGCGATCAGCCTGCCCGTCAGACATCACGGCGCGCTGCGGGCAATCGCCGTGTTGTACGGCACTCTCCCGATGACCAACTACACCCCCGACCTGCAGCCTCTATCCCTCGGGGCGAATAGCAAAACCCTCTCAGGGCGCGCCACCTTGAACTATCTGGGCAGACGCGGCCTCTACGTCAACGGCACCGCCGCCTACACCTTTCGCGGCGACGTCACCCTCGATCGATCCAGCTACTACACCAACGGCCAGCTCTATCTCAGCAATGAAGTCGCGATGCCGAACCAGTTCAACTTCGGCACCAGCGTCGGCTACCGCAAAAACAATGTCGAGATAGTAGGCGACTTCTCTCAGCAACAGACACGCGGAGGAGGAGATATCCGCCCCCAGGACTCGCCCTTCGTCTCCAACCGCGTGAACTTCTCCAAAGCCGGCGCAACCTTCAAGATCCCCATCCCAAAGCTAAAAAACCTGCAGTACTGGTTCCTCTACTCCAACACCTTTCAGGGCCGCAACGTCGGACAGGCAAACACCATCACCACCGGCCTCATGTACACCCTCTCCTTCGAAAAGCGAGCCACTCCATGATCTCGAAACCGAATGCCCTCACCAGATTCGCTTTAATCGCGGCTTCTATCCTCCTCGCGTTGGCCAGCTCCAGCTGCAGCAAGGACATCACCTCGACCGAGGTCCTCCCCGCCCTCACGCCGGCCAACGCCGACGCCAACGCCGGCTCATGGAAGATGATCGTCCTCTCCGGCCCCACTCAGGTTCCCGTCACCGCACCGGGCTCAACCAGCGATCCCGGCTACCAGTCCGAGCTCGCAACGATCAAGACCGCCCAGGCCAATCTCACCGACGCACAAAAAACCGCCATCACCTATTGGAGCAGCGGCGGTGTCCTGCGCTGGAACGAAATCATGCGCGAGCTTGTTGCACGCTCCGACCTTCCGCCTTCCCCTAATCCCGACGGAAGCTATCCCGTTCCAAATCCCGCAAACCCGTTTGCCAATCCGCAATATCCCTTCAGCAATCCACCCTACGCCGCGCGTGCGTACAGCAACGTCGCGGTAGCGCAGTTCGAAGCCCTCAAGGTCGCCTGGTACTACAAGTTTCTTTACAACCGGCCATCGCCTTCCAAAGTAGACAGCAGCATCAAGTCGCTGATGCCAACCACCAACGTACCGTCGTATCCCTCCGAAGACGCCGTCGAAGCAGGCGTCAACGCGGCCTTACTCACCCTTCTCTTCCCCACATCGGTAGACGAGATCAACGCCAAGGCAGCCGAACAGCAACAAGCCGCACTCCTCTCCGGCCGCGCCTCCCCCAGCGACATCGCCGCCGGAGTAGCCCTGGGCAACGCAGTAGCCGCCATCATCGCAACCCGCGCCGCTTCGGACGGAATGAAAGCAGCCGGCGGCACGCCTGCAATCTGGCAGGCATTAGCCGACGCCGCAACCGCACGCGGCGAGATCCCATGGATAAGCCAGGACGGCCCGCCTCGCCCGCCAATGCTTCCCCTCTTCGGTCAGGTCAAGCCATGGATGATGACGTCAGCGGACATCGTAAACGAACGCGCAGCACCGCCTCCATCCACCTCCTCAACCCAAATGAAGACCGAGTTGGCCGAGGTAAAGAACACAGTCAACAACCTGACACGCGACCAGCTCGCAACCGTCTACAAATGGGCCGACGGAGTCAGCACGCCAACTCCTCCCGGCCACTGGGACGCAATCGCCGCCCCCTACATCAGCGCCGCCAGCTACAGCGAAGTTCGATCCGCCCGCGTCTACGCTCTGCTCAACATGGCGCTGCACGACGCAGGAGTAGCCTGCTGGGACACAAAGTACTTCTACTTCAGCCCGCGCCCCTCGCAACTCGATCCCGAGATCAAGACCCAGACCGGCCTCCCCAACTTCCCCTCCTACGTCTCCGGCCACTCCGACTTCTCCGCCGCCGCATCCGATGTCCTGGCCTATCTCTTCCCCAGCGGCGCCACCTACTTCGACGCGCAGGCACAGGAAGCCGCCATGTCCAGGCTCTACGGAGGCATCCACTATCGCTCCGACATCGAAGTCGGCCTCGCGCAGGGCCAACGAATCGGAGACTACACCGTCCGCTTCGCCAAAGCCGACGGAGCCAACTGACAGCTCCAGGGTGCCCCATGATCCCCGAAGGACGAAGTCCGCAGGGTATCGTGGGGTCAGGCACTAGTTGCCGCAAACCCGCCCATGCCCCTCGCCTAGAACGAAGACAACAAACAGAACCTCCCTTATTACCTTCAGTTTGTCACGACCGCAACCCATACCTAGCCCGCGAATGCTGGGGAGCAGAAAATATCGCACTATCAAATCCAAGCCCCATGAACGTGAGTATTGAAATTCGCGGATAGAGGAAACCAAGGAGGCATCGAGATGTGGCCATCAGAAGAGATTGCCTCACGTTTATACGATCTAGCTAATTGGGGTCTCATCGTAGGGTTGGTGCTTGGCGTGCTATCTACGGGCCTGCTTGTGTGGATGGGAAACGTCAAAGAGACATACTTGCGGAAACAGAACGGCCACAGATTCTATTTCGGCGCAAGCCAATGAGCGTTCAAAAGGCTTAGAAAAGGACAACCTAAAGCTGCGCACAGACCTAAACACCCAAGTCGGCCAAGTTGCTGGCTTACAGGTGGATGCCTCCAATGCAAAGGCTGCACAGCAGAAGGTGGAGATTGCCTTAGCTGCACAACAGGAAAGAGCAGCAACCGCCGAAAATAGCCTCATAAAATTAAGGGAAAGCCTCAAAGACCGAACGATATCGGGAGCCCAAGAGAAAATTCTTATCGAATCCCTAAGGGGTGCACCCTCCGGAGTTGTGGAAATTTGGTGGACGGCCAGCGATACCGATTCGTTCGGATTAGCGAGACAAATGGTAGAGATTTTCAAAAAATCAGGATGGCCTCCCGCTACGGAGCGTTTCGCCACGGGTGGCACGGGCAATGGATTCTTTCTTGCTGTTCGTGATCGGTTTAACGCTCCGTCGTATGCGGTCAGCATACAGAATGCGTACAAGTTAATTGGTATTGATATGAAGAAGGTCGTGATGTGGGCTTTCGGACGGATATGCTACGAAGACGGAATTTCTCCTATCAAAAGAGAAACGAGGTTCTGTTACGAAATGTCTGTCGATGAGAAGCTGGAGACTTTTATGTCTCAAGGTGGCCCTGCCATCTACCGCATGGAGACATAGGCACGTCGTGACACTGCCAGAATCCAAATTAGGACACTACCTGGTTTCGAAATGAGTACTTCTGCTTAAGAATGTGGCACTAACTGGGCAGACGAATGATCCTGTCAGTGCAACTGATACCCTCAAAGTCCCCTGGACCCTCCGCGTCGAAAAGATGTCTCTCAGCAAAGACAAGACCGAACTCCGCTACAACGAAGCCCTCACCCTCCGCGGCATCCCACCCGCCTTCGACTACCGCCTCGGCAACCGCTCCGCCCTCGAATGGGTCATCGACCAGTACCGCGTCTCCACCGCCCCCCTCCGGCATCACCAACGACCCCAACCGCGAAGACGATGAACGCTACATCCTCCGCCTCATCGGCCAGGTCATCACCGTCTCCCTCGAAACCCAGAAGATCATCGCCACGCTCCCATCCCTCAACTTCCCCGCGTAAAGGAGAAAGCCACCACCCTTGATCGACTTTGAGATTAGCCGGGTGCCCCATTTCATCGCGCGACTTTTGCGCGATGAGTGGGCTCCACTCTGCCGAAGGCCGGAGTGAAGGCGGAGCCGCAACGACTGAATTGCTTTCTTCTGTCCTGCCCCAATTTCACCGGGCCTCAATAAAATCAAGAATCACCACCCAACCCCGCCAACAACTCCCGCACCGTCACCCCAAGCACCGGATGCATCCACCCCGGCGCAATCTCCGCCAAAGGCTCCAGCACAAATCGCCTTTCCGCCATCGCAGGATGCGGCAGCATCAACTCCTCCGACCACAGCACCCAATCCCCATACAACAGCAGATCAAGATCAATCACCCGCGGCCCTTTCACCAAAGCGCCCACCCGTTCCCGCCCCATCGCCCGCTCCACCCCGAGCAGCTCCTGCATCAACGCCCCCGGCTTCAGCTCCGTCTCGAGCACCAGCGCCGCATTCAAAAAACGAGGCTGCTCCAAATACCCCACCGGCTCCGTGTCATAAAACGACGAAACCGCCAGCACCTCACCCAGCGCCTCAATCCGCCGCACCGCCTCCCGCAGATTCGCCTCGCGGTCCCCAAACTTCGATTCCAGGTTCGACCCCAACGCAATCGCCGCCAGCTCCCTCATCCGCCCCCCAAAACTCGGGAAGGACCCTGAGCCGCAAAACCCACCACACCAGTCACCACAAATTCACCACGAATCCACCAGCAAGAAACCACGTTCGACACCACAAAATCACGCCACCGTGGCCGGCCGCATGTGCCCCATCGCGGTCGCGGGCTCCATCACTTCGCTGTACCCATGCGCCAGCTCCCACGCCGACCGGTCACGCATAAGTCGTTGCACAAGAGCAGTATGCATCGCATGTCCCGCCCTCTCGGCCACCGTCCTCAAACCGAAGTGGCCCATTTTCAACACGTTGCCGCGACAAAATAATCGCGCAATCTTTCGTTGCCCCGCGGATCAACCCCATATCCCGCAACATCCGCTCATCCTCTTTGAACCCGAACGTCCGTGCCGGAGCGATCCATTTCACATAATCCCCAGTAGCCAAATCACCCGTAAACATCTCATAACCAATGGGTTGCGGGAAGTCGATCGTATACTGAATCCGGTACCCAGACCCCGGATAGACCCCAATGAACTTGGACCCATCCCGAACCTCGACCTCCTTCAAAATTTTTAAATACTCCCGCTTTCGCCTTTGCTGTTTAAGCCCCACAGAATGAAAAGCTTGCACATAAGGCAACGCGCTTCCATCCAGGATAGGAACCTCAAG
>WNFC01032310.1_pt1 | contig 14658 bp, 21 predicted proteins | sample 5400541 | NCBI WGS metagenome assembly WNFC01 (sample SAMN13153342, study PRJNA577476) | soil metagenome | isolation source: 120 cm saprolite under Douglas fir tree site 2 hole 2 replicate 1 | place: USA:California | collected 2015-04-18
AAAAGTGAGCCCTTACCGGGTCCACAGCAGGATTATGCCACGTCGTCCTGGAATGGGGAGAGTTTGGACGAGGATTTGTGCTGCGACGCACGCCACAAAGCAGCCGCTTGTCGTGTGTCCCGGCTGCGGAGAGCCGATGGACCCCAAGGGCAGCGCACCAGCCACCAGGGAACTGGATGACATCAGCTACGTGTGCCTGAGGTGCGACGCAGAGACGAAGCGCACAATGAAGCGGGCGTAGCGGGCGTCCTGGCCAAAGCCTTTACTCGGCACTGACGCGTCGCCGGTTGCGGTGGAACTTAAAGCTGTGGAGATGTGACGCGGCGCGGTGTATCAGGCGGTTTTCGCCGATGCCCCTGACTTAGTGACGACGGGGTAACTCGTAGGCGGACGGCAGATCGGGCATCGGTTCCGATAAACTCATCCACATTCGGGCGAATCGAAGCATGTCTGCTCGCCGCTCCGGATCATTCGTGCTCTCTGCTAGGGATAAGAGTTCGAATCCCTTGGCGCGGTATTCGTTAGTGCGATTATTCATACACCCCGCTCTGGGGTTGCCTGCCCTTGCGTTTCAAATTTTTGAATCAGCAAAATGGTTCCAGGGCGGAATGGGCCGTCGCGCGAAGCTAAATGCCTGGCAAATCTTCAGGATTTTTGTGCATGTGATCCTGTCAGACCATCTAATCTTTTGGAACAAAAAACTACTTATGGCGTTACGTGGGCCGCGCATAATCTTGCATAATCTCACATAACGGATTGTCACGCGAAAAGGCCGCCCAAGTTTCCAGGGGCGACCTTGTCGATCCGACGCTTGGCCATCCTGCGCGGGGTCCGGCGAGTTGGCGCCGGAGGTCGGAATTTCCGAATCCCAACCGATTCGCTCGGTGGCTGGTTCCACGGTGAGCGGCTGAATCACCGTCCAGGAACGTCGGCGATTGCCGTTGAAAGTACGGCCCCGCACCGGCCGGGCCTGCCGGAATCGCGGCGAAAGATTTCGGATCGACACAAGTCCGCTTAAGTCTTAGCGCACGCAAATGTCGTGATCCCGTGGATCTCCTGGAACATCCTGAAAACCCAAGCCCGAAGCACCAGGCGCAGGTCGAGTGAGAGACCATCCGGCGACAGTGCTTCCGCACAGTACGATATCGGTCGGCGGATGAAATCGCTCAGCGACAGAGCGCGCTCTTCGAGCTCCTCCGCAACCGCCTCGTCCAGCTCAGGCATGAGAAATCGCAACTCGTGGGCCCTCAATGCCCTATACGCGCGACCCCGTGCATTGTCCTTGGGCTCTCCGAGAAACGCGTTCTCGACGACAACAAAGGGACAATCGGGAAAATTATTCCGCAGGATCACGCCGGCCTCGAACGAGTCCACCTTGCGATCCGGAATATAGAAGATCACAGGTTCGACCTCACATGACCGGGCTTCGGAGACGAAATCACTGTCACGCATCAGCTGAAAAAACGTGATTAGGGAACGATGCGTGACGTCGACAATCCGCGTTCGGGCGGATTGCACGGCAAGCGTGTCGAACAACAGCATCTGGTCAGGCACGATTGCGAGATCGACGACGAACGCGTCGTGCGGGAACAGCCCGTGAAGCTCGCGGTCGACCGCATCGGTATCGAAGATGTACGGCCGCGGACCGGAAAGGATAAAGTAGTCTGCAAGCGTCCGCGCCAATAAGGTCTTGCCAGTGCGGCCGTGCAGCGATGCAACGATCACCGCAAGGCTCGATCCGGCCATTGCCGCTCGATCAGGCTGCTTGGGTCGTCACACCTCGGCCGGCAAGCCGGTCGATAAGATTGATACGATCGTATTCGCTGCCGATCTGATTCATCCAGGTCCGCACGTATCCGCGTAGCACCAGAGAGTTATTGGCAGTCTGGCCGTCCGCTGTCCTGTTGGCAATGAAAGCCGAGAAGGGAACCCCAGCCAGTTCGGCCTGTTCAAAAGCCATTTCATTGAGCTTGGGAATGGTCAACTCGACCGCTTCCTTCGCCAAGTTGAAATATTGTTTCTGGAGTTCCGGATTCCACTCGAAAAAACTCGTTTCATTGATGAAGTTCTTCAGCAGCAAATAGTCATGCCCTTTAGTATACGGTCCAATCTCTGCGATCTCCTCGAGCGAGGCGATCGACGGGCCAATAACGTGGAACAGAATGAAATTGAACTCGCCAGCCTTCACAAGATCGAAGAACCCGACCTCGGTGAGGGTCTTTAGCGTGTCCGACAGCAATCCTGCGCGCACGTCGACGATGCTAACTTTGACGTCGCTGGTCGCCAGCGTGTCGATCACCTTGATCTGATCCGCTGCGGTCTCTAGGTCGATCACCTCGGTGACCTTTGGGTGGAAGCGTTTCAATGCGCCGCGCGGAAACTCGGAGTCGAACGCCCGCGTTGGGGTGTTCCTCGCGACAAGATAATCGAGCAACGTGCGCGAGATTGTCGTCTTGCCAACGCCGCCCTTGTCGGCGCCCACCAGAACCACTACCGGCTTCACTGTTTCCTCCCAATTTTGCCTGACCAACCTCAGTGGCTCGCAGCATCTCGGCCGCGGTCTCGAACGGCCAAGTCACAGAACCACGGTTCTGTCATGCTTCCGCCCCGTCGCACCCACCAGCGCATGTTAATGCGGCAATCTTGCGGCACCGCTCGGGCCAGAAGGAACGGGATAGTCGCAATGGTGGTGGACAGTGGCCGGTCGCTTCATTGGCCCTCCCGTTGGCGCCGTCTTGAGGGGCAAGGAATAGCGAGGATTTCGCACGTAATTCCGGGGCTGGTCCGCCGGGGAAGAAAGCGCACACGATCCACGCATGGGTCAAATTGACGGTCAATTCCCGCATCCCGAGGGAGCATGTGCCGGGGCCGACATGCAGAGCAAAGAATCGAAGGGCGCTCGAGCGCGAGAAGGCGGTCAAAGGCCGCTCGGACCGGAAGATGCCACAGAGAATGGCCGCGCGCTGCTGCGAAGGTTCGTCCCTGGTCGTGTCGCCGCCCTGCCAGCCCGCGCGCGCTCCGCCGCCGTCAAGGACCTCCGGGAGAACATCACCAAGCGGGTGGAGGCGATGTCGGCGGCCCTGGAGGAATTGACCCCCGCACGGTCGGCGGCGCCCCGGCTCCCCCTGCTCGTCTATGCCGGGGGCTCGGCGGGCTTCTTGGGCCTTCCTATGAGACCGTTTTCCCGCCGTCGTCGCCGCGCAGGTCGCCCACGTCGACTGTCCATTCGCCATCGAACTCGGGGTCGGTCGGAGGGCCGAGCAGTCGTCGCATACCCGCAGCCTGGCCGTGCTGAGGTCCGGTTTGTTGTACGGGATGCGCGCCGGCTCCGCAAAAGATGCATGTGTACGTGTAGGCCATGTCTCAGTTCTCCTCCTCCGCCAGGGCTTCGGTGGGCAATTCGGGGTACCAGGGAAGGCCCGACTACTCCGTCCTCTTGCTCATCGCCGCGAGCGCTCTCTTTAGGCTCCGAGCCCCTAGTATTGACGCCACTATTGCATTGTCACAGTGACGACGATTAGCTAGTGTCACGTGACGAATGTCATTTAATGGAAGGGAAAAATCGCAATGGCGATGCCCGGTAAAAAGGGACAGGCGAACCAGCTCAGGCGTAAAAAGGAACGTAAGCAGGCGTTGGAAGCCCGGTCCCGCGACCCTATGCGAATGGAGATCACCAGACAGAAGCTGGCGAAGCTCCTCGAGGAAGTTCCAATGGGCTTTGGACGGGCTAAGGTGTTGCATGAAGTTCTGATAGTCCAGGAGCAATCTGGTTACACTTGGCGTCAAATTCTTGGGATGGATCCTCCGTAGTATACTTGGGAAATAAGAAGGCCCGCCGAGAATGGACTTGGGGAGTTGAGTGCTGCTTTAGACAGAGACCTTCCTAGAGCCGAAAAATAGCGCGAAGTGCATTCCAGAAATTGGCGCGACCCCGCCCTGCTTCACCCAGCGACCATGAGCCGTTGGGCATGGCTTAGCTCGGAACCTCAATTGCCGCTTTTGTTGCCGGGTTCGGACAGTCCGTCCTGCATCGCATAAGTAGTCTTGTGGGAAAGATCGTTTATGGATTTCCCGAACGGGGTCGCCAAGCGGCTTGCGGATTCCTACGGCCCGAGAACACAGTGGTGGAAGATATTGAACCGGGATTATTCGCAGAAGGTTGGCCGGGGTGAGTTGTTCGAGCAGCGATACGGGTAGGCACCGCCGGCCGGCGGACTGCCGTTATAGCGGAATCGGCGGGGCACTCCTGCCGCCGCCCCGCCTAAACTGGCCGCCCTGCAAAGGGGCGATACGCGGGCGGCCTTTTTATCCGCCCCGCCGGCTTCGATAGAAAGAGCCGCAGGGCGACCCGCGGCGTTGCTGTCGCTAAGTCAGCCGCGGGCGGCGCGAGCACTCTCGGCGGTCTGCTTCCACTGCGCCAGGCTTTCGGCCACGATCTTCGCGGATTTTGTTGCCGCCTGGTTCATGTGCGCGTACTCGGTGATCACGCGCTGGACCCGCTGGCCCTCATTCTGCAGATAGTCTCGCAGCGTCTCCAGTTCGGCGATGAGTTTTTCGATCTCAAGCACCGACGTACCGGAGACGCGCTGGGTGGCCGCTCGGCCAAGTGGCCACAACGTGCCATTCGTTCCCCGCCCTCACAGGCTGAGGATTGATCGTGATCCTGTGGTGAGGTTCGGCCATGCTCAGCAGTATGCGCCTGGGCCGTCCCGAAAACCATCGAGTCAAGGGCCTGCCTTATTCGAAATGACCCACCACCCGGCCATAGCGACTAGCGTCGCTTTGTTGTCGGGGTTGAGTCGGGCAATTCGACATTTGAAGGAACAATTTTGAGTCGACCACAATTGGGCTCGCAAAGGGAAAGGGCATCCCAAATGGAGGATGCGCCATGCGGCCTTCGTCCGATTTTCCGGGATCAAATCCTTTTTCTGAATGGACAATAAGCGTTGATGATGCTGATGCCCGGATTGCCCGTGCCATAAGGATTTGCGTGGGCAATTACATTCGGGAGATGTATGGGGCGGCTGTGAGGGTTTCGAGTGAATTGCCGCAGGGGACGAGAAAGTTCCTTCCCAATTGCATTTAGAGCGGGCGTGACGTTCGTGGGCGCGACCTGACTGGCCGGTGAAAAGGGGAACGCATTGGTGTACTATTGCGGCACTGGCAATCCGTAAGGGAGGGTCAGCCGTGGCACAAATCGGACAGCCGGTCAGAAGGTATACGATCGTACCGCTGGAAGAGCCGGTGTCGCCTACTGCCGAGCCGGTTACCCCACCGCCGCCCGGCAAGGCGCCGAACAACGCCCCACCCGTTAGCAAACCGGAGCCCCAACCCGTAGAGTAGTGCAGCGCCGGGATAACGTCGCCCATGATTGTCGTGGTCATAAACCGGAATCAAAACGAGCTTGCGAGAACCCTCAAGCACGAGGGCCTTCGAGTAGGGGAGATCATCGCATACCGGGCTTGGGCGGTGATTCATCCACGTTGGTTTCGGAGTGGCGATGACCGGCTACACAGCGTCCTCATGCGAGATTACATCTGGCACCCTGACGAGCCAGCCTCCGGCGACGTGCGAACGCACGGCATTTATTCGTTCCCAAGACGTAATTCGGTCCAAGGAAGAATACGGCTATGAATTCCAGCGTGAGCGGGCCGTTACTGCTCGGCAAGGTCAAAATCTGGGGGGAAATTGTAGAGCACGAAGCGGGTTACCGGTCGCAGTTCGGGAAGATCGTGAGCCTCGACTATGGTGACCCGGAGCTTTTGGACAAGCTCCGGAAAATCTACAGGGTCAATCAGGTTTCCGAGCATCTGCATCATTCTTTGCCGTCCCCCTAGATGCCAATACCGATCTCGATTCGTGGAAGACTTATCGAACAGGCGCATCACGAACCGGTCTGAACAGGAGTGCGCGTCATGCGGTTGGCTGTCGTGGCATCAGCCCTGATTTTGGTCACAGCGTCCACTTGGAGCAGTGCTTTAGCGCAAGGAGCCCCCTCGCGCGAGGCTCCAGTGGGCCACCGCCAGCCGAAAGCAGGTGAGGTGCCGCAGGCTCAGGAGCTAACGGACGCCGAGAAGAGACAGAAAGCACTCGACCAGGCGCTTGACAGGAAGCTGAAGAGCATATGTCGCGGCTGCTGAGTTCTCGGGGCGAATCCCTGATCGGCCTCAGATGAAGCTACTCACTTGTGCTATTGCAGCGGCTTTACTGATTGCCCTTTCACAAGCGGCAATAGGAGCTTGCTTGTCCATTGAGTATGATGGGATGGAAGACTATTGGGTTAACCAATGCTCCGTTGAAGTGGGAGTAAATTGGACAGACGCCGGTCCTTGTAAGGACTGGGCTTGCTCAGCTTCGGTTCCTGCAAAGGGAAGACGTCCCGCTAACAAATTTGTTGGTCCTGCAAAATGGTGCGAGTGCCAAGGGCCCTCATGTAAGGTTCAGGGTCCCTGCTGAATTGTGGTGGTTGACTGGGAAAGAATCAAGGATTTGAGATTCTGGTTGGACGGACTGAGGGAGGGAGATATGGCTAATCGGCCTGTCGCATTGCTTTTTGCGGCGATCTGAATGAATTGGGTACGCCTACTGGGACCTATTCTTGGGCCTTTCACCGGCACGGTTGAAAGACTTGTCGCGATTAGAAAAGCCAATCAGAGTTTTCGGCACATAACTCAGTTCATCGCAGAGTTTAATGAGACCCTTGTCAAAGACCTTCCTCCCGGTTTGGCGAGTTCAGCAGGTGTGTCGCTGACGGCTTGGTCCCGCCAAGGTGATGATATCATCAGCAGTCTCAGGCTTAGGAGTTTAAGAAAGCAGGAGATGATTATTCCCCCTCGGATAACGGTCGGCACGGATCAAGTTAAAATTGGTGAGGTCTCGCTTTTACTTTCTGACAGCGAGGGCATCCGGGCCGTCATTACCAGCACCGTCATCCGTTTCTTCTCGACTTAAGCAGGAGCAAGCAGGAATGCCGCCGAGAAAGGAAGCCGCTGTTGCATTGCCCCACCGGGTGAAAAGAGCCCGCAGAAACGGTCGCTGGGGGCGATCCCGGGACGCTGGACACGAATTGCTTCTCAACTTTTCTGATGATGTTACTCGGCTTACACGCCTTTAGCAGATGTAAACGTTGCGCCGACCGACTCCTCAGCCCTGTTTCGCGACGTGCTCAAGGGTAGTCCGATCCGAGATGGTGATCGATGTTCGCTCGATGCACACCCAACCCGACCGTTGCCATTCGTTCAGACATTTATTGACGCTCTCGCGTGCCGCCCCGACGATGTTGCCCAGCTCACGCTGAGACACCTTAACCCTATCGGCGGGGCGGCTTAGCGCCTCGACATAGGTCATGCGGAGCAGCACCTTGGCAAGTCGTACCGGCAATTGCTGCATGGCGACTTCAGCCATCTGCCGGTCGGTTGCACGCAGCCGGTCACAAAGCACCTCGACAACCCTGGGCCAAGCGTTGGGCTGACGCTGCAAGAATTCCAAGACATCTCGACGTTCCAGTACCGCCAAAGCGCAGGCCGTCGTGGCATGAGCATCAGCGGTTCGTTCCTTCCCGTCTAGCAGCGCGATCTCGCCGAACACTTCTCCCGGCTGAAGCACCGCGAGTACGATCTCCCGGCCCTCATGCGATGGAATGCTGATGCGCACCGTGCCGCTCAGGACCGCCATCATGCTGGCACCAGGCGATCCCATCAGAAAAATGGGCTCGCCGGCCGCGAAGTGCCGCATACGTGCGCGATCCACGATCGTGTCCCGTTCACCCGTCACTAAACCACGGAACAGAACGCAATTCGCAAGCTGTCGGCGAGCATCCTCCAAGGAATTCTGAGGGAGCGGAGTCATTGGAAACTTTCTCGGCTTTTACGGCGAATCTGGCGAATGGAACGACGCCGCGCCCGTCGCTAAACGGCTTTTTTCAATTAATCGACTTATCACAAAATGCAGCACTTTTTATGTGAGCTGGATCACGTACAATATTGCGACCATGTGGTCAGGTCCGAGTCGATCACCTCGCTACATCCAATCTCTCCGCCCCAACGCCTCGGATTTACCTTGATCCTTAAAAGACCATGACTGGCAACATCCCAGCAAGAACAAGAAAGAAAACCAGAGATGGAAACTCATCGCATAGTACAAGTCGTGAATTCGATGAATGAAAGCCAAATTAGACAACCCCTTCTCAGGCGATTGCCGGACATTAATGATCGATGAGCAACGCCAGCAAGGGCTTCCAGCCAGCCGCCGGCCCGCCTGTCGGTTTGATCGGGTGTGCCCAGTTCCGGGTTAGGCTAGGCTCGCGCGCTTCCGCACAAAGGGGCACTAATCCTCGGCGGCCAAACCCGCAAATCTGCCAGTCGAGCAGCCGACGGAGTTCGAGCTGGTCATGAATCTAAAAACCGCCGAGGCGTAGTCCGGCCCCAGCCGGGGGTTTTTGCTGCCCTGCCTCCCGACCAATAGAGAGCTTAAAACCGGGGAGTCCGCGCTCTAGGCCGTAAGGACAAACAACGTTCAGCTCTGGATTTCACCTGCTCCCGACGTGGACGGGCGTTCCGCCTCGCGTTCCCGTCATCGCAGTACCCAGTTCTCGCGGGCATCGTACGTACGTGGCGGTGCCTCGTTCACTCGACCAACTCAGCTTTGATCCAACCAATTTCAAGCTGATATTTGCATTCCAGGAATTTCCATCAGCGGAGCACACAGCATGAATACGCCAGCTGTTCGTAGCCTCTCGCTTTATGGACCGGAAATTACATACACTGCCTACTGTTTCCGCGCGATGCGAATTTATAGTGATTGGAGCGCTGCTATCCTGAAATTGCTGACACTGAGCGATATCGAGCCCCCACTGGCCAAGAAATATACCGCTTGGGTGAATATTTTGGCCAGATGACAGCCGCTCTTCGGTCTCCTTGTCCCAGGTATCGTTCTCTTGAAGGCCATTGATAGCTTTGAAGTCACGCAGCGCGCTTCGAGAAGATGCTCCCCAGACACCGTCGCCACTGCCAAAATAATAGCCCAGGTCGCGCAACCGTTTTTGTATCCAAAGAGCGTCGGAATGATTTAGCGGGTTCCGAGCTGCTCCAGGTGGTGGCGAAAGCGTCGCTTCTACGACCTCCCCGTTTGTTCCAGGCTGATTTGTAGATGATCCTGGAACGACCGATGTTGTAAATAGGTCCCGTTGTGTCCGCTCGTCCCAAATATCGTCGGATCCAAGGTTGTTTACAACTCGAAAGCCGCGAAGAGCGCTGCGCGATCGGGGCCCCCATACTCCGTCCGCAGGCCCGGAAAGAAATCCAAGCTCAATTAACCGCTGCTGAGCGCGTGTGGCGTCTTCGATTCGCAGTAAATCAAGCGGCGCAACCAACTGGGCCTGCGGCTGACCGGGGAGCGTCTCGCCGGTTTGGGGTTCAATGGTTTCAGTGCCAGCCATGCGCCTGCCTGCAGTCGCTGCTGGGGCCCGTTCGAGGCGTATCGACCGAGTTTCTGCGACCGTCTCGTTGGGCAGGTGGAGTTCGACCGTGAGATCCATGGCATCGGCAAACCCTTTCGGTAGCCGGATCACGATATTGTCAAGATCCGCAGCCGATACACGCCAACTATTCGTCCCCACCGGCCGACCAGACGACAGCGCAGATCCGGTCGGAAGGCCGGTAATCACCAAAGCGGCACCCTTCGTTTCGCCGAGAACCGACAACCCAAGCGACAAATCCTCATCCGGGCCGGATGGAACTTGCCTAACGACGAGTTGCGGCGCGGGTCGTTGAGGCGGTTCCGCCGCGGTAAAGGTCCTTCCAACGAGCCGGGACCAGAATGACGTTGCTGCCCCGCTTCCATCCGCCTTCCACAAGGGTGAAAACCGCCCCATCACGACAAACGCGACGATCGAGGCTGCTGATATTGCAAGCACCAAGCGACCCAGTATGCCGAACAGACCGAGCTTGTTGCGGCCCTGCCGGGGAGCGAGCCACGCTTCCGTTACAACAGCGGCGGCGCCGACCGACTCCAGTTTTCCGTCAAGCCGACGCTGCTCGGTCGAGCCGATATCATCACCGATCCCGCCGATACGCTCGTTTAGGATATCTCCGTCACAGATTCTTCTCGGCCTCGTGTGTACCCCCATGACCCACCTCTAACGGGATCACCCCTGCGAATCTTATTATTTTTGCCCCTGAGCCCGACAGAAGTATGACCCGGCCGAGACCTCATTGTGACAGGCGCAGGACAGGGATCCCTAACCTCCCGTGCGTCGAAAAGCGAGTACACCAGCATTCCCCGTTCGGAACGGTCGCTGAGTCACTACGCCTCAGCCCGCCTGCGCAGCTCCCGCCCGCACCGGCCGGGCAGAACGACAACATCGGGAATTTGCTATCCCCTTAACACCATTGCTCTTGACAGGCAGATCAGCTTTGCCCAAGTGATTCGGCCCTCGCGTTTTTTGGCTGAACCCGAGGAGGCTCCTTAAAACGATATCCCACACCGTAAAGCGTCTCGATCACATCGCAGCTATTGTCAACCGCTCTCAATTTCCGGCGTAGACGCTTGATGTGGCTATCGATCGTGCGGTCATCGACGTAGCTGTCGTCGCCGTATGCAACGTCCATGAGTGAGCGCCCTTCCAGCGGCAAATCCGACGCCCGATATCGATATAGAGATCACCATGGTCCAGCGGCTCGGGGCCTGTGGCATCGGCGGAGCTGGGCCCCGTTCCGCATCTGCCTCGCCGCAACAAGACCTTGATCCGCTCGATTAGAACTCGCCGCGAGAACGGCTTGCGAATGAAGTCGTCCGCCCCGAGCTTGAGCCCGCATAGCTCATCGATCTCCTCCTCTCTAGAGGTGAGAAAGATCACCGGCAGGTCGGATGTTTTCCGCACGCGCCGCAGCAATTCCATTCCATCCATGCGCGGCATCTTGATATCCAAGACGGCAAGATCCGGCGGACTAGTATTGAATCCTTGAAGCGCCGAAATTCCGTCGGAGTAAGTGATGACCCGAAAGCTCTCGGCCTCGAGCGCCATCGAAACCGAGGTCAGGATATTCTGGTCGTCGTCGACGAGGGCAATGGTTGGCATCGGGTCTCCTTCGACACGTTTCATGGGATTGCCAGCCTCGCAGATGATTCGGATCGGAAGCATTGGTGCCACATCGCGAAACTGCCTGTTTCGATGGCCCGTCCGAAATCTCCTCGATCAGTGTTGGCAGTGTCAGCAGCGATTGTGTGGGGATATGGGCCTGTAAAGCCCTCCAGTTCGAATTTCGGCAAGCGTGGCAATTAGGCCACAATCACCCCGTTGCTCGCCCGCACAGACCGGAACTCGCGGAACGCGCAAGCGCGACGAGTGCTCGCTCGCGCTCAAATCGCGTGTCACCCCCAAGCGAGCTCGCGGCTTCCCTCGCGCGACGACGCGGTTCTTAGCCCAAACTAAACAGGCGGTCCGAGACGGTTGTTTGCACCATGTTCCGGTCGGGGCTCGCGTTTTTCGGCCCCGGCCGGTTCGGAATGATCAAGCCGGTCGATCCGACCGATCCCGCGCTTCATCGTCCTTCACGATACGTCCCAACCGTGGATCACCTTGGCGCGCGATTGGAAACCGAAGGGCTTATGCCCGAAATAGGTCCCCACGATTAGCCGATCTGATCGCGGTCATCGGATGCCAGATTACATAAGGAGCGGCATGGAACCGGTCGCGATTAGTGGGGTTAACGGGCATGGCGTCTACCCATCCTGCCACCTCTCGGAACGCTTTTCGGTCATTCGAGAGCTGTTTTCTTTTTAAAGGGCTTGAGCCAGCTCATCGTGACGCACTTGTCGCTCGCGCACGCCTTAAGCATTTTAATGCTGGTCAAATGACCTTTTTAATGGGATCTCCTGGAGACAGCATGATGGCGGTCCTCAATGGCAAAGTGCGGATCAGTTTATCCTCTGCTGGCGGCAAGGAGATTGTATTAGCTACTCTGCAGGAGGGTGAAGTATTTGGAGAAATTGCGATGTTAGATGGCAAGGAGCGTACAGCAGATGCCCAGGCAATTACCGGCTGTGATTTGGCGATCTTAGAGAGACGAAATGTCCTGGCGTTTCTGGAGAAGCATCCTAGCGCCTGTCTTCGCCTTGTTGAAGTGTTCTGTCAGCGGATGCGTCTGACTGATGAGCGGATTGGGGAAGTAGCGATGCTGCAGCTCCCCGCACGACTCGCGAGGGCCTTACTGCGAATAGCGAATGAGCAAAAGGTACTTTCGAACGCTAAGGATCAAGCGCTGACAATTGGATTATCTCAGCGCGAGCTCGGCAATCTCATTGGCGCCGCTCGTGAGCCAGTCAACAAATGCCTTAGCGTATGGCAGCGCTCGGGCATCGTTCAGGTTGAAGACGGGCGAATCATTATTCTCAACCGCGACAAACTTGAGAAAGTTGCCGAGGAGGCTGATTAAGACCCTTATCAACGAAAAGCCCCTCGAGATTACTTCAACGCAATATCGCAGTCGTGTAGAATGTATGGCCCGGCCGTGCGTTGCAAGACGGAGTTCCAAGACCGACGAACGTGAGAGCTGCAATAATGTCTTAGGCCTCCAACGTGGAGCATTTGCTCCGGGCCATCATGGGTATCCGCGCGCATCCAGGCTGACTAGCGGACAGACCCTCGAAGGCCATGTTGGCATCCAGTCTCTTGGTTGCGTCGGGCAGACCGTTCGTCCATCTCTTCAATCCATCTCGCAGACCTCAAGTGCTGAAGGTCATCAACCGCTCGGCGTTCGATCTGCAGCAGGTCTTGAATACATTGGTCGAGGCAGGGACACAATTGTGCGGAGCGGATATGGGCATCCCTCGCCGCCGCGTCGGAGACACCTATCCGCTTGCAGCGACCTTCGGAATGAAACCCGAGTGGCGCGAGCATGTTGCGCTGCATCCCAATACGCCAGGCCGTCACTCGGTGCTCGGGCGGCCTTTCCACGTCGGCGTGTCGTACGCCGCTGCGGCCTCATTCAACGAGCGTTGCCAATCCCGGCCCCAAGGGCTTGGTACCGTATCCCTGACAATTGATGGCGAAATTCGAGTTTCCAGTAAATTTTATGGTGTCGCCGATGAGTTGCGTGCAGTCCGTGCTGGTCCCCGCCCCTCCCGCAAAGCTGATGGCGCCTTTGGGCAGGTAAAGGGCGCCATCGATCGTTTGCGTCGCGCCGCCCTCAAATTTGAAGGCTGTGCCGGCCGGCATGTTGCGGTCGCCGAAGAAGACGATTCCGGCTGTGGAAAGCCCCGAGCTTTCGAGGGGCGCCGATAGATTGACTGTCGCACCGCCATTGATGCTGGCCGTGGCATAACTGTTGCTTGTGCTGGAAGTGAATACGAGAGTGACGCCGGTGCCGCTCAAGGTCGCGCCGCCGTTCACCGTAAGGCTGCCCTGGTCGAGATAGTAAATTCCGGGGCTCAGCGTTACGTTGGCGCCTGAGTTCAGGCTCATTCCCCCGCAATAGACACCCGGACTGATGGTTTCCGTCTTCTTGGAGGAAAAATTATGGTGATCACATCCCGAATAGGAGGGGACAGATTTGTTGGCGTATGGGTCAGTAACCGCCGAGACCCCGGTGCTGATCCCGTTCGACGCTGTGATGCCCGAGGTTCCGGATACGCCGCCGACGACATTCACGGACGCTGCATTCAGTGTGCCGGAGCCACCCACGGTGAGCGCTGTCGAACTGCTGGAGTTGTCGAGCAAGCTACACTGGGTCAGATCGACGGCGGCCGTTCCCTGTATGGTGACGGCGCCGCTCGCGCTGCGATCAAGGCTGAGCACGCAGCCCAAACCCGCAGGATTGGAAATCGCAACCGCACGCGCAGAAACGATGAGCGGCGCCGAGGTGAACGTAGACGAGAAAATCCGAGTTTGGGGTTGGCTTACGATCACCTCCACCGCACCGGAAGTCGTCATGTGGGTTCCGGATTTTGGCGGCTGATTGACGGTGACGGCGACGCCGTTCGAACCTGCAACAAAGCCATACATAGCGGTTGCGGCGTTTGCCTCGGTCCCTATTCCAGTGGAGTTGCCTTGTATGTAATAGGCGATCGCAGCACCGATGGCTCCAGAATCTGCAGCGCTCTGCATGTGCTGATGTGTGTAATACTGGAGACCCGTTTCGGTCCCAAGGCCTACGAATCCGAGCAGCACCGGCATGGTCAGTCCGGTGATCACGGCATAATTCCCGGATTGCTCGCGAACGAGGCAGTAAAGGAGGCCTGTCACCCCCAGGAGTCGGTAGCGGCAAGAGAACTTGAGTTTTCTGAAATACCCACGCGGGGCTGCAACAAGCTCTGTTCCGAGCGAAGTCATGGTGCCGTGTCCGGATGATGTTGCGATTGGCTTCTAGATGCAACACGCGCCCTAACATATCGGTACAAATGGTCGATAACCTTTTAGACAAGTAATTCCGGATCGACGGTCGCCGGCACCTGCTGGTCCGCCGACGTTCGTTCTACCCCTAAAAGCTGCCATGATGTTGAGGTCCGCGAACGACAGAGAAGTGCCAGAACCCGACTCATGCCGCGCAACAATTCCGCCGGGACGGGAACTCCGGTTGTCTCTCGCAATATCGCCGGGGCGGCGAACGAATGCAGCGTCATCATATCCGCCGGCAACAGTGCGATCACGTCGGGCAGTCT
>WNFC01016951.1_pt1 | contig 14656 bp, 10 predicted proteins | sample 5400541 | NCBI WGS metagenome assembly WNFC01 (sample SAMN13153342, study PRJNA577476) | soil metagenome | isolation source: 120 cm saprolite under Douglas fir tree site 2 hole 2 replicate 1 | place: USA:California | collected 2015-04-18
TGATCTCTTTCGCAGTTGACCTGGGCACGCTAGTGAACCTGCGCGACGAAGACGATGAGCGGCAGCCAGTGTTTCTGTTGCGCTCGGTTAACGGAGTCGTTCAGGCCCACTACTACAACATTCGCCGCAAAGTTTACACGCTGGTCAATCAAACGGATCGCCCGCGCACGGTGTACCTCGAGCACCCGCGCGACGAAGACGAGAATTGGGAACTGACGGCAGACACTGCGGCGCCTGTAACTAAGACTGCGAATCACTATCGCTTCCGCGTAACGCTTGCGGCCCACCAGACGCTGAACTTTCCCGTCAGCGAGCGTAACGAGGAATTTGATTCCTACGCGCTGACGAATTTCTCGCGAGACAATTTGGAGTTGTTCATCGCGCGCCGGTACGTTGACGAGAAAACTCGCGCGGCGCTGGAAACGATCATTGCTTTGAAGGACAAAGTCGCCGCCGCCTCCTCACGCTTGCAGGTAATCGACAAAGAGGCCGCCGAGATTGCGCACGACCAGGAGCGCCTGCGCGAAAACATCAAGGCGCTGACTTCGACGGCTGAAGCCAAACAACTGATCGCGCGCTACGTATCAAAAGCCAACGAACAAGAAACTCGTTTGGAACAACTCGAAGCGGAGCGCCGCACAACCATTGCGGAACGCGCCCGGTCACAAAGTGAATTGGATTTAGCAGTCCGCAGTCTCTCCTTAGACCGCAAACTCTGATGTTCAGCCAAAAGTCTACCCCTTCCTTCTTTGCCCGTCACCTGTCACCCGTCACCTGTCACCGCGTTTGCCCTTGCCCTTCGCTCTTAGCTCTTTGCCCTTTGCCCTTTGCCGGTTGAAATTCGCAATTCGAATTCCGAAATTCGAAATTCAGGTGGCAACTCGAAGCCGAGCGACGCACAACTATCGCGGAACGCGCCCGGCTACAAAGTGAATTGGATTTAGCTGTCCGCAGCCTCTCCCTCGACCGAAAGTTGTGACTGTGAAAACTAAAGGCGTCCAGCCTTGATCCCGTCTTGACTGGACGCTTTTTCTTACTCTTCACTTATCACTTTTCACCTTTCACTGCTTTTTCCCTTGACTACCGACCTAACCTGAACTAAAGTCCGGCCACCTCGCAAAGCCAATTAACCGTAAACGCCAGTTACCTCAAAGCTCTCGTAACAGCGCTTACCATTCACGAAAAACGAGTTCCCTCCACCGCTAGACTCGAAACCCGGAACTCGTAACTCGAAACCCCTTCACGGCCTCGTTAACCCGGAACTCGAAACTCGAAACTCGAAACTATTCTTTTCACTTTTCACTTTTCACCCTCCAAAGGAGGCTCCTAAATGACTCCTCTTCAAAACGCTCTTCGCATACTCATCATGGCGGCGGCGCTTTTTCTGATCTTCCTGATCATCTGGTTGTTCTGGTGTCGCTGCTACCGCCGCGGCGCCGTCGAGCCAGGCAATCCGGTGGGCCAGCCGATTCACTATGCCACCGCGGACCCACACAGAGTTGAAGGCGGGAAATATCCCGCCTTCACTCCCACCGGCGATGCCAACGATCGCAACAACGAGTTCCCTTATCCCGTTCCTGCTGGTCCATTGCGCGGCACGCTCGCGCCTACGAGCCAGGGTTCACAGTTCTTGAAAATTCAAAAGAAGAAAGAAGACATTCCGCAAGGCGGCGCCGGCGATCCCGTCGTCTTCACCGATTATGATCCACTCGGCACAACGTCAAACGTCGGCAGCCCGCCCGACATGAACGCTGCGCGCGGCGGCAACGTTGCGCTGCTTTCTTACAACTCGCGCGTGCAGTTAACAACCAACGGCGCTGTGAACTGGGGCGAGCGAGATCCAACCACAATTTTCCCCAGCGGCGCCGCGAAAGATGCGAACGGCAACAACCTCGATCGCGGCTTCTGCTGCGATCAGATTATTCAGTACGTTCCTAAAATCGATCGCTTCATCTGGCTGATGCAATTCTGCGGCACCGGCCCGGGCAGTTGCTTGAACGGCATCAACAAACTGCGCATCGCCTCCGCCAGTCCACAGGACATCATCAACAGCAATCTAACTTCATGGACTTATTGGGATCTAAGTTCTGCGACCTTTAATTTAGGCAACACCACGATGGATTATCCCGACTTGTCGGTCGGCGACAATTTTCTCTATCTCAGTTCAGATGCAGTCGCCAGTGGTCTATTCGTCGTGCGCATACCGCTCAGTGAAATTCAAAACAGTCAGACAATCAACATGGGCTTCACCGATCCAGCCAATGGGTTGGTGCCGCGCGGCGGCCACATCTCGCAAAACACCGGCAACGAAGTTTTCTGGGCCGGCCACAACAGCGACAGCCAGATGCGCGTGTTCTCGATGAAGGAAGGCGACAATCAATATTTCTGGCGCGACATCGATATCAATAGCTGGAACCGGGGCGCCATTACTTCGACTGCGCCCGACGGCACCGACTGGCTGAGTTTTGGTTTTCCCGGCAACGCCGTGCTCGGCATCACGCGGCGCAGCGGCAATGAAGTGTGGTTTGCGTGGAGCGCGAAACCCGGCGGCGGATTTCAAAACACGCACGTGCAGGTAGTTGAGATCAACATCAACAACTACAGCGTGATTTCGCAGTGGCAGATTTGGAACAACGACTACGCGTTCGCCTATCCCAGCCTCTCGACGAATGAAAACAACGAGGTCGGCATTTCACTGGCGTGGGGCGGCAAACAAAATTACGGCAATCATGCGGTGGGAATTTTAGGAGACTTTGTGGTGTGGTATCCGGAGTTGAGCGACGCCGCCAACGCGCGCTGGGGCGACTACGTCAGCGTGCGCCGCAACTCACCGAATGACAGACTGTACGACGCCAGCGGCTATGCAGTGTTAAAGAACACGCCACCCGCCGTGGGCCAACGAAGCGATCCCTACTACATCCAATTCGGCCGCGACTCCGTCGTGAATGGCGGCGGGGCGATTAGGTAAATAGCAGCGAAGAATAGTCGACGACCGCGGTGGAGTTGCTGTCACCTGTCACCCGTCACCTGTAACCGCATTTTTTCCTTGACTATTTCCTTGCACCTGGCATAAAGTCCGCCCGCTTTCACCATATTTACCTGAAGTCGAGTTCCTCTTTAACTCGAAACCCGGAACTCGAAACTCTAAACTTTTCGCGAGTTTTTCCTTACCCCTAAACTCGAAACCCGGAACTCGAAACTCGGGAGTTCAAACTTGAATCGCACCAACATTTGCGATTTCTGTTTACCATCTTTAATTGGTTGGTTCAGAGCCCGCGAATTTAGCTCTTCCGATACCAACCTTAGCAATGCAAAGACCTTCCGTAATTGCAGGTTAACAGTCTCACGCGACAGAATCATTCTTCCGGCAATGTTCTCCCGTGTGGGTACATAGAACAAGAAGATGCACCAAAAAATAGCAATTGGAGCGTTTTGCACAGATATCTGCGAGTCGACGGATAGGATGGAACGCTTTCAGCAAGTCGCACTTAAGCATCACAAAATCTATTTGGAAACGGCTGGCAAACGCTTCCTCAAGGGGAATCATGGGGGGAATCACCGGGTGGGGAGTTAGGGGATCTGTGGGTACCGGGGGATGCTTTATGGGGAGTGTTCTATGCGAAGCAAGGTGCATCAGATCCCGAGTCCGTAATCTCCTCGCTTGGTCGAGTTATCTATTCCTTCGCTTATGGATTTTCAGAAGCCAGTATTCATCCTAGGCCCACAGGATTGAACCCACTACAAGTAAAGGGCGTATTCCTGGCAGGGAGAGTAATTAGAGAGGCCATTTTTAAGAACCTTACGCTTTACAGCGGGACAGCCTTAAATGGTTGTGGGCGGTTGGAGAAGCATGTATCCCCTAACAAAATCGTGGCAGGATTTGTAACGTCAGATGATGAGCAAACAATATTGTGCAATAGCAAGGCTCGTTCTCCTGTGGTCGATGCCCGCACACTCAAAGAGTATCTGGACCGCAAGTTTCGCCAACCATCCAAAGCAGGATGCAAAATCCTGTTGGATGTAGTACCCGATAGGGAAGATAGGTTCCTACGCTTTTTAGGCTGGTCCAAGCGATCTCATCTGAGTGGGCTTGCTGGATGTAGTGTATTCACCACTGAGATTGAGCTAATTCCTCAAAGGCGCCATGGTCTTGAGGTTGACTACAAGGAAACGGGCGAATGGAATCGCACAGAAGTCTCCTTACATTCTGACAAACAAAGAACTCATTGGGAATTACATGAGTTACTTGACAAGGCTAGTATCAGATCGTTTGACTTCATAAAGCAGAAATACCTAAAGGATCGTATCAAGATATTTCTTCCGCGCGAGGGTAGGAATTCACTTGAACTGAAGTATAACGGCAAGAAGCTAATGCCTCGCATACGGAAGAACACACCTACAGACTCCGTGATTTTCAATCAAGATTCATATTGCTTATTGCCGACGGATCGAGACGGTCGCGAAAAGACTCTCATTCAGCGGTATGCACGGAACGGGCGGGACGTTCTCTGTTTCTCAACAGCCAATGATCACGTGCTAAGTCAATATGAGGACCTTGCAGATTTCTTGGACTCAGCAAGTCCTTGCATAGAGTTTACATTTCACGGTGAGTGATACTCACCAATGGAGTTAGATCAAGTGCATAGGAGGTCGACACGATGGCAATTGAGCAGACTCTAACAAAACAAGGGGAGCCCGACGACGATATCTACAACGTATTTCTTACCGCGGATACAGCCATTCAAGTTAAGTCGGATGGAGAGATAGTTGGTCCCAACGCTGAAGGTACCCTAGGCATTGTCTTGCATGGCTTGAATCCTGAAACTAAAACGGAAAAGGCTGTCCGGATACCGCGCCTATTGCAATCCGATCGTTTGCTTAACTTTCATGTGGCTGAGATTGGATACTACGAAAGCAGCCAAGCGGAGAGTTGTCAAAGTTATCCTGGAGTGTTGGCCGCAAATGAATTTATTCGACTTGAACACCTAACGTCTTTCACGAAAATTCCAGGCCATCCGGAATACGGTCAGTGTTTCATAGGTTTTTACCTCTCACCCGCATCGCCCTATAAAGTGTGCTTGGTCTCGGAGGCGCATGTTTGGCCAAAGAGTTTCGACGATTATTTAAACAGTCCCAAATCACAGATGCAATCAACGGAAAACGTAAGTGGGAAGCTCTTCACTGAGCTATCAAACAAAGTTCAGGGTAAAGGCCAGACATTTAGCAGGCTATTATTCCTGCCTGAAAAAAGCAAGAATAGTAATAACGAAGTAGGGGATAACTCACTTTTGGAATCGCTCAGTCGTGAAGATTTGAATAGGCTAATTGCAAGAAGGGAGATTGGTGGATGGTGGTTCAATATCCCAGTCGCGATCTATCCTTGGATGACAGCGAATTTAGAGCGGCTCCTGACGGGGTACATCGATGAGGATGATAGTACGGGTAATCCGGCAACGAGTCTAAGAAGCTGGAAGTTAGAGTCTTGGTTTGAACTCATAGAATTACTAACTCAAGGTCTCAAAGCTATTCATGGTGGCGGAGCAATTCACGGTGATCCACGACCAGCAAACATCATGACTCAGATTCACTCTAATGCAGCTAATATAGAACCTGGCCGATTTCAATGGATTGATATTGGTCTCGGGTATGGCGCTAAGTTCATGCTAGATGATCCCAAGCTAGGCGAGAGTGGAGTGACTCCGCCACCGCTTGGCGGTGGACGTTCGACGGTCTTTTACGCGCCTGAGAGGTCAGAGTCGTCCGAATTTGAAGATGCAGACGTTGTTGAATTGGTGCCGATCAACACGGAGTCCGAAGCCACAGACGACTTATCTGAAGAAAATGAATCTGAAAAGGTTGAAGGAGTCCCGCCGTTAGAAGTTTCGAAGCTTAAGTTTTCATGGAAAAAGCAGACTCATTTGAATCCTATTCCCTTGCAATTGAGAGATGAGAACAACATTCCTATTCGAGAGCTGGGGAAACTCTACAAACGTGACCGAGTCCAAGTACGAGAATTCATGTTCGAAGTAAATGACGTCGACAATGATGGTGTGGTCATCTCAAGGATTTATGAACTCTTTCTGGATCGTCTCCTAATTGAGAAAACAGATTTGGGACGGGAGGGCTTGCACGCTCGTCTCAATAAGGCCGCAATTTCCAGGTATCGGATCTTCAAACAATGGGGTCAGGCAACAGACATATACGGTTTAGGTATCATCACACTCTACTTCTTCTTCGTAAGGGGACTTTATAAAGTGAAGAGCGCTTCGGTAAGTGGTGCCGATAGGAATACAAAGTACGACAGGTCTAATCGGGAGAGCATCTTTGAGGAGTTGGCGGCGTTATTGAGAAATCGAAGTTTCTTGGAGACCTTTATCTCAAACCTTAAACTTGGGCATGCTGATCTACTGAATCGGAAATTCCACGATGCAAATAGCATTGCCGCTAGAGAAATCTCCGATTTGATTCTTGCTACAGATCGTAACTTTGAGTTTGTTTGGCATGGGCTCGAGGGAAATGATGGGTTATTCGTCCAGATAATTTACTTTTGTTTATGTTGCGTATGGAGACAGAATGAAGTGGCTGAGATGGGACTGAATGGCGTCGAAGAGACGGGACTGAAAGAAGTGGAAGAGACTGGACTGAATCAAGTCGAAGAGATAGCACAAACAGCGTTCCATTTTAGGCCCTTTTGCAAGCATCGTTTGATGATTAAGCGCGCGGCCAGCCCAGATGAGCCGGCCGGTAGAGCCCTCGATGTAATAAGAAGTATTACGCAAGGATTAGTAGATGTGGTAGGGAATGATGGTGTCCCACGATATTTTCGTGAAGGAGATTTCAAAGATCCTATTACGCTGGCGACTAACCTCAAACAAGGTTCAGATGTGCTTTCTAGTTATCTCTTCAGTCGGTTTACATCAGATACACAACAACTAATACGAGTATCTGTTGAATCGGGTTTCTTGTCCGAACCACTCCTTAGGCAGGCATTGACTAGAGAATTCAATAGACTACTTAGTAGCCCGGATTTTTTTGATAACCCGCAGTTCCCCCAACAAATACTGACGGAGTTTCGAAAAGAATTGAATCAGGCGTCAAGCGGTGAAAACGGCACGCGCCGCATTAGGGTGCTTTTGGAGATGTTTTACTCTGATGAAATAGCCAAGGGACACGCGCTCGGACGTTCCAGAACCGATCAGATAATAACGCTCGGCGAAGACTTGCGCGATGCTAACAATCGTATCGAGAAGGCAAAGAAAGACTTTGGTCGGATTCAAGACATGTCGACGAAGAATCAACTCAGCGAACATGAAACTTTGGTTCTTTTAGGATATAAGAAAGGCTACGTCAATAGATTGCTGGTCGAAGTTGCTAAATTAGCGCAGGATGGTATTAAGGATTTAGGCAGAAAAAATGCCGGTAAGCATAGCAACTCCAAATCAGCTCAGCCGTGAATGTAACCCCCCTTACGACCCATTTATGAAAATAGAGACGTCCAGGCTTGTGAGTTACGAGAAATGTTCGGACGTCGTGGCACTCAGAGATTCGCTTGGTTCGATCTTCATAAAACTGCTTTAGTTGCTTTCCGTCAGGATCCGCTATCGCTAGAAATCCTGCATCGCTTCGTGCAAAATAAGTCTATGTTCCGTGTGAGCCCGCCGCACCCGGCAGCCTTTAAGTGGTTCAAAGGAAACTCAATCTCTTTATGCCTGCAAATCACAACGAAATAGAAAAGCGGCTCTGGCAGGCTGCTGATGAACTTCGGGCCAATTCGAAGTTAAGGTCGTCGGAGTATTCACCGCCGGTGCTGGGACTAATTTTCCTGCGCTATGCCAGTCACAAGTTTGGCGAAGTCGAACGCGAGCTTCTTAAGAAACAGAGCAAGCGTCGCGAGATTGGGCCGACGGATTATCAAGCGCGTGGGGCGATCTATTTGCCGGAAGCAAGCCGGTTCGAATATCTGCTGAATCTGCCTGAAGGCTCGGATTTAGGCGGAGCAATCAAGCTCGCCATGACACTCATCGAGAATAACAATCCTAAACTCGATGGTGTACTCCCGAAGAATTATCAATCGCTTGAGAATGATCTGCTCGCTACGTTGTTGAAAACATTTGCCGCAATACCGATGGATATTGAGGGCGATGTCTTTGGCAAGATAATGCCGAAATCATGGTCTATGGTCAGGAGAAGACCGAAGAGACGGTCCGGTTGTGCAAGATGAATCTTGCCGTCCACGGTTTGGAAGGCGAGATTCGCGAGGGCAACTCGTATTACGAAGACATTCACGATTCCGTGGGCAAGTTTGACTTCGTCATGGCTAATCCGCCGTTCAACGTTGATCGCATTGACAAAGAGCGTTTGAAAGATGACAAAGCTCGGTTCCCGTTCGGCATGCCGCGAAGTGATAACGGAAACTACATTTGGATTCAGGAGTTCTACAGTGCTCTGAATGACAAAGGCCGCGCCGGTTTTGTCATGGCTAATTCCGCTTCGGACGCCCGGGCGTCTGAACTGGGAATTCGGCAGAAGCTAATTAAGTCGCACGTGGTGGATGTGATGATCGCCATCGGCTCAAATTTCTTCTACACCGTCACGCTCCCGTGCACGCTATGGTTCTTTGACAAAGGCAAAGCGAACACGGCACGCAAGGACAAGGTTCTCTTTATTGATGCGCGTCCGATTTTCCAGCAAGTCGACCGCGCGCATCGCGGTTTCACTGACGAGCAGATCGAATTCATCGCCAACATTGCACGGCTTTATCGAGCCGAACAACCGGAATTCAATAATGGCAGTGAAGCGATGCTGAAAGAAAGATTTCCGGTCCTCAAATATCAGGATGTCTCCGGGCTGTGCAAAGTTGCGACGCTTGGGAATATCGAGTCACAAGGCTGGAGTCTGAACCCGGGTCGTTTTGTCGGAGTCGCTGCCGGCGAAGCCGTAAGCGATGAGGACTTCAAGCTACAACTCGAACTGCTCAATGAAGAACTTGAAAGCCTGACCATACAGGCGCGTGACCTCGAACAAACCATCGCTGCAAACGTGGCGGGGCTTCTGGAGGCGTAAGGATGGCAAAGGCCGAATGGAACCCGCGACGACTGGACGATCTTGGTTTCGTCGGGCGTGGTAAGTCCCGGTATCGTCCCCGCAACGAAGCGAAGCTTTTCGGTGGGCCTTATCCGTTCGTGCAAACCGCAGATGTCATGGGCGCCGACCCTTACATCACGAGCTATTCGCAGACATACAGTGAGTTCGGCCTTCAGCAGAGCAAGATGTGGCCGGCTGGCACGTTGTGCATGACCATCGCGGGAGCGAATACCGCCAAGACTGCCATACTGAGAATTGAGGCGTGCTTTCCGGACAGTATTGTCGGCTTTATTCCCGATAAGTCTAAGGCAGACCTCTACTTCGTCAAATACTCACTGGATCTAATGCGCGATCGGTTTCTATCGGTGAGCCGTGGCGCGACGCAAGACAATCTTAGTCTCGACAAACTATTGTCATTTCCGATTGCAGCGCCGGACGTGGACGAGCAGCGTCGTATCGGAGGAATTCTGTCGGCCTATGACAACCTGATTGGGAACAACACGCGGCGGATCAAGATTCTGGAAGAGATGGCACAGCGACTCTACCGCGAATGGTTCGTCCACTTCCGCTTCCGCGGCCGCGAAAACGTCAAGCTCGTCGATGGCGACATTCCTGGAGGTTGGGAGTTGAAAAAGTTAGGCGACGTCTCTGACATTTTAATGGGCCAGTCACCAAGATCGGAGTTTTACAATGAGACGCGCAAGGGCTTGCCGTTTCATCAAGGAGTAACGAATTTTGGCGATAGGTTTCCGGTTGATCGTATTTATTGCACAGTCGAGAATCGCATTGCTGAGGAGGGCGACATCCTTTTTAGCGTACGGGCGCCCGTCGGTCGCCTTAACATCGCCGACAAGAAGATTGTTATTGGGCGCGGTCTATGCGCCATTCGCAGTAAGACCGACAATCAACCTTTTGTCTTCCAGCAATTGACGGAGAAGTTTCAGGAAGAAGATACGATGGGCGGTGGCACGATCTTTAAGTCTGTCACAAAAGATGACATGCACGGGATCGAGATGCTCTGGCCCGACGAAACAACACTCGCTCAGTTCGACGAGTGCGTAAAACCGATCTTTCTAGAACTCCAGAACCTGACTTGGAAGAATGCCAACCTCCGCCGTACCCGCGACCTGCTGCTGCCGAAGCTGATATCTGGCGAAGTGAATATGGAGGAATGAAGAATTCCCGGAGTGCTAAAGATGGTCGAAAAATACGAGATTCAACGAACCTCTCTTCAATCGGCTGCTGTTTCAGATAAAGTTCTCGCCGAGACTAAGACCACAAGATTGGTGCTCCGGCCTGAAATTGTTGGAAATCCAAATAATCCTGATGCTAGGGTCAAAATCTCGCTAATTCACCAACGCAAGTCATTGAAAGACAAATGGGAGGATGCCCCGGCAGAGCCCTTGAGCACATTAAAGGCAGGAGAGCAGGTCAAATTCATTTTGCATAGCGAGCCGACATTGGAGCTTTTTCGTCAACTCGACAACCTTTATACGATCGCAACCAAAGGCAAAATTGGATTTGGAAAAACTAGTTTGGTTGTTGGCCGGGAGGAGGAAGTAATTCAAACGGATGTGGGTCGGGCAAAAGTCATCAAGCTTCTGTTGGACAAAGGATATTCTTACGACATCTGGAATGAGCTGGTTCAGATTAACCCAGACATAGCAACTCGGCTTTCTTATGCGCGAATACAAGCCGAGCGGAGCGTGGCGTTAGAGCGCTTTCGAAGGAATCTCGATCTGAATCGCACTGAATCATGGTGGCAAGATTCCTTCGAGAGAAACCCTTGGATCTTCGGCTATGGGCTCAATTACCAAATTTTGAAAACCTTCGAGGCGCAACCACATTATGGCGGTGCTGCGGTCAGCGGTAAGGGAGCGCAGAAGGGAGACTTCCTGCAAACAACTGAAGCCGAGGTAAGATTCACAGTTTTGGTTGAGATCAAAAGACCAGAGACTGAGCTTATGGGAAAAGAAGAATACAGGAACGGGGCGCGGGAGCTCAGCAAAGAATTGACCGGCGGGGTGTCGCAAATGCAAGCCAACTGTAGCAAATGGGAAAAGGAGGGATCACAGACGGAGAACAACAAAGAAGCGCTGTTTAAAGAGAGGATCTTCACAGTACAACCGAAAGGGATTTTGGTCATTGGGCACACTAACCAATTAGACACGATCTCCAAGAGGAATACCTTTGAGTTGTTCAGAAGAAATGTTGTCAATCCTGAGATAATAACCTTTGACGAACTGTATGAGCGTGCAAAATTCATTGTCGAGCGGACTCCAGACTCGAGAGAAGCTGCAAAGGGTAATGCTAGTTCAGAATCGGTGCCGTCATTCGACGATATCCCTTTCTAAATGATCATTGCGCTTTCGGTTGCCTGACATCGAAGCTTCTAACGTTGCCCCTACTGCTACATGGCTTCTCAATACTCAGAAGACTCAATGATCGAACAGCCAGCGATTGAACTTTTTCAAGCGCTTGGCTGGGAAGCAGCGAATTGCTATCAGGAGACTTTCGGTCCGACTGGAACACTTGGCCGAGAAACGGCGGCTGAAGTTGTCTTGACCTCACGCCTGAAACTGGCACTAGAAAAGCTCAATTCTGATCTCCCTGCCCAAGCCATCGATGCTGCAATCGAAGCGTTACGGCTGGACCGCAGCGCGATGAGTCCGGCGGAAGCGAATCGTCAGATTTACAAACTGATAAAGAATGGCGTTAGGGTGCAAGGCACCGCCCCCACCCCCGACCCCTCCCCCAAAGGTGGAGGGGAGGAAGAAGTCGCACGTGTGAAGGTCATCGATTGGGAGCATCCGGAGAACAACGACTTCTTTCTCGCTTCTCAATTGTGGCTGACTGGTGATGTGTATAAGCGTCGCGCCGACCTTGTCGGTTTCGTAAACGGCTTGCCGTTGGTCTTCATTGAACTGAAAAAGCTGCGAACAGAGGACGCGTTTCATCACAACCTGCGCGATTACAAGAACACGATTCCGAAGCTCTTCTGGTACAACGCCTTCATCATCCTTTCGCACGGAAGCAAAAGTCTCATCGGCACTCTGACCGCAGGCCTCGATCACTTTGCCGAATGGAAGAAGATCAATGATGAAGGTGAGGAAGGCATCGTCAGTCTCGAGACGATGATCCGCGGCACCTGCGAACCTACCAAAATTCTCGACCTGGTTGAAAACTTCATCTTGTTCAGCGAAAGCGAGGGCGGACTGCTGAAGCTTGTCGCGAAGAATCACCAGTACCTTGGCGTCAATCGCGCGATCAATGCGGTCGAAAAAATCCGCAAGAATCAGGGGAAGCTTGGTGTGTTCTGGCACACACAGGGCAGCGGCAAAAGCTATTCGATGGTCTTCTTCTCACAGAAGATTCTGCGCAAGCTGCCGGGCAACTGGACCTTTCTTGTGGTCACGGACCGCGAAGATCTCGATGATCAAATCTACAAGAACTTTGCGGGCGCTGGCGCCGTTACGGAACCTGAGAACCAGGTCAGAGCTGACAGCGGAAAGCATTTGAAGCAGTTGCTCGGAGAAGACCATCGGTTTGTCTTCACGCTGATTCAAAAGTTTCATACCGATAAAGGCAAGGCTTACCCAAAGCTTTCAGACCGTTCAGACATCATTGTTATTACTGACGAAGCCCACCGCAGCCAGTACGACCAGTTAGCATTGAACATGCGCAATGCTCTGCCGAAAGCCGCTTTCATAGCTTTTACTGGTACGCCTCTGATGGCTGGTGAAGAGCGCACGAAAGAAGTGTTTGGGGATTACATCAGTGTTTACAACTTCAAGCAGTCTGTGGATGACCATGCAACAGTTCCGCTTTTCTATGAGAACCGAATCCCGGAGTTGCAGCTGGTTAATGAAGAGCTGAACGAAGACATGGCGCGCGTGATTGAAGAGGCCGACTTAAGTGAAGAGCAGGAAGAAAAGCTGGAGCGCGAGTTTACGCGTGAGTATCATCTCATCACGCGTGATGATCGGCTGGAAAAAGTTGCTGAAGATATTGTGCGTCACTTTACGGGTCGTGGCTTCCAGGGCAAGGCGATGGTAATTTCCATCGACAAAGCCACCGCTGTGCGGATGCACGACAAAGTGCAAAAATATTGGCAGAAGTATCTGCGAGTGCTTGAAGCGAAACTCTCTTCGAATTCCGACACCGAACGCGCAGAACTCGAAGCAAAGATCGCATACATGCGCGAGACTGACATGGCCGTGGTCGTGTCGCAATCGCAGAACGAAGTCGAAGACTTGGCGGAAAAAGGCGCGGACATTGTTCCTCACCGCAGGCGAATGCTCAAGGAAGACCTCGATACGAAATTCAAAGATGCTAACGACCCATTGCGTCTCGTTTTTGTCTGCGCAATGTGGATTACCGGCTTTGATGTGCCGAGCTGCTCGACGATCTATCTGGACAAGCCGATGCGCAATCACACGCTGATGCAAACGATTGCGCGGGCGAATCGCGTTTTTAGAAGCAAGGTCAACGGTCTGATTGTTGACTATGTGGGTGTCTTTCGAAATCTACAAAAGGCGCTGGCGATCTATGGCACGGGTTCAGGTGGAGGAATCAAACCGGGTGAGTCGCCAGTGAAAGATAAGCAGGAACTGGTTGACTTGTTGCGCGGCGCAATCAGTACAGCCGAAGAATTTTGTGCGGAGCGATGGGTTGACCTGCCCGCCATTCGAGATGCTGCCGGTTTCTCTCGAGTGAAGCTGCTCGACGATGCGGTCGAAGCGATAGTTGAGAACGATGAATCGAAGGAACAATATCGCTCACTGACCAACAACGTGACCAAACTCTACAAAGCTATTTTGCCGGACCCACTAGCAAATGAATTTGGCGAGATCAATCTGTTGCTTTCGACGATTCAAGACAAGATTAATGCCCTCGCGCCTATACCTGATATTTCTGAAGTGCTAGGGGAAGTCGAAGCGTTGCTTGACGAATCGATTGCTTCCGAAGGTTACGTCATCCATGAAACCAATCGTGGGGTTGATTTAAGCAAGATCGATTTCGACGCGCTGCAAAAACAATTCGCGAAAGGCCGGAAGCACACGGAAGTGGAACGATTGAGGAATGCGTTGGCAGCAAAACTTGCTGAGATGGTGATGATGAACCGCACGCGAATGGATTACCTGGAGCACTTCCAGCAGATGATTGATGAGTACAACTCCGGAGCGGTAAATGTGGACGTAGCATTTGAGCGTCTGGTTCAATTCACAAAAGAACTGAATGCTGAGGAGCAGCGACATATCGCCGAGCAGTTAAGTGTAGAGGAGCAGGCCGTGTTTGACTTGCTTACGAAACCTGAAATTTCGCTTACGAAGAAGGAGCGGGAGCAAGTCAAGAAAGTTGCGCGGGCTCTGCTGGAAACACTGAAGCGTGAAAAGCTCGTGCTGGACTGGCGCGCAAAACAGCAATCGCGAGCAGCGGTGCGCTTGGCAATTGAAGAAACTCTTGACTTGCTTCCGCGTGCATTTCCAAAGCAGTTGTATGCCGAGAAGTGCGATGTCGTATATCAGCACGTGTTCGATTCATACTTTGGATCTGGCAGAAGCGTTTACTC
>WNFC01004877.1_pt1 | contig 14655 bp, 9 predicted proteins | sample 5400541 | NCBI WGS metagenome assembly WNFC01 (sample SAMN13153342, study PRJNA577476) | soil metagenome | isolation source: 120 cm saprolite under Douglas fir tree site 2 hole 2 replicate 1 | place: USA:California | collected 2015-04-18
TAGATGGCTGTAGAACGCCGTACTCGAGTCAGGTTTTTCCTCGCATTTTGGTTATTCATACTCAGCGGAGTTGCCTTTCTCGACCGTACCAACATATCAATCGCAGGTCTGCAGATCAGCACGGAGTACGGACTCGGCAACCAGAGGCTAGGGTGGATCTTCAGCGCCTTCCTCATCGGATATGCCGGTTTTCAACTTCCAGCAGGATGGCTTGCGGCACGCTTCGGGCCTCGGCGCGTCCTTACCATCGGGGTTTTGTGGTGGGGGATTGCAACTGCTCTCACAGCACTCCTTCCCTCTGGTATCACGCACGCCGTCGTGTTGTTGATCGCGATCCGCTTTGCCCTCGGTGCGGGTGAGGCAGTCATCTATCCTGCGGCAAACCAATTTGTCGCCCGCTGGGTCCCCGTCCAGGAACGCGGCTTCATCAACGGTCTCATCTTCGCCGGAGTTGGCGCTGGCAGCGGCCTCACCCCTCCTTTGCTGACATGGCTCATTACTCACCACGGATGGCGCGCAGCATTCTGGTTCAGTGCTCTCATCGGCCTTGCGGCAGGTGCAGTTTGGTGGATAGCCGCCCGCGACACCCCAGACGAACACAGCGGAGTTTCAGCCGCTGAACTTCGCGAGATTCACGATGGGTTATCTTTCGCTTCGTCGGTGCCGGTACCTGCCGCCGATTTCCCTCCGGCCATCGCCGCGCCGGTCGTTATCTCCTGGAGGGCCATCTTTCATCGTCGCGATCTTCCGGCACTCATGGTTGGTTATTTCAGCTTCGGCTATGTCGCGTGGATATTCTTCAGTTGGTTTTTTCTCTATATGGCTCAGGTGCGTGGCTTCGATCTCAAAGCCAGCGCACGCTACGCAATGCTTCCATTTCTTTCGATGACGATCTGTTGTCTCGCCGGAGGAGCTCTCAGCGACTGGCTCACGCGAATCCACGGACTTCGCATTGGTCGATGCGGTCTGGCCTCCGTGGCCATGTTCGTAACCGCCGCGTTTCTCGTGCTTGGCTCCCAGATTCACAGCCCCCAGGCCGCCGGTGTCATCCTCGCCGGTGGTGCCGGCGCCCTCTATTTCTCCCAAAGTTCGTTCTGGTCTGTATCCGTCGATATCGCTGGCCGCAGTTCCGGCGTCTTCTCCAGCATGGTGAATATGGGTGGACAGATCGGAGGCGCGGTCACGGCATCGCTGACGCCCTGGGTCGCGCAGCGCTTCGGCTGGGTTACATCCTTTGCCATCGCTGCAGTGCTCGCCGTTATTGGTGCTATCTGCTGGATGACGGTGCACCCCGAGCTTCCCCTTGATTCCTAAAGGTTAGCGCAGATATGGGTTTGATTGCGGCCAATCGAAATATATGATGCGTTAATGACATCCGGTCTGTGACCATGAAACCCTATCCCGCGAACACGTGCGCTGCAGGATGGGCGAGGACGCGCATCACCCCGCGCTTCGTATTCGGCAATGTTGCGCTTCTTTTCGTCTGTCTTGTGGCGGTCATCGCCCGCGCCGCAACGACGCCCACCGCCTTGCGTCTTTCTGAGTATCAAAAGCAGGACTGGCAGGTCGAGGACGGCTTGCCCGAAAACTACGTGCGCATGATAGCGCAGCGTCCTGACGGCGTTTTGCTGCTTGCTACATCCTCCGGTCTCGCTACTTTCGATGGTCAGCGCTTCCAGAACGTACCTATTGAGGTTGATGGTCTCGTCGATAACGAAGCCGTCAACACCATGCTTTATGGCCGCGACCACGATCTTTGGATCGGCACAGACGGACGCGGCGTCCTCCACCGCACTTCGTCCGGCACCATCAATATCAGCGAGCGCGCGGGCAGGTTCAACGAGCGCATTCGCACGATGTACGAGGACGCTCGAGGCGTACTTTGGATTGCAACTCAGAACGGTGTAGAGCGTTTCATTGACGGAAAAATTGAGGTCCTTGCCGAAGCCGGTATGATCTCCGGCGACATCACAACGCCCTTCGCCGAAGATGGCGTCGGAGGTATCTTCTTCGTCACTTCTTCCGGCCTCTTTCATTGGGCAGATGGGACGACACGTCGCTTTCCCCTTCGCGCTTCGTCGGATGTTATTCCCGTGGCGGTTTATCGCGATTCCCAACAGAGGATCTGGATCGGTACATCGATCGGCGTCGTACAACTAGTTCCTCGCAAGAATAATTCGCATGACTTGTCAGACCAATTCGATCAGGTGCCGAGAGCCACCGTTTCCAGTCCTGTCACGGTTTTGCTAGACGACCCGGCAGGGAATCTCTGGATAGGAACACGTCGCGATGGTATCTGGCGTCTAGGGGCCGATGGGACGTCTCACTGGTCTTCCCGCAATGGCCTCCCTGATGACACCATCCGCTCGCTTTTTATCGACAATGAGCAGAACCTCTGGATCGGCATGCGGACGGGAGGCCTAAGCCGGTGGCGCAAAGGCGCACTGGCTCCTTACGGCGAGCCCGAGGGGTTCCACGCCAACTTCTCTGCAAACTCATTCGCAGACAGCCATGGCGACCTCTGGCTCGGCACCTGGGGTAAAGGTCTCTTCCGCAGACACAACGGGCATCTCTCCGCCGCCAATCCTCCGGGAATGCCGATCGCTACGCCCATCCGCGCACTCGCCGAAGACCGGCGCGGAAACATGTGGGTAGGTACGTGGTTCGACGGCATCTATCGCTATGACGGCCATACATTTCATCACTATCTGCTTGGCATCGAATCCCCGGGTAACGCCGTGAGTTCCATCCTTCCAGACAGTCGCGGAGGTCTCTGGGTCGGCACATATACCGGTCTCTTCTACTTTCCTACCGGCGAGATCGACCCACTGCAAAAATCTCACCTGCTCGAGTCGAAGCTGATCACCTGCGTCATCGAGGATCGCGACGGATCGATTCTCGTCGGCACCAGTACGGGCCTCTTTCGCGTACGCGACGGCGTTGCATTTCCCATCGACGGGATGCCGCATCCCTATGTCCTATCACTGACATTGGACAGCACGGGGCATGCCTGGACAGGCACCAAGGCCGGCGGTCTCGCCTGGGTACATCAGGAGCAGGCCACACCACTCCCTGCAAGCAGCGGCATTACACCCCTTCTCGTCAACACTGCCATCGAAGATAAAGACGGCCATCTCTGGCTGGGTACCTCGCGTGGTATCGTGCGGCTCTCCCTCACGGAACTGCACGATGTCGCCGACGGTCGACAGTCCCAGCTCTCCACTGTCGTCTTTGGCAAGGGGGACGGCATGCGTTCCAGCGAATGCGGCGGAGCCTCCAACCCAACGTCTACCCGAACAGCCGACGGTACCCTCTGGTTTGCCACGGCCAAGGGCTTCGTCCATACAACAGACGTCGCTGAAAGAGCGGGCTCGCTCAGTCCAACTGCCACCATCACCGGTTGGACACTCTCGAATGACCCCAGCATGACGGACAGTATCATCGGATCGCAGGTCGATCTTGAGGCCGGACAGCAAGACATTATCTTCTTCTTCAACTCTGGACTTCTCTCCAACCCCGCGCACATCGAGTTCCGCTACCGGCTCACTGGCTATGATGCCGAGTGGACAAGTACGCGCGCCCATTCCGCGCGCTATCGTAGACTCCCTCCCGGCAAATACCGTTTTGAGGTGCAGGCACGCAACAGCGGCGAAGAATGGCTCTCTCCTGTTGCGGCGCTACCCGTCCGTCAACGCCCGCACATCTATCAAACCTGGTATTTCTACCTTGCTCTCTTTTTGTTAACCGCCACGATCGCAGTGCATCTCTTCCGCCGCCGCGTCCAAATGATGAAAGGTCGTATCGGCATTGTGCTTGAAGAGCGCAATCGCATCTCGCGAGAGTGTCACGACACTCTGATGGCAGGGTTCGCGGCAATCTCCTGGCAGCTCGAGGCCACCGCCAAACTCTTCCGCGACAGTGACTCAGCGTCTACCCCAGCGGCCAAGTCCTGCGAGCTGGCCCGAAGCATGGTTTCGCACTGTCAGGCCGAGGCTCGCCGCATTATCTGGGATCTACGCGACGCCGAGGAGGTCACAAACATTCTTTCGCAGGCGCTATCCCGCACGCTCGCCACAAATCACATGCAGGAAGTAGTCCGAACCACGCTCGACGTCGAAGGGGACGAGGTTCCGCTTGCCCCCGGCTGCGTCCATCACCTTGTCTGCATCGGTCAAGAGGCTGTATCGAACGCTATTCGCCATGCCCAGCCCTCTTCCATCGCCATCCACCTCAAGTACGAGAGTGATGCTCTTAACCTCTCCATCCGCGATGACGGCCGCGGATTCTATGCGTCCGATCGGTCCACATCGCGCCGAGGACACTTCGGCATTCCCGTGATGGAGGAGCGAGCACGCAAGCTCGGCGGCACACTTCGCTTGCAGACCTCCATCGGAGCTGGCACCGAGGTCACGGTCAGAGTATCCTTCAACGCTATGCAGCAGCCGGTCAATCAAGAACATCACGTTATACGGTGGATTGGAATATGAAGCAGATCAGCGTTCTTCTCATTGAGGACCACTTCCTCGCGCGCATGGCCCTCCACTCGGTTCTTTCCGGGCATCCCCAGATCCGCATCATCGGAGAGGCCGGCGATGGAGAGCTCGGTATGACGATGTACCGCACGTTGCGGCCAGACGTCGTTGTACTCGACCTTCGCCTTCCGAGGGTGAGCGGCTTCGACGTCATCATTCAGCTGCGCAAGGAATTTCCCAATGCCCGCATCGTGGTGCTCTCGAACTATCAGGGTAGTGAGGACATCTACCGCGCCGTGCGCAGCGGCGCAATGGCTTATCTCACCAAGGATGCCAGCGGGGAGGAGCTTCTAAACGCCATTCAGAACGTCGATCGCGGCTTGCGCTACCTTCCGCACGTCGCTCTCGACCGTCTGGCCGAACGCATGCCAGCTGTTGAACTTACCCCCCGGGAGACTGAGGTCCTTGCCTGTATCACTCAGGGACGCAGCAATCGCGAGATCGCCGAAGATCTCCATATCGCGGAAAAAACCGTTCGGATTCATGTAAGCTCGGTGCTCGATAAAATGGGGGCCCGGGATCGCACCCAGGCCACGATCTATGCCTTGCAACGAGGTATTGTTCATCTCGAGTAGCGGTTAACTATTGAAAAGGAAGGCGACGGTGGCGCCTCATTCTTGCCGTAATTTGGGAAAGCTGCCCGTTGAACCGGTCATTCGGTTGCGTGGCAAACCTGGGCAAACGCCTGTCGTTATGCGCTGGCTGCACGTACCACAAGATTTTCAAGTCCTTTCCGTCGGCTGGCCGACTGAGGGAATCAACGAGCGTGGCTTAGAGTTTCGTTTATTAGGACATTTGACCTAGAGCCTACCCCGGCAACTGCCTGATGACAGATTTTCCTGGCTGTAATCGAATCGTGACACTCAAGAAATAATCCACGATCTGTCGCGAGAAGGAGCTTTTATATCCCATCGTGACCGGTACGTGCATAGTGAGCTTTCCATTGCTGCGCTGCCTGGCACCACAAGGATTTACCTAGGAGACTACTGTGAAGAAAGCGTTGGTTTATTGCCTCGTACTCTTGCTGAGCCCTGTCTTCCTTCGGGCCCAGATCGCAAACAATACCTCACTAGTCGGCACAGTGCTCGACTCAACCGGAAGCGCGGTGAATGGAGCGAAAGTAACCGCTGTCGAGCAGGCCACAAAACTTCAGTACACGGCGACTACGAACGACACGGGATATTACGCCATCACGTTTATCCAGGGTGGCAACTATGACATCACAGTAGAGCAAACTGGCTTCGGCAAGGTGACAACGACTGGCATTCCGGTGGCTGTCAACCAATCCGTACGTACCGATTTCAACCTCAGAATTGGAGCGACAACGGACACGGTCACCGTTTTGTCGGCAAGCACACCACCGCTCTCAACCGATGACGCAAGTCTGGGAGAAACATTTCCTCCCAAGCAGGTTGAAGATCTGCCTGTCCAGGGTCACAACGCGCTTGAAATTGCCGCTTTGGCGTCCAATGTCATCATCGGATCCAAGACCAACTACTCCGGCAATCCCCCAGGCGTAGACTTCATCGGCGCAGGCCAGCGCGAGACACAGAATGAGCTCACCCTTGATGGTGTCACCATCATGAACAACCTTGGCAACGTTACACCTGCCCGCCCCAGCACGGACATGATCTCCGAAGTGCAGATGCAGAGCGGCAACTACACGGCGCAGTATGGCTCCTACCTCGGCGTGCACGTCAACATGGTGAGCAAGGGCGGCACCAATCAATACCACGGCGTGGTCTACGACTACATCAAGAACACAGTATTCAACGCGCACAATTTTTTCGATACAGCAACCACAAAAAAGGCGCCGCTGAACTTTAACCAGTGGGGATTTACGCTGGGCGGCCCTGTCATCATTCCCAAGCTCTACAACGGCCGCAACAAGACCTTCTTCTTCGGTTCCTACGAGAAGTTGAACCAGAAGGCCCAGTCCCCAGGTACCTCCACCGTGATGACGGCGGCTATGAGGAACGGCGATTTCTCGGCCCTCCTAGACACGAGCCCGACCGGATGCACGCCCACCCCAGCTGGCCAAGCTGCCTCGTCTGCCACTGGCGGAATCTGCATCAAGGATCCAGCTACAGGGGCAAAGTACCCGGGCAACATAATTCCTGCGAGCCAGTTGAACACCGGAGCCGCTCAGATCTCCAAAAAATACGAAGCTTATGTGCCTCTTCCGACTATCGCCGGTCTCAATAACAACCTCAACAACGTGTATTTCCCAAATAACCTCTTTATCGCTCAAACCCTGGAGCGCGTTGACGAGACAATAGGGGAGAAAGTCAGGCTATTCGGCCGGTTCCACTGGCAAGATCTCACTTATGCCAATGGAAACCAGGTTCCCGTCAGCGGCGGTTACGGGCCGGCGAACAGCCGGAATTATGCCTTTGGCTATACCCAGATCATTACGCCAAATCTGGTGAATGACTTCCACTTTGGTGTCAACCAATTCTTAACCGACTCGCTCAACTACTGGTACGTCAACGGGCTTAAGAGCGCTGGAACTGATCTGGGTATCCCAGGGTTCAACTTCGACACCACCGACAACATGCCCGGCATTCCCTACGTCAATGTAACCAGTGCCACCGGAATGAATGTTGGTAACAACGGTACGAACTGGTTCCAAGATGACCGTTCCATCGACGCCTATGAGCAGATCAGCTATACCCGCGGAAAGCACAACATCATAGCGGGCATTGAATTCCGTAAGCTGGATACAGGGCGTATCGCAACTAACATATCGCTCGGACAGTTTGTTTTCAATGGCAATATAACTGGCGAAGCTCGCGCCGACTTTGCGCTTGGCCGTCCCTTTACCGACACAACGCCGTCCACCAGTATTAAAGGTTCAGTGGCGGAGTGGCGTGACGGCTTCTTCGTCCTTGATAACTGGCAGGCGACGTCGAAGCTCACGTTGAACTACGGTCTGCGCTACGATCTTCCTACCGTTCCTTACAGCCTCAATGGTTATACCCGCATCATGAATGCCGCCCAGACCGCTCTACTCCCAGTCTCGTCTGCCAACTCGGCCGCAAACTGGGTTCCGGTTCCGGGACTGAAACTTGGCAGCCCGACTCATGACAACTGGGGGCCGCGCCTTGGCTTCGCTTACCGCGCCACCGATAAAACGGTTCTCCGCGGCGGCGTTGGCTTCTACTACAACGCCAACCAGCTCAATAGCTTTACCCTGCTGACCAGCAACAACTATCCGTTTGGGGCCAATTTCAGCTACAGCGCCGCGCAGGGCACTGCCGCCAATCCGTTCTCGTTTACTAACCCGACCCCAGGGCAGGCGACTGCGTCGCCTGTAACAGGCACGTGTACGCCAACCTGCACCTATGGAAGCGCCGTGACCTACGACCCTGCCAACAAGACGCAGCGCAGTTATCAGTGGAATCTCTCCCTCGGGCAAGAGCTGTGGAGAGGCGCTGCAGCCGAGGCACAATATATCGGCTCGCATTCTCTGGATCTGGACACGAGTTGGTACTCGAACATGCCGCCACAGATGGTAGCTGGCGTGGTCTTTTCCCAGCCGAAGAGCATTGCCCTCAATTCAGCACCGGGGAGTTGCGGTCAGGCAACTTGCCTGGTTCGCCCTAACCAGCTCTTTGGCTCCATCCGCGACTTGAGGAATTTTGCGTGGGCCGAGTACAACGGTCTTAGCCTCATCCTCCGTCAACGTATGTTTCACGGACTTTCGGGGCAGGCCAGCTACACCTGGGCGCACGATCTGGATGTCTCTACGGATTCCAACGGCGGAGGTGTTCCGTCACAGCAATATAACCTCGCCGCCGACTATGGAAACTCCAACTGGGACATACGGCATCGTTTTGTCGGAGTTCTCACCTATGAACTGCCTTCCTTCAAGGGGAAAAACTTGCTCGTTCGCGAGACCCTCGGCGGCTGGCAGATCAACACCATTCTCAATTTACAGACCGGTATGCCGTACAACGTTTCGCTTGGCTATCACAGTTCCGGCCTCGACCAGGGCACGGACCGCCCAAACTGGGTCCACCAGCCCAAAGCAGACTGTAGTCTGAAGAATGTCGTTAACGGAGTCAACGGATACACTGCCCTTGGAAAGACTGTTTCGTGTATCGACCTCAGTGCTTATGCGCTTCCGGTTCCTCAGCAGACCCAGGTGACGGTCGGCGGAGTCGCGACTACCACCGCGTTCAACTATGCCTTCGGCAACACGTCAAGAAACACCTTGCACGGACCCGGTTTCTCCTACGACAACCTCTCCATCTTCAAGAATTTCCAGATATGGGAGACCGCAAAGTTCCAGTTCCGCGCCGAGGCATCCAACGTGTTCAATCATCCCAGTGCAGCCAACCCGAACTCTTCAAATGGTAGTGGCAATCCAACTCTTAACGGGGCCTCCCTGACCGGCACCGCAATCAGCCCCACCGGCAACGCCGGGTCAATCATCGATGTACAGAAAATTCCCGGTGAACTCAGTGGCGCGCGTGCGCTCCAACTGGCGGCCAAGATCATCTTCTAACCGCAATCCCGTCTTTACCTCAGAGCCGCCGGAAGAAAGTTCCGGCGACCTCCACTGTTTCAATTCTTCCGGGATTAGCATCGCAGCATCCTCTCTTGCTCTTCCGGTACCATGCTCTCAGTCACCATGAGGTCATTGAAATTGAACCCGATTCTGTCGTCGAGCCGAGCGCGCATCGCTGTTGCCATCGCCATCGTCTGTTCCGCCCTCCTTACCATCACTCACATCGTCCACGCGGACACGCCAAAGACAGCCGCCGAGTACGCCGCCGATCCTGCCGCCATGCTCGACGCTTACCGCCACGTGGAGGCCGCCTCCGTCTCCGACGCCATCGAACAACTATTCCACGAGAAGCGCTACATGTCGCATCGCATGCAGTCGATCTTCTCCACGAAATTCGCAGGTACAGCAATCACAGTTAAACTCATCAAACAGGAGAACCACGACGCCGACGCGCTCACCGGCATGCTCAAGGCAATCGACTCGGGCGGTCCGGGCTCGGTCTACGTCATGCAGGTAGAGGATGGAGCCGACATCGCCGGCATGGGCGGACTGATGGGAACCGCGATGTTCGCGCGCGGCTTCGCAGGGGCTGTCATCGACGGCGGCGTCCGCGATCTGCCGCAACTCAAGAAGATCGGCTTTCCCGTCTACGCCACCGGCCCCGTGCCCTCCACCTCAGTAGGTCACTATCGTTTCGGTGGTATGAATGTGCCGGTCGACTGTGACGGCGTCAAGGTATCCGCCAACGACATCATCGTTGCCGATCAGGACGGCGTTGTCGTCGTACCCCGCGACCATGCCGCCGAGATCCTCGTCCTCGCACAAAAGCTCGACAACAGCGAACATTCGATGTATCCATTTATTGAAAAATTTCATTCGATCGAGGAGGCGGTCAAACAGTTTGGACGAATTTAGAACCGAGTATGCCGTTTACCCGATAACACGTCTAAGCGTCACAGAATTAGACTCAAACATCTACTTATTCCACCTTCCTCAGAGAAGACAGTCAGAGGGTTACGATGTCAACTAGCGCAGAGCGCGGTCTCTTTACACGGCGGAGTTTTCTCCGCTGGTCGCAGTCGGCCATGGCGCTTCTAGGCGCAGCACCGATCGTAGGAGCGAGTACGGCATCGGAAGCATTCGCACTGCCCACAGCGTCGAACTCGGCAGACGACTACTACGCGAAGCTGGGCGTCGAAACGATCATCAATGCGGCCGGCACTTACACTTATCTCACCGCGGCACTGATGCCGCCGCAGGTGCAGCGCGCCGTCGCAAAAGCGGCTCTCCACCCTGTCCGCCTCAAAGATTTGCAACAGGCTTCCGGCGAGTACATCGCAAAAAAACTTCGCTGCGAAGGAGCGGTGGTCTCCTCCGGTGCCTCTGCAGCCCTTACCCTCGCTACTGCCGCTTGCATCGCATCGGCAAATGGCACTAAGCCGGACCAGATTCCGGAGGACGTCGACCGCATGAAGCATGAGGTCATCGTTCAGAAGGCGCACCGCTATGAGTACGACCACGCCATGCTGATCTGCGGCGCGCGCATCGTCGAAGTGGTCACTCTCGATGACTATAAGCACGCCTTCACCCCGAACACGATCATGACGAACTTCTTCAATTCTGGTGAAGGTGGCCAGATCGATCGCCAGACATGGCTCGATGTCGCACATCAGCATAATGTTCCCTGCCACATGGACGCCGCAGCAGACATGCCTCCCATTGAGAATCTGTGGAAGTACACCGGCATGGGCTACGACCTCGTCAGTTTCTCCGGTGGCAAGGGGATCCGCGGACCCCAGAACGCCGGCCTGTTGCTCGGCAAAAAACATCTCACCGATCTCGCGGCAGCCAACAATAATCCAAACAGCGACGCCGTAGGCCGCGGCATGAAAGTCGCCAAAGAACAGATCGTAGGAATGGTCGCCGCCGTCGACTGGCTGCTTGAGCAGAACGACGAAGCCCTCGAAGCGGAGTACATGCGCCGCGTCGACATCATCAAGCAGGCGGTGAAGGATGTTCCAACCTTGAAAGCAAGCGTCAATATACCCGAGGTAGCAAATCACGTTCCACACCTCATGCTCACCTACGATCCCAAGGTCGTGGGTATCAGCCCAAAACAGGTACAGGAGCGCCTAAGGCAACAGCGTCCGTCGATAGAGCTCAACCCGGCTACCGGTACAAGCGGTCGCTTCGGCACACTATCAACCGAAAACACAATCGTCATCGGCACATGGATGTTGCAACCCGGCGAGGCCGAGATCGTAGGCCAACAAGTTCGTGCAGTCCTTATGCATCCCCAACCATAATGCGTCTCTTTCCAAAAGGAGTAACACAATGCAACAGCAGTCTCGAAGAGGTCTACTGAAGAACGCGGCCAAGGCCGCAGCAGCTGTCACCGGCGGCGCCATGCTGACCCAAACCGCCACCGCACAAGTCTCCGGCAAGCTGGAGAAGAAGTCATATCCAGTGAAGCCAAGTTCAGACCAGACCCCAGCCGGCCCGCCACTCTTTTCAAGTGCCGTCTCGTACGGCAACCTATTGTTTCTCGCCGGTGTTGGCGCGCACTTCAAAGGGACCATCGAGGAGCACACCAAGCACGTGCTCGATGAGCTGGAAAAAAACCTCATCGGCGCCGGATCATCGATGGAGAAGGTGCTTAAGGTCAACGTCTATCTCAACGACATTAACGACTGGGCCAAGATGAACACGGTCTATGCCGGCCGCTGGGGCAAGGTTCCTCCCGTGCGTACGACCATCGCGCCTGCTGGTGGCATCCCCGGCAACTCGTTGGTCGAGATCGACCTCATCGCCTACATCTAACGCTTCGAAATATTGGAAGCGAGTCATTTAAATCAAAATCAAGAAAAGGCGAGTCCATGTCCCTCTTTCGCAATGCGCGCTGGTCACGGCGAGAAGTCCTCAAACAATCTGGAATGCTCTCTGCCCTCGGAGCTGCCACCGCTGTTTCACCTTTTGCTGCAGGCGCAACGGCGTTGGCAGAGCCGCAGGCTAAACAGACTCTTCCCGCAAGGGAGGGCACTGACCAGGACAATCTCTTTACCCGCATCGGTGTACGCCCACTCATCAATGGCCGTGGCACGTTCACCATCATCAGCGGCTCACGCTCACTCCCTCAGGTGAAGCAGGCCATGTTCGAGGCGTCGTACTACTTCGTCCAGCTCGACGAGATGATGAACGGCATCGGCGCGCAACTGGCCAAGCTCACCGGTGCGGAGTGGGGCATCACCGCGACTGGTTGTGAGGCCGCTATCTGTCTCGCCACCATTGCCTGTATCGCCGGCACCGATGTCGAGCGTTGTCAGGCCCTCCCGTACATCAAAGGGCGCGACCAGGTCATCATTCCAAAGCACTCGCGCAATCCCTATGACTTCGGTGTGCGCATGGTAGGCGCCGAGATGGTCGAAGTCGATTCGGCAGAGGAGCTACGCGCCAAGCTCTCCGATCGCACCGCGATGATCTACATTCTTTCCAGCCCGGCCGCGGAAAAGGGCCCGCTGAGCATCCGTAGTATCTGCGCCATCGCGAAGGAGAAGGGCGTTCCCGTCTTCGTCGATGCCGCTGCGGAAGAGCCTATCGTCCCGAATATCCACCTCGCCGCAGGAGCAACGCTCGTTGGCTACTCCGGTGGCAAGTGCCTGCGCGGACCACAGTCTTCCGGGATGCTGATCGGCCAGAAGGACCTGTGCAAGGCAGCCTACTATCAGGCTGCGCCTCACCATTGCTATGGCCGGGCCTTCAAGTGCAGCAAGGAAGAGGCCATGGGCCTGCTCGCGGCTGTCCAACAGTGGTACAAGCGCGATCACGACGCCGAGCAGCGCGAGTGGCGGTCCTGGCTCAACAACATTGAGGCCCGGTTGAAGCCTCTGCCCTCTACCAGCTTCGAATACCTGGAACCGGAGGACCTCTCCAACAAGTCTCCGCGTCTGCGCATCCACTGGGATGCCAACGTACTCAAGATCACCGGGACGGAACTGGTTGCCCGGCTCGACGTGGGCACGCCTCGCATTGTCGTCGATGGAGGCATGGGCCGCCGGCCTGACATGATGAAGAGCTCGGTCACCATCATGCCTTACATGATGGACCCGGGCGAGGATCGCATCATCGCGAACGCTATCTACGAGGGCCTCACCAAGCCTGGTCACTATGATGATCCTGTCATTCCGACCGGCGCTCCAGTTCCTGTCCAGGGAACGTGGGCCGTCACCATCCAGTATCCGCGAGGCATCGGTGAGCAGAAGTTCACTCTGGAACAGAGCGGCAATGATCTCACCGGGATGCAGAATGGCGAAATCTATAACGCGAAGCTCAAGGGCGTGATTCACGCCAACCAGATCGAGCTCCGCAGCAGCATGGAGGTGCCAGGAAACATCGTTCCCTGGACCTTCAAAGGAATTGTTCAGGGCAGCGACATCGCCGGCACCGTCCACATGGGCGAGTACGGTGACGCAACCTGGAAGGCAACCCGCGCCTGACACCCTACCTGCCAATCACACGGCAACCCTCCGCGTTGGTGCCGTACGAACCTCGCCTCGTTGGAAGGTTTTACTTCGCAATCCCGAACTTAGATTGGAGATTCAATGACAAAGCAGTTCCGCAAAAAGACTATCGCCTATTGCTGCGCCGCACTCTCGCTGCTTGCAGCTTCGAATGTCATTGCCCAGACCCCACTTCCGGCCTATGATCTCCTGGTCCGCGGAGGGCATGTCATCGATGCCAAAAATCACATCGACTCCGTCATGGACGTCGCGATCAAGGATGGCAAGATCGCGAAGGTTGCCGCGAACATCCCGTCCACGGATGCTCTCAAGACCATCGACGCCAAGGGCTTGTACGTCACCCCAGGTCTCATCGACATTCACGTCCACGTCTACAACGGGACCGGCGAGCGCAACTCCTATGCCGGTGACAACAGCGTCCCACCCGATGGCTTCACCTTTCGCGTCGGCGTCACCACCGTCGTAGACGCAGGCTGCTCCGGGTGGAAAAACTTTGAAGACTTCAAGCAGCGCATCATCGATCGCTCGAAGACTCGCGTCCTTGCACTGCTCAACATCGTCGGCTCCGGCATGCGCGGCGACAAATACGAACAAAATATGGAGGACATGGACGGAGAGGCTACGGCACAAATGGCGCTCAAATATCCTCAGACCGTCGTCGGCATCAAGACCGCACACTTCGGTGGTCCGGAGTGGACCCCCGTCGAGCAGGCCGTCATCGCCGGCACCAAAGCCAACATCCCCGTCATGGTCGACTTCGGTACCGATCGACCCACTCGCCCACTCTATGACCTGTTGACGATAAAGCTGCGACCTGGCGACATTTACACCCACATGTACTCCGGTCTCCGCCATGAGCAAGACCCGGCCACCCTCGGCCCCAGCAAGGCCTTCATTGAAGGCCGCAAACGTGGCGTCTACTTTGACGCCGGCACCGGCGGTGGCAGCTTCAAATGGTCTCTCGCGGTCCCCATGGTCAAGGCCGGTTTTATCCCCGACTCTCTCTCAACCGATCTCCACGTCGGCAGCATGAATGGCGCGACCAAGGATGAGCTCAACGTCGCCAGCAAGATGATGGCCATCGGCCTTTCTC